>SXGQ01157590.1_pt1 | contig 21090 bp, 18 predicted proteins | sample 3178371 | NCBI WGS metagenome assembly SXGQ01 (sample SAMN11356859, study PRJNA531348) | freshwater metagenome | isolation source: freshwater sample F1-20 | place: China: Fuxian Lake, Yuxi | collected 2017-12-25 | reverse complement strand
CAGAGCCAGAGCCAGAGCCAGCGCCAGGCCCAGCCTCACAGCACATTTTTTTAATTTTCAACAGCTTCCTTCGCAGCATGTCCAGTTCGGGTATCCATTTGTACAGCATGCGAAAACACGTGGCCTGGATGCAAACGCAGTCGCATGTCATGGCAATTTTCACCGCTCCAGGAACCATATCGCAACTAGACATGTCGCAATCAATGTTCGCATAAGTCCGAATGAGTTCGTCGCATTTGAGTGCGCGTTCGTCCAAATCATGCGCATGATTTATGCATTGCAAATCGGCCATTAATACGGCCATCTGATGCCGTATTTGGTTGCATTGTTCCACAATTTGGAATTCTCGGGTCATTGTCGCGCGTAGAATATGGCGTTGATGGATTGACAATACGGCGGAGCATGAGGGCATGATGATTGATGATTTGCATTGTAGTGTTACCCCGGGTTGCACGCTCTTCAATTTTTTTGGGTTTGTCGGTCATTCAAATCAGCTCCAGATCGGCCAACCGCCAATACTCGGATTTCCCGCCAGGCAATGGCCGGCGTATGATGAAGGGCAGCGCCTTTTGTTGCAGTTCCAGTTGCGCAATCAAATACCCGTCAATGATTTTTTTATCCACTGGAATCACGGGCTGGGCCCCTTGGTTCAGCTGTTTGGCCCGCTGGCCCAACACGCGGGTTTTCTCGTACTTGGTAAGAAACGGCATCGTTTTGTGCAGCGGATCCACAATGGCGCCATCGGCATTTCGCACCACGCGCACGAGCGCCTCCACCTCAGCCGTGTTCAATTGCATCATTTCATGATGGTATTCCGTGATGTAGTTTTCGCGCATTTCGGAATCAAATTTGCGCAAGTAATTCGTACCGTCGTCGCTGTCTTCCTCGTCGTCGCCGTCCAAGTCGTTGGCGTCGGAGCCATCGTTCAATTCCACGTCATCGTACGACTGCTGCAGCGTGGTGATGTCTTCCAACGTGGCCTTGCCCTTCACCACCCGCTTCGTCGCCTTTTTTTTGGAGGCATCCGAATTGGCAAGCGCCGACGCCGCGGTGGCCGTTTTTTTTGCAATCATCGCAGGAGTCTCTTCTATTTCATCAAGTTCTTCAAAATTCACATCGCTTTCTCCACTGGCATCCGTGTTTGTGTCGGAATCCACAATGGTGGACGCGTCGGTGTCCGAACTGTCGTTGGTGGTTTTGCTCTCCATATCCGAATCATCGCCTGATTCGGGGTCGGAATCCGGCAACGCCGCCCCGGATATGGCATTCATGCGCGTGTTTTTACGCACCAACGCGTCGTCGTCGTCGTCGTCACTTTCATTGTCGGACCCCTTTGGGCGGTTCATTCCTCCTACTCCTCCTCCTCCATAAATGTCAAGATGCTGCATCAAATTGCGGGTCGGTGTGCTATACTATAACCGTATATACTTTTAATACAATTGTTTCAATTTTATATTTATATTTTTTTATTGGCACATTCAAAAACATGCGTCCTACAACAGGTCCATATTAATTAAACATTTTCTCTCAATCACCGGTTCAGGGTTTGCCTTTTTTAACCAGGATTGCATGAATGTGTTGGTTGCGTTGGTTGCGTTGGTTGCGTTGGTTGCCGTATTGGTTGCTGTGTTGTCTGCATTGGCTGCGTTAATACGACGCTTCGGCGCGCGATGCTCGTTCTCAAGCGGGTCGGCGCGTTCCGTTTCCACCGTTTGCCATATGTCGGCCAACACTGGAACGGCATGCTGAAACCACATCCGGTTCCGCAGCACCAACACGCAGCTCATCTTTTCCAAGCGCCAGTGAATGGTCTTCATCCACATGTGGGCCTGGTTTCGCTCCATGGCGTCGTTGAACCAGGCTTCCGTTTTAGAACCGATCGGTTTGTACTCGTAGTGCGGCCGACCGTCCTTCATGAAATAAATCATGGTGCCGGTCATGAGCGCATTGGTTGGATCGCGCGGGTCGTCGTCGCCCTCCTCGGAGAACTGCGTCTCCAAGAAGTCGCACTCGTTCAAGTCCGCGGTTTCCATCTGCAGCTGCATTTGAATCCAGTACTCCTTTTTCGGTATGCCCGTGATGTCGCGGTTCACGATGTTCTTAATCTCCAGCATGCGCCCGTAGCGCTGCGATGCGGGGTCCACGTTGATCCCGTCCGGCGACGCGCCCAGAAATGCGTGCGCGTCGTGCTGCAGGCACCCGAAATCGTCCACTTTCGTCTTGTACAAGTGCTCGTATATCATGCGCGACACCGGCTCGTACTTGTGCCCCCAGTGCATCGGCGATGCCGTGTTCACGTACTCCCTTTCCTGACCGGACTGCAGCAACGGCTTGCACTTCTCGTAAATGAGCTGGTTCCGGCACGCCTGGCTCTCAAACGCCTTCCACGCGTTGCTGGCCGTCAGCAGGTTGTGCCGTAACCGGTACCACTCGGGCGTGCGCTGGTCGGGCTGCGGCTTGGCCCGAATGCGCGCCAGCTTCGCATCAATCACCGGCACGTTGGGCGCCTTCCGTATGAACGTGCTGCCGGACTCGCGCGGGGGGGCAGCGCATCGGAAATACATTGCCTCGCAAAACTGGCACAGCGCGTCGGCTTCCAGATCCATCGCGGTGGATAACTCGAACGCCTGCATGCCCTCAAAGTACTCGTGCAGCACGCAGCGCACGGCGTCGTGGAAGTCGGGGGCGCTGAACGCGAGCGGGTTGGCGCAAACGTAGGCGTCCAGGTGCAGCAGCATGTCCTCTATCGTGAGAAGCATGTCTTCCTCTCCAAATTGCTCAAAGAGATTGGATAGATATTCGTTAGATAAATCAATTTCGGTGGCCCATTCCGCAGTGGTCGCGCGCAAGGCATCCAGCGCTTTGATCGCATCGGCTGGAATCATTGGGTGCCGCAAATCGCCCGAATTGTGTTTTAGTTGTTAAACCATATTAAAGCGATGCATTTATATGGTTATTTTATACTCTTTTTTTCATTTTTTCATTTTTTTGCAGGTTTTGCGTCTACTTTTCGCACCTCCCTCCTTCTTCATGTTAAGAGCATAAAGCATTTTGAACAACTGTTCAATCTTTTCTTCCTTTTCTTCCTCCATGCGTTGGAAGTGCGGTCCGGTTTCTGGGAATGCGGCAACAATCTCGCGAATCACAAACGGAGACGGATTTTTAAGTTCGGAGACGGTTCGCACGTCAATTGGGTTGCCCGCAAGTTGTAAACTGAGCAGCGACAATGGAAACAGCATGCCTGCGAAGGAAGTAATTTTGTTATGCGACAGGTTCAATGAAACCAATCCAGGTGGAAACATGACCTTGGCCAGTGAAGTGATTTCATTATGATGTAGGGACAAATCGGTCAATTTGGGTGGAAAAACAACATCGTCCAGTGATGTGATTTTATTGTTCGAGATCTGAATTGTCTTCATTGTGGGGAGGAAGCGCACATCCTTTAATGTTGTGATGTTATTCCCGTTCATTGACAATGACATGATGCTAGGAGGAAATATTACGTTTGTTAGAGAAGCAATTGGCATATCAAAAAAATGCATGTATAATATTTTTTCTGGAAAATTTATGCCGTCTAATGATGTAATTCCTAAATTGCCGTTCAACCCAAATGATTGTGAAGCATTTTTGTCTATGTATTCCTGCAATTTTTCACGTGTGTCAAAAGGTAGTGACATGTGGTTATAACAATTTTGTATTATATATATACTAACTTCAATATAATTAATGCATAATGAAACCCATTATAATGACAGAATCATCAAAGCACGTGGTGTGCATTGCAGGCAAGCGCAATGTCGACAAGCTTAGCGACAAGCTTAGCGACAAGCTTAGCGACAAGCTTAGCGACAATAAGTTGTTAGGTAATAATGATAAGATTAATCCTCAAAGAAGCCGCACCATGAAATGGACAATTGACGCGGCGTTCTTTGTGCATGACAAGCAGTTGGAGGTTTTACGCCGCTTAATTGCAGATGATCCAACTCTAGAAGAGAGAAATTTCTTCAAAAAAGAAATTAAAAATAAATTGGACGGGTACGCAAGACAGGACAAGGACAACGGCATTCAGGATTTAGCCATTATCTCTCTAGATGCAACCATTGAATTGTTGTTAATAAGTAAGTTGCGCTGTGTATACTGTCGCGAATGCTGCGAGCTCATCTACAAAGACGTGATGGCGCCGCGGCAGTGGACCCTGGACCGCGTGGACAATGACCAGGGGCACAGCGATAATAACGTGACACTGGCCTGCCTGGCATGTAATTTGCAGCGGCGCACCATGGACGCCGAGAGGTTCAAATTCGGAAAACAGCTGCGCGTTGTGAAGGGGTTTTAACCGCGTGATTGACCCTACCAAGTGGGGTCCTCGTTGCAGAAAACAACAACCCGGTTGTCATGGATTGACATGCATTTGATGGCAAAGGTATCGGTGCCCGGAAGTTTGCACACCTGCGTGGTCTCCGGGTCAATAACCACGTCCAATACAACTTGTCTATCCAGAAACGAGGGCAATCGCATGCGACCGTATCTTTTCAGTTGAGGGGAATACCAAAATGCTTTTTTGTGGGGGTCCCCTATCATCTGGTCTATTCGCAGAAATGCGCTGGCCGTATTGTCTTCCTCCATCTGTTTGATGCGGTCTGCGTTTGCACGCGCCGTTGCAACTTCGGCTTGTGCATTCGCGACCTCTTGGGTTGCGTGAGCCATACTTTGTTCTGCGGCGACCCACGCCTTCTGTGCCTTTTCCAATTCCCGTTGCAGCGCTTCCAAATAATCCCTTGCACATCGCACGTCGGTTGACGCGGTTGTCAGCTGCTTCTCCGCCGTGGTCAACCAATTCAAGGCTTGTTTGAATTTCAGCGGTGCGCCTGCCATTCTTAAAATCGTACGAATACTACCCCGCGCCTCTTTAAGTGGGTTTCAGGGGCATTATTTAGACGCAGCGCAATATCAGCATAAACTGAAATACGATGCGAATGCTCCTTGTAAAAACGCAAACACAAGCATGATCACAATGATGCGCACCCAGTCATTTCGGGATGGATTCGTGAAGTGGTACCCGGTGAAGTAATTTACACCATTTACACTGTTGTGAAACTTTCCGATGTTGTAATGAATCACATTTTCAATGACATTCAACACGATGAAGATGAGAAACGAAAACACGAACACGTGGATTGTGCCGGGATTAAAGTATTTCTTAAATATCGGGCCAAACATTGTCTAAACACATGTAATTAAGGCAACATTATAAATTTATAATGCGAATGAAGTGCATTAGAAATGGATTCGGATTGCACATTCAATGGGGTCACCTTCTGCTTTCTCGTGACCCGGGATTTGACAAAGGAGCACATTTGGCGCGAGTGGTTTGAAGGGTTGAACCGGCTGCAGTTCAAATGCGCAATTGTGGTGCACTGTTCGCACAAGGGCAGCATCCGCTCGGATTGGTTGAAACAGCATTTGATTCCGGATGAATGCACGCGCAACACGGCGTGGGGATGGTTGTTGAATGCAATGATGTCCCTGTACGCGCATGCGATTGACGCGCATCCAGCGGCGTGGTACACCCTGCACTCGGAGACGTGCGTGCCAGTGGTGAGCCCTGAAAGGTTCATTGAGATTTTTAAGAGATATAAGCAACACACCTTCGTGTCGCATTGCCCGGCTTGGTGGGACCCACTCAAAGTACACCGCGCAAATTTGCACTTGTTGCCGCCGCGCCTGCATTTGGCGCATTCCCAATGGTGCATATTTTGCCACGAAGACCTGCATCAAATGATCCACTTGCCTAAAACGGATGAACATCTCAACGCCGTGCTGCAAACCGTTACACAAGGGCATACGGCCGATGAGAGTTACGCGGCCATCGTGCTGCTTATCATAAACAATTTGAAAAATGTGGTAAATCGGCCCACGACGTTGGTGGACTGGAAACGAACCCCCAACGGCAATAATCCGCACACGTTCATTGAATGGACCGACGCGGACGCATCCATTGTTCGCTCCATTCGCGATCAAGCCCCAAATGAATTCATGTTCATGCGAAAAATTGCACCCACGTTCCCGGACCATGTGTTGCGAAACCCGGGTGCCTTTTTTTAAGCCATAAGCCATAAGCCATAAGTATTTGAATAATTGAATCAACGAATCAATAACAATAAAACAATAAAAAAACTTTTTTTTTGATTGTTTCACGCGTGTTAGTGTAATGTAGGTGGAATGAATAAACACATAATAACACATCGCTTACCTGGTGCCTTTTTTTAAGCCAGTGTCCAGCGGCCAAAACCCTGCAAAATCACATCAATGCATGGATACTACCTTACTTCTTCTTGGCGACGATCTTCTTGGGTGCTGACGCTGCTACTGTCGCAGCCGCAGCCACGGGTGCAGGTGCGCTGGCAGATCTTTGCATCGGATCGGCATCCTCCTCATCTTCGTCGGAATCCTCCACGTCAACTTCATGTGCGGCGGAAGGCACGTCGTCGTTGTACTGCTGCGAGGTTGACCCCTTGGTTGGCGCCGTAATGCGTCTCTGCTCGTCCTCGTCCAGCACAATGTGGCACTTGCCGCGAAGGGAGGGTTTGGGCTTCAAGACGGCCTGAACCAGGCGCCAGGTCACGCCGAAACTGCCACCGGCGAACCACAGACCGCCGCACGTGATGATGAGCGCAACGTCTGAACCCTTGACAATGATGTCCTTGGGAGTCTTGCCGTCCGAAGCGGGAAACAGTGCAGTGTGGTCGGCGTCGTAGATTTCAATGCCCTTCCACTCGCCGTCGTAGAATGGCAGCTTGATTCGGAGGGTGGGGTTCTTGCTGTGGTCGGGCTCGCCCGTTTGAGGATTCTTGGAATACGACAGCATGGGGTTGAAGATGGCGTTGATGACCTCGCCCGACATGGCCTTGCCAAACCACTCCTTGGAATTGGTGATGGCATCGCGCTTGACCTTTGCCTCAAACGCCTGGATCGCAGCGAAGAACTTGCCGACTTGGGGGGTCTTGTACTCGTCGCTTGGGAATTGAAGCGCCATGGTGTAGGACTGCACTTCGCCGGTCTTCTTGTCGGTGTTTTCGTTCACGCCCCATGTGAGCATGAGGGGGGTTTGGAGGTTGAGCGCAGCGTTGGTTGCAGCATTGAGAATGCTGACACTCTTGCCGCCCGAATTGTTGACTTTGACTTTTGCGTATTTGATGTCGGTATCAGGGTTCATGGTGACGCCGGAGATGATGGCTTGAGAATCGGATTGAGTGGCCATTGTGTTGCGGTGGGTGGTTGTTGTTGTTGTTGTGGTATACTGCCTACCCTTCCTATGTTCAAACCTTTAAATCAATTTTTTTTTTAATTCGCGGAAAATACTTAAAGCGGAGATTCATGGAATTTTATTCGTTTTTCGTAATTCGTAATTATTCGTTATTGATCAAAGGTAAATCGGTGTGCGACCTCAATGGATTTGCGAGTCTGTGTATTTTATTTGAAATGTAATTCAGCGGGACCTTCACCGTGGCATAAACCCCGTTCACGAAGTCAATGTGGGTTCCCATTTTATCGCAATTTTTAATAACACTGCCATCTAGTTTCTGCAATATTAAATCCAATTTTCTCTCAATGTCATCCATCCTATTCATGATTTGTTGGTGATGTTCATTGTTGTCCGTGTTGTCCGTGTTGCCCGTGTTGCCCGTGTTGCCCGTGTTGCCCGTGTTGCCCGTGTTGCCCGTGTTGCCCGTGTTGCCCGTGTTGCCCTGTTGATTTGGATTCATTAATTATTATTATTATATAAATTTGTTGAATATAATAATCGGACAACGTTTTCGCAATGGAGTCATTTAGACCAGGCCGTTTGCCACGTGGGATTTAAGAATGGAGACGGCGCATTCCTTGTTGGCACCATCCGTTGCAAACCGGGTCTTCTTGGACGAGAGAATTTCAGAAATAATCTTCTCAATTTGGATAAAAAATGCGGCCTCGGATTCGCTAACATTGAGCGTCTTTTTCAGTGAGTCCAACAACGAGCGGAGTTTAGCCACTTCTGCCTTCAACCCGAAGAAGACGGTTTGTCCTGACGCATATTTGAGCTTCAAATCCTTCAATTTGGACACATCCTGGGCGTACGACGCGGAATCCGCGCGCAGCACGTGCTTGTATTTATCATAGTGCGCCAAAAACGCCTGCGCCAAGTCGCGCGTGTCGTACACGGTTTGATTTTGGGCCCGGGCTAAAATGTCCTGCATGAATGTCTTGTGTTCGTCGCTGATTAAATTGGACACATGCGCGGAGAGCGCGGCGAAATTGGCATTGGTGTTGTCCAGCGTTTGCAGGAACTGCGGCTTGATCAAGTCCAGCTTGTGCAAATAGAGGGAGTCCGCGCTCATTTGGGCGTAGTGCGCGGCAATGCTTTGGTTCGTCTGAATGATGCTCGCCTGCAGCCCCAGCAAAGTCTTTTGCTCGTCATCCTGCTTCATTGTCAAATCGTCTAGATCGGTTTGAGAGAAATTCACATTCCTTTTATTTTGTTCAATTTCTCTCGTTTGAAGAGTTTGAGTTTCATGAATGATGGAAACAATGCGGGTGTTCATGGCGTTCACGCTGCCGATCACGACGTCTTTGCTAAACTTGGATGCTGCCTTTGATGCCTTGGATGCTGCCTTGGATGCATTGGATGCTGCCTTGGATGCTGCCTTGGATGCTGCCTTTGATGCTGCCTTGGATGCTGCCTTGGATGCTGCCTTTGATGCTGCCTTGGATGCTGCCTTGGATGCTGCCTTTGATGCTGCCTTGGATGCCTTAGGAACAACTGCCTTAGGAACCGGCGCAACAACAGGCTTCTTGGGTTTGGAAGCAATCAAGTCACCGCATACCTTATTCTTCATGGTGGTGAAGGTGAGTTTAATGGCAGCCTGTGCAAGATTGCACTTCAGGTCGTGGCACTTGACCTTATTGATGCAGGACAAAATTTCCTTATTACAACTCGTGCTGCGGTTTAACCCACAGCACTGATCGTGCACTTTGCAACACGCATCAAGCGAATCTTTGGGACTCACACCCCACTGGCACGTTGGTCCTTCAGCGCCTTTGAACTTTTGCCCCCCGCAATAATTTGGACCACAATAATTTCCATAAACCTTGAACCCATTTTCTTTGGCCTTGACAACAACGGGAGCAACTGCCTTGGCAATGGGAGCAACTGCCTTGGCAACGGGAGCAACTGCCTTGGCAATGGGAGCAACTGCCTTGGTTAAAACCTTGGGCACAATGCTCTTAATAACATTTGGAACAACCTTGGCAACTGGAGCAACTGCTTTGGCAATGGGAGCAACTGCCTTGGTTAAAACCTTGGGCACAATGCTCTTAATAACATTTGGAACAACCTTGGTAACTACCTTGGGCACAATGCTCTTGATAACCGTTCGCGTACTGACAGTTGTTAAAACAGTTGGACCCGCTTCGCATCCCGCCGCAAAGTAGCAGCGAGACCCGGTCGGCTTCCATGCCAGCTGCCATTTGGAGAGGGGGGAATCGGGTCCGTTGTATCCCGTCATTTCCCACTGCTTGGCACCGCGATTCACATTCATTATTTCGCCGCTGGGTGAAAAGTAGTCGGCCGCATTTTTGGCGCCGTCGGCGTTGCCGCAAATGCCGCCCATTCGGCCATAGTGGCTGGCGGGCACGCTCGTTTCAAGCACCCCGCAGTATCCACCGGTGATGAGAACGCCAAACCCGTCATGGGTCGACAACTTCAGTCCAAGAGCCGAGCTCTTTGCACTGCGCCACTCCACTGTTTGCTTTCCGTAACGAATGCTCACGCCTCCAAATTTGACGGTTTCATCCTGTTTCAAACCCAGTTCCGCACCATTCACGCGAATTTTGCCCAAATTGGACACGTCGGCCTCTATTGTGATCTGCTTGTATCGCACAAGCGCACCCGTCATGCAGGACGGCACTCCAACCTTGTTGGCGCCGTTCTTGCGCATTTTTTCTTGCAGCTCAAACACTCCGTCACGGGACGTGGCGATGGTGTAAATGCCGGGTTCCTGAATGTGAAAGAAATCGCCGTCATAATTGGTGCAGTGAGGGTCGCCCGATGCCACGCAAAACCGGGTGCTGGGGGATGCAACCCGGTTCTTGGCCGCAAACTCCATGGCGGACACGGCGCTTTCTTTGGCGATCGCTTCGCTTTTGGTGACGCGCATGTCTTCCAAGCAGCCGCTGTACACGTCGGCATTATTCTGGATGCCGAGCGAAGTGCAGAATGTTTGGGCAGATGCGCCGTTGGGGGTTTTAACCCAAGCATTCAACGCGGCGGAAGTAGCTGCGGTTGCAATCAATGCCTTAACGACTGCCTTTGGCTTGACTGCCTTTGGCTTTGATACAGGAGCCTGGGGCTTTAATACAGGTGCCTTTGGCTTGAATACAGGAGCCTGGGGCTTGACTGCAGGAGCAGGTCTTGGTGCAGGAGCAGGTCTTGGTGCAGGAGCAGGTCTTGGTGCAGGAGCAGGTCTTGGTGCAGGAGCAGGTCTTGGTGCAGGAGCAGGTCTTGGTGCAGGTCTTGGTGCAGGTCTTGATCGCAGTAAGTGGCGTCCATGCGAATGATCAGTCGCATTGACGCCCGCATCGGTCGCGTTTACCAACGCATCGGTCGCATTGACGCCCGCATCGGTCGCGTTTACCAACGCATCGGTCGCATTGAGGCTCGCATTGTGCGTTGGAATGCCGGCCGTCATGGACAGCGCGCACAACAAAAACAAGCACGGAACGAATTTCATGTTAAGCGATGTGGGTTATGCATTGTAATGATATAAAAAGTTTAAGTTGTTTTTGAAGAAGCAACAATATGCTCCCTTAATGATTTGTTCTATGTGCGAACAGATATAAAAAAATGTGCGTAGTATAATAATACATCCGTTCAATCCATCAATATCCCCATGTCTCACCAACCCGACCACGACCCTATGCCGGCTCCCAACGTAAAAACAAAAAAGAAGACGGTTGTTGTAAAAAAAACGGACATTGCGCGCATCCCGGCATGCGCGGAACACGCCGAGTTCATAAAAACCGAATACAAGGTGCACGAGTTGAAGGGCATATGCAAGCATTACGGCATCAAATGCGGCGGCACCAAACCCGAATTGAAGGACCGCATTCACGCGCATTTGATCCAATCGCATTTCATCAAGCGAATTCAGCGCGCGGTTCGCCGCAATTTTATTAAGAGGCATTCCCGAATGAGCGGCCCCGCGTACCGCGACCGGTCGCTGTGCGTGAATGACAGCGATTTTTACAGCATGGAGCCCATGCGCGACATTCCGCGCAACCAGTTCATCAGCTTCAAGGACGACACCGGCATGGTGTACGGGTTTGATGTCATGTCGCTGTACACGTATTATGGCACCGAAATAGACAACGGTCGCCCGGTGCCGTCCAACCCTTACAACCGCGTGAAATTCCCGCTGGGGCTGAGCCGTCAAATGTACCGCAAAATCCGGCTCACCGACATCCTGGGGGTGCCCTGCAAAATTAAAGAAGACCCCGAGCCCGTGCTTTCCATGCAGGAACGGGACGACCAGCTGCTGTTTACCGCGTTTCAGCAAATCAACTCGCACGGACACTACTCGGATTCGGCGTGGTTTAGCGAGCTCAACTTTTTGTCAATCATGCGGTTCATGCGAGAGCTGAACGACATTTGGAACTACCGAGCGCAGATCCTGCCGCAATTGAAACAAGAGATTTGCCCCCCCCACGGCAACCCGTTCGTCCACGCGGATCTGCGAGGCCTTCCTCCGCTTCAACCCGACGTGATTAAGCACCAGGGCATTCAAATTATAAACACGTTTGTCACGTCGGGCATAAATCGCGACAGCCAGTCGCTGGGGGCGTATTACGTGCTGTCGGCACTCACCCTCGTGAGCCAGGACGCCCGAGCGGCAATGCCGTGGCTGTACGAATCGGTGGTGTATATTCCGTGACGGACTTGCAAATGCGAATAATTAAGGAGAACAAGAACCCAATTTCAAAATTTACATGACAAACTGCATGACAAACTGCATGACAAACTGCATTAAACATTTAATTCGTAAAACGGCTTAAAAAGACATCTGTATGTAGGGTATAAACAAATACCATGGCTAAGACAATCAAGACCTCGGCGACTGCCGCCACTGCTTCCTCTGCTTCCACTGCCGCCTCTGCTCCTGTTGCAGCGGTTGCTCCTGTCGTTCCTGCCGCTCCTGTCGTTCCTGTTGCCGCTAAAGCGGTTAAGGCCAAGGCTGCCAAGCCCGCCAAGGAGCAGGTTGCTTCTACTGCTGATGTTGCCGTTGTTGCTTCCACCGATGCTTCTGCTGCCACTGCCACCGCCACCGAGGACGCCGTCGCTGCTCCCTCCAGCGAGTCCTTGATCTCGTCCCAGTTTTCCTCCATTTCCGCCAAGTTGCATCAGGTTGTCGCGTTTGCTGCCTCTCTCCGCTCCGAGCTCCGCGCCCTTGAGCGCTATGCCGTCAAGGAGCTGCGCACTGCGCAGAAGGCCAGCGCCAAGAAGCGCCGCAAGGTTGGAAACCGCGCCCCCTCCGGCTTTGTGAAGCCCACCCCCATCTCCAAGGAGTTGGCCGAGTTTCTTGGCAAGAGCGACGGGTCCGAGATGGCCAGAACCGAGGTGACTCGCGAGATCAACGCGTACATCCGCACCAACAACTTGCAGGACAAGGAGAACGGTCGCCGCATCAACCCCGACACCAAGCTCAAGGCTCTTCTTAAACTGAAGAAGGGCGAGGAGCTCACCTACTTCAACCTGCAGCGCTACATGTCTCCCCACTTCGCTGTCAAGGGAAGCACTTCTATTCCCGTTGTTGCCTCTGCTTAGACCCCCCAAATAAAACCCCAAATAAAACCATAATAAAACACAATAAAACCCAAATAAAACCCCAATAAAACCCCAATAAAACCCCAATAAAACCCCAATAAAACCCCAATAAAACCCAAATAAAACCCCAATAAAACCCAAATAAAACCCCAATAAAAACGGAAAACCCACTAAAAATAAAAACAAAATCCGATTTGCTTTTATTTTATTTTACATTTTTTCAAATGCTTTTCAGATGAATATGAAGTTCTCGTGCGCCATTACTTCATGCAGCAATTCATCGTTCCGTCTTCGTTTGGTTGGCGACAATATTTCCGGCACACAGTTGATCATGGTTGCCGTGTCAAACATGTTGTAGACCGCCATTGTGCTGTCGTAGTCAAAATGAACCCGTTGATTGTACTTGGCGCAGTTGTGATGCAGCCACGTGTAAAAGTCCGGCGCAAACACGTCGTCGCTTTCTTCCGCATCTTGTCCGCATTTTTTGTACTGTTTGAACAAATTCACTGCATTTCTCAGATTGTGCCCGTGTATTGAGCCGCAACTGTAGTCGGTGCCCGAAATGACGCAAATCTGGCGAAATTCGGTCATGTTGATGCCGAGAATGTTCAAAATTTTGTGCATGTCGTACATGGTGGCGGTTTGATCAAATAAATTGATGTGTCGCAGCACGCGACAGCACCCGTGAACAAATAAATCCGTGTCATCCGACACGCAAGCATACGCCTTGCGTTTTATCACCATTTGCGCACACAAGGCATCGGCTTCACCCGAAGCCACGATGTATTGAACCCCGAGTGCGCGCATCAGCGTTTTTACGCGTTCAAAATCAGCATTGCCGATGCGTATGAACCGACGGCGCAACGCTTTGAGCGCATGCGCATGTTTTTTGGGGCTATCATTGGGATTGTCGTTGCCGTTGTTGTCGTTGTTGCCGTTGCTGTCGTTCATGGTGTCGTGATGGGAAACGAGACGGTTGTATTGCATTTCCGCAATGCGTTTCAAGCGCGTGCGCTTGTTCAGCGTCTTGCGCTTTTCCTCCGGGGGTTTGCCGTCAAATATGAACACGGGCTCAATGCGGTGCATTTGGAAAAAGGATATCATGGAAAACATGTTTTCGAGGAGCGCATCTTCCGCAACAAACCGGTACATGAAGATGTTGGCGTCTATTACAACCACTTTGCCAGCCAGCGCATCCAGCGCGATGGTTTTGATTGCATCGGAGCATTCATGTCGGATAAATTGATTTAAATTCTTAATGCCCATGGGATACAGTGCGTGTGCGTATTTTACGTATGCGTATGCGTGTGTGTGCGTGTGTTGCATCAGTGTATAATTCAAATCAATTTTTCATTAAATTTCATTCAATTTATACCTGCAGATGTGACCTTGGTGTCATGCGCATGGATGACCCCAGCACGTGTTCATCATTCAATACCGACGAATCTAGCTGAGGGCATTGTTGCTTGCAATGGTGCAGCAGTTCCATGAAGCCATTGAAATTAGCCGGAATGGTGCGAAATTGCATGATGCCATTATTATCCGTCTTGGTCAACCGGTTGTTTCGGTAACACCACGTCATGAATACGGTCGGGGAATGCAGTAAAATGTGGGTCAGCACGTAGTACGCAAACACGTTGGTGTTTTCGCGGTATTTTTCGGCAACAATGGTGCGATTCTTTTCAGTCGGGGTTGCAATAATGTCGTGTGAAATATCCGCGTATCGCAACAGTTTCGCGCATTGGTGCTGGGCAAAACGCGCGTACTCATCCAGCCCTTCCAACACGCATTCCATAAACACGTGAAACTCTGTGCTTGTATTACTTGTGCCGTAGACCGGGTTTGCATCAGTGTCCACGAAACAATCAAACACGACGTTCAAAATGCGCGCCCATATTTCGCAGTACGTTTCATAAATGCGCACCGGGTGCGAAATGGAATACATTTTCCGTAGCATGTCTTGCATTGCCTGATCCACCCCCTTCGGCATGTCGCTTTCAATGAATGAAAGGCCCATTGCGTGAAAGAGCTCGTGAATGAGCACCTTGAACCACTCCTCTTTGCGGTACACCACAACGTCGTTGGTCCGGGTGCAGTGGTACGACATCCCGGTGTTGGCGTGCTCGGTGTCAATGACTTCGCCCTTCTTCGTCGGAAACAGCTTCTTAAATTCCGTCATGTAAATGTAAATGCTCAGCGCGGACGAGCACGTGGGTCGGGAGGCGTGCATGGACACCAAGTGCATGAGCGCGCACACGCGCTTTGCATGCGCGTCAAACTCGGGATGGTGGTTACTGGGTTGAGTGCGGGTATTGAATTCCACAAAATGCAGAACCACTTTGCGGTTTCCCACGCTGAACGTGTACGTAATGGCAACCCCGGGTTCGTTCAGGATGTGGTGCTGGATTTCATCGGGGAAAAAGTCGTTGCTGTTGTCGGATCCTTGCCGCATGCCGGCCGGCAACGGCAGCTGCCTTGAGTTAACTCTTGAGTCAAACGGGTCTATTGTGGGCGTTAGGTTCAGAGCGCCGCATGAACCAAACGCCGCCTGCATGTCCGAATACAGCAAGTGAAACACCTTTTGGGCATTAACGTGCGTCATTGTTGTGCCGATTGGGTTGATGGTTCCAATTGATATATTGATATTGATATATTGTGATCTCATTATATTTGATTTTTTTGATTGTATTTTTGTTATTAATTTTTTATAAATTTATTATAAATGAATAAATGAATAAAAGACAATGAATAAAATAAGCGTGTTTGCAATTGCTCTTATTGTTCTTTTAACAACCTCATTTTTAATAAACAAATGCGCTTTTAAAGAATGTTTTGAAAATGAAAACGAGAACACACTGGAAAAACATCAAATTAAATGCAAAAATATTATGCTTCCGGGTGAAAGTTTTGGTTTAATTTTAGATGCAAGAATAATATGTGATAAAATCCCCGATTTGGATTTGTATTTGGGAAACAGAAACATCATAATGGAAACAACAAACAAAAAAATCAAACCAGAAGATATAATTTTTGTAAATTTAGATTGGACAAACTTTAATAATGTTCCAAATACATTATTGTGTAAAACAAAACAAGCCTACCATGCATTGAAAAAAAAATTCAATGACAAAGATGTTATTTACACCGGGTTCACAAGCGTTGATAGATTTAGATCCAATTACAACACAGATTACAACCGGTTTATTCACATATGCGGAAAATCGCCATACAAAGGAACCTTAAAAATTGTTGAAGCTTGGATAAACCATCCTGAATTTCCTCTTTTGACAATACAAGTGTATGACGGTGTTTATCCAGACATACAAAACCTGTTAAAAAACAAGGTTGTCACCAATTTGAAAATTAATAAAGATTTTGCATCAGAAGATGACATTTTTACATTATACAACACATACGGAATTCATCTTTGCCCATCAAATGCGGAAGGATGGGGGCATTACATCGCAGAAGCCAAATCGGCTAAAGCAATAGTGTTGTACACCAATGCACCTTGCATGAATGAAACATTCCACGACGGATATGATGGCATTTCAATTGATTGCGACACGGATTCACCAATTATAGTAAATGAAGTGTGTCCTTTTTATGAAATCAATGCAAATGATATCGCAAAATCGGTTGAAAAGGTGTTATCTCTTTCAGTAACTGAAAAACACAGAATTGGAAATAATGCAAGAATTTCATTTCTAAAAAACGACAACGATTTTACATTTAAATTTCAAAACTTAATCCACAATTTATAAAATACCTATTTTTTGCGCTTCGCTTGTTCCTGTTGCAGCCGGTGCCGAACGCGCATCAGCTCATTGCAAACGATGGGCGGCTTGCCGCGCCTAAACTGCACCAGCTTGGCGTTCCGCGTGTTCAGCAGCATGTCCGCCAAATAGGAGTTCTGGCTGTATTTGGCGTACTGCGCATCCTCGCGCTCCTTTTCTTCGCGCGTGCCGAAGTCCGCATCGGTCTGAACGTCCTTGTCCTTGTCCTTTTCATTCGCGGTTTGCACCAACGCCACGCTCTTTGACAGGTCCGAATCGGAATCCAGAGAGAAATTCAGATAATGCTTCGGGTTTTCCTTGCGGAAGCGGCTGCCCTGCATGTAGTGCTCTAACGTGCGCCACTGGTGGCCGTCTAATAAGAACAGCGCCTTGGCCCGGTCGTCGCCCGGCGGCTCCCACACGTTGGACAGCATCTTGCGCCACTGCGGCGTCTCCTTCGCCAGCTCGGCGTACTTGGGCATGGCGGCGCGCTCAATGGTTTCGCCCGACCCCGTGCCCGGCAGCGGCTTGTCCATGCTCTTGCTGTAAAACTGGAACACGGTGGCGTCGTCGTACAGCGGTGCATGGGCCGCCGCCAATGAACGGTCGGCACTGGCGCGGACAACTTGGTCTTCTTCCACCCCCTTCAGTCCCAGCTCCTCCTCGCGAAACGCGCGGAATTGCGGGATCAGATTGTACGGCCCCGCGTTGCGCTCCATGCACTTCTCGGTCACCATGACCTTGATGTCGTACGGAATCTCTCGGAACGTGAGCAGCGCTTCGTCCTTGTAGGTGATGAGCTTGTAGTGTCCGCCCGTGTGCTCCGCCATGGCGTAGAACTCGGGCTCAAACGTGCCTTGGTCTTCCAGCACGCGGTCGTTCAGCTGGCCGCACTGCAGCACGCCGCCCATTTCCCCCGCGTGGAACCGCTCCGACGACAGGATGATGAGCTTGATGCGGAGGACGCGCTCCAGGGTGGAAATGGCCCACGTGTCGGCCCAAAACGCGCACGACTTCAGCATTTCGCGGAAATCTTCCAGCGTGTTCACGTTTTTGATGAAGTGGAACTCCTGCAGCAGCTCCTTGCTGAGGGCCAGCTCGGATTTCAAACGCTTGAACTGCGCGGCGTTGCGGCGCGACTCGGCAATGATTGCCTCCTGCTCCTTGGCCTCCGTGGTGCGCTCCAACCGCTGCTTCAGCTTCGCGTTGGCATCCGACAAGGCGCGCATCTCTGCCGTCGTGGCGGCAATGGACTCCGCCGTCATGGTGTATTTTTCCTTGTAGTTTTGAAACACGTCTTCGGTGGCTTCCGCCGCCAGTTTGCGGCGAAGTTCGGGCACTTCCACGTACTTGCCCCGGGTGCGATACGCGTCGCGAATCACGGCAAACAAGCAGTCGCCGCCGCCTTCGTTGTCCTTTATTCCAAAGTGGTTGTTCTGCATGTGCGTCTGGATCCACGGCTGGTCGGACTGCTTCTTGTATTCGGCGTGCTCGGCCTGAGCGGTTTCCTTTGTCTGGGGCGGAATGGCAAGCGCCTTCATTTTAGAACGCAGCGTTTGGTCTTCCTCTTGTTCCGCTGTTGTTGCTGTTGTTGTTGCTTGCTCCTCGGTTGCTGTTGTTGTTGTTGTTGCTGTTGCTTGCTCCTCGGTTGCTGTTGCTTGCTCTTCGCCTAACCCAACCATGGATGCGGTTACAGTCGCGTCAGTCGCGTCAACTGCCGCATCCACCGGTGCCGTTTTACCGCGACTGTCGGCTTCCAGCATGCCGGCCGTGACAAACGAGTACACGAGCGGATGCGGCAGCTTGTCAATGTCCAAGTCGTCCTCATCGTCCAGCACCGCGCTGGCTTGATCGGCGCGGATTTCAAACACGCCAATCTGTTTCACGACCCGGTCGTCCGTGTTGATTAAGTACACGGGATAATAAATGATGTCCTTTTTGTCAGTTTTGCCGCGTCCAATTGCAACGCGCACCTCTTTGCCTAAAAGCTCAATTTCATACATGGTGGCATCATAGTCGGCGTCATCCCGCTCCAACTGCTTGTACTCCCGATAATTGATGTCCGGATTCAGTTTTGAACGGACCATTGCGAGAGATATTCCGGAATAGTATTGGTAATGTTATATAATACATGCATTAAAAGTTTTGCGTTTATGTGTTTATAATGAATTTATTGATTTGTTGATTTATTGGAGGAGCAACACATCAGATACCCGCGCGCAATGACACTGATTCCAAACACAACCCCCATAATAATGAAAATGACATGAACAATTGGCATCTCTTTATTTATAAAATATAAAATATAATATTGCATCATATCAATAATGTCTACTCGCAAATACAATAGAAACAAAAGGAGAAATAACGTCACTCTAAAAACAAGGGGGGGGTCGTTCAATTCATTCATTGATGCGGGGGGGAAAGGAATTGACGTGCAGTTGGAAAAAGATGACAAGGGCAATCCGTATGCGTGGTTAATTGGCGGCGACACTTTTTTGGATTCAACGTTTGAAGAATTAAAGAAAGGCGCAAAAGGCGGACGCTACAAAAAATTCATTGCCGAATTGTTGAAAATGTATCCACGGTTCAATAGTTTTACACGACCCAATGTGGGCAAAGGCATAAAAATTTCGCATGCAATGTTTTGTAAATTATTTGCGCCTAATTCCACGTTGGCTCGGATGTATCCCAAACTCGTTGCAAAAATGAACAAACGCAAGTATTGTCACCCAACTGTTCCCGTTCCTTACGCGAAACCTGGTACTGGACCTGCTCCTAATGCTATAAGACCTGATCTAAGACCTGCTCCTAATGCTATAAGACCTGACCTAAGACCTGCTCCTATTGCTATAAGACCTGCTCCTATTGCTATAAGACCTGATCTAAGACCTGATCTAAGACCTGCTCCTAATGCTCTAAGACCTGATCTAAGACCTGATCTAAGACCTGACCTAAGACCTGATCTAAGACCTGATCTAAGACCTGCTCCTAATGCTATAAGACCTGACCTAAGACCTGCTCCTAATGATCTAATACCTAATCCTAATGCTATAAGACCTGATCTAAGACCTGCTCCTAATGCTATAAGACCTGAACCTGATTCCGATAGACCTGTTTCTTACATGAAACACGCGATTGTGTCTGATGTGTCTGATGTGTCTTATGTGTCTGATATGTCTGATATGTCTGATGTGTATGATTTCGCGCGATACCCATACCAATACCAATACCCATACCAAGTACCCGTGCAACCCGTGCAACCCGTGCAATACCAAGTCCCCGCGCGCCAAACACGGCGCAGGTCGGACCCTGCATTACAACCCAATCTAATCAAACTGACCGAAGAAAGGGGGTTTAACCCATTCAAAGCAAAGAATGCACTAATCAAACACGGCAATAACATTAACCGGGTAATTGACGAATTGACATTGGAATCATCCGACACACGAAACGAACGAAGCGCGTACCCTCATTTTGAAACTACAATACTAATTTTTAATTTAAAATATCGCATGCACTTTACAATCAAGGATAACGGTGCTGGAGGAGACTGTCTTTTTAACAGCCTTCATGAAATACTCACTAGAGCGAAACACAGATTTATACGCAATAAAACGCCACACGATATACGGGTAGATATCGTTAATTACGTAATGAATCATTTGGACGGCTATCAAAACCAAATGACGCAACAAACGTTTGAAGACGCACTTGAACACGGTGTTAGGGTGAATGGACCCACGCTGTACAAAAATAATTACGAACGTGAAATGAAAAAACACGGCACATACGGAACTGAACTGGAGATTTCGGCGGCATCCCAGTTGTACGAAATAAACATATACGTGGTCAATATAAAGGGCATTTCATTTGATCAGTTATATATTGGCGACGGTTCTCCCACTCCGCGTAACACATGGTATATATTCAACTATAACAATTCGCACTACGCATCACTCATACCGAAATGATTTTTGCAGAATTCATTCAAATGGTGCCGATTCTTGGCGCATGATCTCGCGCTTTACAACCAGCGGCATGTGTCTGATTTTATTCAGCGGATCGTCCACGTTCGGATCGTAGTTCGGATCAGCACGCGATCCCCGGTTTGCAAAGAAGACGTCCATTACCGACACCACTTTGCTCATCGGTTCCGCTCTACTTACCGCGTTGCTTACCGCGTTGCTTACCGCGTTGCTTACCGCGTTGCTTACCGCGTTGCTTACCGCGTTGCTTACCGCGTTGCTTACCGCGTTGCTTACCCATTCTTCCACGCAAATGAGGTCTTCCTCAAATGGTTCCACGTTTGGATCATGCTTGTTCGTGGACTTGCGCGCGATCCACGAGCTGACGAACCAACGCGTGTATCGGAACGGCCGTCCCGAATTCGTGCGGTCCGCGTGTCCGGATTCGTCGCGGCGGGTGCGATGCACCCAAATGGGGCTTCGGCGT
>SXGQ01034188.1_pt1 | contig 21102 bp, 22 predicted proteins | sample 3178371 | NCBI WGS metagenome assembly SXGQ01 (sample SAMN11356859, study PRJNA531348) | freshwater metagenome | isolation source: freshwater sample F1-20 | place: China: Fuxian Lake, Yuxi | collected 2017-12-25 | reverse complement strand
TCCTCTTTCCTAAAAAATCTCAAATAGAATGAAAAAAACTCATACCATCCTCGTCGTAATTTTTTTCAACCTGAATTCATTAAAAATCTCTTACCAAAATGGTCACGTTTCTGTAAGAATTTTTTACAAAAATAATTCAATTTTTTTTTTTTCTGTCTACTGACGCTACTGACGCTACTTACGCTTTTTTTAACAAATCTAAAACTCTTTAACTCTCCCTGTCTTCTTCTTTTCTTTCATTGCTTTTGTAATTTCATTTTTAGATAATTCTTTAAATGTTTTAGGTGTCTTTTCACTAATTCTTTTAGTTGGTCTATAAATATCACTTTTATTTTTATATCCTATCTCTCCTCTTTGATTTTTCCACTCCTCTTTAAACCATCTATTCAATCCTTCATTATTTTTAGTTCCTATATATGAATTATCATTCCTATATTTTTTTAGATATTCTGCTTTATATTCTTTAACTAATAAACCGCTTCGATATGCTGAATGTTTAGGATATTTCATATATATTTTCTTCTTTACTTTTTCATATAAATCTTTATCTTTTGGTTCATTCATTATCTATTATAATATAATATTAAATTATTGCTCGTTTGGGGTGATCCCCAAGTTTCTCCAATGTCCCCATGCGGTAGAAGTTGTATTTTTCCAAACTCTTTTATCGTCCTTGTTTGATAGAGCGAGTTTGTTTTGTGTTAACGAATAGTTCATCATCTTCACCGTTCTAATCGCATTTACCTTTACATTTTTAGGTTCATTTTTTAGAACGCAGTTTTTATAATCATCAAAACTAATATTTTTCTTCACCACAACTTTGCTAACCCCCTTTGCTTTCTTGACTACATTATTTTTAGTTTTGAATGTATAACATTTACTTCTGATACCAACAAATGATTCTATCACTTCATTGGGAGATTCATCTTTAAATTTTCCAATTACCTTTTTATTTTCTACATCATACAATCCGCTTTCCTTAGAATATTCACTCATATCATAATGCTGTTTCATTCCTTTCATATCTTCATAAAAATCCTCAGTTTTTATGTGGTATACAAAACTATCTGTATCAGTCATTAATAATTGTATGTTTTCCCCGTACTTTGGTTTCATTATATTATAATGGAAATCATACATATGAAGTTTAGATAAATCTAATATCGTAAAACCTGCGTAAATAGGTTTATCTAATTTTACTATTTTCTTGCTCAATTCTACAATAGAAAATGTATTATCTCCATTGTGATATGGGGTAGTACTTTTGAATGTTGTTTTAGATTGTAAATGTATCTGTCGTTCATCATTGAAACAACATTCAACTTGTATTCTTCCTCTCACATTTTCCATAGTCTTTCCAAATACTGAATTATTCATAAGCTTAAAATAATCCTTCTCAAAATCATTTTTAGCTTTTGTTCTTAAACAAGTATTTAAATCAATATACTCTTTTAACCATTTTCTCTGTTTGTATTGTACAACACGATTTATTTTTTTCAACACTAATCCTTTCTGCAAATAAAACTTAAGATTTCTGATGTCTATTATATAATCTTTCTTATCGTAAAAAGTACCACATAATTTTTCACAAAAACTACCTTCTGGTTTATATCGTTCTGGCGCTAACGGATAGTCATTGTGTAAATCATGTAGTTCTTTTGGATAATGCAAATCAACTTCAAGAGTATAACCAATATCACTATTTTCATCATAATTCATAATAGTATCTATAGATATAGAATCTACCCATTTAAAATCTTTGTAGGGCAAAGGACGGTTCATAGCGTGTCCATATAAATTATTAGCATCTAAATAAGATATAAATGTACTATCAATATCTTTATCATAATCTTCCATATATTTATTGTTTGCTTCTGCGTATTTGTTAAAAATAACAGATTGTCCTCCTCGGATACCTCTCTCAAAGAATAGATACATATCACTATCTTTCAATAAGTCCAACTCAACACCAGTCATTAAAAGCATAGCATCCCACGCCAAACTGGGAGCTCCAACATAGTTACAGGGTTCTAATTTATAATATTCTAATGTGGTTTTACGGAAGTTCTCAAATACATCCGCTAAGCCATATACATCAATATTTAAATAAAAATCATGGTATTCTTGAAATGTTTTAATATCCAATTTTTCAATGATATATAATATATCTTCCCATTCTTTATCATTGAGTTTTGATAGCGTTAGTTCATTATCAAAGTATTCTCTTTTCAATTCCCCAATAGGTAATTTCAATTTTTCAATATCATCAAACCATTCATAAGGAAATTGACCTTTCTTTTTCATCAACTCAAAAACCTCATCATTAGTTGATAGATGTTTCAAGAATAGTTTATTATCATCTGGTACATTTTCTATCAACTTTGCTAAGCCACTCGCCATAAACGCCATACTATCAATAAAGTTTAATCTTCCAACATTAAATGATTTGAAGTTTTGTCCGTTATTAGGTAGAATACTTACTTTAACGTCTTGTTTTTGTTCATACCATTCTACTAAACTTGTAAAGAAAACATTTTTATCATAATTAAGATTATGAAATATTACTGGTATCTTTACCTTATCCTTTATTTGAATATTACAATTGCTACATAATGCAGAATGATACATTCCTGTATTGTGATTATGATGTTTGACTTTCTTCCTTTGGTCGTCGCTCGGGGACGAGACCCCGACTTTCTTATTATCTGATGTAAATTGATTTTTACATATCCAACAAGATTTACAAGATTTATGCTCTTCCTTCTGTTTTTCAGTCATAATTATTTTATATTTATTTTGATATTGTGCTTCTTGAATAATCTCTCCAAGTTGATCCTCTAATTGACTGATTTTATTTATGAATACATTAGCACTATCTAATCCCTCGTTTTTATATGTTGTAATATAATAGTCTCCTACTTTGGTATACCCTTCAATATATATATCACTCACTACAATAATTTCAAATGAAGCGGGTTTATGTCCTGTTTTGAATGTAGTATTTCCATTTTTACTCTTATGTTTCATAGATACATCATTCAAAGTTTCAAAATCGCCATAGATACGAATAGGACATTCATTGATATTATTATAATGTCTAAACTTGATAGTATCATCTTTAGGCATTTCAACCTTTTGACCTGAAATACAATACTTCATGTGTTTCTCCATAGTACATTGAGCACTTCCTCCCTTTGAGGTAAATTCACAACAAATAGGACATACCAGCGTTTTATGATTGTTCGTTGTGTTTGAACTGGATAATCTACTGAAATCTTTGATGTAACAGTAATGACCTTCTGTACCTTGTGGTTTATAGTACAATAATTGAATTAATGGGTATTCTTCTTTATTTCTATTTGAACTAACATACAAAGGCACAAGATCATATGATTTACCTTCTAATCCAAACACACTAATTCTCAAATTGTTACGTTTTTCAAAATGAATAATTTTGTTAATATCCATAGGCATATCCTCTGGTTTATATTGTAATTCATGCAATCTATCTTTGTATTTACTAACACGCTGAGCATCTTTCTCTGGGGTCTTCAATCCACATAATACTGAATATACAAAACATAGATTGTCCTCATTCTTAATATTAATTACTGCTTTCTTATTAGCAATTCTATCAGGTAGTTCAATATAAGAAGAAGCCGTAAGTGCTTTAACTTTTGCAACATGGATATCAATCTTAAATAAATTAAATAATTTTATATAACTTGATTCTCTTGTCTTATTAAAGTTAGTAACTAAATCATCAATCAATGTTGAAATATCTGCGGGAGTATATATTACTTTTGTTGTAGTACCAACATATATTTCCTCATCAACTTCACGTTCTTTGTTGTCTTTCATATTCCATCCTAAGAATCCAACACTGAACCATACTTTAAAACCTTTTTTTGTTTTTAGATATTCTGCGACTTTCAAGTAGTTAAAAATTCTTCTCACATCTTCTTCTGTAATATCTAATACAACACCATTAATTGTTTTAGTTGGTATAGGATTAGATACTGAATACATTTCATACGACTTGAATGAACTATCAGTAGGTTTCATAGTAAATAATTGGTTTCTTGTTTTGATATTTTTCTGTAGAACTCTGCTTATTCTTGTAGGAATTTTTTTGTTTCTTGTAATAACTTGTTTAGATACTTCTTCTTTTTCTTTAGCTCTTTTAGTTTGAGCAACAACTTCCTTGATTTTTTTATTCTCCTTCTTTTTGAGACTTTGAACAGTCTCTTTCAAGTAAGATGCATATTGATCTTCAGTCCAATTATTATCTTTTAGTATCTTAGCATACGCTCTGGTACGCTTATCTACTGGTAAATTAGTTCCATATCTCGCCAACTTTTCTTTGACCCCACGTGTTATAACCATACTTAATGAACCCATAGATTATTTTTGCTTGTTCTATTATATATATAGAAAATAATTCTTATATACTATTTAAAAAATAAACTTAATCAATTTTTATAATTTTGTAATTTTTCCTCACTCCCCAAAATGTTTACAATTTACTATTTTAGAAATAAGAGACACTATCTATTTTTAGCGAATAATTAGCGATACTTTGAGATTTCTTTAATTCATTATACTCCTTTTTTAAATTCCTTTGATAATTTCTAAAATACTCTCTTTCTTTATCTAAAAATTCAGGATTTTGTCTTAAAACTTTCATTCTATCCTTACATAATTCTCTTTGTTTTGCAGCAAACTCTGGTTCTTCTTTTCTACGTTTATCCATATACTCCCTCATCTGAATTTTCTTTCTTTCTTTCTTTTCTTGTTCAGACATTCCTTTTAGGGACACTCTCGTTTGTTTCACCGACATATTACTATTATATAGCAATATTTTCTTATATACTTTTTAAAAAATAAATGAGTCAATTTTTATTTATTTTTCGTCATTTTTACTTTTTTTTTCTCTCTCTCTTCTCCATTTATTTTGCAATTCTTCTTGTTGTTTATCCCAGTATTCTGTACTTAAATTATACATTATCTATTATTAATTACCAATATTATTTTATTTGTTTTTTGGCGCATTTTTTTTTTCTCCGTATAAATTAAGTGAATAATGTCTAATAATACAACTAACTCCTCATTCTTCGGCGATGGGGGACGAAACCCCCATAAATATAACTTATTGGTTCCTTTTGAGGAAAAAGATATAGTTAAAAAGCATGGCTGTAAATGGGATTCAGTCAATAAAAACTGGTATTTCGTCGGGGACATAGAAAATGGTCTACCTGAGGAAATTAAAAAATACAAATCTTACTCTGTACATGTAGAATACGAAGATAAAGATATTTTTAAATCTAAATATAAGTCTCTTCGATGGAATCCAGTAAAAAAGAACTGGTTATGTAACGAGTTTGATTATAATGCTATTACTACTTGAAAGGGTCATCATTGGGTTCTGTAAATCCTTTTTTAATTGCTTCAATTGCTGACTTTCGTTCTGATTTTTCTTTCTTTGTTGTCTTTTCAGCAACAAAATCTTTTTTAGTGAATTGGTCGTACTTGTTTAATAATTCTGTTTGTCTATTTTGCGGAAACCACTCAGTTATTTTTCCACTACCATCTTTGTTTTTTACTTCACTGAACTCTCTTAAAGCTATTTTTACTTCCATTTCGTAATATTGATATAACCTCTTTCCACTTGACCCAAACCTATCTACTGGAGAATTGGGTATATTTCGCAGTCTTAAAATGCTTATTTGTGTACCTTTGAAATGATTGTCGTATGAAGTAAATCTTTGCATTATATTACTGGCGATGCCTATTTTAATTCTTGAGCTACCACACATGGGCATTTTAATTATATAAAAAAAATGCTTATCTTTGCGGAATAAATTTGGGTTATCAGAGTTTATTACATCTCTTATTTTTTTATATCCTTGAACCTCTTCTCCTAAATATAAAGGAATTGGTTTTTCTTCTTTACTCATTCTTAATATTAGAATATATAAAAATAAACCTCCCCTAATCAAAATACAATGTAAATGTCCCTGTAGTCACTTTAATATTTAAGTCTTTCTTATGTATTGTCCTGTATCTTTCACGTCTATATCTTAATATCTCTTCCTTATTTTGTTCGTATCGTTCCTTATTGTACACACTTTTCTTTTTAGTTTCCATGTTGGTCTATTAATAGTTATAGAAAAAAAATTATACACCCGCTCGGGGGGTGAGCCCTGATATTAACTCGCCTTATACACACATGCTATCATCGCTACTCTTACACCTGATGCTAATTCTTTACATTCATAATTAGGATTATCTAATTCAAAAGTACAATCCATAACTGCTTTTGCTATTGTATAATTTCTATGTATATCGTCATCTTGTTTTTCTCCATATCCTAATAAATCGCTTGTTTGTATATAATCGCCATTTTCTATATTTCCGTTAGTATTCGCAACACACATAGCACCTTCACCGCAACCATTAATGGTAATTCTACATTTATTATTAGAACTTCTTTTAGGGTCTCCTAACACTCCATATATTCGCTTATCTTTTCTAACTCTTGATAATTGTACTATGGGTAAAGCATCTTCAATAGTTATACCTTCTTTATTCTCTAACGAATACCATTCATACTCATCTTCTGGTTGTTTTTCTTCGGTTATAGGTTCTTCATTTTCTGTTATATCTTCTATTATAGGTTCTTCATCTTCTATTATAGGTTCTATTATAGGTTCTTTCTTTTTCTTTAAAGTCATATCAGTTTTAATTTTACCTGTTGAGATTACTATTCTACCTACATATTCATTTCTAAATATATCTACATTTTCTTCACTAAATAACTCATCTTCTACATAGCATCTGTGAAATCCTGTAAATGTACTTATCATTCCACGAAGTGTTCTATAATTATTTTGTAATGTGGATGTATTAACATCAGCAACGCCGACATAATCGTGTCCTGAACCGCTAAAACTTACTAAATTACAACTCCAATTGCCGACATTATCTAATCTTGCTATTTCTGATGTACCTCCATTAAAAAACTGAACAGAACTATCATTAAACCTAACTAATGCATTATCTCCACCGCTTCTTATCTCAACAGCGGCCGCACTATGTCCTCTTAAATAAGTTGTACCAGAAGCACCAAAATAAAATCTTTGATTACCATTAGTACAAGTATGCCAAGTAAAAGTAGGGAATGAAACAACACCAGTACTTGATATAGTCATTCTTAAATTACCACCAGTATTAAAGCGAAGACCACCAGTACCAGTTGCTGTAATACTAAAAGGGTCAGAAGTGCTATTAGTTTGATATATTTCATGATATCTAATCCCTATTCCTTGTGTGTCGTTAGGATGTTTAAAAATCGCCGCCGTTCCAGTATTATCGCTCCCATATACTCTTAATCTAATAGTACTATTAAAAGCGCCACCTGTTAAACTTCCAATTTGTAATATTTCGGGAATAATAGTATCAATACCTTTAAAAATTAATGATGTATAATTATTAGTATTATAACGATGTATTAATTCATATTGTACGTTTCCAGCACCTGTATAATTTTGTGCTATTTTAATACCCCAATTAGCATCAAGTCTTAAGTTTAATACATCAACAGAACCAGTACCAGCAACACTTCTTACTATATCTAATAATGCCGTAGGATTAGTAGTTCCAATACCTACATTACCATCTGCACTTATTCTCATTCTTTCTAATGAGTTTGTACCAAATAATAAAGAGGCATTTTCATAATTTAGCAAATAACCATTATTATTTGTTGATTTATTTAATAATAAACCACCTGATAGAGTTGAATTATCTGTAAATTGTAATGATAGATTTTGATTATTTAAAGTAGTATGTATATGTAAGCGACTACTCGGCGATGTAGTACCTATGCCGATATTACCTCCTTCTAATATTCTTAATCTTTCTAAATTATTAGTTCCAAATATTAATGGTTTATTTTGATAATTCCAGAAATAACCTTCATCTGCTGAACTCTTATAAATAGTTAATCCATTAGTTGATGCTGTCCCAGTAAATCCATCTGTAAAATGTATTTTAACTAATGATGCCCCTGATTTATGTAAATGTAATTTTGAATTAGTTTCTGCTGTTGTTCCCATTCCGACATTTCCTGTTGAGTTTGCTACAAGAAATGAGTAAAGAGGAACATTATTTCCTACTCTAAATACACCGCCAATATCAAGAATATTATTTGCTGCTATTGTACTTGATCCAATACCTACAGCATTTCTTAAAATAACATTATTACCTGTATCAATAACCATAGCGGGGTTAGTTGTTCCTGATTGTAAAATCAATTTTCCTTGACTTCTTAAAACTATATCTTCAACTGCTGAACCTGTTGAATAAGTTTCAGCAACACCAACACGACCTAATAATCCTGTTGAACCACTCCAACCATAAAACCTATTATTAGTAGAACCATCTAATGATATACTCGCACCAGATGCTGTTGATACTGATGATATAATACCATTAGTTATAGTTATAGTATTTCCATCAACTTTCACACCACCAAGCGTTCCACCACTTCCAACTCCTGCTGTGGGTAATGAATATGTATTATTAATAGCACCTGATACTATTGATATGTTAGTACCTGCTGTTAATGTATTATTAATTGCTCCTGATACTATTGATATATTTGTGCCTGCTGTTAATGTATTATTTATAGCACCTGATACTATTGAGATATTAGTACCTGCTGTTAATTTATTAGTTAAATCATTATAAGATAAATCAATATTATTTATTTTATATTTAGAACCAGTAGGAATATTTATACTTCCGCCAACTTCTAATTTATTATTTATCGCACTTGTTACTCCAATGCCTACATTACCAGTACTATAATATATATTAGTTGCTACATCTGTCGCATTAGTCCATTTAGAAGATACTGGCGGAGTTCCTGCTAAATCACTATATGAAAATGGTACATTATTAATTTTATATTTAGAATTAGTAGGAATGTTTATAGAACCATTAACTTCTAATTTATTAGTTAATGCTGTCCCTTTTGGTAATATTCCAATACCTACATTTCCACTTTTCATGTTATATGTATTGTTTCCGTCTTCGTCCCATATATTCAGACATTTATTTGCTTTTGATAAAGCATCGCCTGCAACTCCTCCAATAGTAGAAACGACACCTGCTAATGTAGGTATTTCTGTAAATTGAATAGCAAATATATCTCCTTCTACTGCTGTTATTTGGCCCTCAATAGCGGTTATCTCGCCTTGAATAGCGGTTATCTCGCCTTGAATAGCGGTTACTTCTGTTTGTATACCTTCTACTTGCGTTGTTAATGTGCTTAAATCTGTCGACAATCCATCTTCTCCTACCTGTAATGCTGAAATATTGACTTCAGCCCTTTCGACTAACCCATACAAAGACGGATTGAAAACATTGATACCAAAAGTAGCTAAATGAATTGGATCAGGAATCCCTACCAATGTATTGATATAAGTTGCATTAGAATCTATCTCTTGTTCAATAGTATCAAACCTTTCTTCATATTCAGTTAAACCCGTTGCGCCGATATAACTCATTCTAATATTAGACTATATTATTTAATTCCCTTTTTACTACATTGCCTATAGTACCATTTATCTGAATGGGAACAAACCTATTAGCTTCTGTGTATTTAGATGCAACCATCAATTTATATTTTTGAGGAATTTCCTCAAACATACAATCTTGTATCAAATTATCATATTTTAATAATAACATATCATATTTATCTTTAGGAATCTCGACCTCATAACCTTCTACCTCTTGAGATAATACCATAAATTGTTGAGATAGTTTTTTAAATATCTCAAATTTCTCCGCTGGTTTAATAGAATTATTTAGAGACATAATTAATACGCTTACTGCGTTAACCACGATATTCGGGATTTTAACAGAATTAGCATCTTCACTAATACTATTTATGATGCACATAGTTGAACTCGTTAATACAAGAGGGATATTAAAACAGAATTTGATACAACTCCAATGCGTAGATGCGTTCGTACACAATAGCGTCATTGCTTCGCATTTATCCAATAGTTTATTTTTTTGTATCATAACGGGTTTCACTCTATTTTAATTAGAGAAAATAAAAAAAAAGTGACTTATCTTGGTTGTGAGTTGGATGTTCCTAATCGTTTGTAATTTCCGTTAGTTTTACCGATTATTCGTACATTTTGTTTTGGGGTACCTATAACATTTTTTGTACCATTTGAGTTATTTTTAACAGGCATATAATTCATTATCTATATTATACAAACATTTTTTTTATAGTAATAATCTTAATCTATTCATTGAAAACAATAGGGCTGAATATATTTGATTTAATATTGTAACCATGGATTTTAAACTACCATTTACATCTTCTTGTTCGTAAAAATTAAACTGAACTACCATCATGTAATCAGAAGCGTCAGTTATATATTCACCTCTTTCATTAGTTAGTTTAAATATGATGCTATTTAATTGTTTATTTTCTATCTTGTAAACGAATGAGTTTCCCCCATCTTCGTTATTATATTTGATTACCTGATGAGGCAATATATCAGCCTTTGATTTCCAAAAAACTATATTACTAAATAATTGTTTATTTCCGTTAATATCAGCCAAGTTTTCTATATTGCTATAATAATAGCTAATATTCTCTGTGCGAATTATCACTTTATTATAGTCTACTAAATTGATTAAATTAGTCGTCACTCCAGAAGAAGTTATTTCATATTCTGTATCATTATTTAATCCTATGAGTTGCCCCATGTTAATTGGTTTGATATAGAGCGAGAATGTAGTAGGTACATTTATCCCAAGAGGTAAAGTGATTTTCTTCTTGAAAGTATAAGTGTTCTGAGGTTCGTTATATATTATTTCTATAGAGAGAGCGTCTGCATAACTTCCAAAGAATGTATGTAAGGAATGTGAAAGGGGGATTAAGTTATCAGCCAAAAGTCTTCTTAACTCAATCATTAACGATTTTACTGTGTAGTTACCTTTAGTTATATACAAATCAGTTGTATGTGTAGTATCTACTTTTATTTGAAAGTGATTGTTGCTATCATTGATATTATACATTGTATTAGGCATATCAAATGATAATACATTCAATTCCATATGTTCCTTTTCTTTACAAGATAATACAGCATCTGGATAATCAATAGTGAAATTATATACAGTTTCTGTTTCTTGTCTGTTAGCGCTTGAAATGAATGATGTTATACTTCTTGTTTTCATTATAGGCTTTTGACTCTATAAATAACAAATATATTAATTATTGGTTGATATTTATATTATTCAGAGAACCATATTCGAGTAATGATGGCTCTTTTTCGGCAATTTTGAGAATGATAACAAACTCATCGTCTTTTATAAAACCGGTTCTTCGTGTTATATCATAGTCCAATGATAATACAATTCTATTAATAGTCTCGGAGTTTAGTTCTAACTTTATATCATTTGGTAAAAATCTGTTTGGTTTTCCTATATCTATTATTTTACCAGAAGCGAAATCGTTGTTAGGTAAGTTTTTAGCATTCACAACTGATTTTGTCCCTATTTCATGAATTCGGACAACTATTGGTTTCTCAGTAATCACATCAGGTTCGCCCATATCTCTATTTTGTATAATGTATTGTCTATCAACTACTTGAAGTATAGCATTTTCGTCTATGACTATTGATTCATCTAAATCCCATACATATTTATATACTCGGTTTCCTGCTCTCGCCATTTTAGCTCTTGCTGTAGCAAATATACCAAATTCTATTAAGGCCGTCCCTGAAGCTCCAGTTCCTCCTGTAAATGAAACTGTAGGCGCTGAAGTATATCCAGACCCATCATTTGTTAAATTAACTCCAACAATAACACCATTAGTAACAATAGCCGTTCCTGTAGCTGTAATTCCTGATGAGGGCGCTGAAAACGTTACTGCGCTTCCATTGGTATATCCTGTGCCTCCGTTGTTAATAAATACATCATATACATATCGTGTGAAAACAGGTGTTCCTAATGTGCCTGCATTCACGCCAATTCCTAATCCTTCTCTTTCTGAAGTAGCTCTGCTTAAAGACACAGTGGGCATCATAGTATATTCACGACCTTGATTATTCATAGTAATACTTGTTATAGGACCTCCCCTGATAGACGTGGCTGTAGCTGCAGTCGTAAAAGTTACTGCGCTAAATGTTATCGTGGGATTAGATGTATACCCAGAACCAAAATTAGTCATAGTTATACCAGTCATAATACCGTTTTCAATAGTGGCGAAGCCTTGAGCTGTAATTCCTGATGAGGGCGCTGAAAACGTGACTAAAGGGACTGATTGGTAACCTGTGCCCCCGTTTGAAATATTAGCACCAACAACATTTCCACTACCTATATTAGCAGTTGCTACTGCATTTATAGTTGGGGTGCCTCCTGAAATATTTACTGTAGGAGCTATTGAATACATCCCTCCTGTTGATACTGGAATACTTGAAATTCCATCAATTGCTGGTTTGGGTGTAATTGTAACGTTTGGTTGAGAGGTATAACCAGTTCCTTCATTTGTAAGTTTTAAACTGGTTAAATCTAAATTATATTCATTATCTATTATGGCGACAGCGGAAGCGCCCGATCCTCCGCCTCCATTAAAATTAATATCAGGGGGATATAAATACCAATATCCCTTTTCAGTCAAAATTAAATCAGTTACAACACCTGTTGAGTTAATCTCCTCTAATTTTGCGTTGCGACTATATAATTGAATAAATTTCTCAATTTTAGGCTTTACAAATCTTTGCTTTAACATATCTATATTATATTAATATAAAAAACTTCCTCATATTATTCGTCGTAGGGGGGCGATACCCCCTAAAATACCCATTAGTCATTCACTCCTCCTTTCATGTCTTCACAATTTTTTTTGGAATTTAGGTAAGCTTCAATAGCCATAGTTAGAACCCACTCATCGATTTCAGGATACATCAACTTTGACTGTCTCATCAATAGGTCTTTGTCTAAATCTGTGTCTATGTCTACATTATTATTTAGAACTTCGTCAACACTGAGGTTACTCATTTCTCTTTCTTATTATTAGGCAATATTTTATTTTCGTGGGGAAGTCTCCGCAATTAATCAAAATAACCATATATATCTTCTTTATCCCATATATCGGCAATTAAAGTAAAAATTAAATCATCATCATTATAATTAGGAAATTGTCTTAGATAATATTCTCCTGCTTCTTTTTTATACATATCAATAAGATAATCCCTACCTAAATCATCAATGCATTTACTTTTAATGTCTTCATCAATATCTTCAAGAATATTATATACAATATCATCCAAATCTTCAGCATCTGCTTTATCATTATATTCTTTTTTACTTAGTTCAATTAGATTATTTATAAAATCATTTCTTCTCATTTATTATTAGCGGATATTTTATTATCTATGAATAACTCACTATCTAAATTAGAAAGGAAGCGTTTTTTATTACCTGTTGTATCTATAATAAGCGAACCATAAGGTTTAGCACAACAATGTTCGTAGAATTTTTCGAAAGTTTGTATATCAACGACGTTACTTACTTCTTCATATATATCTTCAAGAATTACTTTCTTATTCTTGAATGCAGCCAATTGAAACACACTACAATTTAATCTGATATTTTTAGGTACTGCACGAATGGATTGAACTAACACCGCAAAACATATCCCCATATGTCTATTTTTTATCATTGCATTGGTAAGGACAGATTTAGTTTTTTTAGTAAAAGCGTCTGAACCAAGTAAATCATCTAAAATTACTATATTGACTTTTGGTGGTTCGTGTTTAAAATCTTTCGGATGTATATAGTCATATTCTTCTAATAAGTGGAATATTTCTGGATTTTCATCATATAGTTTATCCAACCTATTTTCAGGTGTTTTTATGAATTTCTGGTAGTATATCCGGTATAATAGATATTTTTCATATTCTTTCTTTTCTGCTTTAATATCATCTATTATAGATAATAATAATGTATCACTATAGTCATCGTGAGCGTCTTTCTTCATATCCAAAGATTCTAAACTTTGATAGATTTCGTTAGCCTGAATTGTAGGACTAATTAAGTGTGTTCTCAATTTATACTCAACACCATCTTTCATTATTTTATGTTTTTCATAATGCTTTATCATTTGTACTACTGTATACGTTTTGCCGCTGCCTCGACTTCCGATATTCAACATATTCCAATAAAATCTTGGGCATTTTCCACAACCACATTGAGGGTAATTGAGCTTATCAAACTTTAGTTTGTTATTAAACCCTTCTAATTTTTTTTCTATAATCATACTATTAAATAATAATATTATTAATTAATAGATACGATATGAATATAAGTGCTTCTAACCAATCATTAGAGAACATTATTATTAGACAAGAAAAAGAAAAGAAAAGGCCTTCCTTTGCTTCAGTGTTTGAGAAGATAAATAAACGAACTGCAAATATGAACAGAATAACCCCTCTCAACAATAAGCTTACTAACGAACAACTTTTCAGATATTATTTGAAGGAGACAGACCCTAAATTACAGGTTTCAGATGATGTTTTTGGAGAAGATGAAACAACATTAGCTGACCTCATTACCAATAAATCTTTAAATAAGTCTAAAGTAAACCAAACGATACAAACAGATGACGGAGATGATGATGAGGGGAAAGATGATGCATCTACACAGAATGTTGATCAATATTTACGTATCGTTGAAGAAATAAATGATGAACAACAAGATAATTTTGAAAGTCCATTTAAAAGTAACGAAAGTTTTCAAAAAAATTATGAAAAGTGGTATAAATCTTTTGGTGAAACTCGGTTAGATTTGTATAAAGAGGCATTCGAAGGTTCTATAAATCCTATGTATGAAGGAAGCGTAAATGATTTTGTATCAAGTATTGAAGGATTCACATCAGATAAGACAGAGAGATTGCAGAATAGTTTAATGGAAGCAGGTGTTGACCCTAAAGAAATTGAAATATCTCCTATAAAATCAGCCAGAACCATCAGACCAGTTAAACCAACAAAACTTGTTGAAAAACTTGTTGGAGCAAAAACATCATTAAAAGAATTTGGCCCAGATTTGCTTCAAGCTACTTATGAAGAAATAAAAAACTATGAAACCCCAGAATTATATCACTTAATGAGAGGAAAAGATAAACCATTATCTGGGCAATTTTACAGAATCCTTGATGAGTTTGAAGCACCTCTATGGAGACCTACAGATAGAAAAGGCAATTGGAAAGATTGGGCAAAAGCAAAATATGATAAACACGATTTTTATGATGATACATTATTAGATAGAGCGTCAACGGCTATATCATCGGCTGTTAAAGGACATACAGTTAGAAATAGAATTAGAGATGTTAAAGGTATAGTTAATGATTTAGTTGATGATGTTATGGGTAAAGCAGTTACTGATGCTGTCTCTTTATCATCTATAGTAAAAAGAGGTAGACCCGTTGGAAGCAAAAATAAAGTTATTACTCCAACTAATATGAGAACAAGGAGTTCAAAAGATACAGAAGGATTTGTATAATAAGAATTCTGATTTTTTTTTTATCTTATCATAATATAGAATAGATATATAATGGAATTTTCTTCGTTTCCTAAAAATTTAGCGTATAATATTAAGACATTAAATTCTTTCAGTAAATCAACTGTGGTGTTGTCCCCTGATAAAACTGGAACAATTCAGATGGGTGATACGTTCAAAGTAAAATTACCGTCTAATACAATAGTGGACCTAAGAACCTTCACTATGTATTTCAGAGGTGTCGCTTCGGCAACTACAGGCCGAGTTCATTTCCCTCGTTTATCGAGCTCAATAATAAAAAATTTGGCTGTGTACGTAAATGGTACCCAAATTGAAAATATTCAAGCATATAACACTTTATATAATAAATTATACGACCTCGATGGTGGCGGCGTCGATCAGACTAACAAACGTTTTCTGGAGAATGCGGATCCCTCAGTTAATTATGAATATGTTACCACTTCTGAAAGCGTTGCGGGAGGCACTCCAGTGGCTAATACTTTGGCCGCGACCGCCAGTGATAACAAAAAAATGATGATTAATAATTGGATTGGGTGGTTGTCCACATGCAATTGCCCGTGCATAGACACCAACGATTTAAATAACGTAGAAATCGAATTTACTCTGGATTCTGAGAAAATCCTCTGGTCTGCGGCTGCATCTACTGCTAACGCTGACCCCTCTGTTGCTGGAGCAAAATATGAAATACAAGACCTATCATTCACCATTTCCAAGATAGTTTTTTCAGACCCCCTCTATTACAATTTAAAAGCAGCCAAACTTTTATCATCAGGTCTGGTCATAGGTTATCAAACTTACATAACAAGCAAGCAAGCCGGTTTTACCAAAGGCACATCAGTAAATATTTTAACTACTGTTAATAGTACTTCTTTAGATCAACTTATATGTTGTCTACAGCCGACTAATTTGCCCATTGCCCCGCTACAATTAACACAGTCTAACAATACTACAAACTCGAAACATTTTAACGAGGTATATGCTTTGGGTGGCGGCGGACAATCTTCTACTACTCTCGCAAATCAACCTTTCTCTACTGGTGATTTCTATAATCAATCCCATTATTTCCGTTCAAATGCTACTGGTTTACAATCATTACAGTGGGATATCAACAACGTTCCTCTGATGCCTCAGCCGCTATCGGATGCGCAATGCTACAACGAGGCATTGATATCACTTGGGAATTTAAATCAAGACATGTCGAGTGGTGTACATATTGGGTGTAATAGTTTAGCGGCGTACCTTAAATATTATTTTACCGCAATCGTATCATTAGAGAATATACAACAAGGAGACTTTTATAAGTCTGGATTGGATGGCCGTTCTTCAGCGCTTAATATCTCGCTAAAAATGTCGTTCAACGGTACTTCCACAGAAGTGTTTACCCCGTATATTTATGCGAAAACAACTCGTTTACTGGTCGTGAATGAGGGCCATAGTATTACTGTTGTGGTATAAAAAAAAAAAGTCCCAAAGTATATTATAATACTTATTAAATTATTTTATTTTATTATCATAGTATAGAAGATTATACTATGGATATTAGCAATAATCAGAGAAATTTATTCGCTGTTATTGATAGAAGTTATTTATTAGACGGAAACGAAGGTAAACCTCACGAAGATGGAGTAATGATTATGAATTACACAGATAGAGTACAAAATAATAGTTATGAAAATTTCAATCATCAAACTTATTCTCAATTAGATGGAGTGACTCATATAGGGACTTTTCAAAAATCAAATTCTCAACCTTCTAAAATACCTACTATAAATTGTACTCCAAGAAAAAATGAAACAGCAAGCCGTTTTAATTATTCACTTGATTACGCAATTAATAATAGAATGATTGATGTTTCAGGTCAGAATATTCCTAATGAAAATTTGAGAGTTATACCTAATCGTGGTATTGTATTGTGTTACCAAGATAGAATTTTACCAGAAAATAAAGAGATTTCACAACTCTCACAAAGATTAGTTAATATATCAAGGATAGATAACGCTTTTAAATTGTCGCCAAATGATTTGCGATATAAGATTAAAAATCAAAAACTAACTCGTGAAGAACTGATAGGTCTTGATAAAACAGGAAGAACATATGAAAATAATTTTGGTATTTTAGGAATACCTAATATGCCTCCTCAAGTTAATGAAAGGGTTGGTATTACATCAGCCCTTCGTCAAAATCAAGCAATTGGTATTAATCCTTTGGATGTTTTTAATGTTGGTTATTTAGATTTAGCAAATAATAAATCATTACCAAAATCATTACCAAAAGAGAAGAAAGAGATAGATAGTGATTTTTCGGAATTGTTGAGATTTGCTGCTGAATCAAAGAAAAAAAAACAAGCTGATGCTGCTAATGTTATACAAGGTGCTTTCAAAAGAAGAGGACGACCTCCTAAAAAGAAATAATTATAGAACTGATACAATAGTCAATGAGTACTAAAAAATTAAAATAAAAATAAAAATCTCCTATAATTATAGAACTGATATAATATCCAATGAGTACTAATGATACTAAAAAACAAATGACCATAGAACAAAAAAATAGAAAAAATCAATTAGCTCGAGAAAAAAGATTAAAAGATAAAGAAAATTTGATACAATTACGACAGAAGGAAGTGGAAGACCTACCCAAATCAATTGAAGATGATAGTGATGATTATGAGGAAGTCGGGGTCTCGTCCCCGAGCGACGAAAAAAGTGAGGAAGTTGAAATTGTTCAAGAAAACCCCGAAGAAAAACGGAAAAAAGAAATATCTGAAAAACGACGGGCTTCTTTAGCTATAGCCAGAAGCAAAATCAAACCAAAATCACAAATAACAAAAGAGAAGGACGAAGAGATAGCAAAGATTAAGGAAGAGAACGAAAAACTTAAAAATGAAACACTTAAAGCCAAAGAGGCAAAACCAACGATAATTAAAAAGTATATAATAGAAGAACCTGTATCGAAAAAAAAATCAATTAAAAAAAGAGCCCCCGAGGAAACTCAAAGTGTAAAAAAAGAACCTTCTATTGATTATTTAGCACAACAATCATATGCTGAACAATTACAAGCACGATTGCGCAGAGATGTTTATGAGAAAGTTATGAACGATACTTTTATGTAAAGTTATGGGGAGCTCCCCATACGAGCATATTTTTTTTTTAATTCTAAACGATGAGCTCTACATCCTTTACAATTCTTGAAGTATTGATTACCATTTAAAGATATATCACTTTTATCTGGAAAATATGTTTGTTTACATATAGAGCATTCAATTTCAGTAACTACATCAACCATTAATTTTTGATTTAGAATTCTACCAACAACCATTTATTATAATAAAATATTATTATTTTTAATATATAGATGGAGGTTATAATTAAATTGAGTGATAGAGTAGACAAAAGATACATGGCTGTATTTTATGATAAGGATAAGAAAGTCGGGGACGACCGAAGGAAGAAAGTGAAGACAACACACTTTGGTTATAAAGATAAAGATGGATACGGGAACACTTATATAGACCACAGGAATGATGATAAAAAAAATGCGTATATCGCAAGACATAAGGTTAATGAAGATTTTAATGATTACATGTCGGCAGGTTCTCTAAGTAGGTATATACTATGGAATCATAAAACTTTGAGAGAGAGTATCTCAGATTATAAGCGTCGGTTTAACTTACAATAAGCATCATTGTATTCTCCATAAAAAATGCTTTATTTTAGTGGTAATATCATTAAAATTTGACCTATACTTACCGAGAAAAATGCATTTGAAATTTTAGGTACAAATAATTTAAGTTTTGTACGGCACTGTACGGCACTGTACGGCACAATTTAGGAGCACACTACGGAGGCACATTACCAGAGATATTGAGTGATTTTTTTTGTGGTCGGAACGCTGCGTAAATTTACGGAACCAAATCCAACGGAACTTTTTTTTATATCTTCGTGTTCTCAACACCTTGTTTTTTTTAGGAACTTCGTGGTACACCGTGAATCAAAGGTTTTTTTTTAGTCCTTCTCGTGAGGTCGCCGAGGAGACCAACACACAAGGTGAGGATGAAGAAAATCCCTCGTCCACTCCCACATCCTTCGCCCGCAGAGATAGAACTTGCGAAGACGGACGCAGATGCGCGGAAGCGTGTGCGAAACCAGATGTTGCGTGTCCGCCGGCGCGATGAGGAGATTGCGCGATTGACCGCAGAGAACGCTGACTGTGTGTATGGTGATGTGGACGCGGTGGACGCGGTGGACGCGGTGGACATGGTGGACAACTACGTGATGGATGACGCGGACAGGTATGTTCGCATTCCTTCTTGGTGTCCTGATGTCCTTTGTCTCTCCACAATCTTCGATGGTTCCTTTGTCCTTGCCCATTGGTTCGCAATCGCAGGATTTCTGTCCGACCGCACCGAACAACACACTTGATAGTGATGATGTTTCATGTGAGAAGAGCGAGTGGGACATGTTATCTGTTGCATTGGCGATTTATAAATTATACTGGGTTGAATTGCGACAGAAGGACGCTGACGACCGCCCGACAAAACGCGGCAGGTTTGAGGTGATGCCCCCTATCCGTCGCGAGAACACATTTGCGCAAATCTCCAGCGCTGTTGGTTGTCTTGGGAGTGCGATGTGGGATTTTCTCACTCTCATCATCACGCTCCTTCCAAAATTGGGCGTCCGCGCTGCGAATATTCTCGCGATGGTTGCGATGGTGTTCATTGCGCTCTACCTTTTCATATCTCGCGGGTTTGGTGATTATCTTGTTCGCGCTACGCAAATGGCGGTAATTGGGTTCATCTTTCCTAACTCTTCCGCTCTCGTGAAGGAGTTCTAAATGGCGGAGAATGTCGTTCTCCAGTTGATTCTGGATGGTATCTTTTCCCTCGAAACGAAGGCGGATTTGGATGCGGTGAGTAACGCTGTGAGAGATCGTCGCGTGCTGTTGCAGTTAGTTTTAGATGAGGAGATTGACCCTCTGGCGAGGGGTAATTCAGATGAGATGATTCGTGAGAACAAGGAGAGGTATAACTACAACGTTCGCGAAAAAGACCTTCCCATGGCGGAAAAATGGTACATGGCCCGCAAACCCTCTTGGAAAACACGCGTCGCCTATAATCAGTGGCGTATTTGGAACGTGGCCAAGGGAAGGGATGGTAAGCCCTTGGCGTCTTACAAGGGTCATCTTATCACTGAGAAGGCGACTGGGAGGAGTGTTTCTCCTGAGTGGGAGAGCGAGGGTGAGGAGGAGGTTACTGAGGAGGTGACTGAGGCGATGGCGGCTGTGCGCGTTGAGTAGAGGTAGGGGGTTAGTTGCTGAATGACGGATTTTTTTCCAGACAAGTTTAATAAACTCAGGGAGATTGAATTATTTTTGTAAAAAATTCTTACAGAAACGTGACCATTTTGGTAAGAGATTTTTAATGAATTCAGGTTGAAAAAAATTACGACGAGGATGGTATGAGTTTTTTTCATTCTATTTGAGATTTTTTAGGAAAGAGGA
>SXGQ01006521.1_pt1 | contig 21107 bp, 17 predicted proteins | sample 3178371 | NCBI WGS metagenome assembly SXGQ01 (sample SAMN11356859, study PRJNA531348) | freshwater metagenome | isolation source: freshwater sample F1-20 | place: China: Fuxian Lake, Yuxi | collected 2017-12-25 | reverse complement strand
GCCAGTCTGGGCAGCCCCGCGGGCCGCGACCGTATCAGTGTGTTGCGGGATGTAACGCCCATTGTGTCAGGTAGTTATGCCTCCGGCCGCATGTGCGGGAAGAGGATGACGTCACGAATCGATGCACTGGGTCGCGAAGAACATCGTCGCCGCCGGCCTCGCCACCAAGGCCGAGGTCCAGGTCGCGTACGCGATCGGCGTCGCCAAGCCGGTCGGCTTCTACGTCGACACCTACGGCACCGAGACCGTCCCGGTCGACACGATCCGCGAGGCCGTCCTCGAGGTCTTCGACCTGCGACCCGGCGCCATCGTCCGCGACCTCGACCTGCTCCGCCCCATCTACGCGCAGACCGCCGCGTACGGCCACTTCGGCCGCCCCGGCCTGCCGTGGGAGGACACCGGCCGCGCCGAGGCCCTCAAGGCTGCCGCGCACGCCTGACCTGCAACGCCACCACCGCCCGCCATCCGCCCGGATGGCGGGCGGTGGTGCGTCAGGGCTTCGTCCTGCGGTAGCGGTGGTGTGGTCGGTCGTGGTCCCGCTCGCTGGTCGCCGGCGGGGCGGTAGGTAGCCCGCGTCATCGAGGCCCGGTAGCGCGTGTCAGCTACCGCCGACCCGCGTTCCGCGTCTCACCTACCGCCCGGGCGGGGGCTGCGGAAGAAATTCGTTGTCCGCGACACGAAATTGTCTGAAGATGCTGGACGTGACCCCGATCACGCGATAGGTTCACGCAAACAACAATTGCGTCCGGGTGTCGATCAGATGTCGTCTCCGTGTCGCGCGAGATGAATCAAGGAGGCGGTTCGTGTGAAGCGGACGCGCAATCTGGTGCTGGCCGGGCTCATGGGTGCCACGCTCATGCTGAGCGCCTGCGGCAGCAGCGACTCGGGGAACGACGGCGGCGACAACAAGGGTGACGCGGGCAAGATCGGCGTCATCCTCCCCGACACCAAGTCCTCGGTGCGCTGGGAGTCGGCCGACCGTCCGGCGCTCGAGAAGGCCTTCAAGGAGGCCGGCGTCAAGTACGAGATCCAGAACGCCGAGGGCGACGCCGACAAGATGGCCACCATCGCGGACAGCATGATCGCCGACGGCGTCACCGTCCTCGCGATCGTCAACCTCGACTCCGACTCCGGTGCCTCCATCGAGGAGAAGGCCGCGCAGCAGGGCGTCAAGACGATCGACTACGACCGGCTCACGCTGGGCGGCTCGGCCGACTACTACGTCTCGTTCGACAACACCAAGGTCGGCGAGCTGCAGGGCCAGGGTCTCGAGCAGTGCCTCGGTGACAAGGACGCCAACGTCATCTACCTGAACGGCTCGCCCACCGACAACAACGCGACGCTGTTCTCCGAGGGTGCGCACAGCGTCCTCGACAAGAACAGCAAGTACAAGAACGTCGGCGAGCAGGCCGTCCCGGACTGGGACAACGAGCAGGCCGTCACGATCTTCGAGCAGCTGTACACGAAGGTCGACGGCGACGTCCAGGGCGTCTACGCGGCCAACGACGGTCTCGCCGGCTCGGTCATCTCGATCCTGCAGAAGAACGGCCAGGAGGGCAAGGTCCCGGTCACGGGCCAGGACGCCACGGTCGAGGGCCTGCAGAACATCCTCAAGGGCGACCAGTGCATGTCGGTGTACAAGTCGGCCACGCAGGAGGCCGGCGCGCTCGCCAAGGCGGCCATCGCGCTTGCCAAGGGCGACAAGGCCGAGACCAACGGCACCACCGAGGACTCCGAGGGCAAGCGTGAGGTTCCCTCGATCCTCCTCACCCCGCAGTCCATCACGAAGGACAACGTCAAGGACGTCGTCGACGACGGAGGCGTCAGCAAGGACGACCTCTGCGCCAACGACTTCGCGAAGCTCTGCGCGGACGCCGGCATCAGCTGACGTCCACCCCGACGTCCCGCGGGGGACGGTCCTGCCAGACCGTCCCCCGCGGGAGTCACGCTGGGCGCGACCGCGCCCGCACCGTCCGACCGCCCTCCTGCGACTCCCTGGAGACATCCCCATGACCACCAACCCGCTGCTGGAGCTGCGCGGCATCAACAAGAGCTTCGGCGCCGTCCACGTCCTGCACGACGTCGACTTCGCCGTCTACCCCGGCCAGGTCACGGCGCTCGTCGGCGACAACGGCGCCGGCATGTCGACGCTCGTCAAGACGATCGCCGGCATCTACTCCGCCGACACCGGCCAGCGCTACTTCGAGGGCAAGCCCGTCGACATCCACGGCCCCCGCGACGCGGCCGACCTCGGCATCGAGATCGTCTACCAGGACCTCGCCCTCTGCGACAACCTCGACATCGTCGAGAACATGTTCCTCGGCCGCGAGCTCATGAAGGGCCCGCAGCTCGACGAGGCCACCATGGAGGCCCGCGCCCGCGAGACCCTCGCTTCGCTGTCCGTGCGCACGGTCAAGTCGGTGCGCCAGAGCGTCGCCAGCCTGTCCGGCGGCCAGCGCCAGACCGTCGCCATCGCGAAGTCGGTCCTCTGGAACTCCAAGGTCGTGCTGCTCGACGAGCCCACGGCCGCCCTCGGCGTCGCCCAGACCCGGCAGGTGCTCGACCTCGTGCGCCGTCTCGCCGACCAGGGACTCGGCGTCGTGCTGATCTCCCACAACATGGTCGACGTCTTCGAGGTCGCCGACCGCATCACCACCCTGTACCTCGGCCGCGTGGCCGCCGACGTCGCGACGAAGGACGTCACCAACACCCAGGTCGTCGAGCTCATCACCGCGGGTCGCTCGGGCGACCTCGGGCTCGCATCCGTCTGAGAGGCACCATGACCACGTCATCCACGGGCACGCAGCCCGCCCAGAACGCCGGCAGCGGCCTCGCCGACTCCGACTTCGCGATCGACTCGCGCCAGACCACGACGCTCGGCGAGGCCTGGCAGGCCTACCTGAACCGCCTGCGCGGCGGCGACATGGGCGCCCTGCCCGCGACGCTCGGCCTCGTCGTCCTCTTCATCGTCTTCGGCTCGCTCAGCGACACCTTCCTCACCGCGCTGAACATCGCCAACCTCATCACCCAGGCCGGTGCGATCTGCGTGCTGGCCATGGCGCTCATCCCGGTGCTGCTGCTCGGCGACATCGACCTGTCCGCGGGTGTCGCGGGCGCGGTCGGGGCGGCGGTCGCGGCGCTGGCGATCGACGACCACGGGCTGCCCTGGTACGTGGCCGTCGTGGGCGCCCTCGTCGTCGGCATGGTGCTCGGTGGGTTCATCGGTGCGCTGGTCGCCAAGCTGGGCATCCCCAGCTTCGTCGTCACGCTGGCCTTCTTCCTGGCCCTGCAGGGCGTGCTGCTGAAGATGATCGGCCAGGGCGGCTCCGTCCGCGTGGCCGACCCGGTGCTGCGCGGCATCACCATCAAGAACGTGCCCGTCACCGTCGGCTGGATCGTCGCGGTCGTCGTCGTGGTCCTGTTCGCGGCCCTGACGCTGCTGCGCCACCGCACGCAGGTGAGCCGCGGTCTCGCGCACCAGCCGCTGAGCCTCATCCTCGTCAAGATCGCCGGCCTCGCGGTCGTCGTCCTGGGCCTCACGGCCCTGCTCAACGTCGACCGCAGCCGGAACCCGAACTTCCCGATCCAGGGCGTGCCGTACGTGCTGCTCGTGGTGGGCGCGCTGCTGGTGCTGTTCACCTTCCTGCTCAGCCGGACCCGCTACGGACGTCACGTCTACGCCGTGGGTGGCAACCGCGAGGCCGCACGTCGTGCGGGCATCAACGTCGACCGCATCCGCATCTCCGTGTTCGTCATCTGCACCTCGACGGCGGCCATCAGCGGCATCATCGCCGCGTCCTACGCCGGCAAGGTCTCGCCGTCGTCGGGCGGCGGCAACACGCTGCTCTACGCGGTCGGCGCGGCGGTCATCGGCGGCACGAGCCTCTTCGGCGGCAAGGGCAAGGCGCGCGACGGCGTCATCGGTGGTGTCGTCATCGCCACGATCGCCAACGGTCTCGGCCTGCTCAACCAGGCCAGCTGGATCAACTACGTCGTCACCGGAGGCGTGCTGCTGCTCGCCGCCAGCGTCGACGCCCTGTCGCGCCGTCGCCGGTCGGCGTCGGGCGTGAGCTGAGCCGACCGTGCAGACGCGGGCCCGCGGGGGGGCGGGCACCAACCAGGAGGCCGTGAGACGGCACAACCTGGGCACGCTGCTCGGCCAGGTGCACCTGCGGGGCCGCGTGTCACGGGCGGACCTCACCACGCACATGGGCCTGAACCGCAGCACGATCGCGGGGCTGGTGACCGAGCTGGAGTCCCTCGGCCTGGCCGAGCAGGTGCGGTCGGCCGCCGTGCGCAACGGCGCCGGCCGTCCCTCGCCCGACGTGGTCCCGACGCCGGACGGAGCCCACGTGCTGGCCGTCGACGTGCGGGTCGACGGCCTGGCCGTGGCCCGCGTCGGGCTGGGCGGCACGGTGCTGGCCCGCGCCACCGGGCCCATCCCGGCCTCGCGCGACCCGCACGCGGTCGCCGACGCCATCCACGCGATGCTGCGCCTCGTGGTGCGCGACGCCGCCCCGAGCAGCGCGCTCGTCGGCGTCGGCATGGCCGTCCCCGGCGTGGTGCGCCGGTCCGACGGCATGGTGCGGCTCGCCCCGAACCTCGGCTGGGTCGACGTGCCGTTCAGCGCGATCCTCTCCGAGCGCCTCGGCCGGATCGCCCCGGTCGAGGTGGGCAACGACGCCGACCTCGGCGCGCTCTCGGAGCATCTTCGCGGTGCGGGCGTCGACGTGGCCGACCTCGTGTACCTCTCGGGCGAGGTCGGCGTCGGAGCCGGCGTGATCGTGGGCGGGCACCGGCTCGTCGGCGCGGGCGGCTACGCGGGCGAGATCGGTCACCTGTCGCTCGACCCGCAGGGCCGCGAGTGCCACTGCGGCAACCGCGGCTGCTGGGAGACGCAGGTCGGGGCTCACGCCATCGCCGAGGCGATCGGGTGCCCGGCGGACCGGGTCGCGTCGCTCGACGAGGTGCTCGACGCGCTGACGAGTGCCGACGAGGACCTCCGCGAGGTCGGCCGGCTCCTGGGCCGGGGGCTCGCGAACGTCGTCAACCTGCTCAACCCGCAGGTCATCGTCCTGGGCGGCTTCCTGCGCTCGCTCTACCCCCTGGTGCACGAGGAGGTCGACCGCACGCTGCACGACGCCGCGCTCGTGGCGCCGCAGGAGCTGGTGCGGATCGCGCTGCCCGGTCTCGGGCCCGACGCGGTGCTGCTCGGTGCGGCCGAGACGGCCTTCGGCCGGCTCCTCGCCGACCCGGTCAGCTGCCTGGGCCAGGCCCAGCTGGACGTCGAGTCGGCGCTCGTCGTCGCCTGAGCGCGGGACCGCTCAGAGTGCGGCGACGCCGCTGAGCACGTCGGCCAGGGCCTGCTCCGCAGCGCCCAGCGCCGCGGCCTCGATGCCCAGCTCGCCGACCCGCAGCGTGGGTCGGTGCGCGTCCGCCGACGGCAGCCGGTCGGCCAGGGTGGCGTCCGCGTCGTCGAGGATCCAGGGGGCCAGGGGCTGGAAGTAGCCGCCCAGCACCACGGTCTCGGGGTCGAGCACCGTGCACAGGGCGGCCAGGCCGCGGCCGAGGTCGGTCGCCAGCGACCGGAGGACGTCGGCGGCGGCGGGATCGGTCGACGCGCGCTCCGCGACCTGCGCGGCGCGCTCCATGGGCGTGCCCTCGCCGGCCACGTCGACCGCCGCGAGCGTCGGCCGCAGACCGACCGTCGCCTCCCAGCACCCCAGCCGGCCGCACGCGCACCGGCGGTCGGGCTGCCCGACGGGCATGTGCCCGACCTCGCCGGCGAACCCGGACCCGCGCACGAGCCGGCCGTCCTGCACGATCCCGCCGCCGATGCCGACGGTGCCGGTGATGTACAGCGACGACGTCGTGCCGCGTGCCGCGCCGTGGGTCGCCTCGGCCACGGCGGCGAGGTTGGCGTCGTTGTCGACCTGCACGGGCAGGCCCAGGGATGCCGCGAGCCGGTCGCCGGGCCGGGTGTCCGTCCAGCCCAGGTTCGGCGCCAGCCGGACGGTCGCGTGGTCGCGCTCGACCAGGCCGGGGACGGCGAGGTGCGCCCCGACGATGCGCCCCGGGGCCTCGCGCCGGACGTCCAGCGCGAGGCCCTCCAGCACGTCGAGGGCGTCGTCGCCCTGCGGCACCTCGCGCGTCGTGGTGCGCACGCGCGACCCGGCGAGGTCGACGAGCGCCGCCGCCACGTAGTCGACGTTCACCTCGAGCCCCAGGCCGAGCACGCTGCCGGCGACCAGCCCGACCGGGGTCGACGGTCGACCCCGGCCCTGCGAGGACGCCTCGCCCTCGACGACGACGGCGTGCTCGGCGAGCTCGCCCACGATCGCCCCCACCGTCGCCTTGGCCAGGCCGGTGCGACGCGCGAGCGCCGACCGGCTGCCCGGGCCGTGGTCGCGCAGCGTGCGCAGCACGAGGGCCGTGTTGGCGCGACGCAGCTGGTCGGGGGCGGCCGGGGGCATGCTCAGCGCACCCCGTAGAGGTGCTCGAGCGCGAGCTGGTCGAGCCGCTCGAAGGCCATGCCGCGCGAGCCGAGGGTCTCCGGGTCCTCCTCCGGAGCGGCCTGCAGGTCCTGCCAGGTCTCGCCCTCGGCCAGGGTCGGCGTGGACAGCTCGCCGACGCGCGACGCGGCGAGCGCCTCCTGCACGTCGGGGTCCGCGCGGAAGGCGAGTGCCTTCTCGCGCAGCACCAGGTAGTTCGTCATGCAGGCGGCGGCCGCCGTCCACACGCCGTCCTCGTCCTCGGTGCGCGGCGTCTTGAAGTCGAAGTGCACCGGTCCGTCGTAGCCGCCCTGGAGCAGCGTGTCGACGACCCAGAACGCGCCACGGGCATTGCCGGCACCGAAGCGGAAGTCCTGGTCGTAGCGCGGGCCCGTCTGGCCGTTGAGGTCGATGTGGAAGAGCTTGTCGTGCCACAGCGCCTGCGCGTACCCGTGCGCGGCGTTCAGCCCGGCCATCTCCTCGTGCCCGATCTCGGGGTTCACGCCCACCAGCTCGGGTCGCTCCAGGCTGTCGATGAAGGCGAGGGCGTGGCCGATCGTCGGGAGCAGGATGTCGCCGCGGGGCTCGTTCGGCTTGGGCTCGATCGCGAAGCGCAGGTCGTAGCCCTGGTCCACGACGTACTGGCCCAGGAGGTCGAAGCCCTCCTTGTAGCGCGACAGTGCAGCCTGCACGTCCTTCGCCGCTCCGCTCTCGGCGCCCTCACGGCCGCCCCAGCACACGTAGACCTGCGCGCCGAGCTCGGCGGCGAGGTCGATGTTGCGCATGACCTTGCGCAGCGCGAAGCGGCGCACGGCGCGGTCGTTCGACGTGAACCCGCCGTCCTTGAAGACGGGGTGGCCGAACAGGTTGGTCGTCGCGGTCGTCACGGCCAGGCCGGTGTCGGCGAGGCCCTGGCGGAAGCGGTCGAGGATGGCGTCGCGCTCGGACGTCGAGGAGCCGAAGGGCACGACGTCGTCGTCGTGGAAGTTCACGCCGTAGGCGCCGATCTCGGCGAGCTTCTCGAGCGCGTGGACCGGGTCCATCGGCGCGCGGGTCGGGTCGCCGAACGGGTCGCGGCCGGCGTACTGGACGGTCCAGATGCCGAAGGAGAACTTGTCGGCGGGGGTCGGGGTGGGGACGGACATGGTGCGCCTCTCGGTGGGTGGTGCGGTGGTCGGTGATGGGTGTCGGGTCGTCGGTACGGATGTCGTGCCGGCGGGTCAGGGCGGCGAGGTCAGGGCGTCAGGGCGGGCGTGCGGTCGCGCAGGCCGGCGTACGCGTCGCGGACGGCGGGCGTCGGCTCCGCCCGGAGCACCCGGGTGCCGGCGAGCGGCCAGGCGGGCGGCTCGGCCGAGCCCGCCAGGGTCCAGGCGGCCTGGCGGGCGGCGCCGAGGGCGACGTACTCGGCGGAGGCCGGCAGCACGACCTCGCGTCCCAGCACGGCCGGGGCGAGCGCCTGCACGGCCGGGCTCTTGGCGCCGCCGCCGATGAGCAGCACGCGGTCGACCCCGGTGAGCCCCTGGGCCACGGCGTCGAGCGCGTCGGCCAGGGAGCACAGCAGCGCCTCGACGGCGGCTCGGGCGACGTCGGCGCGGCTGGTCGCCGTGGTGAGCCCTGCCCAGGTGCCGCTGGCGTCGGGCCGGTTGGGGGTGCGCTCGCCGTCGTAGTAGGGGCTGACGGTGAGGCCGTGGGCGCCGGGCACGGACGCCAGGGCGAGGGCGGCGAGCTCCTCGTGGTCGACGCCGAGGAGGCGCGCGTGCAGGTCGAGGATGCGTGCGGCGTTGAGCGTGGTGGCCATGGGCAGGTAGCGACCTGTCGCGTCGGCGAACCCGGTCACGACGCCGCTGGGGTCGGCGACGGGGGAGTCGCTGACGGCGGCGGCGACGCCGGACGTCCCGATCGACAACGACACGTCGCCCGGTCCGAGCCCGAGCCCGAGGGCGGCCGCCATGTTGTCGCCCGTGCCGGGGGCCACGACGGCGCCGTGCTCGGTGGTGCCGACCTGCTCGTTCGGGCCGGCGACGTGGGGGAGCCCGGCGGCATGGCCCAGGGCGCGCTCGAGAAGGTCCTCGCGGTAGGCCCCGTCCGCGGCGGAGTAGTAGCCGGTGCCCGAGGCGTCGCCGCGGTCCGTGGCGGGCGCGGAGCGACGACCTCCGGCGTGCCACGTCAGGTAGTCGTGGGGGAGCAGGACGCGCGTCGTGCGTCGTGCGGCGTCAGGCGCGTGGTCGCGCAGCCACCGCAGCTTCGTGATCGTGAAGGAGGCCACGAGGACGCTGCCCACGGCCTCGGCGCACGCGGCCGGTCCGCCGATCTCCTCGACCAGCTCCGCGGCCGCAGCGGCCGAGCGGGTGTCGTTCCACAGCAGCGCGTCGTGGACGGGCTCGTCGTCGGCGTCGAGCGCGACCATGCCGTGCTGCTGCCCCCCGACGGCCACGGCGGCGGCGCGGGGGAGCAAGGGGCCGGCGGCGGCGTCGAACGCGTCGAGCCAGGCCCGCGGGTCGACGCTGGTGCCGTCGGGGTGGGGGGCCGTGCGGGACGCGACGACCGTGCCGTCGTCGGCGTCGACGAGGACGGCCTTCGTGGACTGCGTCGAGGAGTCGACGCCGAGGACGAGGGGCATGACCCCATATTCGTTCAGGGTCCGAACGAAGTCAAGCGTGCAGCGTGACGTGTCTCACGTGCATGAGGACCGTGCCGCGCACGGGGCCGTTCGGCCTGCGCTCCCGCGCGCGTCGCCGTGCGTTCACCCGCGCCCGGTCGGCTGGGGCCATGACTGACACGCCCGCACCCACCAGCCCACCCGCACCCGACCGCACGCGGCGACGTCTCGTCGTGGGCGGGGCCGTCGGCGCGGCGACCATCGGCACCGGGGGCGTCCTGGTCCCCGCGGCGGCCGCGGGGGCCGCCGCGGACCGACGCCGGCACGCCGACGCGCTGCCCCACGACCCCTTCACGCTCGGCGTCGCCTCGGGCGACCCCGTGCCCGACGGGGTCGTGCTCTGGACCCGGCTCGCCCTCGACCCGACCGCCGCCGACGGCCGGGGTGGCATGCCCGACCGCCCCGTCGCGCTCACCTGGCAGGTGGCCAGCGACCCGCGCTTCCGTCGCGTCGTGCGGAGCGGTCGCGTGACCGCGCTCGCGCAGCACGCCCACAGCGTGCACGTCGAGGTCGACGGACTGCGACCCGGTCGCGAGTACTGGTACCGCTTCCGGGCCGGGCGCCACGTCTCCCGCGCCGCCCGCACCAGCACGTCGCCGACGCCGGGCACGCTGCCCGCCTCGATGACGATGGCGTTCGCCTCCTGCGCCCAGCTCGAGCACGGCTACTTCAGCGCCTACCGCAACATCGCGGCCGACCAGCCCGACCTCGTCCTCCACCTGGGCGACTACCTCTACGAGTACACGGCGCACGACTACGTGGCGCCCGGCGGGAACGTGCGCGACCACGAGGGTCCGGAGACCGTCGACCTCGCCTCCTACCGCCAGCGGCACGCCCAGTACAAGGCCGACGCCGACCTGCAGGCCGCCCACGCGGCCGCACCGTGGCTCGTCGTGTGGGACGACCACGAGGTCGACAACAACTGGGCGGGCGACACCCCCGAGAACATCGAGGAGAAGCCCGGGTTCGCCGCGCGCCGGGCGGCAGCGTTCCGCGCCTACTACGAGAACATGCCGCTGCGCCGCTCCTCGATCCCGCGGGGGGACCACCTGCAGCTGTTCCGTCGGCTGCACTGGGGTGCGCTCGCGTCGTTCCACATGCTCGACACGCGCCAGTTCCGCGACGACCAGGGCTGCGGCGACGGGTACAGGGCCGACTGCCCGGCGGCGGTCGACCCGCGCCGCAGCATCGTCGGGCCTGCGCAGGAGCGCTGGCTGCTCGACGGCTTCCGTCGCTCGCGGGCCCGCTGGGACGTCATCGGCCAGCAGGTGTTCTTCGCCCAGCGCGACAGCACCGACGGTCCGGTGAAGACGGTGTCGATGGACGCCTGGGACGGCTACCAGGCGTCGCGGGACCGCATCACGCGCGGCTGGGTCGACGCGCAGGTCCGCAACCCGGTGGTGCTCACGGGCGACGTGCACGCCCACTGGGCCTCGGAGCTGAAGCTCGACTACGACGACCCGACGTCGCGCAGCGTCGGCACCGAGCTCGTGTGCTCGTCGGTCACGTCGGGCGGCAACGGGGCCGACAGCGCCGTGACCGCGCACCCGTGGCTGCGGTGGAACCCGCACCTGAGGCTGCAGAACAACCTCCGCGGCTACGTGCGCACCCGCATCACGCCGGACGACCTCACGGCCGAGTTCCGCTGCCTGCCCCAGGTGCGGACCCCGGGCGCGGAGGCGTTCACGCGGGCCACGTTCGTCGTGGAGGACCGCGTGCCGGCCCTGAACCTCGTGCAGGACCGTGGTGTCCCCGGGGCGCGGACGTTCGCCGGACGCTCGGCCGAGGAGGACACCCGCGCGACGATCGAGCACGAGACCGCGCGTCCCCGGTGACGGTCCCGCCGGACGCCCTCGTGGACGACCGCCGCGCTGCCGCGAGCCCCGGTGCTGCCTAGGCTGACGGCGTGACGATCCACGACGAGCACCCGTTCGTGCCGCCCGAGGGGGAGCGCGACGTGCTCCGGCGCCTGCGCGGCCGTCTGCCGGCGGCCGTGACGGTCTGGGCGGCCGGCGAGGGGCGGGGGAGGGTCGGGCTGACCGTCTCCTCGTTCCTGCTCGCCGCGGGCGACCCGGCCCGGGTGCTGGCGCTGGTCGACGAGGAGTCCGACCTCTGGGACGCCCGCCCCGAGCGCGTGAGCGTGAACGTGCTCGGGGCGGACCACGCCTACCTCGCCGACGCCTTCGCGGGGACGGCGCCGGCGCCCGGCGGGCCGTTCACGCTCGGGTCGTGGAGCGACGGACCCTGGGGACCGCGCCTCGACGACGCCGTCGCGTGCGTCGGCGTCAGCCTCGACGACGTCGAGCCCGGGCACGAGGGGTGGGGCCTGCTCCTGCGGGGCACCGTCGACGACGTCGACCTGCGCGACGGACCCGCCCTGACGCACCTGCGCGGTCGCTACCGCACCTGACGGTGGTGCCGGGCGTGCGTGAGGCCCGCTGGCTAGACTGGCCGAATGGCGTTGCTCGACGAGATCACCGGCCCCGCGGACCTGCGGGCGATGTCCGACGCCGATCTCGAGACCCTCGCCCACGAGATCCGCGAGCGCACGATCGACGCCGTCGCCGCGCACGCCGGGCACCTGGGCCCGAACCTCGGTGTCGTCGAGCTGACGCTCGCGCTGCACCGGGTCTTCGACTCCCCGCGCGACCGCATCGTGTGGGACACCGGCCATCAGGCGTACGTGCACAAGATGGTCACCGGCCGGGCCCGCGACTTCGACACCCTGCGCCAGGAGGGTGGCCTGTCGGGCTACCCCAGCCGGGCGGAGTCCGAGCACGACTGGGTCGAGAACAGCCACGCCTCCACCAGCCTGTCCTACGCCGAGGGCATGGCGCGGGCCAACCAGGTGCTGGGGCGCGAGGACCACGTCGTCGCGGTGATCGGCGACGGCGCCATGACGGGCGGCATGGCCTGGGAGGCCATCAACAACATCGCCGCCTCGCAGGACCGGCGCGTCGTCATCGTCGTCAACGACAACGGGCGCTCCTACCAGCCCACGGTCGGTGGACTCGCCAACCGGCTCACCGACATCCGCACCAACCCGCGCTACGAGCCGGCGCTCGGCGCGATCCGCGAGCGTCTGAACCGTGGCGGCTCGGTCGGCCCGGCCGCCTACGACGCCCTGCACGCGATCAAGAAGGGCCTCAAGGACGTCCTCGCGCCGCAGGGCATGTTCGAGGACCTCGGCCTGAAGTACGTCGGCCCGGTCGACGGGCACGACCGCAAGGCCGTCGAGTCCGCCCTCGCGCACGCCAAGCGTTTCGGCGGTCCCGTGCTCGTGCACGTCCTGACCACCAAGGGCCAGGGCTACGACATCGCCGTCGCGAACGAGAACGACCAGATGCACCAGGCGCCGCAGTTCGACCGCACGACGGGTGACGCCGTGTCGGTCGCGCCGGCCGGGTGGACGTCGGTGTTCCGCGACGAGGTCGTCCGGATCGCCGACGAGCGCCCCGACGTCGTCGGCATCACCGCGGCGATGCTCTACCCGGTCGGTCTCGACGCGTTCGCCGACAAGTTCCCCGACCGCGTCTTCGACGTCGGCATCGCGGAGCAGCACGCCGCGACGAGCGCCGCCGGCATGGCGATGGCCGGTCTCCACCCCGTGGTCGCGGTCTACGCCACGTTCCTGAACCGCGCGTTCGACCAGGTGCTGCTCGACGTCGCCCTCCACCGGTGCGGCGTCACCTTCGTGCTCGACCGCGCCGGCGTCACGGGCGACGACGGCGCCAGCCACAACGGCATGTGGGACATGTCGATGCTGCAGCTCGTGCCGGGGTTGCGTCTGGCAGCGCCCCGCGACGGAGCGCGTCTGCGCGAGCTGCTGCGCGAGGCCGTCGACGTCGACGACGCGCCCACCGTCGTGCGCGTCGCGAAGGGTGCCGTGCCCGCCGACGTCGAGGCGATCGACACGGTCGGCACGTGCGACGTGCTGGCCCGCGGCGACCAGCAGGACGTGCTCGTGCTGGCGGTCGGCTCGATGGTGCCCACCTGCCTCGCCGCGGCGGAGCAGCTGTCGGCCGAGGGACTGGGGGTCACGGTCGTCGACCCGCGCTGGGTCAAGCCCTTCGACCCCGCCGTCGTCCAGCTCGCCGCCGAGCACCGCCTGGTCGTGACCGTCGAGGACAACGGTCGGACCGGTGGTGTCGGGGCAGCGTTCACGCAGGCGCTGCGCGACGTCGAGAGCGAGGTTCCGGTGCGCGTGCACGGCGTGGCGCAGGAGTTCCTCGACCACGCGAAGCGTCCGGTCATCCTGGAGCGCCTCGGGCTGACACCCGACGCCGTGGCCGCCGACACGCACGCCGCCTGGCTGCGGCTGACCGGGAACAACGCGGACCTCTGAGGGCTTGACGATGAAGTGGCCCTCACGACGTGACCGAGACGACGCGACCGACCCGACGCCCTCCGGCGACGGCCCGGTCCTGATCCATGCCCTCGACGGGTTCCTGACCGCGGGCGGGGCGCCGCGGATCGCGGCACAGCACCTGCTCTCCGGACGCGGTGAGGTGCTGCGCAGCTTCGACGTCGACGAGCTGTACGACTACCGCGCGCGGCGTCCGTTCATCACGTTCCGCCAGGACCACTACGTCGACTACGACGAGCCGCGGCTCGACGTCGTCCGCGAGCACGACCGGTCGGGCACCCCGTACCTGGTGCTGACCGGTCCGGAGCCGGACTTCCGGTGGGAGTCGTTCGTCGACGGCGTGCAGGAGGTCGTGGAGGACCTCGACGTGAGCCTGACGCTCGGCCTCGGCGCGGTGCCGATGGGCGTCCCGCACACCCGGCCCACGATGATCACGGCGCACGGCTCGCGCCCGGAGCTCGTCGACCGGACGAACCTGTGGCAGGCCGAGGTGCGGGTGCCGTCGTCGGCGCAGTCGCTGCTGGAGTACCGGCTGACCCAGCGCGGCCTCGACAGCGCCGGCTACGTCGCGCACGTGCCGCACTACCTGACCCAGGTCGACTACCCGCCGGCGGCGCTCGCGCTGCTCGAGGCGGTGCTCGACCGCACGGGCCTCGACCTCGACCTCGACCCGCTGCGCGCCGTGCAGGGCGCGACGGTGGCCGACATCGAGCGTCAGATCGAGGACCAGGGCGGTGCCGAGGTCCTCGCGGGCCTCGAGCAGCAGTACGACGCGTTCACCCGCGGCGCCGCCGAGTCGCTCCTCGCCGAGGACGGCGACCTGCCGAGCGGCGACGAGCTGGCCGACCAGTTCGAGCAGTTCCTCGCCCGCCAGCGCAAGGACGACCAGGACTGACGCGGTTTCGCCCACCATCGGTGGATCTGCACCCCCAGGACCGCTCCTGCGGTTGAACCGCCACCGATGGCCGGCAACCTGGCGCAAGGATCCTGCGTTCACGACGGGATCCCGCAGCAGACGAAGGAGTGTTGGACCAGCAGCGCCCGAACGCAGCATGGTGCGTCCAGCCCGTACCTCCACCCACAGCCCGGGACCCCGAGCATCGCCCCGCTCAGGCGGCGCACCCGCACGCCCGGCGCCCCCGCCGTCCCGACGCGACGTCACGCAGGCACCGCCACGGTGTGAGCCCGCTCTCGACCCCCGCACGCCGGCGCGGGGCGGCCGTGCGGATCGGTAGGATCTGCGCGTGCCTGCATCCCTCGACGAGCTCGTGACCCTGCTGGACCTCGAACCTCTCGAGGTGGGCCTGTTCCGTGGCGGCCAGCCGGAGGGGTCCAGCCTGAAGCGGGTCTTCGGTGGCCAGGTGGCGGCCCAGGCGGTGACGGCCGCTCAGCTGACGGTGCCGGAGGACCGGCACATCCACTCGCTGCACGCCTACTTCCTGCTCGGCGGCGACCCGTCGATCCCGATCGTGTACGACGTGGAGAACGTGCGCGACGGCGGATCGTTCACGACGCGGCGGATCGCGGCGCGCCAGCACGGCGAGAACATCTTCTACATGACCGCGTCGTTCCAGCGCACGGAGGACGGGTTCGACCACCAGGACGCCATGCCGCAGGTGCCGTCGCCGCAGGAGTCGGTGCCGCTGCTCGACGTGATCCGCCAGGTCCGGCCGCAGGAGGTGGAGTCCTGGAAGCGTGAGTGGTCGTCGTTCGACCTGCGCTACATCGGTGACAACCGCCCGGCCGACGACCCGACGCGGGCGACGGTGCCGGCGGTGCAGCGGCTCTGGTTCCGGGCCGACGGCACGCTGCCGGCGTCGCGGATCATCCACACGGCGGCGTTCGTCTACATCAGCGACTTCAGCCTGCTGGGCGTCGCGCTGCTGCCGCACGGCGAGCTGATCAGCTCACCGCGGGTGCAGCCTGCGTCGCTGGACCACACGATCTGGTTCCACCGCCCGATCAGCGCCGACGAGTGGCTGCTGTACGACCAGACGTCGCCGTCGGCGTCGGGTGCGCGCGGGCTGAGCACGGCCCGGGTGTTCGCCGAGGACGGCACGCTCGTCGCGACCGTCGCGCAGGAGGGTCTGATCCGACGGGTCACGCCCCGCGACTGACCTCGCTGCGCTGCACCCGGCCGGCCTGCCCCCGATCACCCTGCCCCTGATCGCCCTGGCCCATCGGCCCACCCGTCACGGCGTCCCGAAGGACAGCGACGACGGGTGCTGCGGTCCGGTGAGCACCGTCATCGGCACGAGCGACGGCAGGAGCGAGCCGAGGGTCGGCAGCAGGTGCGGCGCGTCGAAGCCCTGCACCGAGACGCGCAGCCGGTGTCCCTGGGGGATGCGCGCGCGGGTGGGGAAGACCTCGACGTCGATCGGCGCGACCTGGCCGGGGGAGAGCGGAGCCTGGGCCGCGCGCGTGAACGGGTGGTACGGCTGCACCAGGGTGCCGTCGACGTAGCGCGATCGTGAGCGGTCGAGCGCGCGGTGCGAGAGCACCTGCCAGCCGCCGGTGAGCCGGGAGACCGTGCCGTCGGGCGCCACGTCGGAGACGGTGACCGAGAGCATGCCGTCGCCGGCGGGGGACGACGTGTAGAGGCGCGCGTTCAGCGGTCCCTGCACGACGACGTCGGCCTTCAGCGGGGCGGTCTCGAACACGGGGCCGAGGCTGTCGTTGAAGGAGTTGTTCGTGAAGCACGGCAGGTCCGGCAGCGCCTGGCGCAGGATGCCCGCGGTCCACTGGTTGGCCGAGCGCGTGCAGAGACCCTGCACGGGGACGGCCGGCACGGTCGTGCTGCCGCTGCGCGGCGTCCCGGCGGTGAGGCCACCCGGCGTGCCGGCCGTCGTGGCCGTGCCGCTGAGCCGGAACGTGCGCGGGGTGAGGCTGGACGGCATCCACGACGTCCCGCGCACCCAGCGGCCGCTGCCCTGCTCGTAGCTGCTCAGACCGGCGATCTCGTCGAGCCGCTGGTTGGGGAGGCCCTTGACGTAGTGGTCGAACCAGCGCAGCTGCAGCTGCTCGATGCTGCCGTACCCGGCGTCGCCGACCTCGGCGCCCGACGAACCCTGCAGGTGGTCCCAGGGGCCGACGATCATGCGGGTCGGGACGCCACGACGCTGCAGGTTCTCGTACAGGAGCGGTGTGCCGCGCTGGAAGAGGTCGTACTGGCCGGCGATGAAGAACGTGGGCACGGTGATCCGCGACGCGACCTGCAGGGGCGAGCGCTGCGTGTAGAAGGCGCCGTCGTAGGCGGGCTCGCCACCGGTGAAGGCGGACAGCAGGAGCTGGCTGGTGAACAGCCCGTTGCCGAGCAGGTGGGTCACGAGGGTGCCCAGGCCCGTGCCGGGGTCCGTCGCGGTGAGGGCCGGCGGGATGATCGACGTGCCGCTCACGAGGCCGAGCCAGAGCGGGATGAACCCGACGTCGAGCGCACCGCCGGAGGCCACCACGTCGCGGTAGACGTCGGCACCGGGCACCTGGGGGAAGATGGCTCGCAGGCCCTTCGGCCGGTCCGCCGCGGCGAAGAGCTGGGCGATGCCCATGTAGGAGGGACCGTTCATGGCCGTCCGTCCGTCGCTCCACGGCTGCTCGGCGGCCCAGGTCATGACCTCGCCGAAGTCGCGGTCCTCGCGCGAGCAGAACGCGCACCAGGTGCCGTCGGAGCTGCCGGTGCCGCGGGCGTCGACCGTGAGGTGCAGGTAGCCGCGCTTGACCAGGTAGCTCGGGTCGGTCCCGAGCACGCCGCCGGCCTGGGACTGGACGTTCTTGTTGTAGGCCGTGATGGTGACGACGACCGGCAGGCGGCGGGTCACCGTCCGTCCGGCGGCGTCGACGGGCCGCATCAGGTTGCCGCGCAGCACCGTCCCGTCGGACGTGCGGATCGCGAGGTCCTGCTGGGTGGTGGTGGCGGGGTACTGCTCGGGCCGCGGCTTCCAGGCCGACGTCGGCGCGGCCGCGGCGGTCGTGGCCGAGGCCGGCGGAGCCACCGTCGCCGCGCCGGCCGAGGCCGTCAGCGCGGCGCAGGCCGCTGCCGCGGACACGGCGAGCACGAGGGTGCGGGTGAGCAGGTTCGTCATCGGTCCTCCTGGTGGTCCGGGAGGACCAACGACGAGACCTGCATCACGTCACGCCCGTGACGGCGTCAGTGGCTGACCCGACCCACCAGGTGGGTCACGTCCTTCTTCTGCGCGCGGACCCCGAACACGATGCCGTCGTCGGAGGACTCCGAGCCGAAGACCACGGTCGTCGGCAGCAGGACCGGCTTCTTGAACTCGACGTCGACCGTGAACGCGTCGGGCAGCCGGTTCTGCAGCGCCGCCAGGCTGCGCGCCTTCGTCCACATCCCGTGCGCGATGTTGGTCGGGAAGCCGAACGCCTTCGCGGTGACGGGGTAGAGGTGGATGGGGTTGCGGTCGCCCGAGACCGCGCCGTAGCGACGTCCCAAGTTGCCCGCGAGCCGCCAGTGCACGACGCCGCGCGGCGCCTCCACGCCGTCCAGGACCGGGGTCGACGTCTCGGCGTCACCGCCGCGCCCCCGCGAGAACAGCGTCATGGTCTCGTCCCAGACGACCTCCTCGCCGACCGTGACGGTGGTGAGCACGTCGACGAGACGACCCTTCGGGTGCGGTCGCAGGTCGGCGGCGTGCACCGACACGTCGAACGCCTCGTCGAGGCCGATCGGGCGGTGCTGGGTGATGCGGTTGCGCAGGTGCACCAGACCCATGGGCGCGAACGGGAACGAGGTGTCGGTCATGAGCGCCATGTGCAGCCCGAAGGCGGCCATGTGCGGGTACGTGACCGGCAGGTGCTCGGCGCGCGGGAACGCGCAGACCTCCAGGTAGCGCTCCAGGTGTGCCGGGTCCGTGCGGACGCCGTGCCGCTCGAGCACCAGGTCGGGCACGGTGCCGGAGGCGTGCTTGACGCCGGGCAGCGAGCCGACGACCGGGAGGGCCGGCAGGGCCGCCTTGAGCATGAGCGGCAGCGTGGCCGGCGCCGCCTCGAACTGCCTGGTGGTCACGACGCCCCCAGCAGCATCTGGCCGTTGACGCCGAGCACGTTGCCGCTCACCGCGCCGGAGCCGGGGTTGGCGAACCAGGCGATGGCCTCGGCGACGTCGACGGGCTGGCCGCCCTGCGACATCGAGTTCATGCGGCGGCCGGCCTCGCGGATGCCGAGCGGGATGGTCTTGACCATCTCGGTCTCCATGAAGCCGGGGGCCACGACGTTGGCCGTGATGCCGTCGCCGGCCACGCGCTCGGCGAGCGCCTGGATCCAGCCGATCACCCCGGCCTTCGCGGAGGCGTAGTTGGTCTGGCCGTTGTTGCCCGCGATGCCGGCGATGGACGCGATGCCGATGACCGTGCCGCCCTCGTTGATGAGGCCCTGGTCGAGCAGCTCGTCGGTGATCCGCTGCGGGGCGCCGACGGAGATGTCGACCACGAGCTGCCAGTTCTCGGGCTTCATGTTGCGCAGGCGCTAGTCGCGCGTGATGCCGGCGTTGTGCACGACCACGTCGACGGAGCCGTAGTTCTCCTTGACGTACGCCGCGATCGTGGCGGGGGCGTCCTCGGCGGTGATGTCGCCGACGATGTAGCCGCCGCCGAGCTCGTCGGCGAGGGCCTTGAGGTCCGCCTCCAGGGGCGGGACGTCGAGGCCGATGACGGTGGCGCCGTCACGGGCGAGGGTGCGCATGTCGGCCTCGCCGAGACCGCGCGACGCGCCGGTGACGAGGGCGACCTTGCCGGCCAGCGGCTTCTCGAGGTCGACCGGGTCCGTGACCGACGTGATGCCCGTCGTGCCGATCCGCACGACCTGGCCGGAGACGTAGGCCGACTTGGGGGAGAGGAAGAAGCCGAGGGTCGACGCGAGCGACGTCTCGGCGCCGGGGGCGAGGTAGACGAGGTTCGCCGTGCTGCCGCCGCCGACCTCCTTGGCCAGCGAGCGGGTGAAGCCCTCGAGGGCGCGCTGCGCGACGCGGGCGCCCTCGCTGCCGGCCTGCTCGGGGACGGTCCCGACCACGACGACACGGCCGCTGCCCTGGAGCTGGCGCAGCACGGGCGTGAAGAACTCCTGGAGCGCGACGAGGCCGGCCGCGTCCGCGATGCCGGTCGCGTCGAAGACGAGGCCCTTGTAGCGCTTGCCCTGGGCGGGCACGCCGGTCGCCTCGACCTTGAGCGCCTTCAGCGCGGCCGTGACGGCCTTCGCGACGTCGCCCTGCGTGGCGCTGCCCGTCAGCACGGAGCCCTGGACGAGCGGGCCGCCCTCGTAGCGCTCCAGGTACGGAGGGTTGGGCAGTCCGAGGTTCTTGACGAGGAACTTGCCGATCGGGTTGTGGGCCAGGTCCTGGTAACGATCGCTCATCGCCGGGTGTGTCCTATCTCTCGCATACCATTGGTATCTGGATTCGCAGCCAAACTGTAACTTGGAGTGACACCAACGTCCACCGAGGGTGGCGAGGCGCACACGGGCGTGCAGGCGACCGAGGACCGCGTCGCGTGGCACCATCGTCGCACCCACCCCGGTGGCTCGGCACCACCCGACCACCCCGTCCACCCCGAAGCGCAAGGAGCACCGCGCCATGGCGGAGAACACCCCCGCGAAGAAGACGGCCGCGAAGAAGGCCCCGGCCAAGAAGGCCTCGGCCGCGAAGGCCGAGGCCTCGTCCGGCCAGAGCATCCGCAAGGTCGTCGTCGTCGGCGGCAACCGGATCCCGTTCGCCCGGTCCAACACCGTCTACCAGAACGTCTCCAACCAGGAGATGCTCACCGCTGCGCTCGACGGCCTCGTCGCCCGCTACGGCCTCGAGGGCGAGCGCGTCGGCGAGTTCGTCGCCGGTGCCGTCCTCAAGCACAGCCGCGACTTCAACCTCGCCCGCGAGGTTGTGCTCGGCTCCGCGCTGTCGCCCGAGACGCCCGCCGAGGACATCCAGCAGGCCTGTGGCACGGGTCTGCAGGCCGCCTTCCAGGTCGCGGCCAAGATCCAGCTCGGCAAGATCGAGTCCGGCATCGCCGGCGGCACCGACACCACGTCGGACGCCCCGCTGGCCATCGGCGACAAGCTCCGCAAGATCCTCATCGAGGCCAACAACGCCAAGGACACCAAGGGCCGGCTCGCCGCCCTCGCCAAGGTGCGCCCGGCCTACCTCGCACCCGACCAGCCGCGCAACGCCGAGCCGCGCACGGGCCTGTCGATGGGTGACCACCAGGCCCTCACCACCCACGCCTGGGGCATCACGCGGGAGGCGCAGGACGAGCTCGCCGCGCTGTCGCACCAGAACCTCGCGAAGTCCTGGGACGAGGGCTGGCAGGACGACCTCGTCACCCCGTTCCACGGCGTCACGAAGGACAACCACCTGCGTCCCGACTCCACGGTCGAGAAGCTGGCGAAGCTGCGGCCGGTCTTCGGCAAGCAGCTCGGCGACGAGGCGACCATGACGGCCGGCAACTCCACCCCGCTGTCCGACGGTGCCTCGGTGGCGCTGCTCGCCTCGGAGGAGGAGGCGGAGCGTCGCGGCTGGACCAAGCGCGCCTACTTCGTCGACTACGAGACCGCCGCCGTCGACTACGTGAGCGGCGCCGAGGGCCTGCTC
>SXGQ01587452.1_pt1 | contig 21119 bp, 13 predicted proteins | sample 3178371 | NCBI WGS metagenome assembly SXGQ01 (sample SAMN11356859, study PRJNA531348) | freshwater metagenome | isolation source: freshwater sample F1-20 | place: China: Fuxian Lake, Yuxi | collected 2017-12-25 | reverse complement strand
CCATGTTTTATTGCAACTTGATTTCTACGCATATTACATATCAAACCTTACAATAACATTCATATCTACATCATCTCTTTTTTCTAATGGGTTTGCTAACTTAGCAATAGCAACCAAATCTCTATCTTCATTATACAACCCAATTGTTGTTATGTATGGATTGAAAAATGATGATGTTACATAGTTTTCCAATTGATCATTTTGACTATATTTATCAGCTCTTACTGATGAATTTTGTGTAAAATTAAATTCATGTTTACGAATTTTACAAATAATTTCATATTGATAAAGAGTTGTTGTACTTCTAAAATACCCTTCAAATCCATTTGATAAACCAGCGTAATCAAAATTACCAGTTGAACCTAAAAATGCATTTGTATATTTTGGTCTTGGATCAGAAACAACAAACATACCGTGTCCATAGAATACATTGCCAACTCTTGATGTTTGATAAGCATATCCAGTATCATAACTATTATCATATAGATATGTTATTTTATCTGCAGGAATTGCATTCCCATATATTCTTATTTCATCCAAATGTCCTGTAAAAGCGGTTGATCCTGTGCCAGTTAATCCGTTTCCTGCGATATAAAAATTATGGTCATTCTTTATATCGTCTATTGGTGTATATACATCTGTTTCATCGTCAAGGACACCATCTATCCATATCTGATACCTACTACCAGTTTTTTGACAAACTGCATGATGCCAAACATTTTGTGTTAAAACATTTGAAGTAACTTCTGCAATTCTTCCAAAACCAGATTGTTTAAATGTTATTGTATTATTATTAGCAGAAGTATTATTATTTAAATAAATTTCAAATGGATAATTTTGTGTTAATGCCTCCACATCAACATATCCGTGAATTAATCCAGATGCGGTTGATGGTGAATTAAAAGTTTTCGATGAAGGTGATGGTAATGGTGAATTTCCTTTTGGACTATTACCATCATAATATAAGGGTTCAGATACAGTTCCTTCATTTCCGGTTATTCTATTTACACTATAAACAGTTTTTACAGAATTTTTACAAAAAATATGATTATATGGTTTATTTTGTAAAATTTGTTGTGTTGGTAGTTTAAACCAAAAACTAAAAGCAAAATCTCTATCTTTAGCAAAATTAAACTTATCTTTATTTTCTACTTTAAAATATGATCCACTCATAAAGGCACAAACACCTGTTTTGGTTGCAGATCCAGAAATATTTATACCGGGCTCATAACTTATTTTTTTTAATTCATAAACATTAACATCGTTATGCAACGGCGAACTATCTAAAACATAAGGTAGTTTTTTATTTTTTACTTCATATTCTCTGTATTTTTCATTGAAACCCACATATAAAAATAAATTATTGTTATCACAAAATTTTGTTTCATCAAATGCAGTATCACGAAGATTACCTAAACCATCATCAATTAAAGTGTATTTATCACTACCAGTTGCACTATAATTGTATAATTTTACCGATTTTTTCTTAATTCCTTCACCAAATACATTTACTGGAATAGTCATCAATGATGCTGAATTAGATAAGTATGTAATGATTTCATCATCAGTTGTTATTAACGGTAATTTATCTTTTCTGTAATCAGTGTAATAATTATGATCTAAATAATACCACAGTATTTTTGGATCTAAACTTTGAGTTGTAAAAGTTCTCTCATACATTGATGAAGATATTGTAATAACGTTTCCAAAATATTTGTAATTTTCTGGATATAATGCACGGTAAGTATTTATTCCAAAATTTTTGTAAAAATAATATTCCGTTTCGTTAGTTCTAAACTCCCAAAGTTTATTTGCTTCAAATGTTTTAACAGTATAATCACCAGCTTTTAACTGTTTGAAACATAAATTTAAACTATTTCCAATTTGAAAAGACATTATTAATTTAACCTTAATCTTACATGAAATAATAACTCTTTATTTGAGTCTTTTAAAATAGGTTTTGGTAATTTTCCAAGAGCAATTAAATTAAATTCGTCATCATATAATCCAATTGAAGTAATATATGATCTTGGGCTATCTACAAAATTATCAAATCTTAATATATTTTTATCTCCACGAAAATACGTGTAGTTATTTGAGTAATTAAACTCGTTTACATTTGCTTTACAAAAATATGTTTGAGTTTTTACTTCTTCACTTGTTCTTGCATACCAAGAGCCAGTTACAGTTCTGTTCAATGTTGTATTACATGAAGCACTTATTGATGTAAAAAATTTTGATATGTTATCACCATTCATTGATGCCGTTACGGTATTCAGTGAACAAGATTGATCTAAAACTACACCATCAAATATAATAATGCCTTTTTTTGGAAATATAATGCCCCAAGCATCATCACTATCTTCACCATGTTTACCATCGTTTATAGATCCAGATACAAGATAGTAATACTCTTTTAATTCTTTATTTAGTGTTTTTAAGTCGGTGGTATCACCGGAGTCATCTATTAAAGTATACATTACACTTGAACTTTTATCTGGATAAAAATTACTACCAGTATTATACAATTGATTTGCACTTGAAGATATTGGTGCGAGTGTTATTTGTATATTTCCAGGATCAATCATTTCTGGAAATAACTTTGTATTAAAATTTACTGCATAAAAATAATCACCATTTTTTCCATTTTTAAATGGAATTTTGCCGTCAATTTTATCAAAATATTCCATCAAATAATTTTTGTATATTATTTTTGCAGGATATTGAGTTGTCCATTTATCTATTACATTTTTTGAACCTGATCCGGATATATGTCCATATGTTATATCAAATTGGTAACTTGGATTTGGTTCCGTATCGGGTTTGTTCAAAACTCTTAAATAAAAATTTGACCATGTTTGATCTGAACTTGTATGAAAAGTGTTTAATTTTTCACCACTGCAATCAAACATTCCTTTTGAACGATTATATGTAAATTCTCTGGAAATCTGTTCTTGATCAACCAATTTAAAAATTTGACTAATACCATCAAAATTAATTACAATCGGTATTGATGTATCTCCGCCTGGCTGGTATACTACTTGTTTTCTTTCAAAACTAACAGTGTTATTATTTACTACAACACGAATTTGATTTGCATTAGGATAGTCATTTGCTACTTGAAATTCGATATACGAACGCAATAAAGAAAGAACTTTTCTGTTTATATTAAGACTTAACTGCTTCATTATTAATCTGTAATAAATTCAGAAAATATAATTGGAACATTTGCAATAGAATTTATTAAATTTGATAGTGTATTTCTTTGTTGAAATATTGCTCTTCTCGCTTCTTCTGTTATTCCTTGAATGGAGTCGGGATCTAATATTGCATTTAATTTTTTTACGTTACTAGGAATTGTAACATTTATTAAACTTGTTAAGTAATCTTGAGCATCATCAATTAAATCTAATTCATAATTTGCAATAACTGATGGATTTTGTGAATTATTTGTTATATTAAAAATTGAAGAATTTATTTCACCTTCAGTATCAACATCAATGATTTTTTTAAATAATTCTACTGCATATTTACTATCCTCACCTTCATCAATTACCGATGGATAATCACCTATAATAGATCCGGATAGTATTGATATAATTTGAGTTTCTGTTATCATATTACCAATTCAATCGTATTTTTATCAAAACATCATTTTCTTTTGTTTTCTTTATTGGTTTACTTAATTTTGCAATAGCCAATAATTCTTGTCTATTATTGTATAGACCAACTGTTGTAATATATGTTGTTGGGTGTTGAACAAAACATTGATTTTTAATTTTTCCTCTTTCCTCAATATATTCTTGACCATATACATATGTTGGATTTGTAGTATAGTTTGCATCTCCAGAAGGAACTCTTACAAAATAATGATTTGTTGTTTTTTGTCTAACATTTCTAGCACGCATAGGTTTACCTAATGCAGCAGCTCCACTTATTGAAGTATGTAATTTCCAAGCATTATCACCAGCAATGTTACTTCCACTAACAGAATTAAATGATAGATATTCATTTAATTTTTTACCATCAAAAACTATTATGCCTAAATTTGGATAAACCAACCCGTATGTTGTGTATAATTTATTTGTCAATGGGGTTCCTGATCCAGATACATATACACCATTATTTAATGAACCACTTACAATATGATAAGAATACATTGGATCTTCCATGGTGCAAGCATCTTCATTATCAAATTGACTTGAATTATCTATCAATGTTAATATTTTATTTGAAGAAGAAATTTGAACATTACTTCCAGTATGTATGTTATTTGCATAAGCACTGCCACTCAATTCTGCAAAATTTATTTCAAAATTTCCAGTATCCAATTTATCACTTAATCCATCTCTGTAAAAGTTTATTACATAAACATCATCTGATGTACTAATAGAAGCGGTATTGTAAAAGGTAAATTCTTTTTCATGTGGATCCAACGTCAACAATCTATACTGTGAATAAATTGCTCTCGATGGACTATCATTTGTTTCATAACCACTTGAAAGTGATCCTGAACCATTTTTGTGACCATAAGCAACTGCAAAATATGCAGTTTTTTTACAACTATCACAATCGGTTATTTCATAATAATAATCTTTTGATGCACTACTTTGAGTTGATCCTGTATAATAACATTCTAATGATTGAGAAGTATTAAATAATCCACGAATAACTCTTTTACGCAATCCTGGTAAAATATCTGTTCCATATAAAAATGGATGACGATGTTTACCATCATTTGTTGAACCGAAACAATCTATTTTTTCTCTACGATTGCCCGTTGTTCTTTGACCTTCTCGTAATCCCAATCTACCATCAAATGACTCCGGTGGTGGAGCTGGTATTCTTGGATCAATAATTTTCTTTTGTGCTTCTGTTAAATTAAATTTTATTGTAGGATCTAAAGGATCAACATATTCTATATCTTCAAATATAATATAATTTGTAATTACTTCAACTTCGTCACAACCACAAGGATTGTCAATATCAATAATCCAATTATATTCTGGAGCTTCTGAATAATTACAGTCTAAACTTGGGGTAAATGTTATATTAGTATATCTATCAAATCCAGAATTTATTACTTCTTGTTCAACTTCTACGTTTGTATAGAAATATCCATTAAATAAATTTCCTGTTATTATATCAAATTTTCCATCTGGAGTTTTAGCAGGACTAAAACCAGCTTTTGATAATGTAATAAGCATAAACTTATATTCATTACTATTTGGTCCTAATCTATATGATAATTCTATTTTAGTTCCACTTGCATTATAGCAATATAATCTATATGCAGCTTTACGTCTTCTCTTTAATTTCCATGCCCATCTTTCTTTTTCACCGGTTAAACAAGGGCTAGTTTCTAATTTTAAAATTGGTGCCTTTCCAGATTGACGATCACCATACCAACCACGGAGTGGCACAAATGGTGTTAAGAATTGTCTTATTCCAGCAACTCTAGCAACATCATTTTTATTTTGTGCAATAAAATATTCACTTAATAAATTATTTGCACTCACATAAGTTGCATCTATTGTTGATACCTTTCCTTTAATTATATCATAATCTTCATATAGACTTTGATCGTTTGCAGGAAAACTAGTATCAAGTTCAACAAACCAATTGTCTGGATTAGAACAAGGATCTCCCGGTTTAAGTTGTGCATTTATTGTTACTCTACCATAACCTGGAACTTCTTGTGATAGTTCCATTGAACCTTCGGTTTGAGTTACATCAATTGCATTATTAATTTCATCACATTGTTGAACTGTTACATTTCTAAAACCAACACCAACTGCTGGCAATAGTGCGGTTGGATCTGTTCTCCCATCTTCAATTTCACTAAAAGGTGTAAGTGAATTTTGAACAAGATTTGTTCCAAGACTTGAAAATATTGTATTAAAATTATACTGTAAATTTCCGTTTTTGGAAGCCATTTCAAAAAAGTTTTCCAAAAATGACTGTCCAATATTTTCTGGTTTAGTAGCATCATTCCACCAATTAAATAATCCATAATTAAAATTACGTAAACTTATTGGTATTTTTGCAAGATCATTTATAGCTTGAAGCCAATTTTGTTTTCTTGTTAAAAATGGTAATACACACATTGATGGTGTAAATTCTTCAACAAAACCACTAGTCATATAAGGTAAATTGTCCCTTAATACTTTATAGTGTGTGGGTGAATTTGGATCGTTTGGATTAATAGGAACATTCAATCCTTCTGATATTTGATATATTACATCTCTTAAATCATAGTAGTAACTATAATACATCTTACCAATTGATTGTCTAGATCCTGGAATGTCTTTATCACCATATATTTTTCGACCATCTTCGGCAGATTTACCATCACATGGCACTATTTCCCAAAATAATTTTGCATTTACAGTTTTATTAAAAACTTCTATCGGAGCTGCATTTTGATTTTTGTAACAACATTTTAATAATGTTATACTTAATTTTGGAGCATTGTTTATTGTAAATCCATACCATTGACGAGTTGCCTGTGATGGGTTTAATACTTGTTCAATTTTAAAACTGTATTTTACATCGGTGGCACATTGAGTTTGATTTGGGTTATTTACAGGAGTAATTGGTGTATTACGTGTTCCTGCGGTACCGGTGTTTCCGGAAATTGTGCCCGTTGATTGTGATAATGTATTTCTTAAATTTTTATACATTATTGCTGATGGTGTAGCAATTCCATTTACTTTTCCTAAATTTTCTATTGGTGTTGCAACACCAGGATCAACATCTTGTGGGTAAGCATACCAATTTGGGTTTCTATCTACAAAAAAAGTTTTTGGGGTTTTATTATTAAAAAATAGATCAGGATTTACAGTATTTAACCATGTACCATAGTTTGTATTACCGTTTGTTTGTCTTCGATATATGTCATATCCTCGTAATAAAAACCCAAATTCAGATTGAACACCTGCTACGGTGTATAAATTTTCTGCAATTATTCCACTAAATGCATCTGCAGTGCTTTGAGTTTTTGATACTTCGTTTAGTACATAATCGTATATGTCAGTAATATCTTGATTTCTTTTTATTAAATCAATAGCACGGTTTATTTCCGATAGAAAAAACGGGTCAAATAAATCATCCATAGTTTACCTTAATAGTCAAGTTTAACTTTAATAACCAATTCTCTATCAAAGGATTTTTGAATAGGTTTACTTAATTTTGCAACAGCCAACAGATTTGAATTATTGTCATATAAACCAACGCTAGTTACATATACTTTTGGATCCATTATCATACTTTGATATTTTAATGCATTACTTCCAGTAAAGAAACTTTGATTATTGGTGTAGTTGTATTCATCGGAAAACAATCTTACAAAATAATATGTTGATGAAACAACTTCACTTGTTCTTCCTTCAAACGAATATGATGCGGAATTGTAACCCATTGCACCACTTATTGATGTAAATAATCGTAGTGCGTTATTATCACCAAAAAGACTTCCAGTATATGCCTCACTTGTTCCCGGAACTCTACTTCTTGATGTAAAGAATGATGCAGAAGCATCAAGTGCCTTGCCGTTCAAAACAATAATGCCATGATCTGGATAATACAATCCCCAAGGAGTATTAGAGTATGTTCCCGTATATTTACCATCTACAATACTTCCACTAACAACATTAAACACACGACCACCTTGAACTGTTAGTTCAGTTGTTGTTGCAGTTGAGTCATCTATTAATGTTATTACATCATTATTTGAACCAATATTTATTCCACCCAAAGAATTTAATTTACCAAGTGATAGTTGCCATGTACTTGTGTCCATTCTATCTTTATATCTTGAACGGTTTACATTTACAACATAAATATATTCTGATGTTTCAGACGTTGTTCCGTTTGTAAATTCAAACACACTTACACCTGTTGGTAAAAGCATTTGTTTGTATTGTGAATATATTGCTTGAGTTGGGTAATCGTAGTCTTGAATACCATATGAACCAGTAGATGAACCACTACCTTTTGTGTCACCATATGTAACACTAAATTGAATTTCTGCATTTGGAAACATAGATTGACTATTATAGACTTCATAATAGTATCTTTTTGATCCATCAGATTGATCAGATGAAGTAAAAGCAGTGTATAATGCCGTTGAATTACCAGACCATAGTGGAGCAGTAACTAATTCTCGTCTATTTCTACCTATAGCATCTGGCGTAAAGGGTTTAAAAACAAAAGGTGTAACAGCCATAACAATCAATACTCCAATTTTATAGTAATAGATAGTTCATCTTTTGATGTTTTTTTCAATGGTTTGCTCATTTTTGCAACTGCCAACAATTCTCTTTCTTCATTATACAAACCAATTGTAGAAACAAATGTTTTTGGGTTATCTACAAATTTTATATTTTTAATTTTACCCTTATTTATGCCTGCTTCTTGATTTACAAATGTTGGATTTGATGTGTAGTTTGCATCATTAATTGGAACTCTTACATAATAATATTCTTCATTTTTTATGTCAATAGCTCTAGCAGTAAATCCCAAAGACTTAACAGAAGCTGCACCACTTATTGCAGTAAATAATTTGTATGAATTATCACCATTTATATTACTACCTGTTACTGTATTGAAAGAAGCTGATTGGTCAAGAGAATGTGCAGAAATAATAATTACACCCTGACTTGGATATACTTTTCCGTAATAATGTGTATTATTGGAACCATCTTTGTATATTCCATCTTGTAAACTTCCACTCACAAGATTTCTTGCAATAGAAAAATATCTTGATTCTTCAGCATTATCATTTTGATCATCCGAGTCGTCAATTAATGTAATAACAATTGGATTTGATCCAGAAATTTGAACTTTGCTTCCAGTATGTTCTGCATTTACTTTTCCACTACCAGATAATGCGGCAATATTAATTTCAAAATTACCTGGATCCAATTTATCACCATATTTTTCACGATTTATATTTACGGCATAAAAATCTTCAATTGGTGTAGTTTCACCTTTTAATATTATACCACCTTCATCACCATCAAGACAAGTTAATTTATATTGTGAGTAAATTGCTCTAGTTGCGGTATCATCCAAATTACCACCTTCGTTTATAGATCCAGAACCACTTACATGACCGTATGTAACTGAAAACATATTATCATCGGTGCATGAAAGTGACGCAGAACCCCACACCTCATAATAATACTCTTGTGAGTCGGTTGATTGTGTTGAGCTTGTAAAAAATGTTAAAAGTTCTGCAAGATTAGTATTCCAAATACCTCTCGTATAACTTGTAGTTGTAATTTGTCCAGGACTTATTATACTATAATATGTTTTTCCTGGCGGTAATGTTTGAACCATAATATCTACCTATAACTAAAATAATGTAAATAAAAAATATATTAATTTTTATTAAGCTGTCAATGTATATGTAATAGGAATAACAATTCTTGAACCATATTGAATATTGGTTATGATAAGTTTTGTAGATTTACCATTTAGTGTTGATGTTTGCCATGTTGTTTGGGCACCAGATTGTGGTACTCCCACATATAATTGAATTGGAGCATTTGTTCCAGATTGTTGTAAAGTCCAAGTTAATGTTTTACCTGTTGCAGATGGGGTTGGAACACCTGTAACTCCATTAACATTTACTATATTAAAATATGTTGAGTCTAATAAAGTTACTGAATACGTTTGTGCAGTATCAACTGACAATGCACCCAAACCAGCTTCATTCCATTGAAGCGTTTCTACTTGTAATATGGCACCTTTTGCTGAATTTTCTTGATTTAAAGAAATTGAAGTTGTTGCACCAGTTGAAATGTAAGGAATTGATTTTGTTCCTTCTGGAAGTGTTATCAATTTATATTTCATAGATTGTGTTTCATCTGGAACTGCTTCTGTTATTGGTAAATTTTCAATAACAATTCCCATTTTTGCATCACCAAGTGGATGACTTTGATTCCATAAATCATAATCAATTTCATCATCGGAAAGAGCAAATTGTGTAATGTTAAATGCCGAACCGCCTTTTGCCAAAAGTTCTCTACCTTTTTTTGTGAGGATTGCATCAACTGTAACTGTTGTGTTGTTTAAGTAACCCATGTTAAAACTCCTTGTTAAAATTATTTCTTACTACTATAAATATAACTATTATTCAAAAAATATCAAAATTTTATTAGTTTTGTCCACGTGATTTGCGAACTTGTTGTAACCACTCTGGTAAAACTTCAAATGGAAGTACAAGAACTATTATTGCACTTGGATCATCATTTACATCTAAATATGTATAATTTGGAGTATATGTTGGATATGATATTTTATTTGGTACATCAAAATTTGGAAACTTACAACCATCAAATCTTGCATTTTTTATTGAAGTTGGGTAGTTATTTACATTCATAAACTCACCATCAATATACTCGAATGATGAATAGTTATTACTTTCAGAATTTAATGGTTCAGTATAGAAAAATTTATACTTACTATAATAACCATCGCTTCTACTTTCACCTATACTTTCAAAAATTGATGTTCTTTTGTTTTCACTATTTAATGTTGTATACCAAGATCCATTTTGTGATGAACCATATAATTTTGATTTACTAACATTATACCTACTAAACGTATTAGTAAATAATAAATTCAATAAACCAAATATTTCTCCATCAAAATTATTTACATTGCCACCTAAAACAGGATTTGATTTTAAATTAAATGCCATACCATTATTAATACCAATAACATTTGAAGGTAAATTTAAAATTTTAAAATTTAAGGATGTATTTTTTCCTATAAAATTTTTCTTTACGGGTACATTTCCTTTTTTATTGGTTTCGTCTATAAATAATTTTGTATTTACATTAATATCATCTTCAATTTCATCATATTCTGTTTCAAGTGTTGTTTCAATATCATATTCACCAGAAATATTGGTAAATTCGCTCATTATTTCTTCATCAAAACCAACATAAATAGTTGTTGTTTTTGCATTTTGTACCGTAACTTTAACTGCACCTGATGCTGAAACTTCATTTGTATCTCTAATAAATTTTTCTGGAGGTAATGCAGAAAAATCACGTGTCATTTTTACTTTAGATCTTTCAAGAATGTTTGGTTCAATAACAACGCCAAGTATTTCATTTGTTCTCATTGGTAATGTTTGACGTATTTGATCAAACACACTAAAATCAAAAATAGAAATTAAACGCAAATATGTTGCAAAATCGTTTCTATTTCTATATTTTTGCCAATACTCTCTAGCAAACCATTTTAATCGCGGGTATTCATCTAACTTTGTTGCACCATAATCACCGATATAATCATCTATAGCAGCGTTACCTATTGCCTCATATATGTCTTCATTTATTATGTGATTTGGTGAAAATGCAACCATTAACTTATTTGAGTCTACCGAAAATCTATCAAACGAAGAAACAGAAGTAGATTTATCAAATGATAAAGGACCATACAATGACGCAGAATCTATCCTTACTTTTTCTGCAAAAGGAGTATCATTTGCAACAGTTGCAACCTCCATATTGTAAACTTCTACGGTTGATTCATAACTATTTTTATCAAATCCGTATAAATTGGCATATTTTGATGCAGTTAAAAATGTATTTTTAATTTGATCGGGATGTAAACTTTGTAAACTTGATGTTAATGTTGGATCTACTTTTTGCCAAAACTTCCATTGTGCCTGTAAATCATAAAATGATGATGTGTATGTATTTCCATTGTAAGCACGTGGTGCAAGAACATGATTATTAAATGATGTTTCTTCTAACGGTAAAACCCAATATCTTAATTCAAAAATAGAACCAGATAAAGAATTACTGGTGTAATTATTTGATCCAGAACCAATTAATAATGTTCCATCAGAAGACCAAGAATTATTATATCCTGGATTAACACTTCCTGTTATTTGAATACTTGCACTTTTTTCTATTACAAGTTTTCCATATTTTTCCGTTTTTAAAATAAAATCATATTGTTGTATTGCAGTATCGGTATCATCGGATAAACTTCTTCTAATCATTAAATTTAAAGGAATACCATCATAAAGGTATTCATCCAAAATTGATGCAGATTTATATGTTGATCCATTTCCCAAATGAAATATCAAATCTCCCTTTTCTTTAGCAGAACCACTTCTATTAACGGTAACATACCAACTTGGAGTTCCTCCAGTATTTTTTTGCAATAAGGTTTGTTTTTCATTATCTTTATAGTTGTAATACTCTGACTCTTCCATCTTCCAACGAAATGTTAGTGTATCTGGATATTGCCAGTTGTTTGAGACAGTATTTACTTTTTGCCAAGGAATTGAAACATAACTTGAAGTAGATGGTGTTTGTAAACTGCCAACAAGTTTTAAATAATATGTATGTTTTTCCCATTCTGCTCTTGGAATAACACCTAAATCAGCATTATCAGGTCCACCATATTCTCGTATAGAAAGAATTGTTTGTGGAATACCATATGCAGCTAAAAGTGCTTTAATACTTCTTGCAGTTCCCTTTGATTTGTAGATATATGGTAGATTGTTAAATACTCTACGCCAAACTTCTTTTGTTCTTTCTTCTTCTGTTCTTGACAAACTCTTATCTACATAATTTCTTCCAACCCAAATTGGTTCACCACTACCACTCAAACCAAGTGCATATTCCCAAAGGTCTTTTGCTTGAGTACCATGATTTAATGTCCATCCCAAATTACGAGTTGTTTCATAAATAAGGTCTTGTGATAACCCGTCTTTTGGATGTTGGTTTCTTAAATTCTTTTTTAAAAGATGGTCTGTGTAAAAATATAATATGTCAAAATGTTGACCGATCATATTAACAAAGGTTGTAAATTGATCGTTATCTTTATCATCTCGTAAATATTCTGGTATTGCCTTATTTAAAATATTATCATTTGTAAAATCGTAATCTATTGCCAAATCTACTAATGTTTCATACCAATCTATAACAATACTACTTGTTGTTGGGTGTAAATTAAATTTACCTTCTTTTGTTGATATAGAAAAATTACTACCAGTTACTTCATATTTTGGATAAGGAGATAAAGAGCCAGTATCAGTTGTTGTGTATAAAGAACTTCCAGTAGTTTCATAATACATCCATTTTTCAAAATCATCAAATCCTGAAACTACTTTTTCACGAAGCATTTTAACTCTTACTTTATTATTTTCAACAGATCCTGTATAGGTGCTCAGTTGTGATAATAAACCGTTGTAGTGTTCAATCAACTGTAATTTGTAATAAAAATTTTCTACTCTATCTTCGGCAGACGAATAAAATATAAAGTTTTTAAATTCTTTAAAGTCAATATTAAGTTTTACAGAAGATCCAGAATTGTAAATATATCTATTTAACAATTCTTGTGATGTATTTACATTTGTAGAAAGTAAATCTGTCCAATTTTTATATGATGTTTCAGCGGATGCCCAATACTTGTAATCTACTTCAAAGTTTGGACCCTTTATTGGTCTTGACAATATAACATCATCTTCGTCTATTAATTTTACATTGTCAATATATGGTTTCATTATCTCACTTGAAAGCCAACATTGAAAATATAAATCAACATCATTCGGTAGAGGATCAAATAACTTTACATAAAAATATGTTGGATCACCATCGGATGCAACATTTATTATTGGAATTATGTTATTTTGACCAAAATTTAAAACTACTGGAGGAAGATATAATGTATCATTTAGATATTGTAAAACAAATGAACTTAATTCTTGAATTAAAATTGTATTATCTGGATGTGTCAGTGATAATTTTATTTCTTTTCTATCTTCCGAAATATCCGATACAAAAAGTTTACCCTGCGATTGAGATGATCCTATCATGTTTCTCAAAAAATTGTAAACAATTTTGTAAGGTCCAGGATCTAAATTTAAGTTAGATAAATGTTTGTGAACATTTAATTCAACATTTTTTAAAACATTGTTATTTGCATCAGTTGTATTAAATAAACTATAATCAACGTTATACGTAGTTCCAACATAACTTGCATTTGGATAAAATGCATGAAATTCAACATTTGTTCCTAATGATAAAGGATCTTCAGGATTATTTAAAAGTGAAAATGATGGGATAATTACAATTTTATCTAATCTTCTATTAAAAACACGAACACCACGAATTGGATCTTTAGTGTTAAGTATTTCTCGTATATTTTTGTATGAAAAATTTGGCATATTAAAACTTTAAATTGTTATTATGTATTATCCACCAATACCGGCAGTTCCTGCAGTTCCTGCAGTTGCATTAAATGCATTAATTCTATTCAATGACCTAAAATATTGTTCAGTTAAAGAGTTTGGATTTTTATATTCAATTTCAAGTGCTTTAGTTAAATCTTGAATATTTCCAATATTATCGGCTTTTTCTAATTGGTCTTTAATTCCTTCTATTTGTTCTGCCGTTTTTAATTCTATTTTTGATATAGAAGAAGAAACATATGATTCTTGTCTAGAAATACTACTTGCAATTTGATCCAATGTTTCTTCTTGTGCTTGCAATAAACCTGCATTTGCCCGTTCTAATGTATCAATTTCCATACCAGCACGAATAATATTTTCAGTATAAAGTTCTTCTGAAGCATTCCATCTTTGTTGTTGTTTTGCCCAATCATTTATTATTTCAGTTTTTTCAACAAGTTGTTGTTCAAGGTCAGCAATTTTTGATTGAAGTACAGCAATAGAATTTTCATTACCTTCAAGAATATTACTTAAATCTGAAAGTAATTGTGTTTTTGCATTTTGTTTAATAATTTCTGCATCTTCATTTGATAATCCACCAATCGGGACACCTTTGAGAAAAGTATCTTCGTATTGTTTTGCTAATTTTAATAATCTTTCTTCTGCCGATATTGCATCGGATAAAGAATTAAATGCAGTTTTAACTATGTATCTAAAATTTTTAGTAATAAATCTTTCATCAGCAACTGGTATTTGTATTGTACCAGTGTTATCAATATATTTACTACCCATGTAGCTTATTATTACATTGGTCTCTTTATCTATTGTTAAATTATTTGATCTCATCTAGTAACCTTAAAATAATAATTGTTATCAAATGTTTGAACAACATCCCCATCTTCTGTTTCAACTTTAACTACAATTCTATAAAATCTTTCTGGTTGAAAAGAGTTCATCCACAAATTAAAATAACTACTTGTTCCATCACAACTAATTTTAGATCCTGTTTCATCAAATGGGAGTATTATTTCATCCGTGTGTGCATCTCTTACTTCATAATATGAAGAAGATGGCAAATAATAGTTTGTACTATGATATGATTGAGTTGTATAATTTTTTTGCGGATAACGAGAATTTGCATATATTCTTATTTTTGCCTTTTCATATTGTCCGTAAAATTTTTTTAATTTTACATTAACATTTAATTGTTCATCTGGTAAAGAAGACAAACTTCCAGTAATAAATAACTGGTCATCCCAAACTATATTTAATCTTGGAACATATATTGTATTACTATCTGTTCCAAAAAATTTTAATCCATGAACTAAATTATCACGTGTTTTTTCAATGTCATTTGAAAATTTTAATATAAATCCATCATTTTCAAATCTACCAGAACCAGTTATCCATTTTTTTACTATACTAGTAACATCCATATAAACATCAGTAGATTGAAACGAAAATGATTGAGTACATTCAACATTATCATAATCCCACCAAGTTCCACCGCCTTCATTTGTAAAATAAGATGATGTAACATTTGCACTTAAATTTGAACCAAATAATATAGCCGCATCAACCCAAGTTTGTGATATACTATCCCATTCAAAAGAAGAAGTTGCAGGCGGTATATTCCATTCTACTCCAGAAATTTGTGATGTTCTATATTTCCACGAAACACCGTCCTTTGTATATGGTAAATTTGAATATTTACCAGTTCCATTTGTCCATGAAGAACTTAATGGATATGCATATATCAAATATTCTTGTGGTATTTCGGTAATATCTGCAGTTGTTAGTGATAAATAATATTTTGCATTTTGGGATATTTTACCAGCATTTACTCTTTCTTCAACATCAGTTAAATCAAATTTCATAAGTATTCTACTGTTGTAAACAGAAGAACCAGATCCAGGAGTTTCATGTATTAACTCTATCAGAGGATCTATGCCAGTATTCATTAAATACTGTCTTTCATATATCGTAGCATCTTTTTGAGCAAAAATAGAATATATCATCCAAGTGCCCTCGCACGACCAAATATGTCATTATTTGGAAATTTTATTTCAAAAATTGATGGATCAAGTGAAGGGAAAATTATACCATCTTTTGTTGCTGCATTTAAATCATAAGCGTGTTGTGAATAATTAAGAGTTACGTCATTTAAATTTTTAAACTTTACACTAACAACCGTTTGAACACCCTCAACCCTATCTAATTCAGTATAAACATTACTAATAACAATAGGTTGATTTATTTGCCATTTTTTAATATCAAAGTATTGTTTTAATCTATCAATACAACGAAGAACTACTTGGTTTGAATTTTGATCAGGTAAGGTTATTATATCAAAATCTATTCCAATGTTTATTACATATGCATCACGAATGTTAATAGCATCTGTCAATATTCTATAATAGTTTAAATATGTTTTTAAATTTTCTTTTGTTGCATCATTAACCGTAGTTAATTTTTCGTTTAAGTCATATCCAAGAATGTAAAAATTTAAACCTAAACCATTTTGTATTCTATCACTATTAAAGACTGACTCGGTTGTTAATTGTGTATCTTTTGTAATATATGCTTTAGCAATAGATCCGTAACGTTGTGGCAATGAATAAGCACGTATTATGTAATCTTCTTTTGTAACTGCACGGTTTTGTGATGCAAATGAAGCAAGAGCATTTTGTCTAATTTCATTTACATCTTCACTAAATTTACCACCTGTTGCAGGATTTGGATTTGTTACTGCAAGACTTGAAACAGCAGCATTATACAGTATTTCATCAAGTCCTTGTTTATCTGTTACTACATTATATCTTAAAATTTTTGTAATAGTTTCAGACGGAACGTTATCTTGTATACCTTGACCAGTTGTGTAATAAAATGTTAATGTTGTATTTGCTGGTGCAAGACCATATGTTTTTGTATAAAGAAAATTTGATGGATCAATGTCTAATGTAATATCATTTGTATATTTGTTTAAAGCACCGCCAACTAAATCAGGATTTGGTATTAATAGTTCATCGTCTAAACTAGATATTCCGGCACCAAATTGTATTTGATAGACACCATCTGAAATATGTCTTGTTGTAAATCTTCTTGGTATTTTTTTTAACTTTAAAAGATACGGTGTTTCAGTTCTATACTTACTCAACTTTGCATCATTTCTTGGAACATTAATAACCGAGTCAAATATAGTATCTTGTGCAAGATAAGGAACGTTGTTCCATATATTACCATCGGTATCTGCTGCATATAAAATTTCTATTAAATTGGCATCTTCCAAAATTACAGTATCATACGGTTTTGGAGATTGAAATGTGTATTGTTTTGTTAAAGTTCTTCCAGAAACAACTTTTGCAGATTTTCTTAATAACCAATATAAAACTTCACCGGTTACATCATCTGCTTCATAAGGTGTTATTTCTGTTGGATCAAAACTACTACTAAACTTAAAATCAATATAATCTATTGTTCTAAATTCTGTTTGTGAATTTATATTGTTTGTACCCAATACCATTCCAGGTTCAATTGCTAGTGCATAATTAAAATCTGGAACTATACTACCACCTATTTGAACAGATGGCACAACTTGAAAAATATCAACTTTTGTATTTGCAGATATTCTATTTTTTGGCATGTAACCAAGTGATTGAGCTATATTTACAATATTTTTCTTTTCAGTTGATTGGAGTATCATTGTTTCTTGTAAAGCAACATCAGTATAAAATGACAAAACATCACCAACGTATGCTGCCATTTCCAAAAACATCATGCCAGGTGAAGTTTCATTAAAATCTTGATATGTTTCTGGAAAATAATTTTTTGCAAAATCTATTAAATTTTGTTTTAATGCAGGAAAATCTCTACCCAAATAACGAATATCTTTATCAACTAACGCCATTGTAAATTGCCTCTATTGTAATGTTACCAGTAACAGATATAAATATCTTTATAGGCAAATATATTTGTGTTTTATCTATTCTTACTGCCAGTTTTATACCAACAGCATGAGTAGGATCATCTACTCTACCATCATTTCCAACATTAATATTTACGTCTAATTGTTCAATTATTAAATATGGAAGCCAAGTTTTTATAGCACTTGTAATATCAGTTTTGATTGCATCTACAAAAGTTTCTTCATCAGTAATTTGTTCAAATAAAATATACTTAATTTCTGTGCCAAAATCTGTTAGCATATACCGCTCACCCTTAGCAGTCATCAATAAATTTTTTAAATTTGAATAAACTTGATTTATATTAGTGGTACTTTGGTTAAATATTCCACGTGGATTATTAAACGGTATAGTTACACCAATATATGTATTTCCATTATTATTTTTTGTTGAACCTGGATCTACGTATGTTTGTTGAAATGATTTTCTTCTAAATCTCATAATAGATTATCTCCCTTTCTTTTCATCTATTTTTTTCATAAGAGAGGAATAATCTCTTGTTAATGCAGACATTACTTCTGATGGTATTTCAGCTTGTGAAAATCCTTGTGGTATTGCAGCACCAGTTCTATCATAACCAAATCCTTCTGCCATATCTGCAGTAAAACGAAATTCATCTTCCATTTCGTGACTTTCTTGAAGACTACGTTTTGTTTCAGCAAGCAGTTCTTGTATAGAACCAAATTGAGTTTTTTGTGATTTTGGTTTTGTTACCTTTTTTTGTTCTTGTAATTCTTTATACATAGAAAGACCATGTTTAAGGGTAGAAATATCATCTTTTGATGGTTGTTTTTTAGACATTTTTTTATCGAGAGCATAATCAATTTCTTCTCTTATTATTGAACGTATTTCTTGTAAAAACTTTTTTGTATCCATTTTATATTCCTTTTAATAAAAAATTAATCTAAAATTCTGTCATAAAATGACTTTAAACCTGAAAAAATATTTTTTTCTTTTCCTATCAGACTATAATAACTATCAACTATTGGAGTTCTTCTAAATTTTCCATTTAAATTTGACTCAACTTTTTGAGAACCCCATGAACAAATACATTTTGTTATTACAAAAAAGTTAGCTGTACCAGGCCATGTTAAATCAAATTTTTTTACAGTCAAGTGATTACCCTGATGTAAATATTTACTATATCGTGAGCCAGTATTACCTCCAATATTAACTCCTGTTAAATCTGGATTTAAGTATAATAAAGTTTCAACATGACTATTTCTGGTAACTGCACCAATTTCCCATCCAATTTGATTGAATAAATGATCAAGTAATCTAGTTCCGGCAGCAGTTATTCCATCTTTTGTATCATAATGAACTCCTTTTAAAAATATAATTCCAGTTGGATTTGGCAAAAGTTGTTCATAATGTAATTGTGCAATTTTTCTTTTTTTGATAACTGGTTCTTTTATTATTTGTATTTTTTTTATTTTACCATTTGGTCTATTTGGATCTGGTTCATATACAGTTTGTCTTCTTTCTACCATCTCTGTGTATTCTTCTTCAATTGGTTTATCCAAAAATGCTTCGGTAGATTGATGACTACCTTTACTCCACATATCTTCTCCTGTTTTTGGATTTTTTCTAAAAAAACTTTTTATTGGAGAATTTTCACCATTTTTTATCGTTACAGGAATAGAAGCAAACATTCCCCACTTGGAAAATCCAACATCATCCTCTATTTTATTACCGTTAAAATTTTTGACTGATTTTAACCACCAATCTTCTGCACCATCACCCGCACCAATTACACTTCCATGATAATGCATATAACCACCATGTTTTATTACAGCATTTGTTGTAATACCACACCAAGGTGGAGCTATTCCCCAATTTGCTTCATCCGGTTTTCTTAAACTAACATTTTCATACAAACCAATTCCATACCCACCAGGAAGATTATGAAAATAAGTAGTACCTGCAGGTATCATACCCATATGTTGTTCTGTTTGATTGTCAGCAACATAAGGAACTAATGTATTCCAAAGTCCAACTTCTGGAAAATTCATCCAAATTGGAAAATCAACAACATTTTCTCTACCACCAATTACAGCAACACCTCTTCCAGTTTGTTTTCTTAATTTGTACAAATCTCCACCAAAGTGATATTGAACACTGCCTATTTTTCCATCAACAGTACAAAATCCATTTACAACATCTTTATTCAATTCGTATTCAGGTTTACCAAATGGAGTATTATCTGGATATCTTCTAAATGCCCAATATCCACGAACACCAATTTTTCCAGTTGTTCTTTGGTTTTGTGCAAGAAGTGATGGTGAAATTTGAGTTACACTACCTTGTATTCTCTCAAAATTTCTTTTAGTCATGGCGGGACTTTGTTCAACTTGTTCAGGTGCTCCTTCTGGAGTTTCTTGTGATTTTTCTTTTGCTGGGTTTTTATCTAAACCATCACCGGATGTAGTTGAACCATCTTCTGCATTATTTACATCATCAGTTAAATTTGAGTCTGCTATTATATCAGCACTACCACCTTCAAATGCACCTTCCGTTGATAACCATGCTGTTTCATAATCAATTTCAGATGCATTGTCTTGTTGTGGAAGTTCTATATTTCTTTTTGAAAAAATTTCATCATAAAACCAACTAACATCTGGATCCGTTTTAATTGCCTCCAAAACAGAAATTGCAGTACCATTTTTAATAATAATAACATCTTCAATTCCAACCGGAACACCATCTACATCAATATATCCATCACCAGTAATAGTTGCATGTCTATCTCCAATTTTTAGTGTACGAACACCATCTTTATTAATATTCCAACTTTCAGCAATTAGCCTACCACTACCAGTTCCTGTTACATCGCTTTGTCTATCTGCAGATGTATTATTATTATTTTGACCATTTAAATTTTGTCTAACATCATCTGTTACATTTGGATTAGGATTAGTTACATCATCCAATGGTGCTCCACCACCAGACCTATT
>SXGQ01101440.1_pt1 | contig 21119 bp, 20 predicted proteins | sample 3178371 | NCBI WGS metagenome assembly SXGQ01 (sample SAMN11356859, study PRJNA531348) | freshwater metagenome | isolation source: freshwater sample F1-20 | place: China: Fuxian Lake, Yuxi | collected 2017-12-25 | reverse complement strand
TTTTAATTTTTTAATTTTTTAATCTTTTAATCTTCTAATCTTTTAATCTTTCAACAAATTAATATATTAATAATAATTTATTATATTATTATAAATTTATAATTAATGAACAATATTAATTTAGACATTAATACTTATAATATTGCTGAACTCGAAAAATTATTAAAACTACAAAAAAATTATACTAGCGAAAATATTTACAATTCAAAAGAAAGTATAGCAAATAGTATAAGCAAAAGTAATATTAGTGAATCAAAAAAAACTGAACTATATATTTTTCTTGATAATATAAAAAATAAATTAATTGAAAATTTATTAGCACCAAGTAATGCTAATAATAATAATAGCATATATGCTATAAAACAATACAATGGAAATCAATATATAACAACCAATGGTGAAAATACACTTGGAAACTATAAACAAACAAATAAATCATTGCTAAAGAAAATATATACAATAGATAGTATTTTTAGACAAAATTATGAACAAACAGATAATCCAAGTCATAATTATACAATACAATTACCGGAAACAATTTCACGAGCAATTTCAATGTCTATAAGTTCAATAGAAATACCTCTCACTTACCATAATGTTTCAGATTATTATAATAACAATGTTTTTATTATTGAAATATTAAATTCTTCAAATACTCCAACACCAAGTTCTCCATTTATAATAGAACTAAGTCCTGGTTTATATGAATCACATAGTTGTCATGGTATTGAAAAAGAAATTAATAATAAAATACAAAATGTAAATTTTATAGATATTTCAAATAACTTAAATTTTGTTATAGAAACAAAATCAGGTTTTAGTTGCTTCTTTTATGATAATTCAAATGGTGAAACAAATAATATTTTAGACACTTATAAAATAAGAATTAATTTCAATGTAAATAATCCAAATCCTAATTCAAGTAATTGTTATTCAAATGAATTATATCAAAAATTAGGATGGCAACTAGGTTTTAGAAACAACTCAATAATAATAGATTCAAATGATTTATATGCTGTTTCAACTGGAATATGTCATATAAATTATCCACGTTATATTTATATAGCACTAGACGATTATCAGTCTAGTTCTCAAAATCATTTTGCTATTGCTTCTGACTCTATTGTTGCTCCAAATATTATAACACGTATTAATATATTATCATTATTAGAAGAAAAAACTGCATTTAAACAAGGTGCTTATGCTGGAGATATTTACTATACTCATAAACATATTAGAGAATATTTTGGTCCAACAAGTATAAATAAATTGAAAATTCAGTTATTAGATGAATATGGCAGACTATTTAGTTTAAACAATATGGATTGGAGTTTTATTATAACTTTTGAATGTTTATATAATTAAATGATTTCATCTGCAAAACCCAATTTTTTATATTTTCTACAATCCCAAACAAGAATCATATTTTTTTGTAAATAAATATCTAATTTTTCTCGTGTCAAATTAGATTCGACAACATCACATAAAATACTATAAAATAATATTTTATAGTCAGTTATTTTATCATTAGTACATTGATTAAAATAGTTCCAATAATAATCGCCTTTAATACTAGTTATAAATTTAGACATATAAACTTTAGCATTTTTATTTATAATTCTATAATTACATAATGATGCTAAAATAAATCCGCTATCATAGCATTCTTTATCAATAATAGATACAATTTCATAAGCACATGTTTTCTTAAAATTAATAAAATTTGAAAGTTCTGTAAAACTACCACCTTTACAATTAATATGTATATATATTTTAAAATCACTAAACAAATGCTTGTTAGCAATAATAATATTAATAAAATTAATCAAAGCACATATGCTTTCTTTATTAATAAGGGCATCAAAACATACATGATTATCCATAATCACTATTTTATCACAATTTAACAAATTATTATAACTATCATACAATTTATATTTATTAGACAATAGTGGTTCATAAGTATTAATAAAATTATTATTTTTTCGCTTGCAATTATACATGTTTATAAACACTAAGTATTAATAAGCATAACATACATTTATTATAAGTTATCAATTTTAAAAATTATTTTTGTTACACATAAAAAAAATTGATTTCATTTTATAAAATATTATTTAAAGATATTACACGTTAAATACTAACTAAGCAAAACAAATGTCGGTTCTTTCGCTCTATATTCCGATTATTCGTAATGCAAGCGAGGAGTATATTATTAAGATGTTCAAAACGCATAATATTGGAAAAGTAATGCGTGTTGACTTCGTTTATAACAAGGTCAGGAATCGTCGCGAAGCATTTATTCATTTTGATGAGTGGTTTACTAGTGATGAGTCTAAGCAACTCCAAGAGGACATTTTGGATCCTACTACCATGACACGATTTATGTATGAAGGAGAAAAGTTCTGGCCACTCTTAGTAAACAAGAATGCACATATGCGTGTAGAAAATCCTAATTATGCGATTCTAAACAAAACAGAAGTTAAAAATGCTTACAAGTCATCTCTAGTGATTCAATTTACTAGGCATACTAAGGTCAAACAACCGCATCAGAACAAATGTATTAAGGTAAACTAAAAAAGCAAGTAAAGCACTAAAGCACTAAAGCACTAAAGCACTAAAGCACTAAAGCACTAAAGCACTAAAGCACTAAAGCACTAAAGCACTAAAGCACTAAAGCAACAAAAACAAACATAAAAAATTTTTTTTTGATTAAAATTTTTTATGAAATTATAAATATTTAATATTTATATAAAAAATTGAATTATATTTTTATATAATTACAAACCTATATCAAGTAATTAATTACTATGGGAGCAGGCGTTTTACCAGTTGCACTATATAAAGGCGCACTATTTCTATTATTAGGCCAAGAAAGAAATAATAATTTATGGTGTGATTTTGGCGGAAGTCCACATAAAGGCGAAAAACCATATAAAACAGCAATTAGAGAAGGCAGTGAAGAATTAAATGGATTTTTAGGCGATGAAAATGATTTTGAAACATATGTTAGCAATAATTTCATATTATCAATTAGTTTTGATAGATATACAAGTTATATTTTTAGAACAGCTTATGATAAAAAACTACCTATATATTTTACAAATGTAAATAAATTTGCTGAATTTCATTTACGAGACAAAATTGAAACACAATATAATGGACTATTTGAAAAAAAACAAATTCAATGGTTTCCATTATCAAAATTCAAAGACAGTAAATCACGTGCTATGTTTAGAGAGCATTATAAACCAGTATTAGATTCAGTGTTAAAAAATGAACAATTTATTATTAAGTATATTGAAACAATGGATCCCTAATAACTTAATAACTTAATCAACTAAGCAATTTTTTTACATGTTTTATGTTATACTATAATAATTAGTATATATTAATAATTATATTTATGTCAATTTCAAAAGAAGATAAGAATAATTATGGCATAGTTTATACACCAAATTCTCTAGTTGACAAAATATTAGATTTAATACCATTAGAACATTATAAAAACCCAACATTAAAATGGTTAGATATAGGCGCAGGAAATGGAGCATTTTCTTTAAATCTTTATAATCGTCTAATGAATAATTTATCAAATATAATACCAAATAATGAAGCACGAAAAGCACATATATTAGAAAATATGATTTATATGTGCGAAATTTATATTCCACATATTAATAAATTAGAAACCCTTTTTTCTCACAAAACAAATATTATAAAATCAGATTTCCTTTCATTAAATGCTAATGACTTATTAAATGCTAATGACTTATTAAATGCTAATGACTCATTAAATGCTAATGACTTACTAAATGCTAATGACTTATTAAATAACAATCGACGATTTAATATTATTATTGGCAATCCACCATACAATATTAATGGCGCATTAAAAACTCCCACAAATAATTCATTTAAGAAAACAGAAGATGGAAAACAAGTATATGTTGAATTTGTAAAAAAAAGTTTAGCATTATTAGAAAAAAATGGAAACTTAGCATTAATAATACCTGCTTTATGGATGAAACCAGATAAAGCAGGACTATACAACATTTTGGTAAATAATAATTTTACAATAAATCATTTACATTGTCTCTCAACAAATGAAACGCAAAAAGAATTTTTGTATCAAGCACAAACCCCAACTTGTTTTTTTTGCGGAACAAATGGGAAAGTCCCCCCAAATAATGCATTCCCAATTTACGATAAAATTTATAAAACTTATACTACTTATAAACTATTGCCTAATTATCCAATACCAACACATGGAATAGCTATTATAAATAAACTTTTATATTATGTTGAGCAAGTAGGTTATTTAAAAGTATATAAATCAAATAGTCCACCCAAAAAATCTGTATTTGGAGAATCAGACACAAATACTATATTAAATGTTAAGACTACAAATCTCTCAAATAAAACACCGGTACTAATAAAAAATTATTCAAATATTTTACAACATTATGCAAATATACCAAAATTAATATTGGCTCATAAAATGTATGGATTTCCATACTTAGATAGTTCAGGAATATATGGTATATCTTCTCGTGATAATTATATTTTAACACTAAATGATTATCCACTGGAAGAATTAAAACAAATACAAGCATTTCTCTCAACCAAATTTGCCTTATTTATTTTTTCAACAACAAATTATAGAATGCGCTATTTGGAAAAGTATGCCTTTTTATTTTTACCAAATATTACTAAAATTACAAATTTTCCCAATTTGTTAAATTTAAATCAAATACAACGAGATAAATTAATAATTAACTTTTTTAATTTATCTGAATTAGAAGAACAAGCTATTACTAATTCTTTATTTAATTATAATCATTTTATAGATCATTAGTTTTTATATTACACCAGTTTTTATATTACACCAGTTTTTATATTACACCAGTTTTTATATAATCTATTTATTTACATACGTATTATCTAGTTGTATTTTTTTGTTTTCTATGTGTTCCTCTTCGCTTCTTTTGTCTACGTGTTCCTGCCCGTTTCTTATATCTACGCGTTCTACCTTTGCCTCCTACATGTTGTGCTACTGTAAGTGTTGAATCTGCAGATTGTTCTGGATTTAAATTTGTAACTGCGGGTTGTTGTAAAAATGTAAACATAGAGCTCCTTCCAATTCCTTTAATAATAGAGTTCTCAATAACAAATGTATAAGGAGTGTTCTTCATACGACTAAAATAAAAATTGTCATCATCAGGAGAACCTCCTATTCTTAATCCACCACCAGTCCCCTGTAGTAGCGTAAGACTTTGACGCGATTTTTTATTCATATCCTGTGCAGCAGCAAGACGTTGTTTTAATTCACTTAAATTTGCTTCGGGGGACGCGTTTGCCTGCTCAAGAGCAGGAGATTCAGATTCAAGAGCAGGAGATTCAGATTCAAGAGCAGGAGATTCAGATTCAAGAGCAGGAGGTTCAGAATCAGGAGCGGGAGGAGCAGAATCAAGAGCAGGAGGAGCAGGAGCAACACGATTAGAGCCCCTCAAGTTCTGAATAAGTGTTGTAGATGCAGGAGCGGGAGGAGCAGAATCAAGAGCAAGAGGAGCAGGAGCAACACGATTAGAGCCCCTCAAGTTCTGAATAAGTGTTGTAGATGCAGGAGCGGGAGGAGCAGAATCAAGAGCAAGAGGAGCAGGAGCAACGCGATTAGAGCCCCTCAAGTTCTGAATAAGTGTTGTAGATGCAGGAGCAAGAGGAGAAGAAACAGAAGCAGGAGAAGAAACAGAAGCAGAAGCAAGAGGAGCCGGTTGGTTATATATAGATTTTACATAATCAAGACGTGCTGTAAGATTATCATAAAAATTAGGATTGTCAATAGCAGCAGCAGCAGAAGCAGAAAGAGAGCTAGCACTTGCATTTTCTTCATCTCCAATATCTGAAGCAAACATATATATTAATAAAGTATTGATTTCTTTTCGAGTTTTTTCTGATTTAGCAAAATAGTCTTTAAAATATTCTAACCTTGCTTCAAGATTTTTATATAATGCAATAAAATCTCGAATTGTTGTGTTTGCTTCTCCTAGTCGAATTATAGCATCAGATTCAGATATTTTTTTCTCCAATTCCTGAAATTTTTGCCTATAACTAGCAATATTAGTAGTAGGATCTTTTTCTGTTTTTATTAAGTCTTCCAACTGTTTTTTATATTCTTTAGACTCATTATACGCTTTTATATACGCTGTGCCATTGCCAATATCATCTGATTCTAATTTATTTTTAATAGTTGTAAACTGTTTCTCAGCTTCCTTCAATTCTTCTTGAGTAGAAAAATTACCATCTGTAATTATATTGAATTGTTCAATAAGTATTTGTTTAAAACAGTTAAGCATTTTAGATTTAACTGCGTCTTTATTAATATTAGTATTAATACTAATACTTACAGCAAAATTTGCTAATGCATTATAAAACATCATTCCTGAACTATTAAGATATGGATTATTATTAGCATCATTGTTATAATTTTTTAGTATAGCTAATTCAAAAGCACCACCCCTCATAGAAGCCCCACCTCCTGCCCTAAGCCGCCTCTCCTCCTCCTCATCCCCCGCCTCATCCCCCGCCTCATCCCCCGCCTCATCCCCCGCCTCCTCCTCCTCATCGCCCGCATGTAAAAGTAAAGAATCAATCATAGTTTTAATAGGAGAGTCTGGAGTATTTATAATTTTATCTCTAGTAGTTTTGATAATATTAATATATGTTCTCATATTTTCATGAATAATATACAATATTATAGTTGGATAGTAATGTATTATTAAAAGTTCTAAAAAGAAATTTTTTGCCTTTTCTTTATTAGTGTCATTAAAAACATTAGCAACATGGTTATTATATATACTATCTGTAATTAACTTTACTATGTCAATATTATTATTATTGTAGCTTTTATTAAAATCGGAAAAGCTTACTGGTTCTCTTTGATAATCACTAGATTGAGCTAAAATATTTTTATTAAGTCCTGCTAAATAAGTAAACATAGCAGCAGCATTTATTTGGACATCTTTTGCTCTAATTTGACTTAATAATTGTATAATTCTTAGTCTTTGTAATTCTAATTCCTCCGAGTCATCAGAGCTTAAAAATTTTTCTAAATATTCATTAAATTTCCTAGGAAATAATCGTATAGCTTTATTATACTCATCTTGTGATAAATCTTTACTTAAATCCTGTAGTTGAACGTGTGTAGGTTGTGCTTTATAAAATGGTTTCGCAGCATTTTTCACTTTTTTTGTCAAAGTCGTTATGCCACGTGGTGTTGATTTTAGTGTTTTTGCTATAGTGTTCGCCACTTTTATTGGGTTATTAACAAATAACTGTTTTCTATTTTGCCACTTCTCTTCTTGTTCTTTTTTTTTGCGTTTTACTACACTTGGTAGATTTGTATAGCCAACTAATGGTGGTGGGGTTGGTGGTGGGTTCAGAGGGTTCAGAGGGTTCGGAGCAGTCTTTTTTTTATCAGGTAAAAGACCAAACAGTCTTCCTCCTTCTTGTTGTTCTAAATTATCCATATATTCTATACTATCTTTCATATTATATACATAATAATATTATAATATTATTATTATTGCTTAAATAAAAAAATATTTTTTTAAGCAATAATTATATATACCTTCCCAGTTCCTAAACTATAAATATTGTTTATAAAATATCTATGACAATTACAATTGCATATATTCTATTTTTTCTTGTATAATTTCTAAAATTAGTGAATTAGCCCAATTAATATAAGTTATATCTATGTAGAAGCTATAATTATATATAGCATTTTTTATATATATAATATTTCCACTATTAATAGTTTTTTCAGCTTCAAGTAAAAATAAGTCACTATATACATCACACTTAGCAATTTCCATTATACAAATTTAATATTTTAAAAATATTAAGTGTTATCAATTTTTATAATTTAAAAAATTGATACTATTTATTATATTATTTTATAATTATTATAAAATAATATGCTGTATGCTAGTTTGTTAAATCAAAAATATTTTATAAATAATATTATTTATAAAAATTTCAAAAAAAATCTATTTACTAAAGTAAATACTAGGTATAAAAATGAATATATAAATGAATATATAAATGAATATATAAATAATAAACAATTACAAATTACTAATGCAACTTGCTGTAAATATTGTAAAGGAACTGGTTGGATTATTTGGAAAACAAATAATTTACATACTTTAAAAACAAATAGTTCATTTGTTCCTATGTTTTCATATTCTTTATGTTATAAATGTAATGACTTTTAAATATCAAAATTGTTATTTATTAACTCTTTATTTTTATTCATTAACTCTTTATTTTTATTCATTGAATCTTTAATCAATGAATCTTTAATCAATGAATTAAAATAACTATTATTATAGTTCATTTTTTCAATAAAAAATGAATCATTTATATATTTATTATTTAAAAATTCTTTAACATTATGAAAAATATCATATTTTTCACATATGCTAATATAAAATAAATTAATATTATAAACACTCTTATAATAATTTATTTCACTAAAATTATCACCATCTTGACTTGAAAACAAATATTTTTTAAAATATTTACTTAATAACATAATACTAACAAATAAATCTAATAAATTATTCTTTAACTTGTACTTATTACTATAGCAAAAATTATAACAAGCCATAAGAGTGCTATCTGTATATGGATAACTACATTCATTATACTTTACAAATGTAGAAATAAGATTTTCTTTATAATCTAAAAACTCCAATGAGTTAGCATCTTTAATTTTTAAATTTTCAATGTGCTCAAATAATATTTTACCAATTTCATAACTATTATTTAAATCCAAGTAGTAAATTAAATTTTTAATGTGTTCATTTAAATTATTTTCTATAATATAACCAAAGTCATATATAATTATTTTATAAGTAAAATAATCGTCAAATTCATGATTTATATCATCATTTATATGATTATTAAGATTTTTTAATTTGTTTTTTTTTTGTTTTAGCACTTTCCAGTTAGCATCATGTAAATCACAATGTATATATTTTCCAAACATATATGTATCTTTAATAAAAATATTAAGACATGCCATTAAAATTTGCTTTTTATAAATGCTTACATCCATTTTTTCTAGAAACTCTCCTTCAATGTATTCCATAATTAAAAAATTTTTACTTTTTATTAAAGGTTTTGGTATTACAATAACATCATTATTAATATATTTATTGTAAAAATATTCGTTATTTTTATATTCATTAATCATATTAATTTGATTTCTCAAATTAAAAAAGAATGAGTCATAATTAATAATAGTGTCATATTTCTTAAAATATGTAAAATTAGTCACACAAAATTTATAAATCTGAATAAAATAAATAGGAAACAACATTTGATATTCTATTTCCGGATGAACTACTTTAATAGCAATAGGAGTTTTAATGCAATAATCTTTAATACAATAATCTTTAAAAAAATAAGTATTATTTATACTATTATTTTTAAAATATGCTTTATAAACTTGTGCAATAGAACCAGATTTAATAGAAAAAGTTTCATCTAATATAAATATATCATCAAATAAATAACCAAATTCTTCAAAAAATAAAGTTTTTGTATACTTTAATCTATGAATAGTGCAATTTTCGTAATATTTTGAAAATAATTTTACAATAGCACTATTTTTATGCTCATCATTTTTAATAAATAATATATGATTATTTAACCATTGAATTAATTTAATTACTATACATCCATTTAAATTTATACTATAACTTAATAACAATATGAAATTATCATTAGAAACTCCAAATAATTTATAATATATATAATTTATTAATATTACATTCAAAAATATATTAAAATAAATAAAATACTTGGACTTATAATAAAAATCCAAAATAATATGATAAAAATTCTTAATAAATTTCATTTTATCATATTTCATTTTAAAAATAGTCATTTTTAAAATAATTTATTAAATACTTTATATATTGAGTTTAATTTATATAGTATTTTTAATTTATAATCAAAATAAAATTATAAATTAAAAACATAAATACTAATCTCAATATTACTATATTAAACTATTAATAATATTATGTCAAAAACAAATATTATAGATACTATTAAGCATACTATTTTTACTATAATAGAAGATGAATATAAAAATTATTTAAAATCACATAATATTTTGCTAATAGAAGATAGTCAATTATTAACAATAGTCACTGAATTTTATAATTCAAATGTTAAAAATATTAAATCTAGAATTAGAGAAACATTGAAAGAAAACAATAGTGAAGACTATAATTCTGGATTAGTAGAAAACATATTGTTAGATATATTTCAAGAAAAAACTATAAATATTATGAAAATTGTTAATGAATTAACACTAATTCAAAAAAAAAATTTAATGCAATTTAATTTACCACTTATAAATAATAGTTTAAATTTAAATATATCATTAGTCGACAATTATATAGTTATAAACTCAGTAAATCCTAAAAATATTACACAACATAATGAATTATATGAATGTATAAGCAAATATCATTTTTTGTATTCCATAAACAATATTTTATTACATAATTATTGTAATGAAGAGAAAATCAATATTATAAAACAAATATTAACCACAAATATAAATGAAGTCACTATTCAATGTTATTATTTGAAAAATTTTTAAAATTGATAAATATTTGTTGTAACAAATATTTATTTAATAACTATGGAAATATGTGTGACACGATTTAATAATATAACTTTTAACGAAAACCGAAAGTGGATAAAAGAAAATAATAGCGCTATTGGTTGTATTTATGGTTGTCCAGTTAAAATTAGTGAAAATATTTTACCATATACACCATTATTAGTGTTAGAAATGAATAATAGTGAAAATATTATAGAAGGCATAGGTATAATTAAAAATAATTGTGCACGAGAAAATAAAAAATATTATAAAATTTATACAGATAATAACTACAATAGATACATATACAAATCAAACTTTAGAATAAATAGATTACATTTTAATAATTATGAAAAAGAAGTAATTATGTGTCTAGAGGAATACTTATTCAAATCAGCATATCATTGTAAAAGAGGTCAAGGAATACAAAAATTACCAAAAAAAATAATTAATAATGATGAATTTAATTTTGTTAAATTTTTAATAAATATGTATAATAGTAGATTTGTCACTATTAAAAATATAAAAATACTTCAATAACATTATATATAGTATTTTATAAATATATGTCATATCAAAATAATTTACATTATTTTAATATTGCTATAGAAGATTATAGCATTAGCGAATTATATAATCTATTAGAATTGGATGAATTTACACGAGAAAATATATTATTAAAAGTTCATGATTTGACCTCAAATATTTTCAAAAATAATGAACCTATAAAACAATTTTTTTTTAAAGCACAAAATAAATTAATAAATCATTTATCAAATAACAATACACATAACAGCAACTTAGATAATTATTTACATGCTAATGCTAATTCAAATATTGAAGTAAATCAAAGTTATATTAATAACTTTGCTTACGAGGATGAGGATGAGGATTAGGATGAGGATGACGATGATGACGATGATAATGATACTAATGCTAATGCTAATGCTAATGCTAATGCTAATGCTAATGCTAATGCTAATGCTAATGCTAATGCTAATGCTAATGCTAATGCTAATGCTAATGCTAATGCTAATGCTAATACTAATGCTAATACTAATGCTAATACTAATGCTAATGCTAATGCTAATGCTGAAATAATAGAAGCAAACGGCAATATAAAAGAATCATATGTAGATTATTCAAAATATAAACCAAACGAAACAAAAACAGGAACAATAATAGAAAAATACGATTTATATAAAAATTTATATTTTAATACTTTTTTTAGACTTGATAAAAATGTAGTAAATTCTTTATCTACAGATTGCAAAATTCAATTAACAAATTCACTTAATAATGTAACTCAATGTAAATTAACAGCAATAAACATAAGAAAACCTTTTTTAATACATACGACAAAAGCAAATGATACTTTTATAATAAAAAAATATATTAATATTTTTACTCAAACCAAAGCAGAATTTAGAGTAGATTTTTCATATGTAATAACAATTGAAAAAGGATATTATGAAGATTTTACAGAAATGGAAACTTTTATAAATAATAAATTTCAAAACTTTACATATACTTTAAGCGCAGATATACTAGATTATAAAACTACAAATACAGATATAAGTAATAGAGATATGAGTAATTCAGATTTTATAAACGCACTTAGTTTTACAATAAATAAAAATACTAAGCAAAGTATGTTTGATTTAAGTACAAGTTTTATTGACGGCAGTTATGCTAGTAATTTTAAACATTACGAAATAGATTTTAAAACAAATTATATTACACCATATTCATTAGCAACTATTTTAGGATTTGACTTTGATATAAATCCTGATACACGTTATAATTTAGAAAACAATTACCAAATAATATCACCTAAAACATATTGTCTTTTAAACAATCCAATTTTCTTTTGCTTTAAAGAAAATATAAGTACTGTTATTGAGACGCATCAGTTATTTTTAAAAAATAATATATCAAGCGATAAAATATTAGCAAAAATAAATACACATAAAGGTACTACGCTCAATAATTATTATATATATGAAATATTAGACAATATAGATAATAAGAATAATATCAGAAAATATAATGGTCCTATTCAGTTATCTGATTTTAATATTAAAATAATAGATCATTTTGGAAACTTAGTTCAATCAATAGACGAAGAATTTACATTTGAATTAGAAGTAATTATACAAGAAACAAAATTTCAACAAACAATAGTATAATATTTATATTTATTGTTTTTCTTTTAGACCAATATATATTGTTAAATCATTATTTAAACTAGTTATTGGACAATAAATGCTATTGCTAGATATATTAGAACCAAACTTTGTATTATTAACAGTTGTATTATAACTAATATTATTAGAATAACTAGTTTCTGTCCATATACCACCTCCAGGATAAAAATTTTGTTTAATATTAAAATATTTTTTTGAATTTCTAAGCTTTAATGTAGCATGTCCAAACATAAGAGCATTATTATTAGTAATATTAAAAATATCATCAACTATTGAATCCAAAAATAAACCACTATCTTTAAGCATCTGTTTTAAAGGTAAATATCTTATCGCATTTCCATCACTTGTTAATTGAATTGGATAACTTATGTCATTGAATAAATATGAAGTATCTGTATTTTTAAATATTTTAAAAACAATCCACTTATAGCCTTGATTATTAGTTGACATACCACTTAAATCATATGATATATTACCATATGTGTTATATGAAATGTCTAGATTATTATAACTGAAATCGCTACTATTTGGATATGAACTAAATATATTATTAAAACTTGAATCTAAATATAATAAAGTATTAGATAATATGTTATTATTATGACTATTATAATCTTTTAATACAATATTACTTAAATTACTTCCAAGAAGTTCAATATTACTAATTTCATATATATGTAATACAGATAAATCTAATTTGCTTGAAATAATAATATTATTATTAGATTTATTAAAACTATTATAATCACAAAACGGTTTACTTATTAAAGAAATATTACTACTTGTATATCCATTCAAATTATATACCTTTTCCAATAAATTAAAAGTAATATTATTTTTAACTCGTTGAAAATATGCAATATTATCATAAGATAAATTGTAATTATATATGCCATTATCACATATATCTGAATGTTCTAATTGAATATCTGCTCGAGCAAAAGAAGTGATTACATAACTATTATTAGAAAAATCAGCAACTATCCTATTTCCTACAATATATTTATTAATTGAATTAATATTAGAATACGTTCTAGTTAATACTAATTTAAAATATTTTACACTGGGTACACCCATGTTATATACAACATCTTGAATAAGTATAGCATTACTAGTATTTGAGATTAGTGGATTACCAGTTAATTCATCTATATATATTTCATAAGTATTATTGATGCTATCTAAAGCACGAACACTGATATTACGTATATAATTAAAATTCATTATATATGGATTACTCGATGGAACGCCAAAATAATTTACAATATTAGAACTTGCTATTTCAGATTTTAATAATAAATACCCCTTTAATCTATAACCTATATTGCTAATATCACTATAAATATCTTCAATATTATTATTATTAATATTATTTAATATAAAATCGTTACCATTAGTAGTATAATCTGATTTACTATAAATATAAGGGTTAGGATAACTAGGATTAGTATTAAACCCTCCATAATTAATAGTATGTTTTGCAACACCATTAATACTTAAATATATTGTTACCAAGTTAAAACTATTATCAATAAATTTACCGTAACCATAACGATTATCTTCTAATTGTTGAATATTGGAATAAGGATGAGTTATTTGAAATTGTTGAATTGATGAATTAGTGAATCTAAAACTATGAGAAGTATTAGCAATATTAAAATATAATATACTCGAATTACTCAAATTACTCGAATTACTTACATATTTATAACATTGTGCTGCAATAGTTATATTAATAGAGGTCCCAATATTATTATCATTCGGTAACAATGTATATTTTGAATCACTTATAGTACTATAGTCTGAATAAGTATTTAAAAAATTATTGTGTACTTTAACACGATGATAATAACTTGCTCCACTCAGTAAATTTGTTAATGTTATAGTAAAATTTGAGTTTGAATTTATATTAGAAGCAAAAATACCATTAATGGTACCATTATTTGTTTTAATTTGTGAAGAACTTATCAATATATCATTTAAACTATAATCAACACTATAATTAGTTAAATAAGCACTACTTGAAGGATTTGATATCTCGCTAAACTCATTATAATAAGTTAAAATAATATTATTTGCATTAGAAGCATTAGAATCTATAAACTGCGGAGTGCTAGGAATAGTAGCCTCCACAAAATATAAATTGTTAAAAACTAAAGCGCGTGTTTCAACAGTTGGATAGTTATTACTATAATTTTCACCATATACTCGTATTGAAAAGGGCATATTATTAACAATAATATTATTAATAAGTATATGACTAAAATCAGTTGAATTCATATAGCCACTACGTTGTAAAATATATTGTTTAAAATCACTAACATTATAATCACCATTTATAGTTATTATATCAAGAGTTATCCAAGTATTATTATAAATATTATAGTTTGTATTATTATATATATCAACAACTCCAGAAATGTCTATAAAAATATTATTTATAAATGGTAAATATTGTGTATAATCAAATAAATTTGCTAATTTGGCAATACTATTATTATCATGTTTGGCTATAATAGAATTATAATTCCATCTTAATATAATAAAAGAAGTAGTAAGACTAATATCATTTTTAGTAAATTTATATGGTTGTTGCGTAATTATTTCATAAAATGTTTGACCTACGCCATTAACATCAAAAGAATTAATAAGTTGAGTTATTTGAGTATTTGTTATGCTGGTATTATTATTATTATTACGTCTATAACCAAGCATAATTTATATATATTAATAGTCTATATTAATTTATAGACTATTAACTTATTACACTACCTAGTATCATCTATAAATCATATAAGATTTCGCACTCTAATTCGATTGACAAGTCGCCATTATTTACATCTACTATTCTGCCATATTCATCATAAATTTTTATATGTAGTTTATTAATATTTGTTGGACCAAAATATATTCTTTTTGGATATAATATTGTTTTCATTCCATCTTCTTTTGAATTTGTCATTTTACATAATATGTTATTATCTGTTAATGATTGATATTTGAAAGCCGAAACAAAAGCATTATTATGATTATTTTGATAATCATCTATTGATAATAAATAATATTTATTACTAACTCCTCCGTCATAACAATTATCTGCTTCATAACTAGTTAAACCTTCATATTTTTTTACTATATTTTTAATTGTGCTAATATTTCTAAAACCTAGTATCCAACCTAATGTCAATTGGTTTTTAGTTATGTTATTTGCCAAATTATAACACATTTGATTATTTTCAAAATAATCAAAGTTTAAACTAAAGATTGAAGAACTAGTAAAAGAAAATTTAGAACTTATAGAATTATAAGATATAACTATGCCATCTGGTAATTGTTTATTTATTTCTTGAACTAACAAATCTTCATCATAACCACCATCCATTATTTCTATTAAGTCATTATTTACATAAAAAGAATTGGAACCTGTTTTTTTTGATAGTGAATAAATCGTATAAGGAAGTTGATAATTTACTACTTGCATAGATAAAACTTTTTTTAAATTAGTAGGCAAAGTTATTATAAAATTGCTCGAACTTGTGCTCTCATAATTATCTCTAAATCGTGTATCAATAGCAATAACTGTTTTATATGTTTTTATAGTTAATGGATTTATTGTTCCGCTTTTATAATTTACTGAATAATATTCCTCTTTTTTAGTTTCATTATGTTTAATAATATTATGATTATCTTGAACAATGAGACTATTTTGTTGATTTTCTTCTAGTAATTTATTAACTTTAATAAAACATTGATAAAAAAAATCTATCATTTGTGCTTTATTTTCACATAACTCACTTAGTTCATTAACATCCGTATTTCGCAATTTATCTATTTTTATTTGTAATTTATTATATAAAATTTCATAAGACAGAGCATTTTTCTCAAGAAGTTTACTATCAATATTTAATATTGTAAATATTTCTTCATTACTATAATTTTCTATATTTAAATCCATTATAATATTCAAAAATATATAATATTCTTGGTTCAAAACGAAAATGAGTTTAAATAATGAAACCTGGAATATTTCCAAAAAATTATATTTTAATAATATAAATGGTTTGTTATGGTTCGTGTATGTTTGCCTCCGTTTTCTTGATTGCTAATATTTATACTATATTTTCATGTACTAACGATAACAATAAAATGGAATTTAAAAATACATTAACACAAGAGCAACAAGAATTATATGAAAAAATAATTCAAGAGCGTAAAAATATATATTATGGTGGTTTTGTTTTAGGAATAGTGCTATCTTTTATTGCTCTTTATTTTGGAGAGAAATATTTGTTTTTTATTACTAAAAAAACAAAAATATCTAATGTCCCCAAAATTTGTATGGTTGCTAGTATTACTTTTGTTACTAATTACTTATTTTATATATTATATCCCAAAACCGACTATATGTTGCTACATTTAAATGATAAAACACAAATTCAAGGATGGTTAAACATATATAAAAAAATGCAGTTTAAATTTCATTTAGGATTTGTATTAGGAATTATTGCTGTTACTATTTATGCTTATAGTTTTTGTAAATAGTTTTTATATTATTCTTTTTTAATTAGTGTAAATATTTCATTACCACAGCTATATTGATAGTTTGTAATTTCTAGTCCACATAAAATAAATAAATTTTTCAATTCATCAAGTTTGTAAATATAATAAAATCGTTCATAAACTTTCCCATATTTATTCCATAATACAATATTATTTCCATAATTATTAAAACTTCGCCGTGTTTTTGGAGGTTGGTCAATAGACCACACTGATAACAATATTTTTCCATTATACTTTAATAATCTCTTCATTTCTAATAAGGCTTTAATTCTATTTTCTTTGTTTTCTAAATGGTGAAAAACAGCAATACACATAACTGCATCAGCACTTTCAGAAGGTAAACTAATAGATGTCATATTTTCACAAAGCACATTTAGATTTTTAGATTTACAAATTTTAACAAAACTTTCGCAATTATCAATTCCAATAAAATTTAGATTTTTAGTATTATTATTTGTCATATTACGCCCATTTCCACACCCAATATCATATACAAGAGAATCTTTTCTTAAATTGTTTAAAAATTCATTTACCCAATTCCATTTATATAAACGTGTATTATCAAAATGCTCGGCGATTTCTTCATAAATTTCTTTTACTTGAGTATGTTCAATGCTAAAGTCTTCCATCTTTAATTTAATAATTAATTTACTTAATTAATAATTTAAATAATAGCAAAAAATATTTCAATTTTTATAATTTTTATAATTTTTATAATTTTTATAAACGCAAAATTTATTATTTTACAAAAAAAATTGAAATTAATAAATTTTATAAAAACTATTAATATTCAATCTAAATCAAATATGGAACTCTTTAATAATGATGCTATTATTCAAACTATTACTTGCCCCATTACTTGCTGTGTTATGAAAGATCCTGTTCAAGGTAATGATGGAAATACATATGAACGTAGTGCTATTGTTGCAGCATTACAAATTAAACAAGAATCACCTATTACACGTCAACCTATGACAATGTCCGATTTAAAAGTAAATGTAGCGCTTAGATATTTATGTGATAAGTATCATGAAATGGCACTAAATGTAAGCGTTCCACTTGTTACTAACCCATTAAGCAAACCCATTATTTTAGATCATGCTATCAATAAAAACGCTAACAAATTACTTTTAACATTTAATGTAAATAATGAGAGTTTTCCCAAAGATTTAAATGCTGGTCATTTATCACAAGATATTGTGCTAGTTATTGACCGTTCAGGTTCAATGCAATCACAAGTTGAAGCAAAAGACCGAAATGGTCAAAATCTAGAAAACGGACTTTCAATTCAAGATATTGTTAATCATTCGGCAAAAACAGTTGTTAAAACATTAGATGCGCATTCACGTATATGTATTATTAAATTTGATGGTGCTATTGATATTGTAACTCCTCTTATGTTTGCTACTGAACCAAATAAAGTCCAAATTATGACTTCAATTGATTCAATTAAACCAGGCGGTCAAACAAATATTTGGGGAGCAATTGAAAAAGCATTAGAAATTTTAGACACTCGTGCTGATAAATCAAGAAATAGTGCTATTTTAATGCTTACAGATGGAATTCCTAATATTTCACCAGCACAAGGAGAAGTTGAAACGCTGAAAAAATTAAGAAAAACCAAGAATTTTACGACTCCAATTTACACATTTGGTTTTGGTTATAATTTGCAACCAACATTATTATATAATCTTGCCAAATATTCTAATGGTGGAAATGCACATATTCCAGACGGTAATATGATTGCTACTGTGTTTTGTAACTTTATTGCAACAATCTTGTGTACTGTAGTTATGAATTTACAACTTCATGTTATTCCTAAAGAAAATAATACTTCATGTTTTAATAACTTATGTATCGGTGATTTTGCTTACACTTATGACCCAATTAATCAAAAATACATTTATGATATTGGAACAGTTCAATATCAACAAGAACGAAACATTGTTTTAAATTTTGAAGATAAACTAGATTTTGTTTATTATTACACATATACTATTGGAGGACAATTATATACATCACGTAGCGTTAGTGTAAATGCTGATTCAATTGTGCATTATTTAACTAATGAATATATGAATATGCATATTATTAGGGCTAGTGCTGTTGACATTATTAGAAAAATGATTAATGCAAATAGGATTAACAATTTATTAAGCACCCAAGCAAGTTATGATGAATTAGTAAAATTGTTAGAAGAAAATAAATGCGCGCCTAGTCAGCCATTTGTAGATGGTCTTCTCAAAAATATTAAGGGGGATTTTGCCAACATTGGACAAGTTAAATTGGCAATTGACCCAAAATATTTCAAACGTTGGGGAGAGTTTTATTTAGACCAACTTTCACGTTCTCTTAATCAACAAATGAAACCTAACTTTAAAGATGAAGGTTGTATGTTTGGTGGAGAAGTTTTCGAAGCGCTTGTAGATAAGTCAAGCGACATTTTCAATACACTCAAACCGCCCACACCCTCATTAACTGTTCATAATACTAGTCCAAGTACTGGAAATGTAATTTATAGAAGTGCAGCATCTATTTCAATGTCATCTTATAATGATCCACGCGGTGGTTGTGTTGATTCATATTGTATGATTGCTATGTTTAATGGAACATCTAAGCGCTTAAAGGACGTGCAAAAATTCGATATTATTAAATCTATTGATAAAAATAATAAGATTGTAGGGGCAAAAGTGTTATGTGTAGTAGAAACAATTATTGAATCGGGTTTTAGAAATTATGTAAGTGTAAATGGTGTATTAATTACTCCATGGCATCCTATTAAAATTGGATTACACGGAAAAGAGGAAACATGGTGCTTTCCGGGTGAATTATTTAGCACATTTAAATTTCCATCATCAAGCATGATTACATTAGTATTAGAAAATCATCATGTTATGTTTATTAATGGTTTAAAATGTATTACACTAGGTCATAATTTTACTAATCATTCCACATTAATTCACCCCTATTATGGAACAAATAAGGTTATTGAAAATCTAATGCATTATTTTCCAGAAGACTATGCTAATGGCAAAATTAGTGTAAAAGATTCACAGATTAGTTATCATACAACAACAACAAATATTACACAGTCAGTTGTTTATTATAATATGACAAGTCTTAAAGAACCATTAGTTGTTTACTAGAATTAGAAAGAATATACAAATAATAGACCAATATATGAAAACAACACCCCTATAAATATTATAACACTATTTGAAAAAGTCTTTAATAAAACATTAGATACAAACAATGTAGAAACAAGAATTAGTGCGTCAACAAGTAATATTTTTTTTCCATATTCTTTAGCATAATCTTTGTAAAATTCTAATATTTTACTAGTTTTAGTATTAATACTATTTAAAAACAGCCCAAAACAAGTATCATGTATTAAACCAATAATAATAACATAAACAAATTGTAAATAATAATTAGCAGTTATTAATGTAGCTAATAATGTTCCAATAATTGCTGATGTTATATCCATAGTATATGCACCAATTGTAAATTGGTTATACCATTGTCTAATAGTTTTTCCACTTTTTTTCTTAAAATATAGTATATAAAGAACAATATTTTCTACTATTATAGCACCAACTATTAATGTTGTAATATTATGATAATTCATACTTATTATAACAAATATTATAATATTTCATAATTTC
>SXGQ01451331.1_pt1 | contig 21120 bp, 19 predicted proteins | sample 3178371 | NCBI WGS metagenome assembly SXGQ01 (sample SAMN11356859, study PRJNA531348) | freshwater metagenome | isolation source: freshwater sample F1-20 | place: China: Fuxian Lake, Yuxi | collected 2017-12-25 | reverse complement strand
TTCGGTGCGGTTCATCGACTTAGCGCCGGACCTGCCACTGGGTGCCGACCAGCGTGTCCTCCTGCAACTTCTGGAATACCGTGTTCACATCGTCATCGGTGAGCGTCCTATCCTTGCCGCGAAAAACCAGGCTGAAGGCCAAGCTCTTGTGGCCGGCGGGCAAACCCGGGCCACGGTAAACGTCAAACACGCAGGCACTCTCGAACGTGAAGCTCGCACCCGCCGCCTGCCGGGCCGCGCGCTCGACGCGGGCCGCCACTTCTGCCGCCGCCGTCGCCTCGGGGACGATGAGCGCCAAGTCGCGCAGCGCGGCCGGGAACAGGCTGAAGTCTTGGAAGCGGCGAACACCCGTCCGCGCCGGTAGGAGTTCCGGCAACAGCGCGACGAAACCGGCCTGGACGCGGCCCTCGACGCCGAGGGAGCGGGTGAGCGACAGATCCACGAGCCCGGCCCCGATCCACCAACCACGCCGCACATCGCTGGCGAGCGCTGCGTGGCCGGTCTGCCATCCGTGAGCCGCAGCGGGAAGCAACTCCCCCACCCTTAGGTTCGCCAGCCCGGCAAGCGCGACGGCGTGGTGCCGGGCGGTGAAGAAATCGGGGGACTCGCGCCGCAGCCATGACCGTTCCCCGGAGGACTCGGCGATCACAAACGCGGCGGCGACACACTCTACCAACTGCCCTTCCCGCTCGAGGAACACTCGCCCGGTTTCTGCCAGCCGCGCGACCGGAACACCCCTAGCCTGATTTAGCCGGAGGGACTCCAACAGGCCGCCGATCAGGGATGTTCGCAGATGGGTCTGGTCATCAACAAATGGGTTCGCGAGCGCCAGTCGAGGCAGGTCCGCGGCGGATGCCCAAGCGGCTAGCTCGCGGGCCGGACGCAGAGTGTAGTTAACGCATTCGTGGAAATCGTGGCCGACGAGATATTCGGTCACTTGGCGGTTAAACCGCACCACCGGATCATCCTCGGCGGCAAGCCCGGGCGCGACGACCGTTGCCGGCGGAATCCGCTCGGTGCCGTGCAGCCGCAAAACCTCCTCCACTAGATCAATCGGGCGATCCAGGTCGTCTCGCCAGCTGGGAATGGCGACGGTCCAAGCGGGACCGCGGTCCGGTTGAATGGTCGCTTCCTCGCGAGTCACCCGAAGCTCCAGCGCCTCGAAGGCGGCGCGCATCTCAGCCGCCGGAACCTCGAACCCGAGGCGCTCGGTGATGTAGTCGTGCGTAACCACGATCTCGCGCGACCAAGGAACATCTCCCCCGACCTGAAAGGCTGGTCCCGCCACCGCACCGCCCGCGGTTTCCAAAATTAGGTCGATAGCACGCCACGCGGCCTCCGGGGCGCCGTGCGGATCCACGCCGCGTTCATATCGGTAAGATGAATCCGTTGACAGTCCAAGCCGGCGGCACGCCGCGCGCACCGCCTGGCGACGGAACACAGCGCACTCGAGGACCAGATCGGTGGTGTCGGCCGCAACTCCGGAGTCTTGGCCACCCATCACCCCAGCCACCACGACCGCCCGAGCGGCATCCGCAATGACCAGCGTCCTGGCGTCGAGGGCACGTTCCTTGCCATCGAGGGTTACCAAGCGCTCACCTTCGGTGGCAGCCCGGACAACGATCCGGCGACCCTCCAGCCGACGAGCGTCAAACGCGTGGAGTGGCTGCCCAGTCTCGAGCATCACGTAGTTGGTGACATCGACCACATTGTTGATCGGACGCAGGCCGACGGCGCGCAGGCGCTCCTGTAGCCATGCCGGACTGGGGCCGATCTTGATGCCGGTGATGACGTGTGCCGAGTAGTAGGGGCAATCCTCTGGACTGCGGACCTCCACGCCGGCGAGCAGATCCGGGCGCTGGGGCGCTGCCGAGACATCGCCGCGGAAGCGTTCCTGCGGGTACGAGAGCGGGAGTCGGAACCAGGCAGCGAGTTCACGAGCGATTCCGAGATGGCACTGGCAGTCCGGCCGGTTCGGGGTGATTTCGAGGTCGAAAATGGTGTCGCCACCGGAAAGCGCCTCTTGAATCGGCACGCCTAGCGCGGGGCGATTCGGCAGGAGCAGCAGCCCAGCACTGTCTCCGGCCATTCCGAGCTCATCAGGGGAGCACATCATACCCTCGGAGGCTTGACCGCGGATCTTGGATGCCTTGATGGCAAAGTTGCCGGGTAATACCGCGCCGGGCAGGGCCACGAGTACGCGGTGACCAGCGTCACAGTTGGCGGCGCCGCAGACGATCGTCTTCACGCCGCCCGCCGGGCCAACATCGACCGTACAAACAGAGAGCTTGTCTGCGTTCGGATGCCGCGCGCGCGTGAGGATCTCGCCGACCACGACGTGGTCCAAGCGCGGCGCGCCCGTGGAGTGGATGGCCTCGACCTCGAAGCCGAGGAACGTGATGGCGCGCGCAATCTCCTCTGGGGAGGCAGTGAGGGGGACGTAATCGCGCAGCCAGTTAAGGGAGACTTTCATGCCAGAAAGGAAAAGAGGCGATCAGGCGAACTGCCGCAGGAAGCGGGCGTCGTTCTGGTAGAAATAGCGGATGTCATCGATACCGTAGAGGAGCATCGCGAGGCGCTCGAGGCCCATCCCGAATGCATAGCCCGTCCAACGATCCGGATCATAACCGACGGCAGCAAACACCGCCGGGTCTACCATACCACAGCCACCGATTTCAATCCACGGCTTGTTGACCCGGGGTAAGTGCGTGGCGGCAAGGTCAACCTCGAAGCTCGGCTCCGTGTAGCCGAAGTAGTGCGGGCGGAAGCGGGTGCGCGTGTTCTTGCCGAGTAGGGCGGCGAAAATGTGATCGAGCAGCGCTTTCAAGTCCCGCACCGTTACGTTACGGTCCACGTAAAGGCACTCGAGCTGATGAAAGTTCGCGCTGTGGGTGGCGTCGGTCGTATCCCGCCGGTACACCCGCCCCGGGGAGACGATACGAATCGGCGGCTCTCCGCGCAGCATGGTGCGGATCTGAACGGAAGAGGTGTGCGTGCGGAGGAGGTAGCGCTCAGCGGGGTCCCTTTTGCTGACGTTCCCGAACCGGGCTTCCGCGGGGAGGTAGAAGGTGTCCTTTGCGTCGCGGGCGGGATGGTCCGGGGGGGTATTGAGCGCGTCGAAGCAATAGTACTCGCTCTCAACCTCGGGGCCGTCGGCGACGGAGAACCCGACCTTGCGGAGGATACGGCACATCTCCTCGCGCACGAGAGTGAGCGGGTGCCGGGTGCCAGGGCCCGGGTCGGGGGACGGCAATGAGGCATCAATGGCGGGCCCCAATTGGGCCGACAGCTCGGCAGCGGCGATGCGGGCGAGGGCCTCGTCCAACAGGACTTGGAGCCGCCCCTTGGCCTCGTTGATGAGCTTGCCCACCGCGGGGCGGTCCTCTTTCGGCACAGCGCCCATCTGCTTCATCAAGGCGGTTAATTCCCCATTTGGGCCTACGTAACGGGCCTTGGCGGCCTCGAGGTCGGGCCGAAGGTGGACGGCCGGGAGCTCGACGGCGGCCTTCGCGAGGATGGCCTGGAGTTGCGCTTGCATTTGATTCGAGAGTGACAGCGTGACGAAAGCTAAAGAGGGAGGGAAGCCTGCGCGGCGGGGGCGAAAAAAGAAAGGACGGGTTCCGCGGGCGCGGAACCCGTCCTTCAGCGGGTGAGGGAGACCGGGGTGACCCCTGGGTGCCTCAGGCGGTCTTGGCCGCAGAAGCCTTGGTCTTGAGCGCCGACTGGGCCTGACGGACCAAGGCGTTGAAGGCGACTTCGTCGCGGATCGCGAGGTCGCTGAGGACCTTGCGGTCGAGGCCGATGTTGGCGGCCTTCAGCCCCTCGATGAATCGGCTGTAGCTGATGCCGGCGTTGCGGCACGCCGCGTTGAGGCGGACGATCCAGAGGCCGCGGAAGTCGCCCTTCTTCTTGCGCCGGGCGGCGTAGGCGTATTGCCAAGCGTGCTGGACCGCTTCCTTAGCGTAGCGGAACAGCTTCGATTTGTTGCCGAAGTAGCCCTTGGCGTACTTGAGCACTTTCTTGCGTCGCTTGCGCGACGCGGGACCATTGGTTGCACGAGCCATGTTGGTGGATTCCTTTTAGTTATGCGCCTGGAGGTCGGCTGGGATTATCACCCCCGGGAGCGGTTGATGGGATGGGTGGCGTTCCGTTCAGAGACCGAACGGGAGGGCGCGCTTGAGCGCTTCGGCATGGCCTGCGGCCACTAGCTTGTCCCGGGTCGCACGACGCTTTTGCTTCGTGCTCTTCGAGCCAAGCAAGTGACGGAAGCCAGGCGTGCGGCGCACGAGTTTGCCGCGGGCGGTGAGTTTGAACCGCTTGGCAACGGACTTCTTGGTCTTTTGCATGGAGAGTGTTCAAACACAGGGAGTCACCCCAAGTTTGGCAAGGCTTTTGTCCGCGCTCAGAACCCGCGGGCTGCATTCGTACGCCGCGGGTCCGCCAAACCTCGCAGGGTGCCGTCCGGACGGACCTCGATTGCATTCACGCCTCCAAAATACTTCCCGGTGCCGGCGGGCTCCCGGAGGACGACCTTCCAGCCTAGCGCACGGAGCTGGTCGGCGACGGCATCCGGGAGAGACGCCTCGGTCTCGACCTGGTCCGGCCCCTCGCCTTCGGCGGATTGAAAATGGAAACGGGTGTCGCCGATCGCCTGCTCCAGCGACCGCCCAAGGAGCACATGGTCCGTCAGCACTTGGAGGAGCCCGGTCGGGATGCGGGCGGAGCCCGGCAATCCCACCGCGAACACGGCGCGGCCATCCCGGACCGCGATCGTCGGCCCAATCGTGCTGCGTGAGCGGCGGCCCGGAGCGACATAGTTGGGACTGCGCGCGTCGGTCGTCGCAAAGTTGCTCATCGAGTTGTTCATCACCACGCCGGTGCCGGGCGGAACCACCCCGGCACCAAAGTGAAGGCTCTGGGACTGGGTCGCACAGACCACGTTGCCGTCTCGATCCGCGACTAGGAAATGGGTAGTCGCGGCGTGGGCGCTTTCGGCGAACGGGAAATCATCGTTCCGCCGAGGGGCCGAGGCAACCTTGCGGGCGGGTTTGACCGAAGAGGGCTGAGCGCGAGAACGCAGGTCCTCGATCGCATCCGGCGCGAGCAGGCGCTCGACCTGGAGACGAGAAGCAGGCACGTCGCCGACCGTGCGCAGCACGTTGGGCAGGGCGGCGCGCCAGTGCCGGCCGAGCAGATCAATATTCTCGCCGGACCGCAGCGGAGCCGGAGCGAGCCCACCGGCCTCGAGAGCCTTCAAGATGGGCAAAAATAGCGTGGCCCCGCTGGTGGGAGGCGGGCCGGCGTGAAGGGTGTAGCCACGGACCTTGACGGATAGCGGCTCTACGACGCGGGCCTCATAACCGCCCAGGTCGGCGGCGGTTAGCCACCCGCCGCCCGCCTGCGCCGCGCGGACTATCGCCTCGGCCACGGTCCCCCGATAAAAGCCGTCGCGGCCCTCGCGCGCCAGCCGCTCCATCGTCCGCGCGAGGTCGACGTTCGGCAGGCGGGTGCCGACGGCGGGCAGCTGCCCCCCGGGCAGATAGAGCTGGGCGATTTCTGCATCGCCCCGGCGCAGCTTGCGCTCCTGCTCTTGGAACTGCTCGCGGGTCTTGGGGAGCACTTCGAAGCCCGTACGGGCGAGCCGGATCGCGGGTTCGATCGTCGCGGCCCAAGACAAGCGTCCCCAGCGTAGGTGGGCGGTCCACAGGCCCGCGGCGAGGCCGGGCACGCAGACTTCAGCATAACCGTAACCACGAGCGGTAGCTGGACGCTTGAGGTAGGCAGCCACATTGACCGAACCTGCCGCATCCATCGCGTCGATCGCGTAGGTGCGTCCGGAACGTGCCTCATGATAAAGGAACATCAGTTTACCGCCGAGGCCAGAGCCGTAGGGCTCAGCCACGCCGACGGCGAGGGAGGTGGCTACCGCCGCATCGATCGCATTGCCCCCGGCACGCAGCACTACTAGCCCCGCCTCCGCGGCCTCGGGATGCCCCGCCACTACCATCCCGCCGCGGCCCTCGACAGATGCCACGGGAACCGGCATCGCCGCCGCCAGCCGCATGACGGCCAAGACAAGGAACAACAGGGGAACCAGCTGCAGGTGACGCATTTCGCAGGGTTATGCGCCGAGCGGGCAGCGAATCGAGCGTGGATTCATCGATTGCCGTCCAGGGGCCCGAAGCGGGTCAGCACCTCCCCGAGCAAATAGAGTGAGCCGGTTACCACCACCACCCCATCGGGCGGCCCCGCGTCGCAGATTCCGGCTCCCGGAAACAATGTTTCGACGCGGCCCGCGTGCACCGGGCCAGCAAAGGCGGAAGGGATGAGCTCCCGCAATTCCCCAACGGAGCAGGCGCGCGGCTGGTCGGGGGGGACCAGCACGATCTCGGCGGCGTACTCCGCGATCGCCGCGAGCAGCGGCCGGGCGCGGACCGACCCTAGGATGCCCGTGATCACCACGGGGCGCCGGCCGGTCTCCGCCACCAAGCGCGACAGATTGGAAGCTAGCACCGCCGCGCCTTCCGGATTGTGGGAGGAGTCGAGGATCACCAGCCGGCCGCCGGCCCGGACCCGTTGCCATCGGCCAGGCCAATCCACCGCGGCGAGGCCCGCGGAGATAACTCCCGGAGAAAGACGCCAACGCGCGGCCAGTACCTCCGCGGCGAGGGTAGCTGTGGCAGCGTTCCAGCGCTGGTAATCTCCCTCAAGGCTCGATCGCGGGTAGGCTGCGAGATCATTCCCGTAAACCTGGCGAACCCAGCGCACTGGCGCCCCGCGCTCCGCGGCGATGCGCGCGATAACCGTCTCCGCCTCCACGGGCACGCGTCCGACCACGAGGGGACGCCCCGGTTTGATGATGCCAGCCTTCTCGGCCGCGATCTGGCCCAGCGTGTCCCCGAGGATCTCGCAGTGGTCCATCGCGATGGAAGTGATGACAGCGACCTCCGGAGTCACGACTGTCGTCGCGTCGAGCCGGCCGCCGAGGCCGACCTCGATGACGGAGACATCACACGCCTTCCGCGAGAACTGCAGGAAGGCCATCGCGGTCATCAATTCAAAGAAGGACGGGGCGTCGCCCAGATCCGCGGCTCCGATACGAGCGGCGATCGGCTCGAGTTCCGCGACATAGGCAACTATCTCTTCCTCCGAGAGGGGATGGCGATCGACCTGCACCCGCTCGCCGAGATGGACGAGATGGGGCGAGGTGTAGAGCCCAGTGCGCCAGCCGGCCGCGCGCAGGATCGCATCGAGCATCGCAGCGACCGAACCCTTGCCGTTGGTCCCGGCAACGTGCAGGCACGGGACGGCCCGCTCCGGATGCCCGAGCGCCGCAGCCAAGAGCCGCATCCGGTCAATCCCGAAGCGGGGTCCCTCGGCCTTACGCGCGAATAGGCGGGCCGCAGCCGCGGCGTAACCCGGGTTCACCGCGCCGTCAGCCGCCGGCGCGCGTGGAGGGCCGTCAGCAGCGAGTGGAGTCGGCCGCGCAGCTCTAGGCGGGGTACGATCTGGTCGATCAACCCGTGCTTCAGGAGGAATTCCGAAGTCTGGAACCCGGCCGGCAGCGTCTGTTTGGTGGTATCCTTGATCACGCGTGCCCCGGCGAAGCCGACCAGCGCCCCGGGTTCGGCTAGGATCACGTCACCGAGCGTCGCGAAGCTGGCGGTGACGCCACCCATCGTGGGATGGGTGAGGACAGAAATAAAGGGTAAGCCGGCTTCGGCGAGTCGGCCGAGGGCGGCACTGGTCTTAGCCATCTGCATCAGGGAGTAAATGCCCTCTTGCATTCGAGCGCCGCCAGAGGCGCTGAAAATAATGCATGGGAGGCCGCGGGTCCGCGCGAGCTCGATCGCCCGCGTGATCTTTTCCCCGGCCGCCGCTCCCATCGCGCCGCCGCAGAACCGGAAGTCCATCACCGCCACCGACACTTCAAGACCCTCGATCCGGCCCGTGCCGCTGACCACGGCCTCCGTCAGGCCACTCTCCTTCTCGTATCGACGAATGCGCTCCGGATAGGGCTGCGAGTCGACGAACTTAAGTGGGTCGCTGGAGCGGATCGCGGCATCACACTCGACAAAGGAGTCTGGGTCGAAGAGGTGCGCGATTCGCGCGCGGGCGCCCAAGGGAAAGTGATGGCCGCTCTTGGGAGAGACCATCTGATTATCCTCCAACTCCTTGTTGAAGAGAATATCGCCAGAACTAGGGTCCTTGGTGTAGAGTCCCTTCGGGATGTCCTTCTTCCGTACCTTCCGCACGGTGTACGTCGGCTTGTCGAAGTGCATAGGAGGGAATTCAGCCGTGAGCGAGGGTGGCTACATCCACACGTACCACGCCGGCATCGCGGAGCACGCGGGCACAGGCGTTAACCGTGGAACCGGTGGTGAATACATCGTCGACCAAAACATATCGGACTCGGGACGCTAGCGTGGCCGCGGGGGCGAGTGCAAAGGCATTCTTCAGGTTGGCCCGCCTCCGCTCCCGATCGAATGCGGTCTGCGTCGACGTATCGATTCGGCGAGTCAGGAGTGATTCGACCGTCGTCTCCCCGCCGGCCACCCGGGCGAGTTCAATGGCGAGGAGCTCGGACTGATTGTAGCCGCGTTCGCGCCGCTTGCGCGCATGGAGGGGTACCGGTACCAGCCGTGCCCCCCGCACGTGGTCCAGCAAATGAGAAGCGCCCCGGAAAAGCGCGGCGCAATCGGCGAGCAGGTGCAGGTCGTGGTGGTACTTTAGGCCGATCACCAGCGACCGCACGGGCCCCGAAAACAGGCTCGCAGTGCGCGCCTCCCCGAAAGCCGGCTCGAGGCCGACGCAGCGGGGGCATTCCCGTTCCCCCTCGACCATGCCGTGGAAGGGATGCCCGCACGCCGAGCAATGGGGCGGCTGCACCCACCTCACAGCGGCTTGGCAAGGCAAACAAAGATGTCGGAAGCCGGCCGGCGTTTCCGCGGGTTCCACCAGTCCGCCGCAGTGGACGCAGTGGGGCGGAAACACCACCGCGGCCACCCGGCGCCCCCAATGCTGGAGACGTGGCTGAATGGCGCTCAATACCATACGCGTTCAAGAAAAAGGCCCTCCGGAGGCGCCGTCTGGATGGCAGGGGTGCGCCGGCCGTTGTCGAGCATAGCGCCCACCGCGGTCGGGGTCAGCCTCCCCTCCCCAACCGCCACGAGCACCCCGGTTAGACTACGCACCATTTTGTAGAGGAAACCCGGCGCCTCGGCGATGATCCGTACGCGCCGGCCGCGCCGCAGCACGTCGAGCCGGGTCAACTCGCGCACCGTGTCCTCACGAGCCGGGCCATTAAGCGCGGTAAAGGCGCGGAAGTCGTGCCGACCGTGCAGCACCGCGGCCGCGGCCCGCATCGCATCGAGATCTAGCGGCCGGAAAACCGACCAACAAAACGGGCGCGAGAAGGGGTCCGCATCCCCAAGGTGAAGGTGATACACATAACGCTTGGCGCGGACCGAAAAACGGGCGTGGAAGTCGGAAGCTGCCCGGTGGACGGAGCGGATCTGGATCGCGGGCGACAACTCGCTGCGGAGCGCCGCGAGCAGGCGGACGCTGCCATGAGGCCAATCGGCATCGAAATGAAACACCTGGCCCCGGGCGTGGACCCCCGCGTCGGTACGCCCGCTGCCGTGGATCCGGATCGGACCCTTGAAGATCGCGGCCAGCCGCGCCTCGATCACGTCCTGAATTGCGTTGCCGCCCATCTGGCTCTGCCATCCCGAGAAAGGGCCGCCATCGTAGGCGCAGACCGCCCGCCAGCGCGTGCTCACGCTTCCTCCCCTTCCCCCGCGTCGACCGGTGGCGGAAACCTCTGGTCGAGGTAATCTTGGAGGATTAGCGTTGCCGCCCGCGAATCGACGACCCCGCTGGCCCGGACCGCACGCCGCCGGGAAGGCGGAAGGGACGCCTCGGCTTCGTGGCTGGTCAGGCGCTCATCGATGAGGTGGACCGGGCAACCGAGTGTGGCGGCCAGCCGGGCTGCGAAGGCCTCAGCCTCCTTCGCCTTCGGTCCCGCAGAGTCGTCCATGTTCAAGGGATGCCCAACGACCAGCTCACGGATGCCCCGCTGACGAGCGAGCGCCAGCAGCGCCTCCCAGCGGCGAGCGGGATCCGCGTCTACGATGGCCGGCAACGGCGTCGCCACCCCCAGTTCGTCCCCGTAGCTGAGGCCGATCCGGCGGGTGCCGTAGTCAATCCCGAGAAAGCGCATCGCCTGAATTCCGGCGCCAGCTCCCCAACGGCGCAATTTCATTTGCGGCGCGCGCGCATCACCCTTGCGTAGCACGGATGACACCGCCGCCCGCGCTATCCCCGTCCGATCTCGCACGGTACGGCCGGCATCTGTCCTTGGCGGAGATCGGCGTCGAAGGTCAGCGCAAGCTTGCGGAGGCCCGAATTTTGGTCGTAGGCGCCGGCGGCCTCGGTAGTCCGGCGGCGCTCTACCTCGCCGCCGCGGGCGTCGGCACGCTCGGGATCGCCGATTTCGACCGGGTTGAAAGACACAATCTCCAACGCCAGCTCCTCCACGGGGACGCCGACGTCGGCGAGCCCAAGGTGGACTCGGCGCTCCGCCGGCTGCGCGCGGTGAACCCGGGAATCAGGCTCCAAGCCCACCCGGAAGGGGTCCAGCCCGACACCGCGCTCAGTCTGTTTTCCGCCTACGACGTGATCGTGGACGGGACGGACACCTTCGCCAGCCGCTACCTCAATAACGATGCCGCGGTAATCACCGGGCGCCCGCTGGTGCACGGCAACGTTTTCCGCTTCGACGGGCAGCTGAGCGTGTTCGATCCGGCCCGGGGCGGGCCGTGTTACCGCTGCCTCTTCCCGCAGCCGCCCCCGGTCGGCGCCGTGCCCTCGTGCGGCGAAGCCGGTGTCATGGGCGCACTCTGCGGCGTGATCGGCAGCCTACAGGCGCTCGAGGCGATCAAGCTGGTCACGGGCGCCGGAGAACCATTGCGCGGGCGCTTGCTGGCACACGACGCTCTCGCCCAGCGTTTCCAGATCCTGAGCCTCGCGCGCGATCCAGACTGTGCCGTCTGCGGCATAACCCCAGTCATCCGCAAACTAGATCCAGAGCGTTACGCACCGGCCTGCGCCAGCCCATCTTCCACCTTTATGCCCGAGCCCTTCCCTCTTCAGATTTCCGTCTCGGCCGCGCGCGACTTAGTCCGACAAGGCCCGGCCCCAGCCCGCATCATCGACGTCCGCGAGCCCCACGAGCTGGAAATCTGTCGGCTACAAGGCGCGGAGCACATTCCGATGCGTCGGATTCCCGAGCGGCTCGCCGAGCTGCCGCGCGACCAGCACCTGCTGATCCTCTGCCACCACGGTAGCCGCAGCCTGCACGTCACCCAATACCTGCGGCAGCAGGGGTTCCCGGCGGTGAGCAACATCGCCGGCGGCATCGAGGCCTGGGCCGCCGAACTTGATCCGTCCCTCGTTCGCTACTGAGCTTTGGCGCCCTCAGACGTCGTAGAGTAGATACTCGTTGCGGAGCTGGGCGAAGGCGCGCAGCTCTGCGCCCCATTCGTCCGCCAGCGTAGCCACGGGCACGCCCGACCGCACCCCCTCGCGAACCCGCGGGTGACCAAGGACCCGGTCGAAGTAATCCGCGTGGAACTCCAGTTGGTCCCCGCCGAGCCGTTTCACCTCCGCGAGCAGCGTGATAGTGGTCAGGACCGGGCGGAAGGCCTCGCGGTCCCCCACGTGCAGCTGGACGCCCCCGCATCGCTGGCCGGCGAATTTCGAGAAGGTGGGCGTGAACCACGCCTCGCGGAATCGCACGCCAGGAAGGTTCACGGCGTTCAAGGCGTGCGCCAGCACGTGGCCGTCCAGCCAAGGTGCGCCGCACAGCTCGAAGGGGCGAGTCGTGCCCCGGCCCTCGGAGAGCGTAGTGCCCTCCAGCATTACCTGCCCCGGGTAAACCACCGCAGCATCCACGGAGGGAAGATTCGGCGAAGGCATAACCCAAGGCAGCCCGGTGGATTCGAACCAGTCCCCGCGGCGCCAGCCCGCCATCGGCACAACCTGCAGGTCGGCGGGCCGGGGCAGGAAACGTCCATTGAACAGACGAGCCAACTCGCCGGCGGTCAAACCGTGGCGCAGGGGCACGGGATACAAGCCGATGAAGGAGCTATACTCCGGAAAGCGAAGGACCGGACCCTCCATGGCGATACCGTTAATCGGGTTCGGCCGGTCGAGCACCACGAAGGGGATGCCCGCCTCCGCCGCGGCCTGCATCGCATAGGCCATGGTCGCGACATAGGTGTAAACACGGGTGCCAACGTCCTGCAGATCGAAGACCAGCACCTCGATCGAATCCAGCATCCGGGGCTCTACCGTCTTACCCTCGTGGCGGGTGTCGTACTCCCGCATGTAGGCGTCGATGCGGGTGAGCATGTCGACGGGCGGTCGCTGCGTTTCGCCGTAGAGACTGAATACCGGGAGCCCAAGCTGGGAATCGCGGTAAAACGGGACGTATTCCCCGGCTTGGGCGTCCCCGCGCACGCCATGCTCGGGACCATAAAGCGCGACGAGATCCACCTCCGAATGCGCGCGGAGGAGCTCCGCCGAGGAGCGCAGGCGCGCATCGACGGCGGTGGGGTTGGTGATTAACCCCACTCTTCGGCCGCGTAGGAGGTCGAGACGGGATTCTAGCAGGACCTCGATCCCGGGCTTCACGGACGGCTATTTCGTGGCCGGCTTGGGCGCCGTCGTGAGCGGGAAGTTGTCCGAGCGAAAGGGCGTCGCGGGCAAACCATCCGCCGAGTAAAGGTTACAAACCGGGTTGTCGGCCCAAGCGTACCGGACGGCCACGGGGGTAGGCACCTGCGTGCTGGAGACCTCGATTCGGTCCGAACCAAGGATCTTCCCGGTGGCCCAGTGCCAAACACGGTCCTCGCCGCAGAGCGCGAAGCCGCGGACCTCCGCGACGTCGAACGCACGCAGCGAGCTGCCGAACGTGTCGAGCGAGACGACGGCTTTGCCACCCCCGAACTGAGCCGATCGAAATTCCGGACTGCGGTGCGGCAGCGTCCGGCCGTAGTCCCGCGCGAGGGCGATCCGAGCGAGGCGTGCGGCGACCTCCTGCTTGTTGCGGGGATGAATGTCACGGCCTTCGCCCACATCGATAATGACCGCCTGGCCGGTATTCGGCAGGCGCTGGGCCTTGGTCTGTGCTTCGCGCAGCTCTGCCCAGTCGCTTTCGCTGGGGCTGGGCTTCTCGTCCCGGAAGTCCGCTAGCTGCACCCAGTAGAAGGGGAAGTCACCCTGGCCCCACTCCTTGCGCCATTGCTCAATCATGAACGGGAAAAGGGTGGCGTATTCGTGCGCGCGACCGGCATTGGATTCGCCTTGGTACCAGATCACGCCTTTCATCCCGTAGCCGAGCGTCGGATGCACCACCCCTGCGAAGATATTGCCGGGGCGGGCATTCCCGGTGAGCCAGTCCTGCGGTGCACGGGGGGCGGCCTTTTTGGCCGCCTTGGCCTTCGCCGCGTCCTCGCGATGTTTCTGTACAGAGGCCTCGAAGGCCGCGCGGCCTTCAGGGGAAAGCAGGCCCGCCTCCCGCTGGCGCGAGCCGGCCATGAGGGCCGTGAAGCGGGAATCTGACTCAAGCGCGGAGCGACGCACCCAGGCTTCGGCCGCGGAACCGCCCCACGCATTGTCGATCAAGCCCACCGGAACCTTCAGGACCTGATGCAGGTAACGACCAAAGAGCAGGCCGACCGCGCTGAACGACGGCGTACTCGCGGGCGAAGCGGCTTCCCACTTTCCCTTGAAATCGGACTGCAACTCCTGCGTGCCGACCTGGGGCACGGAGATCAAGCGCACCTGCGGCAGGTCGGTGGCCAAAGCCTCCAGATCTCCGTGGTACGACTGGGATAGCGACCACTGCATGTTGGACTGCCCGGAGCACATCCAGACCTCGCCGACCAGCACATCCCTGAGCGTGCGCTGGCTTGAACCGGCAATGGCAATCGAGCGCGGCTCCGCGCTGGCGGCCAGCGGCGCGAGGCGGACGGTCCAGCGTCCATCGGCGCCGGCGGTGGCAAGGTGCGTCTGGCCAGCGAAGGAGACCGTGACGGCGGTACCCGGGGCGTCCCAGCCCCAGATCGGGTTGGCCTGCCGCTGCTGCAGGACCATCCCGTCGCTGATGATCGCGGGGAGCCGCAGTTGGGCGCGAAGGACAGGCGCGGCTAGGGTCAGGAGCGCAAAAACAAGAAGGAGCGGGGATCTCATATGGGTAAGCACGAAAGGTGTACGGCGTTCCCCGCGCGGGATGCAATCCCGGGCTAGGCGGAACGACCTTGCCCCCAGCCGGCACCGCCGCGAGAACGCGGCGGTGCCCCTCACCCCATCGCTCCCCATTTCCCGCCGGGAATTCCTCCAGCGCTCCTCCTCGGCCCTGATCGCGGGCTCCCTGGCTCACGCCGCGGATGCGTCCACGCTTCCGCTAGTGGACATTCATCAGCACACCAATTACGGGGGCGGTCGCGATAAGGTCACGTACGCGCCGGTGCTACCGCCGCCGCGGCAGGATGGGGACCTCGTGGGCCACCAGCGCGCACTGGGCGCGACGCAGACCATATTGCTCCCGTCCGGACGCCCGGTGGCGCGCACGTCGACGCACCAAGGTCGGGCCAACGGGCTCGACAGCACCTGCACCGGTAACGACGACTGCTTGGCCGTAGCCCGTCGGCATCCGGGCGAATTCTTCTTCGGAGCCAACGAGGTAAGCGACCTCGAGGATGCGCCGGCGGTGATCGAGAAATACCTCAAGCTAGGCGCGGTGATTATCGGCGAGCAGAAGTTCGGCGTGGAATGCGACGCGCCGGCGATGCGGCGGCTCTACGCGCTCGCCGCCGATTTCGGGGTGCCGATCCTGCTCCATTGGCAGACGGGCAGCTACAACCACGGCTTCGACCGTTTCCACCGCATGCTGGCGCAGTATCCGCGCACGAGCTTCATCGGCCACGCCCAGACCTGGTGGGCCCATGTCGACGCCGCCTACGTGGACGATCAGCGAAACCTTTACCCGCGCGGCAAGGTGAAGCCAGGCGGCCTCACCGACCGCTACCTGCAAGACTATCCGAACCTCTTCGCTGATCTCTCCGCTGGTTCGGGACTCAATGCCTTTGCCCGAGATCCCGAACATGGCCGCGCGTTCTTGGAGCGCCATCAGGACAAGTTACTTTACGGGAGTGATTGTACCGACGTGAACGCGGCGCCTGTCCAGTGTTCCGGCGCGCGGCAACTGGCCCAGATAAAGGCCCTTTCGCCTTCTCCCGCCATCGAACGGAAGATCCGGTACGAGACAGCGCGGAAGCTCTTCCGGCTCGCCGGCTGAAGGGTCAGCCGCCCCCGGCGAGCGCGAGGAGCATCCGGCGCGTCGTTTCTGTACCTTTGCGCATGACGTCGAGATTGAAGCTCTCGTTGGGGGCGTGGAGATTATCCTCGGGGAGAAAGAGACCCATCATTACTGAATCGAGGCCAGTTACCCGTTTGATGTCGGAGATGATCGGTACGCTTCCGCCTTCGCGGAGGTAGAGCGGGGCGCGACCCCAGACTTCGCGCACGGCCTGCTCAGTGGCCTGAAAGGCGCGGGCAAGCACTGGCGACTGGTCCGCCGGGGTGTTCGAACGCCCCGGCGGAACCACCACGTAAGGATCGCCCTGATGCTGGTCAACAAACTCAAGCCGGATGCCCTTGGGCAGGCGCGCGCGGATCGTGTCCATCACCAACTTCTTAATGCGCTGCGGCCGCTGGTTTGGCACCAGACGGCAGCTGATCTTCGCAAACGCCTTGCTGGGGATCACGGTCTTCGTGCCCTCACCCTGGTAGCCGCCGCCGATCCCGTTGAACTCCAACGTAGGCTGGAACCGCGAGGACTCGAAGGGATTAAACCCCGGCGTCGTGTAGAACGTGTCTATCCCGAGGAATTCTGCGTAGGCGCGCTCGTCCGTGCCGAGGCGGCGCAGTTCCTCCCGCTCCCAAGGATGGACGTCCAGCACGTCGTCGTAGAAACCAGGGACATTCACGCGACCTTCGGGCGTGTGGAGCGTCGCGAGGATTTCCGCGAGGGCCTGGATCGGGTTGCGCAGGACGCCACCATGCAGACCCGAGTGTAGGTCACCCTTGGCGCCGGTGAGATGGACGTCGAAGAGAGCCAGCCCGCGCAAGCCGCAAGTCAGTACGACCTGGTTAGGGTTGGGCAGCGCCGTGTCGGAGAGGAAGACGAAGTCAGCCTGCCGCAGCCGGTCCGCGTAGCGCTCCAGAAACTTGGGGAAGCTGGGGCTGCCCATCTCCTCCTCGCCCTCGATCAGAAACGTAATGCGCAGCGGCAGAGCCGGGTCGGCCTCCAACGCTTCGGCGACGGCGGCGACGTTCGTCAGGAGTGGGCCCTTATTGTCCGCGGCGCCGCGGCCGTAGATCCGGTTACCTATGATCGTGGGCTCGAAGGCAGGCGTGCGCCACAGGTCGAGCGGATCGGCGGGCTGAACGTCGTAGTGTCCGTAAATCACGACGTGGGGCCAGCGGGGGTCACCGCCACGGTGAGCGAGCACGATCGGGTGGAGGTCGGTGCGGACCACCTCGACTTGGAAACCGATCGAGCCGAGCAGGCCCGAGATAAACTCCTGCGCTCCCTGCATCCCGGCGCGGAAACGCGAGTCGGCAGAGATGCTGGGATGGCGGATGAACTCCTGCAGTTTGGCGACGGGGTCGAACATGGTTAGAAGGGTCGAAGCTTGGACCGGACGGTGGGCAGGTTGCGGCACGAGGCAAGGCCGGGGCGCCGAAAGGCCCCGGGGGCGCCGCGAAGGCGCGGGCGGCCTCAGTGTTTGAAGTGGCGGCAGCCAGTGAAGACCATCGCCATGCCGCGGGCGTCGGCGGCAGCGATGACCTCGGCATCCCGCAGCGCGCCCCCTGGCTGGATGGCGGCCGTCGCCCCGGCATCGGCCGCCGCGAGCAGGCCGTCGGGAAACGGAAAGAGGGCCTCGCTGGCGACCACCGAGCCGCGCAGGGACAGCCCGGCTTCACCCGCCTTCCAGACCGCGATGCGGGAGCTGTCGACGCGCGCCATCTGGCCGGCGCCCACGCCCAGGGTTCGCTCGTCCTGACAGTAAACGATCGCGTTGGATTTCACGTGCTTGCAGACCTTCCAGCCGAAGAGCAGCGACGCCATCTCCTCGGGCGACGGAGCCCGGCGAGAAACCACCCTGAACTCATCGACCTTGCCCAGCGTCCGATTCGCGTCCTGCAGCAGCACCCCACCGATCACCGAACGGATGTCCTGCAGCGCTTCGGCTTGCTGACCGTTCTTGGCGACCATCAGGCGAAGGTTCTTTTTTTTACCCAAGATCGCGAGGGCCTCCTCGTTGAAGCGCGGCGCGATGATCACCTCCGTGAAGATCTCGGCGATGGCGCCGGCCAAGGCACCGTCCAGCGTCTGGTTCACGATGACGATCCCGCCAAAAGGGGCCTGGCGGTCCGTCGCAAAGGCCTGCTCCCAAGCGTCCAGCAGGCTGTCCGCGCTGGCTACTCCGCACGGGTTGGTGTGTTTGAGGATGGCGACCGTGGGCCGCTGGAACTCGCCGATGAGCTGTGTCGCCGAGGTGATGTCCAGCAGGTTATTGTAGGAAAGCTCCTTGCCCTGCAGCTGCTGGAAGTGGTCGTGGAAGGTGCCGTAGAGGGCGGCCCGCTGATGTGGGTTTTCCCCATAGCGCAGGGTCTGGGCCCGGGGCCACGACAAGGTCAGCCTCTCGGGAAAGCCGGCGAGGGCGTCCAGATCAGGACCTTCCTCCTGCTGCTGAAGGTATCGGGCAATCGCGGCGTCGTAGGCGGCGGTGCGCTGGAAGACCTTCCGGGCCAGTCTGCGCCGCAGTCCCGCGAGCTCATCTGGGGCGGAGGCTTCGGCCGCGAGGGCCGCGAGAACCGGGCCATAGTCGTCCGGGTCGCAGACTACGGTGACGCTCTCATGGTTCTTCGCGGCGCTGCGCAACATTGAGGGTCCGCCGATGTCGATATTCTCGATCGCTTCCTCGAAGGCGACATCCGGCTTGGCTACCGTCTCCTCGAAGGGATAGAGGTTCACGACCACGAGGTCGATCAGCTCGATCCCGTTCGCCGCCGCCTGCGCAAGATGCTCCGTCTTGTCCCGCCGGCACAGCAGACCGCCGTGCACCTTCGGGTGAAGGGTCTTCACGCGTCCTTCCATGATCTCGGGAAACCCCGTGTGCTTGCCGACCTCGGTAACCTGCAGCCCCGCATCTGCCAACAGGCGGGCGGTGCCGCCAGTGGAAAGCAGGGTGAAGCCGTGCCGCCCGGCAAGTTCGCGGGCGAAGGCGACCAGCCCACGTTTGTCGGAAACTGAAAGGAGCGCGAATTTTGCCATGGACGGTGTTCTTCCCCTTCCCGCCCGTGTGCAGCAAGCGCGAAAGCCGCGCAGCCACTTGCAGCCGAGGGCGCACGCGTCAAGGGTTTGACGGTGTACCCGCCGAGTGAACTTCCTGGGCTCAGCGCCCATCTCGACCGCCTCTGCCACCATCACGGCGGGGCCAGCCTCCCGCCGGACAAGCCCCACGCCTTCGTCTACTTTGTCACGATTCGCAACGCTTCGGACCGCACCGTGACGCTACTCGGGCGGAAATGGGTAATCGAAAACGCGGATGGCAGCCGAACCGTGATCGAGGGGGACCGGATCGTCGGCGAGACGCCGCGTCTCGCGCCGGGCGAGCTGTTTTCTTACAACAGTTTCCACGTGACGGGCGCGGACGCCCGCGTGCATGGGAGTTTCCACGGAATCGACGACCACGGGTGCCGCGTCTTCGTGATGCTCGCGCCCTTCGAGCTTCGCGTGCCGCGCGAGGAAAAGGGGACCGGCAGCTGATCGCCGCCGAGGGAAATGTGGCCCGCGCGCGTTTCGTTCTGGTTTCCGCCGGGCCTTTACCCTTTGCTAGAGCGGAATGAAGTTAATCGACCTGAACCGCGCGGGCGGCATTGGCGCCAACGCGTTGTTCGTCCAGCTCGGCGACCTGAAGATCCTGATCGACTGCGGGCTTAATCCGAAGGAGGTGGGTCGGAAAGCGACCCCGGATCTGACCCCGCTACGCGGCATCGAGCTCGATCTGATCATTATCACGCACTGCCACCTCGACCACATTGGTAGCCTCCCCGTACTGCTGCGCGAGCAGAAGCAGGCCCCGGTGGTGATGACCACCTCCAGTCGCATGTTGATCGAGCGGATGCTCCACAATTCCGCCAACGTGATGCTCCGGCAGAAGGAAGAGGAAAACATTCCCGACTACCCGCTCTTCACCCATGACGAAATTGACCGCTGCGCTCGGCGGCTGACCGGAATACCTTACGGCCAGGCAAAGCGTTTCCGGGGCAGCCGCGACGAGATCGAAATCATCTTCCATCCCGCGGGCCACGTGGCGGGGGCCGCCGGCGTGGAGCTCCACTACAAGCATCGCAGCATTTTTTTTACCGGGGATGTGCTGTTCGAGAACCAGCGAACCTTGGCGGGCGCGAAGTTCCCGGCCGGACATTTCGACACCGTGGTGACTGAGACGACCCGTGGCGCGACCGAGCGCCCGGCGGGCAAAGAACGGGTGCACGAGGTAGCCCGGTTGGTCGCCACCGCGAACGATACCCTTCACCGCGGTGGCTCGCTCCTGTTGCCTGTCTTCGCGCTGGGGCGAATGCAAGAGCTGTTCGCGATTCTGCACGACGCCCGCAAGTTCGGCCGTCTCGCCGACTGCACCATCTACACCGGGGGACTGGGCGTGGACCTCGCCGACTACTTCGACGAGATCTCGCGCAAGACTAAGCACGTGCAGTTCAACCGAAACATTCTCAAGGACCTGAAGGTGAAGCCACTGCCGCGCCAGCTGAAACCCGGCGCGGAACCTGCGCCACGCTCCATCTACGTGGTAAGCTCGGGGATGATGGTGGAGAAGACTCCGAGCTACGTGCTCGCCTCTGGAATGCTCGGCCACGCTAAGCACACCATCGGCTTCGTGGGCTTCTGCGATCCCGACACGCCCGGCGGCCAGCTCTTGGCGACCAAACCCGGAGAGGATTTCCTCTTTGCCGCTGCTAACGTGAAGGCCAAGGTGCGCGCCCACGTCGAGCGCTTCGAGCTCAGTGGTCACGCGGACCGCGAGGAGCTGCTTGAGTTCGTGCTGCAGACACAGGCGCGGAAAATCGTGCTGACGCACGGCGATCCGCCGGCGCGCGCGTGGTTCGCAGAGCAGCTAACACGCCAACTCGGCCCCGATCGCGTGCTCGATCCCCAGCCGCTTCAGACCTACCAAGTCTGAGGCGCGCTCCCCGTTCTAATCGAGCACGTCAAGCTCGGGCCATTGCGCGAGCTTGCGGTGCAGCGTGCGCCGGCTGAGACCGAGCAGCACGGCCGCGCGCGTGCGGTTACCTCGGGCCTTGAGCAGCGCCTCGCGGAGCAACCGCTTTTCATTCTCCTCCACCGAAAGCGAGGACGCAGCCGGAGACGAGGGTACGGGAGCGTCCCCCACCAGCGTAGGCGAGGCCGGAGGCGTCGGCGCCGAGGGATCCCCACGAAACCGGACCTCTAGGTCGTACTCGGTGAGGCTGCCGCCGCGGCGGAGCACCACCACGTTCTCACAAAAATTGCGGAGCTCGCGGATATTTCCCGGCCAGGAGTAGCGCTGGAGGGTGCGCAACGCACCTGGCTCCACGGTCAGAGGAGGGACGCCGTTCTCCTCCGAAAACTGTCGGATAAAGTGCCCGAGGAGCAGCGGAACGTCGTCCCTTCGCTCCCGCAGCGGAGGCATCCGGATCCGAATAACATTTAAGCGGAAGAAGAGATCCTCGCGAAACTGCCCTTGGCGAACCATCGCCTCCAAGTCGCGGTTGGTGGCCGCCACCAGCCGCACGTCGAGCTCAAGCGATTTAGAGCCGCCGACTCGCTCGATCGCCTTCGTCTCCAGGAAGCGCAGGAGTTTAACTTGGGTGGACGCGGAGATTTCGCCGATCTCGTCGAGAAAGAGCGTACCGCCGTCCGCAGACTCGAACCGCCCAACTCGTCGCTCGGTGGCTCCGGTGAACGCGCCGCGCTCATGGCCG
>SXGQ01081929.1_pt1 | contig 21120 bp, 18 predicted proteins | sample 3178371 | NCBI WGS metagenome assembly SXGQ01 (sample SAMN11356859, study PRJNA531348) | freshwater metagenome | isolation source: freshwater sample F1-20 | place: China: Fuxian Lake, Yuxi | collected 2017-12-25 | reverse complement strand
GATGGTGGTGAATCTGGCGAGCAATCTGGGTGCTTTGGGGATTTTCCTGCTGGCGGGATCGGTGAATTTTTTCGCAGGCGGGGTGATGGTGGCGGGGCAGTTGTTAGGGGCGCGGTTGGGGTCCGGGATGGTGATCCGGGGAGGTGCGGCGTTCATCCGGCCGGTGTTCTTGATGGTGGTGGCCTTGATGACGGCGAAGTTGATCCGGGATGCGTGGTGGGGTTGAGGGGTGGGTTGATTCCTGGCTTGATGGGTGGGGGATTTGGGGTGAGGGTGGGGCATGAAGCGTTATTTGATTGCGATGGGGGTGCTGGTGTTTTCCGTGCTCGGGGTGGTGGCGGAGGAGAAGGCGGAGCCGGTGCTGATCGAGGTGGCGGCGGTTGAGAAGTGGTTGAAGGAGCATCCGAAGGCGGTGGTGCTGGATGTGCGGACGAAGGAGGAGCATGCGGAGGGGGCTTTGGAGGGGGCTGTGTTGATTCCGTTTACGGATGCGGATTTCCAGGAGCGGGTGAAGAAGGAGTTGAAGCCGGAGCAGCCGTTGTTGGTGTATTGCCGGAGTGGCGGGCGGAGTGCGAAGGCGGTGAAGGTTTTGCAGGAGGCAGGTTTCAAGCAGATCCGAGAGATTGATGGCGGCGTGATCGCGTGGGGCGAGGCTGGCAAGGCGTTGGTCAAGTGATGATGGCCATGATGTCGATGATGACGCGGGGGATGGGCGGATCCGGGGCGAGGTGGGCCGGGCTGATGGGTGGATCTTTCCGTCTGTTAGGTGTGATGTTTTTGATGCTGTTGCCCGGGGTGCGGGCGGCGGATGAAGCTGCCGCGGGGTTGGTGAACGAGGGTGAGATGAAGGAGTGGTTGAAGGAGGTTTCGGCGGCGCTTGCGGCGATGGACGGGGCGGCGAGTGATGCGGCTTTGCCGGAGGGTGTTACGCCGGCGATGTCGGGTGAGCGGAGGCGGACGCTGGAGCAGACGAAGCTGGGGATCGAGCGGTATTTGAGGTCGAAATCGGCGACGGCGGAGACGTTGGAGTCGCTGAAGAAGGCTCGGGAGGAGGCGAAGGATTGGTCGGGTTTCAAAGAGACTCCGCCGTATCCGGTGATGATGTTAGATGATCTGCTGAATGAGCGCGATGCGGCGGTGGAGATGGAGTCGATGCATCAGTCGACGATTGATTTGTATGAGCGATCGCTGATGCAGGTTGAGGATGCGGCGAAGGAGGCGGAGGCGAGATTGGCGAAGGTGGTGGAGGAGGCGGGTGACTCGCCGGATGCGAAGGGGCGTTGGATGATTGAGGCGGCGAAGGCGGAGAATCGTTTGCTTTCGGTGCGAGTGGCATCGATGCGGCAGCAGATGTTGCCATTTGACGGGCAGAAGGAGGTGGCCAAGACCGAGTTGGAATTGTTGGATCGGAAGATCGAGGTGGTTCGCAAGCAGGTGAGGTTTGGCCCGGAGGAGATCCAGATGGTGAAGGATGGGGTGGCTGACCGGCAGGGGGCGTTGCGTGAGGAGATCAAGGAGCTGACGAAGCGGCGTGATGATCTTGAGACGGAGATGGAGAAGGCGAGTGCTGCGTTGTTGCGGGTTAGGGAGCAGAAGGCCGGGGGTGAGGCAGAGGTGGCTCCGGACGGTGAGGAGTTGGCGGAGCTGCGGTTGGAGGCGTGCAAGACGCAGGATGAGTCTTTGGCGCAGGTGATTGAATCGTTGGAGTCTTTGGAGCAGTTGGAGTCGTTTCTTCCGGAGGCGTATGAATTGAGGAGGGAGATCGAAGGTGCGCCGGTTGGGAAGGCGCGGGATGTGGCTTTGGAGAAGTTGGTTTTGCTGCAGCAGCGACTTGAGGCGTGGGAGGTGGTGGTTGGGAACCGGATGCGGGAAACGGCGGCGGATTTGAAGCGGCAGGAGGCGCGGAGCGGGTCGATCGCGACGACGGATGCTAGGTTTGTTCCTTTGGCTGAGCAGCGGGCGGCGATTGGTGAGAGGCAGATGGCGTTGCAGCGGATTGCGAGTGTGGTTGCGCGGCAGAAGCAGTTGGTGGACCGGTGGGTGGCTGCGGCGGCTCCCGAGGTGGTTCAGACGACTTGGAAGGACCGGGTGTCGTCGTGGTTTTCGGCGATCGGGAGTTCGCTGAAGCGGATTTGGTCGTTCGAGGTGTTGACGCTTGAGGACAAGGTGGAGTTGGACGGGCAGGAGTTGAAGGTGAAGCGCGGGGTGACGCTGGGTGTTTTGTTAGGTGCGTTGTTGTTTTTCGTGGTCGCGTATTTCGCGTCGTCGAGGGTTTCGCGTCGGTTGCAGAAGTTGGTGGTGGCGAGGGGGCATCTGGCGGATGCGCAGGCGCGGACGATGGGGAATTGGCTGATGATCGTGGTGGGGATCCTGCTGGCGTTGGCGACGTTGCATTTACTGGACATTCCTCTAACGGTGTTTGCGTTTCTCGGGGGTGCGTTGGCGATCGGTTTGGGTTTCGGGACGCAGACGTTGATCAAGAATTTCATTTCCGGGATCATTCTGTTGTTCGAGAGGAAGGTTCGGGTGGGGGATGTGGTGGATGTGGGAGGGACGGTGGGGACGGTGATCGAGATCAACACGCGGTCGTCGGTGGTGAGGGGATTTGACGGGGTTGAGGCGTTGATTCCGAACGCGATTTTTTTGGAGGAGAAGGTGACGAACTGGACGCTGTATGAGCGGCGGGTGAGGAGGGAGTTGCGGGTTTCGGTGGATTACAGCGTGCCTCCGGCCCAGGTGATGGAGGTTTTGAGGGAGTCGGCGGAGCGGCATGGGGTGGTGCTGAAGGATCCGGCGCCGGTGGTGATTTTCGAGGATTTTGGGGACAACGCGAAGGTTTTCCTGATGCAGTTCTGGGTGGAGCTGGATGGGAAGAACAACTCGCTGGTGGTGGGGTCGGACCTGCGATTGATGATCGAGAAGCGGTTTGGTGAATTGGGGATCGGTGTGCCGTATCCGCAGCGAGATTTGCATTTGATGACGGAGACGCCGCTGAAGGTGGAGATGGTGATGCCGAGACCGGAGAAGGGCGATGAAAGCTGAAGATGAGCGGTGGATGGGTGTGGCGCTGGATGAGGCGCGGAGGGGGATCGGGCGGACGGCGCCGAATCCGCCGGTGGGCGCGGTGGTTGTTAGAGATGGTGTTTTGTTAGGGAAGGGTTGGCATCGGGCGGCGGGGTGTCCGCATGCGGAGCGCGAGGCTTTGGCGGATGCGGTGGCGCGGTGTGGGAGTGAGGCGGTGCGTGGGGCGACGGTGTATGTGACCTTGGAGCCGTGTTCGACGCAGGGGAGGACGCCGCCGTGCACGTTGGGGTTGATGGAGGCCGGGGTGGGGCGGGTGGTTTATGCTACGGTTGATCGGAATCCGTTGCATGCGGGGAGGGCGGACGGGATTTTGCGAGGGGGAGGAATCGAGGTGGAGAGTGGAGTGGGGCGAGAGGAGGCGGAGCGGATTTTACGGCCGTTTTTCAAGGTGCGGGAGAAGGGTTTGCCGTGGGTGATTTGGAAGACGGCGATGAGTTTGGACGGGCGGTTGACGAGGCCGCCGGGTGAGGGTCAGTGGTTGACGGGGGAAGAGGCGCGGCGTGATGTGCAGCGATTGCGCGGGGAGGTTGACGCGATTCTAACAAGCGGGGCGACGGTTCGGGCGGACCGTCCGGCGATGACGATCCGGGTGCCGGAGTTTCTGGAGGGGCGGAAGCAGCCGTGGCGTGTGGTTTTCACGCGGGATGGGGCGACGTTGCCGGTGGATGCGCCGTTGTTTACGGATGAGTGGCGGGAGCGGACGCTGGTGCGTGCCGGTGAGGGGCTGGAGGAGGTGTTGAGGGGAATGGCGCGCGACCAGGGGGTGATGTGTGTGCTGTTAGAAGCAGGCGGGCGGTTGAGCGGTGCGTTGATGGAGGCGGGATTGATCGACGAGGTGGTGGTCTATCTGGCTCCGATGATTTGTGGCGGGCCGGATGTGGCTTTGCTTGCCAGGGATGAGATGTCTCCGTTGAGGTTGGAGGAGGTTTCCTACGAGCGATTCGGTGAGGATGTGCGGATGCGCGGGGTGGTGCGGCGGTGAGTGTTTTCGCTTCAGCGGCCGAACATCTGGGTCCAGCGTCCGGCGTGGTGGCCGAGGCCGATGCGGACCTGGCCGGGGCTGAACATGTTCTTGTGGTGGCCGGGGGAGTAGAACCAGCCCATGTTGGCGGAGTGTGGATTGGCGGAGCCGGAGAAGATGTTTTCGCCGGAGGCGGTGGTGTTGAAGTTGCCGGCGCGGTCCCAAGGTGTGGTTTTTCCCGGGACCGGGGATTCGTGGGCGAAGAAGTTTTTCTCGGCCATGTCCTTGGAGTGGTCGCGTGATGCCTCGCAGAGTTTGGGGTCGAGGACGAGGGCGTTGAGGCCGACGAGCATGCGGAGGATGTTGCATTCCTCGATGCCGCGGGCTTCGTCTTCGGGGATTTCGTCGTCTTCGACGGTTTTGCGGTTTTGTTGGAGGATCTTGAGGTCGTTTCGTTCGAAGCCCGAGATGGATTCGGCGGCTTGTTTTTCCGCAGCTTCGAGGCTGGTGATGGAGTCGGTGGGGGTGGTGGAGAGCATGGCGTCGAGCGTGATGTCGCGGAAGGTGGCGAGCGAGACGGCGAGCGAGCGTTGGAGTTTGAGTGGAGCGCCGCCGGCTTCGAAGAGCTGTTCGGGTTCCGGGGAGACGAGTTTGCGGAGTTCGTCGATGGCGGGCATGCTAACGGATTTGAGGAGGGGCTTCATGGGCCCTTCGGCCATGGCGTAGACGCGTTGGAATTCGGCGCGGTGTTTGCGGATTTCGGTTTTGGTATCGCCGCGATTGGAGGCGAGGCTGCGGGCGGTTTGGTTGAGGAGGTTGAGGTAGCCGTCGCGGACGCGGGGCCAGCTTTTTTCGATTTCCGCGACGAGGGCTTTTTGTTCCGGTCCGGGGAGTTCCTCGATGGTTGGTTTGAGTTCGGAGATGTCGCCACCCTGTTCGGCGAGGGTTTGGAATGCCGCGAGCATTTCATCCGCGCCGGAGGGGGCGGCGGATGCCGGGATGAGGGAGAGGATGGCGGAGATGAGGAGGGATTTTTTCACGGGCGGAGGCAGGCTAGCATGATAGGAGCGCCGTGTGCCACCGGAAATGTCTGTGTTTCCAGATGCATCAACGCGAAAGCGCCACGGCAAGGGGTGTTGCCGTGGCGCTTGGTGGATTGCCGGAGGTTAGCGGCAGATGGTGCCGCGGATCACGATGCCAGAGCGGTTGTCATAGGGGCGGTGATGAATGGGGCCGCGTGGGTAGTATGGGGTTTGGATGCGAGGAGGGCATGGGCGGACGGCGGGTCTCGGGTTGTAGGCGACCTGGCGATAGCCCCAGACGGGATTGCCGCAGCGGTCGTATCCGATGAGGTAGCGTTCGGTGTAGATGGGGGTTCCGCAGGAGCGATAGCCGCTGATGTAGATGTGGCTGGAGTGGCCACTGCGACTGTGGGACCTGGCTTCGGCGGTGGGGGCCGAGGAGATGAGTGCCAGGGCGGCGAGGCCGATGCTGAGTGCGATGGTTTTCATGGTTTGTTAGTTTTTCCTTTTCGGGTTACGCAAGCTTCGACGAGGGACGTTGAGGACTATTCAAAAGTTTTTTTGATGATGACTCAGTGGGTTCCAAACCCGGGGTGAGATTCCATTCGCATGATGGGAGCTGGATGGTATGGTGTGGACATGGAAAACGAAAATACTTCCGAGTTTACGCCGCATCAGGATTGCCAGAACCAAGCCGCCTTTGAGTGCACGGTGGATGCTGTTGAAGCGCCCGAGGCAGCTGTCGATGCTCCGTCCCAAGAACAGGCGAAAGATGCGTGTGACGCGACGGATGCGAAATACAAGAGCTTCCGCGAGGCGATGGGTGCCGCGCGTGACGATGCGGAGCGGATCGCTGGTGAAGCTGCGCCGAAGATCAAGGAAGCGGTGAAAGGAGCGGTGAACGACATCGCTTATGGTGCTGCTTTCGGGGTTTGTTTTGCGGCCGCGTTCGCACGTGAGTTGGCACCCAGTTTGTTGAAGGACGGGTTGGCACGCGGTGCGGAGGCTGGGAAGAATGCGGCGCGGCGTGCGAGTGAGGCGATGCGTGCGAAGCCGGTGGAGACGCCGGTTGCATCTCCGGTGGGTTCCAACGGGATGGAAGCGTATCCTGCCTGAGATTCCGGATTGGCGCTTGATTCCCTGCTCCCGGGCGAGGCATCGTCCGGGCGGGGATGAAGGAGCTGCTATCGGAATTGGAGCGTTGGGGCTCCGACGTGATTTTTGGCCGCGCGAAGGGATTTCGCGCGGTCATTGCGCGTTTGCTGATGTGGACCTTGTCGGGGGTTTACCGGTTGTTGGTTCAGACGCGGATCCGGATGTACCGCACTGGGTGGAAGCCGCAGCATCATTTGGGAATGCAGGTGGTGGCGGTGGGCAATCTAACGGTTGGAGGTACGGGGAAGACGCCGGTGGTGGAGCTTTTGTCGAAGTCGCTGAGGGATCGGGGACGGAAAGTGGCGATCCTTTCGAGGGGTTACAAGAGCCGGAAGCTGGACAAGCCGCAGAGGTGGGTGAGTGCCGATCAGAGCCAGGTTCCCGGGCATGTGATGCCGAAGGTGGTTTCGACGGGTAAGGCGCTTTTGTTAGATTCCAAGTTTGCGGGAGATGAGCCGTTCATGTTGGCGCGGAATCTTGATGGGGTGGCGGTGGTGGTGGACAAGGACCGGGTGAAGGGCGGGAGGTTTGCGATCCGGGAGCTGGGAGTTGACACCTTGTTGCTGGATGACGGGATGCAATATCTCGGGTTGGCGCATTCGATGGACATTGTTCTGATCGATTCGAAATCGCCATTCGGGACGGAGGCGTTGTTGCCGCGTGGGACGTTGCGCGAGCCACCGGGGAATTTGAAGCGTGCGGGGTACATTCTGATCACGAAGTGTGATGGTTCCTCGAATGATCTTCTGATCGAGAGGATCCGGCGGTACAATCGGTCGGCATCGATCATCGAGTGCACGCATGGTCCGATTCATCTGGAGAACCTGTTCACGCGTGAGAAGGAGGATCTGGATTTTCTCAAGGACAAGTGGATTGCGGCGATCAGCGGGATTGCGGTTCCGGAGAATTTCGAGAAGTCGTTAGAGCGGTTGGGAGCGCGGGTGGAGATCCGGCGGAGGTTTTCGGATCATCACCGATTTTCGCGGCGTGAGATCGACAAGTTCATGCAGCGTTGTGTGGAGCGTGACATGGAGTTGATCGTGACGACGGAAAAGGACGCGGTGCGTTTTCCGAGGCCGACGGATCTGGATGTGCCGGTGTATTTCCTGCGGATCGAGGTGGAGATCCTGAAGGGGCACGAGGCGTGGGAGGATTTGTTGGATCGGCTTTCCACGCGGTTGCCGCCGCGTGAGCATGTGATGCGGACCCGCGGTGCGTACCGGCCGTGAGTTGTTATTTTTTGCGGCTGAGATAGCAATCGGCAGAGTGGTCGTTGACCATGCCGGTTGCCTGCATGAAGGCGTAGAGGGTGGTGGAGCCGACGAAGTTGAAGCCGGCTTTGCGGAGGGCTTTGGACATGGCGTCCGATGCTTCGGTGCGGGATGGGTAGTCGGTGATGGATTTGAAGGCGTTGCGCTGAGGTTTTTTCCCGGCGAAGCTCCAGAGCCACTCGACGGGGTCGGGGATTTGCAGCCATGCGAGGGCGTTTTGGCGGACGGCGAAGATTTTTCCACGGTGGCGGATGATGCCGGGGTCGAGGACGAGTGATTCGAGTTCGGCGTCGGTCATGGCGGCGACTTTTTCGGGATGGAAGTGGTGGAAGACCTGGCGGTAGCGTTCGCGTTTTTGGAGGACGGTCCACCAGGAGAGGCCGGCTTGGGCTCCTTCGAGGCAGATCATTTCGAAGAGGTGGCGGGGGTCGCGGGAGGGGACGCCCCATTCGGTGTCGTGATATTCGCGGTAAAGGTCGAGGTGTGCGGGCAGCCAGGGGCAGCGGGATTTTCCATCGCTCATGTGTGGAGGCTGTTGCCGGATGGGCGTGTGGGGCAAGGATGAATCGCGCCTTGCCCGGTTGCGCGGGTCCTGCTTCCATCCGTGTCCCAACCGTTCGAACACATGGCCAACAAAGACCACACCGACCCCGCCCGCATGGAAAAGATCGTTTCGCTGTGCAAACGCCGCGGCTTCATTTTTCAGGCCGGAGAGATTTATGGCGGGCTCAACGGGGTGTGGGATTACGGTCCGTTGGGGGTCGAGTTGAAGCGCAATTTGAAGGACTACTGGTGGCGGAAGACCGTGCAGGAGCGGGATGATGTTCTGGGGATGGATGGATCGATCCTGACGATGGAGCAGGTACTGGTTTCGTCTGGGCATGTGGGTGGGTTTTCGGATCCGATGGTGGATTGCAAGACCTGCAAGGGGCGTTTCCGCGCCGACAATCTTGATGGTTTCCAGTGCAAGGAGAAGCCGAGTGTTTGTCCCGGGCAATCGCCGAAGTGCGATCTAACGGAGCCGCGCCAGTTCAACCTGATGTTGCAGACGAACTTCGGTGCGACGGGCGAGCAGATCGCGTATTTGAGGCCGGAGACGGCGCAGTCGATTTTCTGCCAATACAAGAACGTGCTTGATTCGAACCGGGTGAAGTTGCCGTTCGGGATCGCGCAGGTCGGGAAGTCGTTCCGCAACGAGATCAATCCGCGGAATTTCACCTTCCGTTCGCGTGAGTTCGAGCAGATGGAGATCGAGTATTTCTGTCATCCAGAGGACGGCATGCGTCTAACGGACGAGTGGTTGGAGACGCGCTTGGCGTTTTATGAAGAGATCGGGATTCCTCGGGAAAAGCTGCACATTCTCGACGTGCCCGATGGCGAGCGTGCGTTCTATTCGAAGAAGACCTATGACATCGAGTATGAGTTTCCGTTCGGGATCCAGGAGTTGGAGGGGGTTGCCTATCGGACGGACTATGACATCGGAGTTCACCAGAAGGGATGTGGGAAGCCGTTGGAGTATTTCGATGAGGAGACGAAGCAGCGGTTCATTCCGCATGTGGTCGAGCCATCCGCGGGATGTGACCGGACGGTTCTCGCGCTGATTTGCGAGGCCTTCGACGAGGAGACGCTGACGGACGACAAAGGGAAGGATGATGTGCGGACGGTGTTGCGGTTCAAGCCGACGATGGCGCCGATCAAGGTTGGGATTTTTCCGCTGCTGAAGAAGAACGAGGAGCAGGTGCGGGTCGCGCGCGAGATCCAGAAGAAGCTGCAGCCGTGGATGAATGTGTTTTACGACGATGGGGGTGCGGTGGGCCGGCGTTACCGGCGTCAGGACGAGGTGGGTACGCCGTATTGTGTGACGGTCGACTTCGATACGCTGGGTGAGAATGGCGATGAGCTGAAGGGGACGGTCACCTTGCGCCACCGGGATTCGATGGAGCAGGAGCGGATTTCGGTGGATGCCTTGCTGGGCTGGTTGCTGGAGCGGGTGCGCTGACGGGAAATTGGCCGCAGCCGGTGGTTTCCGTGCTGGAAATGCCGGTGGCGGCCCTGCAACCTTGCCGCATGTCCGCGCCTACAACGACTCCGATGATGGCCCAGTATATGGCCATGCGGAAGTCATTGCCTGCGGACATCATCCTGTTTTACCGGCTGGGTGATTTTTATGAGATGTTTTTCGATGACGCGAAGGCGGCGGCACCGATTCTCAACGTCGCTCTCACCAAGCGTGGGGGCACGCCGATGTGTGGGGTTCCGTATCATGCGTCGCAGGGATACATCGCGCGGTTGTTGAAGGCGGGGAAGCGGGTGGCGATCGCCGAGCAGACTTCGGAGCCGAAGCCAGGGAAATTGGTGGAGCGGGAGATCGCGCGGATTTTGACGGCGGGTTCGATTGATGATTTGACGTTATTGGAGGATCAGCGGCCGAACTATCTGGCGGCGGTCTGCCGGGTGGGGAAGAAGTGCGGGTTGGCGTGTGTGGATCATACGACGGGAGAGTTCACCATCGCGGAGTTTGCGGATGCAGGGCAGTTGTTGGATGAGTTGGGCAGGGTTTCGCCATCCGAGTTGCTGGTGCCGGACCATCAGACGGCGGAGTTCGGCAATCTAACGAACGGTTTGGTTTATGAGGGATATACCTTTTTGCCGGAGCATGCGGTTCAGTTGCTAAAGGAGCATTACAGCGTTCATTCGCTGGACGGGTTCGGTTGTGCGGATCTGCATGCGGCGAGTGGGGCGGCGGGGGCGGTTTTGCATTATCTGATCCATCAGTTGCGGCGGCCGTGCGGGCATCTTCATCCGCCGAGGATCCGTGAGAGTTCGGCACATGTTTTGATTGATGCGGCTTCGCAGCGGAATCTGGATCTGGTGGATTCGCGGAGCGGGAAATCGCACACGTTGTTAGGAGTGCTGGATCGGACGGCGACACCGATGGGTGCGCGGTTGTTGCGGGATTGGATTTTGCATCCGTTGCGGGATCTCGCGACGTTGAATGCGAGGCAGGAGATCATTGCGGCGTTTTTGGCGGAGCCGTTTTTGCTTTCGAAGTGTCGTGAATCGCTCAAGGGGATCCGGGATATCGAGCGGACGACCTCGCGGTTGTCGCAGGGATCGGGGAATGCGCGTGATTTGCAATCGCTGGCGGTTTCGCTTTCGCATGTTCCGGCGCTGAGGGAAGACATGGTTTCGTTGATTGAGGATCATCCGGCGTTGATCGGGAATCTGCATGATTTTTCCGACATCACGGAGCTGCTTTCCACGGCGCTGGCCGAGGAGCCGCCGGCGAATTTGAAGGAGGGTGGGGTGATCCGTGACGGGTGGTCGCCGGAGCTTGATGAGTTGCGAGCGGCGGCGCGCGGGGGGAAGGATTGGATCGCGCGGTTGCAGGAGGATGAGCGGAAGCGCACGGGGATCGACTCGCTGAAGATCAAGTTCAACAATGTTTTCGGGTATTTCATCGAGATCACGTCATCGAATCTCGGCAAGGTTCCGGATGATTACACGCGGAAGCAGACCATGTCGAATGGCGAGCGTTACATCACGCCGGGGTTGAAGGAGATGGAGAACAAGGTGCTTGGTGCAGAGGAGCGTTCGAAGCAGTTGGAGTATGAGTTGTTCATTGATTTGCGTGCGCGGGTGATCGTGCATTTGGCGAGGTTGCAGGCGACGGCGGCGGCGGTGGCGGAGATTGATGTTTTGGCGGCGCTTGCGGAGTCCGCGCAGTTGCACCGGCATTGCAGGCCGGTGTTGGAGGATTCCTCGAGCCTGGTCATTTCGAATGGGCGGCATCCGGTGTTGGAGCAGACTTTGAGGGATACGAAGTTTGTTCCGAACGACACCGAGCTGGATCCGGAAACGTCGCGGCTGCAAATTCTAACGGGGCCTAACATGGCGGGGAAATCGACTTACATCCGGCAGATCGCGTTGATTGTGGTGATGGCGCAAATTGGGGCATTCGTGCCGGCGGATTCCGCGGTGATCGGGTTGGCCGACCGGATTTTCTGCCGGGTGGGGGCATCGGATGATCTTTCGCGCGGGCAATCGACCTTCATGGTGGAGATGAGTGAGACGGCGCTGATTTTGAATCATGCGACAGCCCGGTCGCTGGTGATTCTGGATGAGATCGGGCGAGGGACGGCGACGTTTGACGGGCTTTCGATCGCGTGGGCGGTGGCGGAGCATTTGCATGACAGCATCGGTTGCCGGACGTTGTTTGCGACGCATTATCATGAGTTGACGGATCTCGCGAACACGAAGTCATCGGTGGCGAATTGCAATGTGGCGGTGAGGGAGTGGAACGAGGAGATCATCTTCCTTCACAAGATCCTGCCGGGGGCGGCGGACAAGAGTTATGGCATTCAGGTGGCGAGGCTTGCGGGGTTGCCGAAGCCGGTGGTGGAGCGAGCGAAGTCGATCCTATCGCATCTTGAGCTTCATTCGGTGAAGCCCGAGGCGAAGAAGCAGGGGCCGAAGGCGAAGAATACGGTGCAGAACGAGTTTCCCAAGCCGAATCCGCCGCAGTTGGATTTGTTTACGGATTTCTGAGTGGCGGTTGGGGCGTGGCAGGTAATCCTTGATAAGAAAATGGAACCGCGAATGAACGCGAATGGACACTAATCTTGGGGTGTTATGAAGAAAGGCCCATTCATCTTAAAGGTGAATTCAGGCAATGGCTCAAGGTGTTGATGATAAAAACTTGATTGGTGTTCATTCGCGTTCATTCGCGATTTCCAGGCTTATGCGGCGCGTGGTTAGTTCTCGGGATTTGCGAGTGCTTTGATGACTGCGTGATAGGCGGGCTTTTCCTTGCGATCGCGATCGAACAGGAGGGGGTGGTTGGTGCGTTTCCAGGGGAAGTCATTGAGCCAGCTTTGGCCATCGTGGAGGTTCCAGAAGGAGATGCGGAGGATGTTGTCTGAGTGTTTTTTGAAGAGGGAGAAGAGTTTGGCGTATTGCTCGGCCTGGCGATCCAGCAGTTCCTGGGGGAGTCCTTCGGTGTATGGGTTGATTTTGGCGATTTCCTCGCGGTTTTTTCCGCCGTCGGCCCACCAGATTCCGCGGGGGATCATGTCGATGTCGAGTTCGCTGATGACCACCTGCAGGCCGAGGGATTTGGCCCATTCGAAAGTCTTTTCGAGTTGCTCGAAGGGGATTCGGTCGATCTCGTAGTGGCCTTGGAGTCCGATCGCGTGAATGGGCACCTTCTTTTCTAACAGCGATCGGATCAGGCGATCCATCTTCTCGCGTTTTGCGGGGAGTTCGTTGTTGTAGTCGTTGTAGATGAGGAGGGCATCTGGGTCCGCGGCGTGCGCGTATTCGAAGGCTTTGGCGATGAATTCCTCGCCGGTTGCCTTGGTCCATCCGGAGGGGCGGAGGTCTTCATTGCCATCGGCGAGGGCTTCGTTGACGACGTCCCACATCGCGATTTTGCCTTTGTACCGGCCGACGACGGTGTCGATGTAGGTTTTCATGCGCTTGAGCAGTTCTTCGCGGCCGAGGGGGTTGCCGGCGTCATCGAGATAGAACCAGTGTGGTGTGCGGTCGTCCTTTGCCCAGACGAGGCAGTGGCCGACGATTTCGAGGTTGTTTTGTTGGGCGAAGGCGACGAACGCATCGGCTTGTGCGAAGTTGAATGATCCTTGGGTTGGTTGGATCGCGACCGGCTTCATGCAGTTTTCCGGGGTGATGATCTGGAAGTGTTTTTTGAGCAGAGGCCAGTCGTCGGGCATTTCGTGGATGCGGTCGTCGATGCCGACGCCCATGGTGAATTGTTTTCCCGCCGCTTCGATGAGGTTTGCCGGTTCGGAGCGGGCGATGGTGGGCAGGGCCGCGAGGAGCAGGCAGTGGGTGAGGAGGGCTTTCATGTGGAGGTGGAGGGTGTTAGATTGACGCGGGTTTGGGATGGATTTTCGTCCGACGTGTCGTTGCTTTGGTGGAGAAATCGGGTTTATCCGTCAAGCGTGGGGCGGATTGGAGGGGTGGGTTGTGGTTGGAGGTGAGTAAGATTTTTCAGGGTTCCGCGGTATTGCGTTGGTGATGAAGAAGGCTATTTGGTGCTGTTTGTTTTTGGTTGGTTGGGTCGGGCATTTGCCTGCCGTGGAGAATTTGGCAGGGTTGAAAGGTTTACCGGCGGGGGATGGGATTGCGGTGGGGTTTCCGGGAGATGTGGGGATCTCGAAGCATGCGGCGGTGAGGTTTGCGGATGGGTTTGAGTCCGGGGATCTCGGGGCTTGGGATGAGAAGGATGAGAAGAAGGAGGGGGTTTTCAGTTTTCCGGATCCGGGTGAGGGGCGGTTGGGGAAGCGGTGTTTGCGGGTGGAGGCGCATTTGGGGAAGGACACGGGAGGTGGTCCGACGCAGTGGTTCGAGTCTGCGGAGTCGGTGTTTGTGCGGTTTTACACGCGGTTTGATGCGGAGTGCGATTATGTGCATCATTTCGTGACGTTGCGGGCCAACAAGGGTTTGCGGGGAGGTGACAAGTGGAGTGGTTTTGGTGGTGCTGGGAACAAGCCGGATGGGACCGAGCGGTTTTCGACGGCGATTGAGCCGTGGGGGGATTGGGGGAAGAACGCGCCGCCGGGGCGATGGAATTTTTACAGCTACTGGCATGAGATGAAGGTCTCACCGGATGGGAAGTATTGGGGGAATTCTTTCGGGGTGCCGGAGTTGCCGGTGATCGAGCGTGGGAAGTGGATCTGTGTGGAGTTCATGCTGAAGCACAACACGCCGGGGAAGGCTGATGGAGAGCACGCGTTCTGGATCGATGGTGTTCTAACAGGGCATTGGCGGGGGATTTCCTGGCGGAAGAGTGAGACGCTGATGGCGAACGCGCTGACGGTGGAGAGTTATGTCACGGACCGCTGGACGAAGCAGGAGGTGAACACGGTGTTTTTCGACAACGTGGTGATTGCCACGCAATACATTGGGCCGAGCGGGGAATTGATTGTCGAAGGTCGAAGTGGAGATTAAGAGCGGGGCTTTGGATCTCATGACTGTCATTCATCTTGACCGAACTGGGCCACATCCGGGTCGATGTTAACGATCCACTTTGCGGGGGCGTAGAACCTTGGATCGTCTTGTTGCAAGCCACGGAATGCTTGATCGATGACCATCCGGTTCCAATAGGTGAAATGGTCGAAGGCCCGCCGCAGGCCTGCGCGGTTCCACAGGACGCCGTGCGTGCCGAGGCACCCTCGCACCCTTGCCAGAGCGTTTGCCGATGCCGGAGACACGTATTCCCGGGCATGATCCGTCCAAGGAGACCCACCGAGCATCGCACCAAGCCAGTCGTCCGGAAGGGAGACCCACATCCGCGCGAAATATTCGTCGAAGCCGGGATCGAAGCGGGCATCGTCCTCAAAGACGATGAGATACTCATCTCCTTCGACCAAGGACCGTTCAATGATGTCAACGTGGTCCCGGGTGGCGAGGTGATAGTGGGGATGAGCCTCTGCGTGGTCGACGTGGCAAGGTACTACCCTCTCTTTGGTCGTCTTCGCCCGATACCACTCGATCTGCTTGATTGAGCAACCGCTCGACTCCAGTGAATGATAGAATTTTACCCGTCGTTTCGCGTAGTGCTCAGGACTCAAGACGACGCAGCGTATACCGTCTGTTGCGCTTGGCGCGATCTGCTGTCCGAAATGCGGTTCGCCAATGAGTGGTGGTGGGAGAGGTTGTTCCCAGCTTTCACTTGGATTGAACGTGTGCCGCAGGATTTTTTCCTCCGCAATTTGCGGACAAACATGCTTTTGGAGGAAAGCTTCATCTTCTCCGTATGTTCCGGTCGGATGAAGTTCCGCAAGTCTCGGCCCCATTTCGATTGCGCCGACCCGGACGCCCCAGCCTCCGCCAAGAAGGGGTATCGCTTCGTGCGAAGGGTGATCCCGCAGCGAATGGAATGGTTTGCCCGAAGCCAACCACTCAGCAACAGCATTGGCCTCGCGCTTCGACAATCTGGAGTCCGTATCACGGAAGATGACATGTGAAAAGCGCTGGTCGTCCGCCGACTCAAAGCGCCAGAACACGCCGCCGGGCGCATGGGCGTGTTCAATTACCTCGGCACCGGCGCGTCGTAAGGCCGGACTGGCGTAGTGACCCTGTTCTGCGTGGATGATCACATGCCAACCAGGGTAACACTCGGCGGCGAGGCGGACGTTTTCCAAGGCCCCGTAGCTGTAGCGGGCAGCGTCGCCAAAAAGGGAGAAACTAATGCAAGCTTTCATCCTCATTTAAGGTCGTCGCTGAATCGGGTGACTCCCAGGCGATGTCTTCACCGCCGAAGCGTTGGCTAAGCGCGTAGGGATCTCCGGCGTCATCGCCGGGTGCTCCATTGGGGCTGATGTAGCTGAGTTCGATCTCGGGAATGACGTAGGTGAGTTTCACGGCGCGGTCGAATCCGGCGTATTGGTAGGTGGCGAGGGCTGCGTCTCCTAGAAGGGACAGACCTTTTGCGCGTCCCAAGCGGTAACTTTCTTTCGTGAGGTAGCCGTATTCAAATTGGATTTTCCGGCTGTTGACTGGGCATGTGGTGGAAAGGAGGTGGATGCGGTTGAGGGAGTTGCGGATGCGGGAAATTGAGTGGTGGGTGGGATGGCGGAATTCAACGGTCAAGATTGTTTATGGTCAAGCCCCTAGGGTCTCTTATTGAAAAGCCGTGGACTTGAATGATCAAATGAAAATCACCAAAAATCTGCTTGATTGTAGTTGTCGGTCCTGTCACCCCAGACTTCTCGGTAGCTAAATCTCCGTATTTTTCTCATTTCGGCGAAGAGCCATTCATATGGAAATTTAGGCTCTTCACTTGATGCGATTCCCATTTTCTTATAAACAATCTGCTGATAATAATTTGCTGCCAGCCTAGTGGTTGTGATTCTTTCTTTTGATTGCGGGTGAGTGCGTTCACCATGGTCTCCGGAGCCATATTTTGCTAATGATTTGCCGAAATAACCGTCTATTAATTTTCTGTAAATTTCTAAATAGGATCGTGCGTACTCTAATTGAGTACTTTTGGAGCCCTTGCTCATTCCATGCAGCAATACCGATTTGGCAACATCAATCCTATAGTCAGTGTCCTCTTTTTCCATGCACCAAGATAATACATTTGTAGGAGTCGGAGATGTATTGCTTATTTTTTTGAATCCGCAATATCGACCTTGATGTATAGGCGTATAGGGTAAAAATGGACTATGGCAACATCCTGAAACCCCGATAACTGAAGCGATGAATGAAAACAATTTTTTCATGGTGCTGATTTTTGGGGTTATTGGTTATTGCATGCACGAATAATAGTTTCGATAGCGATATTGCATCCTTGGCTATGACATACAAAAACTTTATCTTTCTTCGTTGAAAAATCTTGAACCTTTTCGTGAAGATTATGGGTTTGGCCTGCAAATTCACCGTTCTCTTGTGTTTCTTTAAATTTCAGTTGATTGCTGAAATCATGATTGGCGGCTCCACCAAGGTTGACGTTCCAAGCGGATACGTTTTTACCCGTCCAGTGGTCTTTCCATGAACTGAAGATCCCGCCTTGTGGAACGAGATCAGCGCTGTCAAAATAGATAATATATGAAATGTTGCAGCATTCTGTTTCGGGAAGATTTTGAGGGATGCGCTTTGGAGCAACCATGAACAAAGTGATAGATGTTTTTTTGCGTGAGCATGATTTGCAAAACTGACCTGGAGATACTGCCTTCTCAGCTTTTCTTCGTGCCTCGCTGTCTAGCTGTGTTTTAGCAAATAGCAATAGACCGAAGATTAATGCTTTGTCCGAGGCTGATGGGTGGTCTTTCATCGTAGAGTGGGGTTCTCCACTCACATTAGATGATTCGATTTCGTCGTTAGAACTCCTATTCAATATGTCTCTAACATAGTTTCTGTTTTCCTGTGTGAAGCTAAACCTAATACCACTAAACGCCCAGACGTCGAGCCCATACAAATCGGTGCCGTTCAACCCATTGTTGATAACGAACCCATACAGGTTCAACCCGCCTCGTTCCCCAATTGGATCTCGTGAGAGCCATCTGCCGAGCATCGGGGTCAGGTAGCGATAGCCGTAGTTGTAGAACCCGGTTTCGATATCGCGGAACTGGGCTTTGTAGAGGAGATCCCAGGCATGGTCGCTGGTGGGTTTGGTGACGTAGGCGGCGGTCATGAAGCGGACGTCGCCGAAGGCGCTGTAACCGTATCGTTCGAGGACGCCAACGCTGCTGCCGGAACTGCTGTCGCTGCTGCCACTGCCGGTGTTGCCGACGATGGCGGTGACGTTGTAGTAGTCGTGGAGGGCGTAGTGGATTTCTTCCCCGTCGAGGTGGTTGATGCGGCGGATGAGGTCGTCGCGGTAGCGGATGCCCCAGTCGTAGTTGCGGGCGAGGGTGATGGTGCTGCCGTCTTCCTCGGTTTCCTGGAGGGGACGCCATTGGGCGTTGTAGTAGGTGTGGATGATGGGACCGGTGCCGATCTGGCGGGTGGTCCGACGCCACAGACCATCGTAGGCGTATTTGGCGATGAGGGTGGTGCCATCGGCGCTGCGGACTTCCGTGAGGCGGTTCCAGGCGTCCCAGACGAGGGTGAGGGCCTCGTCCCACTCGCCATTGGCGGGCGGCGGGCAAAGGGTCATGTTGCCAGCTGGATCGTGGGCGAGGAGGGCGCTTGAACTGTTGATCTGGGTGAGGGTGTTCGCCTTGTCGTGAACGCGGGTCTGGTCGAGAACGAGGCTGCCATCGGCGGAGACTTGGTACTGTTGCCAGTTTCCGATAGGGTCGTAGTTGAAGGCTTCGGCGCGGACGGGGATGCTGCCGATGGCGGTGTGGTTGGTGTTGAGGTCACCGCGCTGGCGGCCGGTGATCTGATAGAGGCCGTCGTATTGATAGGCCTCATCTTCGTTGCCGGAGGTGGCGAGCGGCGCGGTGCGCCAAGTGCGCTGGCTGGAGCGATTGTAGCCGTAGCGGGTCTGATCGAGGAGGTCCTCGCCTTTGGTCCAGCGAAGATCCTGAGTGCGACCGAAGCGGTCCCAGCCGGTGTAGGGATCTCCGGCGTCATCGCCGGGTGCTCCATCGGGGCTGATGTAGCTGAGTTCGATCTCGGGAATGACGTAGGTGAGTTTCACGGTGCGGTCGAGTCCGGCGTATTGGTAGGTTGCGAGGCCGTCTTGGCCGGGGATGGAGAGGCCTCTCACGCGTCCCAACCGGTAACTGTCCTCGGTGAGGAAGCTGGGCGGCTTCAACGGTCAAGATTGTTTCTGATAAGAGTCTTGGTGTACTTTATTTATCCAGAATCTTTTTCTTTTGATGGCAATTTGAGAATTTCTTCCAAGCCTTTTCTTGACCACATCTGTCTTGCGGATTTTTGAAACACGATTCCATCAGAAGCGACTCCATGACATGCCTCATATCTATTGCCACCCTTTTCTTTGAAAATGATTATCCAATTTTCATTATCTATCTTAATGCCATACAATTCAACCCATTCCGCAACGAATGGTTCATTATCTGGATCGAGATCTCCTTTCAATAAAGCATTAAGGTTTTCAACTTTATCTTTATAAATGCCGATTGTCTTTGTAGGTTTGAAGTAGTCTAAAGTTACGTCATCCGTTAAGTATACTCCTGGGGAAGATACGCTTTCCGGGGATATCCTTATCGAACTTTGGATTATTGTTTTGATTTCAACATGTTGTTGCTCGCCAAGTATTGGGTGGCAATTAATGATAATTAAAAATATTATAATTATTGATTTCATGCGCTCATTTTTCTAATAATGGATTACTCCATTTCTGATTATTGCAATCGTAGGTATTCCTATATTGCATGTATCGCTTCATGCGTTCTGGATAAGAATTTATTGTCGCAGTCATCGATCTACTTGGATGTAAGGTCACTTTTACAGTCACTGTATCACAGCAATTCGGTCGACACTGCGCGGGGGCATTTCTTTCCGCTGCTTTGATTCTGCCGAAGAGATGGTCGACCATCAATTCATCCGTCGGCAATCCTTGATGCTTGTCGCGTATTGCCGCACGGCTTTCCTCGTTTGGCCAAATTGGTCTGCCATCAAGATTCGCCCCACAAGTTGATAAATATAACATGTTACAAGATCCAGAGTAGTCTCGATTCCATTGATTCAGCTTTTCCTTCATCTCACGGCCTAGGCGATGTCCACCCCAAACTTCAGCAAAACAGTGCTTCTGAATTGCTAGACCCAGTATATCCGTTCCGTTGACCCCATTGTTTTCTACAAACTCATATAGATTGATGCCTCCCCGAATCCCAATGGGATCCCTGGATGGCCATCTTCCAAGCATCGGGCTGAGGTAGCGGTAGCCATAGTTGTAGAACCCGGTCTCGATGTCGCGGAACTGGGCTTTATAGAGGAGGTCCCAGGCGTGGTCGCTGGCGGGTTTGGTGGCGTAGGCGGCGGTCATGAAGCGGACGTCGCCGAAGGCGCTGTAACCGTATCGTTCGAGGACGGCAACGCCGCTGCCGGAACTGCTGCTGCCGACGATGGCGGTGACGTTGTAGTAGTCGTGGAGTGCGTAGTGGGTCTCTTCCCCGTCAAGATGGTTGATGCGGCGGATGAGGTCGTCGCGGTAGCGGATGCCCCAGTCGTAGGTGCGGGCGGGGGTGGGGGGGAGTGCCGAGTGATCAGTGATCAGTGAGAAGTGGAAAACCGGGGGCGATGAAAACGGAGAGAACCACGGATCAACGCGGATGGACACGGATATGGAAGAGAGGCGCACACGGAGGCGCGGAGGGCGCGGAAGTTTGGGGCGAGTGCGTGAATCTTGAGTGCGCCCGAAGCGGTCCCAGCCGGTGGCTCGTCCGCCGTAGCCTTGGCAAAGGAGGAAGGGGTCTCCGGCGTCTTCGTCTGGTGCTTCATCGGGGCTGATGTAGCTGAGTTCGAGTTCGGGGATGACGGGGTTGAGTATCACGGTGCGGTTGATTGCGGCATATTGGTCGGTGGTCAGGCTTTCATGTCCTATGGCTTGTCAGTGCTTTGACGATTCACCTACACCAGAATTTGGTGGTGATGCAACCGGATTCGTTGTGGAGGTGCTGCTGCGATGATTGGAAGCGCACCGAGGGTCGACTTTTCGTGATGGAGGACGGCAGGTTGTCCGGAACTGGATTCGCTGGCCTGTTTTACCCGCCGAATCCATGGATTGCGGTGGGGGTTTTCGCTGGGACGACGAGGGGGATGGTGTGAGTCAGTTTTTTCTTCCGTTGCCGATCCTGTTGCCCGTGTTTGGGAGTTTTTTAGGGTAGGGGGTTGTGGCTTTCGAAGGGGAGGGCGGGGAGGTTTTGGTGGTTGTAGAGGCGGATGTGGGGATTGTCCGCCCAGGCGTAGCGGATGGATCGGGGATTTTTGATGGGGGAGTGGAGTGTGACGCGGTTGCCTTGGAGGGTGGCGGTTGCGTTCTGATAGACGCCGTCGGGTCCGGCGATGGCGAAGCCGGTGAGGGGGGATTCTGATAGAACGAGGCCGCCGGGGCAGTGGTGGAAGGTGAGGACGGGAGACGGGGATTTCCAGTGGATGGAGTGGAGGGTGACGCGGTTGCCTTGGAGGGTGGCGGTTGCGTTCTGATAGACGCCGTCGGGTCCGGCGATGGCGAAGCCGGTGAGGG
>SXGQ01760513.1_pt1 | contig 21123 bp, 16 predicted proteins | sample 3178371 | NCBI WGS metagenome assembly SXGQ01 (sample SAMN11356859, study PRJNA531348) | freshwater metagenome | isolation source: freshwater sample F1-20 | place: China: Fuxian Lake, Yuxi | collected 2017-12-25 | reverse complement strand
TAACACAGCATCAAACAACACAGCTGTTGGATTTTGTGCATTAAGAAGCAATACAACAGGTAACTATAATGTAGCTTTAGGTAGACAAGCTCTAAGAGATAATACTATTGGAGCATCAAATACAGCTGTAGGTAACAACGCATTAGTTTTAAATACGACAGGTGGGTGTAACTCTGCTTTAGGTTGCGGAGCTTTAAGGTCTAATACGACAGGTATTCGTAATACTGCAGTTGGTAGAGATGCATTATATGGAAACGTATCAGGACAAGCAAACACAGCAATTGGTTTTAATGCTCTTGGGTCAAATATTTCAGGAGATAGTAACGTAGCAGTAGGAATGAATGCTTTAGCTACTAATAAAGCAAATAATAATACAGCTGTTGGTTTCAGTGCTTTGTATTTTACTACTACAGGTACATCAAATACAGCTTTAGGTTTTTGTTCTTTAAGATCAAATAACACAGGTGATAACAACACAGCAGTTGGTTTTTGTGCCTTATCATCAACCACTTCAGGATATTCTAATACAGCTATTGGTTTATCAACATTAAGATTAAATACTACAGGTAAATGGAATACTGCTGTAGGTAGTCAAGCTCTATACAATAATACGATAGGATTTCAAAACGTAGCCGTAGGTAGACAATCACTTTACAATAATACAACAGGAGCTTATAATGTAGCAGTAGGTAATAGAGCAATGTGTTCCAACACTGTAGGATCTGTTGCTGTCGCTATTGGTTTTAGAGCAGCACAAGGTAATACAACAGCAAACTCAAACATTGCTATTGGTGATGCTGCCCTACTTACTAACTCAACTAATACAGGTCTTGTAGCAATAGGATCAGATGCTCTTCGTGCTAATACAGCAGCTAATAATACTGCAGTTGGACACTTAGCTTTAACTTCAACTACTACAGGTACATCTAATACAGCTGTAGGTGCTTTTGCTTTAAGAAATAATACAACAGGCCAAGGAAACGCTGCTTTTGGTTTAAATGCACATTATGCTGGTGGAGGAAATGGTAATACGTCAATTGGAGTTAATTCCTTAAGATTTAATACGGGTACAGAAAACGTAGCTTTAGGATCAGGTGCTGTATATAGAAACACAAGTGGAGGTTGTAATACAGGCTTAGGACGTTATGCCTTAGGTAAAAATACAACAGGTAATTTTAATACCGCAGTAGGTTGGTATGCAGGGTGCGGTCTATCAACAGGTGTTAACAATACCATAGCTATTGGTTGTAGTGCTCAAACGTCTGCTACAACAAACCACACCGTTTGGGGCAACTCATCAAACAACTGCTGCAACTGCGTTTACTTAGCATGGTCAGTAGCATCTGACTATAGAGATAAAGCCAATATCAAGCCATTAAATAGTAAGTATGGTCTTGCTTTAATTAATAAACTACGTCCTGTTGCTTTCAATTGGGACTACAGAGAAACCTATGCTAGAGAATGTAAGTACGAATATGGTAAGAAAGATGGCAGTTTCATTAGTGAGAAGCAGAGTTACGGTCTTATAGCTCAGGAATTAAAAGAGGTACTTGAAGAGCTAGACATTAATTTTGATGCTCTAGGTCATGATCAAGAGAAAGACGCATACAGATTATCTTATGAAGACTTGATCGCCCCACTCATTAAGGCAGTACAAGAATTGGCTCAAGAAAACACGGAAATTAAAGAAAGATTAAGTATATTAGAAAATAAACAATAATATGATCTATCAAGTACAAATGCAATTTATTCCCGGAAACGATAGTATTTGGGTAGCGCACTTGAATCCAAGTGATCCAATCTACCAATACGATAATTATGCAGAAGCCAAAGCCAAGGCAGACGAGCTTCAAGCCGCCGATCCAACCGGAAGACAATATAGAGTTGCTACGATATAAAGGCGGTTTGTTTGATATTTATTACAAACCCATACCTTGGGGATAGGGAACTAAGGTAGTAACTATGGCAAACGAATTTGTAGTCCGCAACGGGCTTGTCAGTTTAGGTAATATTCAAGTATCAGGAAGTATCACCGCAACAGGCGGTGTAACTATTTCAGGATCAATAGCTTCAGCTTCTTTTGCCGCTACCGCATCTTCGGCGGATAGTTTTCTTGTTAGAAACAATCTTACTGCTTCAAATGCACTCGTAAACGGTACCATTACAGCACAGACTTTGGTGGTTTCTACCGTATCTTCTTCAATAGTTTATTCTTCGGGGTCAAACATATTTGGTAATTCATTATCCAATACACAGCAATTTACAGGATCTGTTAGCGTAACTGGATCTTTTAATTCAGCACAAGATATTGTTGTTAACGGTGTTGATATTGGTGAAGGTGGAGGAAATGTTGTAACAAACGTAAGAGTCGGTCCTAATGCATTAAGGTCTAATACAACAGGTGCTAACAATATAGCAATAGGTTCCGGTTCATTAGCTGGAAATACAACCGGTGCTTCTAATACTGCTGTAGGAATTAGAGCTCTAGAGGTTAATACTATTGGTACCAATAATTCAGCTTTTGGTATAACTGCTTTAGTATCTAATACTACGGGAGTGCAAAATACAGCGATTGGTGCAAGATCGCTTTATAATAACATAACAGGAATACAAAACACAGCAGTAGGATTCCAATCCTTAATTAATAATACAGGTGGATCAAATAACTCTGGCTTAGGATTAAATTCATTAAGAAATACAACAACAGGAAATCAAAATTCTGCATTAGGAGTATGTGCATTAAGAGGTAATACAACAGGTAATGCACAAGTAGCAATAGGTTATGAAGCACTTTGTGCGTCAGACTTTGCTTCAACATCAGCCAACGCAAACGTAGCAGTTGGATATCGTGCATTAAGAGCAAATACAACAGGAGGTCAAATTGTAGCTGTAGGAACTAACGCTTTAGTAGCAAACATAAGCGGTGATCAAATGACCGCAGTAGGAGTTAACGCTCTTTGTTCTAACACTGTTGGCCGTAGAAATACAGCAATTGGAAGAAGCTCTCTAAGAAACAACATATCAGGAATACAAAATACAGCAGTTGGAGATAACTCTCTTGCAAATAATACTACGGGTGGATGTAATGTTTCTGTAGGTTTAAATTCTTTGTATAATAATACTGCTGGTACAAGTAATACAGCTATAGGACATAGTGCATTATATTTTAATACAGTATCAAACAATACAGCAGTTGGTTTTTGTGCATTAAAGTACAACACTACAGGTGCGGCTAACACAGGTTTAGGAAGAAGTGCATTAGCAGCTAATACAACAGGCGGATCAAATACAGCTGTAGGCTATCAAGCATTAGCTACAAATAATACAGGTATAAATAACGTATCAGTAGGTGTTAACTCTTTACTATATAATAATACTGGGGCAAATAATGTGGCTATTGGAGTCAATGCCCTGTATTGTAATAAAGCATCAAATAACACAGCTGTAGGTTTCTGTGCATTAAGAAGTAATACTGCTGCTAACAATACTGCAGTAGGTTTTGCTTCATTAAGGAATAATACCACAGGTACAGCAAACGTAGGTGTTGGTTTATACTCATTAAGAGATAACACAGTCGGTATTAACAACACTGCAGTAGGTAGAAGTGCCTTAGTATTAAATACACTTGGATGCTATAACACAGCTATGGGTTATCAAGCTATGTTAAGTAACACTACAGGGAACAATAACACAGCTGTAGGTCAACATGCTTTATGTGCGAATGTCGTAGGAACAAGCAATACAGCTGTAGGTAGAAATGCTCTTCTTTCAAACACCGCCTCGAATAATACAGCAGTAGGTCTTGCTGCATTGCAGAGTAATACAACAGGCGCTTGTAATGTAGCTGTCGGAAATAATGCATTGCTTACTAACACAGTAGGACTTAGAAATACAGCTATAGGTCATAGAGCACTATGTTGCAATTCAGCAAATGATACTACAGCTGTTGGTACTTATGCTTTGTTAAATAATAGAACAGGCATAGGTAATACAGCATTAGGTACTTCTGCTTTACAAGAAAACCTTACAGGTAATCGTAACACAGCAGTAGGATATCAAGCATTGATTGATAGTATATCTGGTAGCAACAATACAGCAGTTGGTTTTTGTGCTTTACGTTGTAATTTAGTAAATAGTAACACAGCAGTAGGTGCTTATGCTTTAAGAGTAAACACTACTGGAGATCTTAACACCGCAGTAGGTAGGACATCATTGAGATGTAACACAGGTGGACGTGCCAATACTGCAATAGGAGATAGTACACTAGCCAAAAATACAACAGGCTGTTACAATGTCGCCTTAGGCCATCCAGCATTATATAATAATACTACAGGAAATAATAATACTGCTTTAGGATTTTTAGCTTTATATTCTAACACAGCATCAAACAACACAGCAGTCGGCTTTTGTGCATTAAGAAGTAATACAACAGGTACACTAAATACAGCTATTGGTCGTCTTGCATTATCAGGGAATACAGTAGGTACCAGTAATACAGCAGTTGGTAATAGTTCATTACAATGTAATACAACAGGAACATCAAATACAGCAGTTGGTCAACAAGCTTTATTTACTAATACTATAGGAATAAATAACACAGGACTAGGCGTTTATGCTTTATATAAAAATACAACAGGTAAAGATAATGTAGCTGTTGGTTATAAAGCATTATGTGCTAATACAACTGGGTATGGTAATGTAGCAATGGGTAAAAATGCAGCCTATAGTAACACTACAGGTTTTTATAATGTTACTTTAGGATTCATTGCAGGAAGAAGTCTTTCAGGAACAGTTTGTCAAAACGTTATTATAGGAGCTAAAGCTGGTTTAGGAACTGCTGGTAATGCAAATGTAGCTGTTGGATATAACTCATTAAGATGCACTACAGTATCTCAAAACGTAGCTATTGGAGCGGGCGCATTACAAAATAATACAACAGGTACAACAAATACAGCAGTAGGACATAATGCTCAAAGTGCTTTAGCAACAGGCGTAAATAATACAATAGCTGTAGGATCAAGTGCAGCAACATCTGCAACAACAAACCATACTGTTTGGGGTAACTCATCAAACAACTGTTGTAACTGCGTTTACAAAGCATGGGAAGTAGCTTCTGACTGTCGTGATAAAGCAAACATCAAAACATTACCTAGCAAACTTGGTCTTGCATTCATTAATAAACTTCGTCCTGTATCATTCAACTGGGACTACCGTGAAACATACGCACGCGAATGCAAATACGAGTATGGAAAGAAAGACGGCAGCTTTATCAGCGAAAGAGAGAGCTATGGTGTAATCGCACAGGAATTAAAGCAAGTGTTAGAGGAACTTGATGTTAAATTTGACGGCTTAGGCCACGACCCAGAAAAAGACGCCTATAGAATTGGATATGAGGAATTAATAGCTCCAATCATCAAAGCAATTCAGGAACTAAAAGAGGAGAATGATAGAATAAGTGAGATATTAAAAAGAAACAACATACAGTAAAATATTTATATAAAATAGAGAAAAGAGATGATTCTTGATAACGCCACGGTCACAGGTTCGCTACGAATATCAAACGATGTCTTTGTTGGTGGAAACCTGACAGTAACTGGTAGTATTATTGGAAATATTACCGGAAGTGCTGTGTCGTCTTCTTTTGCTACTTCGGCTTCATATTCAACAACTTCAAGTTTTGCATCAAGTATAGGAAATCTTAATCAAGACGTTAAAATAACAGGATCTCTCACAGTTTCTTCACAAATTGTAGCACAGACATTAAATGTCCAGCAAGTTACATCTAGCATTGTTTATTCAAGTGGCTCCAATATATTTGGAAACAACCTAAACAACACACAACAATTAACAGGATCGGTTAGTGTGACAGGTAGTTTGAGTGTGAATGGATATGATGTAATTACGTCGCAAAACAGTGGTTCAATAACAGTATTGAGTGCTAGTTTTGCTAGTACCGCCTCGTATGTACAGAATGCACAAAGTTCCAGTGTAGCCACTTCAGCTTCTTATGCAGTAAGCTCATCAAATTCCATTTCATCCAGCTTTTCTCTTACAGCCTCTTATGTACAAAACGCAATAAGCGCTTCTTATGCATTAACAGCTTCTTATGTTCAGAATGCACAAAGTTCATCTGTAGCAACTTCAGCTTCTTATGCTTTGAGCTCTAGTTATGCTGTAAGCTCATCGAATTCTATTTCATCTTCGTTTGCTTTAACAGCAAGTTATGCAGCCAACGTACCTGTAACTTCTTCATATGCACTTACGGCTTCTTATGTAGAGAATGCCAGAAGTTCATCTGTAGCAACTTCTGCCTCTTATGCAGTTAGTTCATCGAATTCTATTTCATCTAGCTTTGCATTAACAGCTAGTTATGCAGCCAATGTACCTGTAACGTCTTCTTATGCCTTGACAGCATCTTATGTAGAGAATGCCCGTAGTGCTTCGGTAGCTACATCTGCTTCTTATGCTTTAAGCAGTAGTAATGCAGTATCTGCATCGTATGCATTGAGTAGTAGCAATGCTATATCATCTTCATACGCTCTTAGTTCAAGTAATGCAGTATCTTCTTCATATGCATTAAGTAGCAGTACTTCTGTATCATCTTCATTTGCTTTAACAGCTTCTTATAGCTTAACAGGAACAGGATTTCCATTTAGTGGTTCTGCCGTAATAACAGGAAGCTTACTTGTAACTAACTTATCGGGATCAGGTGTTAGATATGTAGTAGCAGATTCAACCGGCTTTATAACAGCACAGACTGCTTCAGCAGCAATCTTGCAAACACAACAAACTACTGCTACTTCAGGTCAAACTGTATTCAATGTAACAAACGGATATACAACAGGACTTATCAATGTATTTGTAAACGGTACAAAACTCAATGATGACGAATTTACAGATACAGACGGTACAACCATTGTTCTTGCAACCGGATCAATGGTAAACGATGTAGTTGAGTTCCAAAAATACTATCCAGCCTCAGGTGTAACCAATAATGCATTAAGAGAATTAACAACATTTACAGCAACTGCAAATCAAACATTATTTACAATCGATTATACACCAGGTCTTCTTGACATCTACTACAACGGTGCAAGATTATCTCCGGTTGAATATACAGCAAATAACGGTACTTCATTTACCCTAGCTACAGGATCGGCTGCTGGCGATATCATTGATGTACTTGTATATTCATATCAAGTAGGATCATTTAGCGGTATTGGCGGTGCAGGTCAAACCAATCAAGTAGCTTTCTACTCTACTACTTCTTCAATAAGTGGTAGCAATAATTTTACTTTCGATGGATCGACAGCTAGAGTTACAGGTAGTTTGATTGTATCAGGATCTTCAACATTTACAAATATTGGTCCAACCATCTTGAGTGGTAGTTTGACTGTAAGCGGAAGCATTAGTGCTGCCAACAGCAACATGACAGCTTCAAACTTACTTGTAAACGGTACTATAACATCACAGACACTTATAGTCAATACAATAAGTTCTTCTATAACATATTCTTCTGGATCAAATATATTTGGTAATTCACTATCCAATACACAGCAATTTACAGGAAGTGTAAGTGTAACTGGATCATTTAATAGTGCTCAAGATGTTATTATTAACTCTGTTAATGTAGGTAGAGGAGGTGGTAATTTAGCAACTAATACAAGAATTGGTAGCGGTTCTTTACTTTCTAATACAACCGGAACATCAATTACTGCATTAGGTTATAGAGCTTTAACAGCCAACACTACAGGTATTAACAATACTGCTATCGGTACATCTGCAATGGCAGGCAATACCTACGGTACCAGAAACGTAGCTATAGGTACTTCTGCTCTTATAAACAATACGTCAGGAAACTGTAACGTAGCTATAGGGCAAAATGCTTTAACAGCAAATACTACAGGAAATGACAACGTAGCTGTTGGTAGAATTGCTTTATTTTCTAATACAGCAGGAATTGCTAACGTTGCAGTTGGTTCTCAAGCATTGTATTCAAACACAGCATCAAACAACACAGCAGTCGGTTTCTGTGCATTAAGAAGTAATACTACTGGTACTCAAAATACGGCTTTAGGTACAGGCGTACTAAGAAGTAATACAACTGGTGCATATAACACAGCAATAGGACAGTCATCTTTATGTTCTAATACAACAGGAATAAGCAATATTGGTGTAGGTTCAAGTACATTAAGAAATAATGTTGGAGGATATAATAACGTTGCTATAGGTGAAAGTGCAATGTTAGGTAATGTAAGCGGAAATAACAATACTGCTTTAGGTACATCTGCTTTACTCTGTAACACAGCATCAAACAATACCGCAGTAGGATTTTGTGCATTAAGAAGTAATACAACAGGTACATACAATACAGCTCTTGGAACAGATACTTTAAAAACAAATACAACCGGAGAAGGTAATACTGCTGTAGGTTTACGCTCTCTATGTTCAAACACAATAGGATCTCAAAACACAGCTTTAGGTAATAAGGCTTTGAGAGCTAATACAACAGGTATAGCTAATATAGCTGTAGGCGCTAGTGCTTTATATAATAACACTTCAGGTATTTGCAACATCGCAATTGGAAATTCTGCATTATCAGTAAATTCAACTGGTAAGTATAATATTTCTTTAGGTAATGAGTCTGCCTTCATTAATAGCACTGGAGAAAGTAATATTTCAATAGGTTTCCGTGCATTGAACTCAAATAGCACAGGAAATGCTAGTGTTGCTGTAGGTCAAGAGGCATTATGTTTATCAAACTTTGCATCAACATCAGCAAATGCAAACGTAGCAGTAGGATTTCGTGCATTAAAAGCAGCAACAACAGGAAATAGAAACACAGCATTAGGTACTAGAGCACTAGAGGTTAATACTACAGGCGCAGGTAATACAGCAGTAGGAAACCAAGCAATGGTTTCTAATACCATAGGTGCTAATAACGTTGCAATTGGACTTTATTCTTTACTAATTAATTCAAGTGGAGTTAATAACGTAGCAATCGGTAGAGATGCTATGTACTGTAACTCAGCAGGTCAAAATAATGTAGCTGTTGGATATCAAGCCTTACGCACTAATACAACCTCCGACAACACCGCAGTCGGTTTCTGTGCATTAAGAAGTAATACAACAGGTGTAGGAAATGTGGCAGTGGGTAGTAATGCGCTTGCTGTTAATACCACAGGTTATAGAAATACTGCAGTAGGAACATCATCAATACAATCTAATACAACAGGAATTCAAAATACCGGTTTTGGATGGGCAACATTAAGAGATAATACAACAGGCGCAGCAAACACTGCTGTTGGTGAAGCAGTATTAAGAGATAATACCACAGGTACAGGAAACACTGGTGTTGGTTCTGGTGCTTTAGTTTGTAATAAGGGTAGCAATAATACAGGAATTGGTCGTTTAGCATTGTTTACTAATACTACAGCATCAAATAATACAGCAGTAGGATATAGTGCTTTGAGATGTAATACAATAGGAACTGAAAGTGTAGCAATAGGTGCAAGTGCTCTTTGTGCTAACACAACAGGCACTTCAAATGTAGCTATAGGATTTTGTTCTATGAGATCTAATACTACAGGTGCATCAAATGTAGCAGTAGGTTGGTTTGCACTTCGTGATAATACTGTGGGTAGATATAATGTTGCTGTAGGTGTTAACACTCTAAGAAATGCAACAGCTGGATTCAATACAGCAATAGGGGGTGATAATCTTTATAAAAATACAACAGGTGAATGTAACGTAGCAGTAGGACATAATGCTTTATATAGTAATACTGTTGGTAGATGTAATGTAGCTGTAGGTAATAGTGCTCTTAGAGCAAACATATCAGGTAACAGAAATGTGGCTATTGGATTTTGTGCACTTAATGTAAGTACTGTATCTTATAATGTAGCTATTGGAGGAAATGCTTTAAGTGCCAATACTACAGGAACTGTTAACCTCGCAATAGGACAAGGTTCATTAGTTACTAATACCTCAGGAGTAGGTAATATGGCTATAGGTAGAGACTCTTTGTTTTTAAATGCTACAGGAGGATGTAATACAGCTTTAGGTCATTGTACTTTATTTGCTAACACAGCTTCAGCGAATACAGCTGTAGGTTTCTGCGCATTAAAAAGTAATACAACAGGTGTACAAAATACAGCAGTAGGATTTTTAGCAGGAGCAACTACTTCAGTTTGTTATGGTTTAACAGCTGTAGGATATAAAGCAGCACAATCAGCTACTTCTCGTCAAATAACAGCAATAGGAAGCGGTGCGGCTTGTAATCTTACAACAGGATGTCATAATACAGCAATAGGAGGTGTTGCTTTAAGATCAACTACAACAGGACAACAAAATACAGCAGTAGGTTATTACGCTTTAGGTAGAAATACAACAGGTCAAGGACATACAGTTGTAGGAAACTATGCTCAAGCATCTATTAATACAGGTATAAATAATACTATTGCTATCGGTTGCTGTGCACAAACATCTGCTACAACAGGTCACACTGTATGGGGTAACAGTGCAAACAATGCTTGTAACTGTGTATATTTGGCATGGTCTGTAGCTTCTGACTGTAGAGACAAGGCTAATATCAAACCATTAAACAGCAAGTATGGTCTTGCTTTAATAAACAAACTACGTCCTGTTGCCTTTAACTGGGACTACCGTGAAACCTATGCTAGAGAGTGCAAATATGAATATGGACAGAAAGACGGCAGTTTCATTAGTGAAAAGCAGAGCTACGGTCTCATAGCCCAAGAGTTGAAAGAAGTGCTAGACGAACTAGACATCAATTTTGATGCATTAGGCCATGATTCAGAGAAAGATGCTTATCGTCTAAGTTACGAAGATCTAATTGCTCCGATCATCAAGGCAATCCAAGAACTCAAAGCACAAGACGACAATCTACAAGAACAAATAAACGAGTTAAAGAATAGATAACAATGAGTAAAACCAGAAATACAGGCTTTCTAACCAACGTAGTACAACCTACCCCTCAAGGTGACATCAACTTTGTAAGTGGTTCTACTACTCTAATGTCTATTAGCTCTTCAGGTGCGATTACTACGATTGGTAGTATTTCAGGTTCAATAACTTCAGCCTCTTTTGCAGCAACTGCTTCTTCGGCAGACAGTTTCCTTGTTAGAAACAACTTCACTTCTTCAAACGCTCTTGTAAACGGTACCATTACAGCACAAACTCTCGTTGTACAAACTGTTACTTCTTCTATTACTTATTCTTCAGGATCGAATATATTCGGCAATTCTTTATCTAATACACAACAATTTACAGGTTCAGTTAGTGTGACTGGGTCGTTTAATAGTGCTCAAGATATTACGATCAATGGTGTAAGCGTTGGTAGAGGTGCAGGTAATGTAGTTTTTAATACAAGATTAGGTAGTGGATCACTTTTCTCTAATACAAACGGAGGAATGAATGTAGCTGTAGGATACAAATCATTAACATACAATACTACAACAAGTGGCAACACTGCTTTGGGTGCTTGTTCTTTATTCGCAAATATAGCTGCTCAAAACACTGCTATAGGATATAATTCATTAAGATGTAATACAACAGCAAGTAACCAAGTTGCTATTGGTGCAAGTGCTCTGAGGTTTAATACTTCTGGTATTAATAACGTAGCTATAGGTAGAAGTTCTCTTAGGTATAATCTAATAGGAAACAACAATACAGCAGTTGGATATTACTCTCTGCGTGAAAACACAGCATCAAACAATACAGCAGTAGGATTTTGTGCATTGAAAAGTAATACCACTGGTGCTTATAACGTAGCAATAGGATCTATAGCTTTACAAAGTAATACAACGGGAAAATATAACGTAGCCACAGGTAGAGGTGCTTTGAATAAAAACACAACAGGTAATTGTAACTCAGCGTTTGGTGTTAACTCTTTACTATACAATAATACTGGGGCAAATAATGTGGCTATTGGATTTAGTGCTCTGTATTGTAATAAAGCAGATAACAACACAGCAGTAGGTAGAAGTGCATTGTTTGCTAATACTACTGGTACAGCAAATGTAGCAGTTGGTAGAAGTGCACTAAGTTCTAATCAAGTAGGAAGTAGTAATACTGCAGCAGGTCACTTTGCTTTAATATACAATACAACAGGCAATTGTAACACAGCAATCGGTGCGTGTACTTTAGTTAACAACACATCAGGCGTAGGAAACGTTGCTATTGGATATAGATCAATGGTAGCTAATACTTTTGGTAATTTCAATACCGCAGTTGGTCGATGCTCATTAGCAAATAATACTACAGGTATTTATAATAATGCTTTAGGTACTAATGCACTAAGATATAATACAGAGGGATCCAGAAATAACGCTTTTGGAGAAGATGCTTTAAAATCCAATACAACAGGAAACCTAAATTCAGCATTTGGTCATGCTGCTTTATTTGCTAATACAACAGGTGTTAATAACGTAGCAGTGGGTTACTTAGCATTAAGAAGTAGTACAACTGCAAGATTCAATACAGCCGTAGGTGCTAATGCTATAAGGGTTAACGTATCCGGCGAATATATGACAGCAGTTGGTCATAATGCTTTAAAAAATTCTACAGCAGGCTGTAATACAGCTATGGGTGTAGATGCTTTATATAACAATACAATAGGTATCAGAAACGTAGCTATTGGTAGCTGTGCTTTATATAAAAATACAACAGGTAATTTTAATACAGCAGTTGGTGAACAATCATTAAGAAATAATACAACAGGCACTTGTAACACAGCTGTTGGACATCAATCATTATGTGCAAATACAACAGGTAGATTTGCTACCGCAGTAGGTTTTTATGCACTTAAAACTAATGATGGTGATGGTAATACCGCTATTGGTTTTAGAGCAATGTGTGCTAATACAACAGGAATTCAAAATACTGCTATTGGTAATAGTGCAATGCAAAATAATACTACCGGTGCTTATAACGTAGCTGTAGGTAGACAAGCTTTAAATACTAATACAGTAGGTTCTGCAAATACTGCTATAGGATTTCACTCTCTACAACTTAATACAGCATCAAATAATACCGCTGTAGGATATTGTGCAATGAGAAGTAATACAACAGGTGTTACTAATGCAGCTTTTGGTTTTTGTGCTTTGGCTTCAAATACAACTTATAGTGGAAATACTGCATTAGGACATTCTGCATTAAGATTAAGTACCACAGGTGGAGGTAATACTGCAGTTGGAACAACAGCTATGTGTGGAAATATTAGCGGCAATAGTAATACATCAATGGGTTATAGAACTTTATGTGGTAACACAATAGGTTCACAAAATACAGCTCTTGGTAGACACGCTTTGTGTTCTAATACGACAGGCAATGCTCACGTAGCTGTAGGATATAATGCACAAAGTACACTAAATGCTAACGTATCGAGTACTATTGCTATAGGATGCGGAGCTGTTACTTCTGCGACTTCTGGTCACACTGTTTGGGGTACAGCATCAAACAACGTCTGCAACTGCGTTTACTTAGCCTGGTCTGTAGCTTCTGACTGTCGCGATAAAGCAAATATTAAACCACTAAATAGTAAGTATGGTTTAGCCTTAATCAATAAATTACGTCCTGTAGCATTCAATTGGGACTACCGTGAAACTTACGCTAGAGAGTGTAAGTATGAATACGGTCAAAAAGATGGTAGTTTCATCAGTGAGAAACAAAGCTATGGATTGATTGCTCAAGAGTTGAAAGAAGTATTAAACGAATTAGATATTAAATTCGATGCTCTAGGTCATGATCAAGAAAAAGACGCTTACCGTCTAAGCTACGAAGACTTAATTGCTCCAATCATCAAAGCCATCCAAGAACTAAACGAAAGAGTAACAATACTAGAAGAAAAAGTTGGATAATTAAATAAAATATATTATATTAAGGTTATGCGAAGAGTTTTGATAGGTACTCCTTCCTACGATGGAAGAATTGATGTGTGGTTTGCAAACTCACTCATTCAAACAGTTAAAATAGCAGAAAAGAAAGGTATCTTTGTTCATGCTATCTATACTTCATACGATTCATTAATTCAAAGAGCTAGAAATAGCTTATTCCGTCTTGCATTGCAAGGCAATTACGATGATCTTTTCTTTATTGATTCCGATTGCGAGTGGGAACCTGAGTGGTTTTTTAGGTTGCTTGATAGACCGGAACCAATTGTTGGAGGTGCTTTGATCAAGAAATCAGAAAAAGAAGGTTACACAGTTAAACTGTTAAACAAACAGCTAAAGTGGAATGAAGACAAAACACTAATTGAAGTGGACGGAGTCGGAACTGGATTTATGAAAGTGTCTAGATTTGCACTTGAAAAACTCTGGGAAATTTCCGATCACTATATGTCAGAAGGTGAAGAGCATAGAATGATATGTGATATAAAAGTGGAAAATGGAGATCTAATCTCAGAAGATTATGTAATAGCAAACAAATGGAAAGGTTTAGGGTATAAAATATGGCTTGATCCTACAATTACTATCAACCATATAGGAACTAAAAAATTCAAAGGCGATTTCAATAACTTTATAAAAAAACTAGGATATGAATGATAAACCGATGGGCGGTACAGAATTAATGTACGAAGAGCTAATGAAAAGATTACCTGAAGAGTTAAAAGACAGATTTTCTATTTTTAATTATCCTGCTTATGCAGATCTCAATAAACCAACCATTTATTGGAACCAGCTAAGCTATGATCAGCAAGCAGTACAGTTTCTCAAAGAACCAGAAAATATAGAAAAGATAGATAGGTTTGTATTTGTGTCGAACTGGCAAGCAGAACAGTTTAGAAAACTGTACGGTATTCCAGGTGTAAGAACCCAAGTTATCAAAAATGCTAGTATCGGTGTTGTACAAAGATCGCAAGGTAAAAGAGATAAAGTAAGATTATGCTATACTTCAACACCTTGGCGAGGTTTAGATGTATTGCTAGCTGCTTGGGAATTACTCAAACCTCAAGATGCAGAATTGCATATCTTCTCAAGTACAAAGATTTACGGTAGAGATTTTGCAATCAACAACGAAAACTATTATCAAGACTTGTACGATAAATGCGAAGCATTGGAAGGTGTAGTGTATAGAGGTTCTATTTCAAACGAAGAACTACGTAAGGAACTTTCTACTTTTGACATCCTAGCATATCCTAATACATTTGAAGAAACATCTTGCATAGCTGTTATAGAAGCTTTATCAGCAGGATTGAGAGTTGTTACTTCCTCTCTAGGTGCTTTACCAGAAACAACTGAAGGTTGGGCTAGAATGTATCCGTTTATTCATGATAAAGGAAGACATGCAATGAAGTTTGCAGAAATCCTTTTAGACGAAATAGAAAAGATAAGAAGTGGTGAATTAGACAACCAATTAGAATTACAAAAAACAGTCTATGCTCCAAGATGGAGTTGGGACGAAAGAATAAAGGAATGGATAAACTTTTTAAACACATTAATCCAACTAGAGCAATCGACATTGGAGCCCACGTTGGAAACTTCACAAAGCAGCTCAGCTACAGATATCCAACATGTAGGACTGTAATGATTGAGGCAAATCCTCACTGTGAATCCTACTTGAGGCTACTAAGTAAACCTTATCACATAGTGGCATTATCGAATAGGGAAGGATATGCGGAATTACATGTTGAAAAGATAAATAAAGTAGGAACAGGTGCTTCAATATATAAGGAAAATACAGAATGGTATAGGGAAGGGAATTATGAAAAAATTGTAGTACCACTTAAGACCCTAGATAGTTTTAATTTTTTTGAGAACGAAGAAATAGACCTAATAAAGATAGATGTACAGGGCTCAGAACTAGATATAATAAGAGGTGGTAAAGAGACCTTAAAAAGAACATCTTTTGTAAATTGCGAAGTTGCTTTAGTTCAGTATAACCAAGGTGCACCCTTAATAGGCGAGGTAGTAGAGGAAATGAGAGAGTTAGGATTTTGTATATTTGATATAGTTGAATACCATAGTTTTCCGCAATTATATGGCGGAGCTTTCTTTCAATTAGACTTACTTTTCAAGAAAATTTGATATTTATTAAAAAAATATAACGCCATGATTTTCGGTCAAATTAGCCCAGTACTTAGTCTTGCAACGCAAGATACTCTTTTTAACCCAGCTCCAGAGTTCGTTACAGCTTCCTATATGACTGCTGTAGCAAATCAGTATGCTCTTGGTGCAAACGTAGTAAATTTCCGTGTATCATACGGTAACTGTATTTTCGATAGCGGAAGTGTAGTAGGATTCAATGTCGTACATTCTGATAACGTAATTCTTTCAGGTAGTACAATCACTACTTGGGGTGAGAATGATGCGGTTATTTTGGATGCTATTGCAGCTGAGCAAGGAACAACTGTAGTTGCAGTTGTATCTGGAAGCATAAACGGTCCTGGATTCTAACATTGAATTCAGAAAAGGTTTTATAAAAATATGTTATGGTTCAAAAAATATTCTACAACAGCTCTTTGCCTAGAGCTGGTTCTACGCTAATACAAAATATCTTAGGTCAAAATCCTAGCATCCATACGACCCCAACATCGGGGTTGTATGAGATGTTATCAGCATGCAGGACAATTTTTACAGACGGATTAGAATTTAAAGCTCAAGACCAAACTGAGATGGAAACCGGATTTAAGTCATTCTTAAAGAATGGACTTTATGGTTTTTATGAGAATCTTACAGATAGACCTTATGTAATTGACAAATGCAGAGGATGGGGTTCTGAGTGGGAATTTGTTAATGCATTTGATCCTAATCCAAAGATCATTTGTATGATAAGAGATATAAGAGCTATCTATTCTTCATTAGAAAAAAAATATAGATCACATCCGCTAACAGATCATCACATTGCAAACTGGGGTAATCTAACAGGAACAACTACAGATAAAAGAATGGTTGTATGGTCTAATAATCCACCAATTGGACCAGCACTTGATAGATTGTACCAAATCCTAGTTCAAGGTTTACATAAAAATATTCTTTTTATTAAATTCGAAGAATTGTGCATTGATCCAGATTCTCAGTTGAGAAGAATCTACGAATACTTAGAGTTACCTTATTACAAGCATGATTTTAAGAACATTCCACAATACACAAAAGAAGATGATAAGTGGTATGGTGTATTTGGTGACCACATTATTAGAGGCGACCTCAAACCAGTCAAAAATGACTTTTTAGAGGTGCTAGGTCCAAACGCTTGTAAAATTATAGAAGATAACTATAAGTGGTTCTTTAACGACTTTGGTTATCAAATATGAGAATAGCATATACAATACTCGAAGTAGATAGGCATGAAAATGCAAATCTAATAAGATCCAAACTATCTTTTCTAGACGAAATGAAAACAGAGGTTTGTGATGCTAGAAAAGAGTATCCAAATTGTATAAACAAGTATCCTCAGTATAAACACATTTTTAACAGTCTCACTAATGTAGGATTTATAGGACTGTGGATTAGTAATTTGAATGCTTTTTACAGTCTATTAGATTCTGATTACGATGCTATACTGATCTTTGAAGATGATGCTGTGCCCGTGGAAGATTTTGAAACAAAGTTTCAAATTTGTGTAGAGGAATTGCCAGAAGATTTTAGTATATTATCTATGGGGTATAGAGAAGTGTATTTAAACAGCTATACAAAAGAGCATTTGATTGGAAAAGCAAACATTTGTAGAATGTTTCAAACAGGAGATAGTTGGGCAGTATTGTATAACAAAGAGTTTGTCAAAGAATTATTGGCTGCTATAGTAAATTATAAAATACTAGGAGGCCTGTCAGATACAGCTATTATGTCTTATGCTTTAGGTAATGTAAATCCAAAAACAAAATTTAAGCCATATAATCCAATACCTTCTCTGGGAAGTTTTGTATCACAGGACTGTAGCCAAGAAATTAGTTCTATAGCAAACGCACCAAACATTAATGAGTATATAAATAATTTATAATGAACGTAGGTTATAAAACAGAATCAGATTTATTAAAAGAAGAAAAATTTGCAGTTTTGGAAGACAAATCAAACAACAGCAATAAGTATGTCGTATGGCATATTGAAGGCGGATTAGGAAAGAATGTAGCAGCAACAGCTCTCATTTCATCAGTAAAAAAGAAGTATGAAGATAGAAAACTCATACTCGTAGTATCGTATCCTGAGGTCTTTTTGAATCACCCTGATATCCATAGGGTGTATAGAGCAGGTATGACATCCTACTTCTACGACGATTTTATTAAAGACAAGGATACACTTGTATTCAAGCACGAACCCTATTTTCAGTCTGATCATATTATGAGAAAAAAGCACCTTATACAAAACTGGTGCGATTTACTCGAGGTTGAGTATGAAAATCAGTATCCAATCTTATATCCAAACATGATACAAAAGGATGTTATGTTTAACTGGAAGCGAGATAGACCTACTATGATTTTGCATACAAACGGAGGACCATTGCAGCAAGACTCACTATACTCGTGGACTAGAGACATGCCTTATGGTATTGCTCAAGCTATTGCAGAAAAATACGGAAATAGATATCACATAATTCAGGTCGGTAGAGATCCAAGACAGGCAGCACCTGGTGTAGAGTTTGTCAATATGAATATGACAAATCACGAATTGTTTAGTATGCTAGTACTATCTGAGAAAAGAGTTCTTATAGATTCTTGCCTTCAACATGCTGCTGCTGCAATGAAACTGAAATCTACAGTTCTTTGGGTTGGAACTTCACCCAAGAATTTTGGATATGATATACATTCAAATATTGTAGCAAATCCACCTAAAGGAAATGTTAAAATGATTGATGCATATTTGTTTGATTATTCGTTTGAAGGTATAGCTCACGAATGTCCGTATATGGATTTTTCAGAAATGTTTGACATAAACGATATCTTTAAATCAATAGATAAACAATGATTGTAGTACTATTTGGTCAACCGCATTGTGGTAAGTCTACATTAGCAAAACTTTTACCATATTATAGAAATATAGATGGAGATGAACTAAGAGCATTATTCGTAAATAAAGATTATAGCAGAGAAGGAAGGATTAGAAATCTAAATAGAGCTAGCGACATTGCTCATTATTTAAATAGCATAGGAAAAGACGTTGCATTATCTCTTGTCTATCCTTACAAAGAAGCTAGAGACTATCTAAACAGCTTAACCGATAACGTAGCTTGGGTGTACCTAACTTATGAAGGTGAAAGAGGAAGAGAAAATTTTCACGTAAAAGATTTTGAAATACCAGAAAAAGAAGCTATATTACATATAGATACTTCTACCACCAGTATAGAAGATTCTGTAAACAAAATATTAGAATATGTGGGAGCAAAAAATTCACGTTAAGTCATCTCTACCTAAAAAAGATAGCCAATGGTCTTTGTTTATTGGACGCTGGCAGCCTTTACACGAAGGACACAAGGAACTATTTAGGCAGAGAATTAAGGAAGGAGGTAAAGTGTGTATTGCAATTCGAGATATAGAACCTGACGAAAAGAATCCATTCTCTCCTCAAGATGTTCTTTTAAACATAGCTCATGAAATGGCATCCGAACTAAATGCAGGTAAACTCAAAGCTATAATTATACCAGATATCTGCTCAGTCGAGTTTGGAAGAGGAGTAGGATACGATATAATAGAACATATACCACCAGCTGAAATTGCAGATATTTCTGCAACAAAAATTAGGGAGCAGATGAAAGCGGAAGGAAAACTATGAAAGTAGACAAGAAAAGACATATTGCTAAAACAATTAGTTACAGAGTAGTAAGCACATTAATTGGATTCGTTATTATGTGGTTAGTAACAGGATCAGTTAAGATTGGTGCTGCTTTTGGTGTAGCCGAACTCGTGTATAAGCCTATACAGTACTATCTTCATGAAAGAATCTGGTATAGGTGGATTAAGTATGGTTTAGAGAAAGATTAACTTTTCGGATAAGTACGATATATTTATATATGAATCAAAATTTAAAACAATGGTATTATTTTTAGTAATTGTAGTCGTAGCTGCAGGAGTTGCTTTCTTAGTCCTCAAAAGTAAGAAGGTTGGAGATCTAACAGCAAAAGTTGAAAAAATTGAAGTAAAACCTGCTGAAGAAATTAAGCCAAAAGCAATAAAAAAACCAGCTGCTAAGAAATCAGTAAAAAAGGAAAAATAACATGAGTCAAAAACTTACGCCTGAAGAATTACAGGAGTTTAAAGGTTTTCGTGAAGAAGTTACACGCTTAGCATCTATTCTAGGAGAGTTACATTATCAGAAAACATTAATTGATCTTGAGTTGGAAAACTTGAAAGCTTCAATTAAAGCAAATGCAGAGAAGCAAAGTGAGCAACTCAAAGTTTTAGGACAGAAGTATGGCAACGGATCAATCAACCTAGAAACAGGTGATATTTCCGCAATAGATCCTGCATAAACTACTGCTGTATAATTATTTAGGTTTTGCTACTTATAACAGATATTTATAAGGAGAAATAAACTATTAAAATGGCAGAAGCATTAATTTCACCAGGCGTTTTCCTCAGAGAAAACGATCTTTCCCAAATAACACAAGGACCAATAACAGTAGGATCAGCTTTGATAGGTCCAACTGTTTTAGGAAGACCTAACTTTCCAACTCTTGTAACATCTTATTCTGAGTATAAAGCTAAGTTCGGTACTACCTTCATTTCAGGTGGTACAACTTATGAGTACCTGACCTCTCAAGCAGCTTACAACTACTTCCAGCAAGGAGGTACTTCGTTGCTTGTAACAAGAGTGGCAAGTGGTTCATATACTCCAGCTGTTTCTTCATTCATTTCTAGCTCGAATTTGACTTCAGCTTGTTTTGAACTTGAAACTTTGTCAGTTGGTGTAATTATGAATAACGATTATTCATCTTCTGCATCTCAAGCTACAAAAGGAATCTTGCCAAGCGGTTCAGCAAATAACGTTAGATGGCAGATTGCTCAAGCTGATACAGCTTCTGGTTATTTCACTTTGTTGATCAGACAAGGTAATGACTACACAGCTAACCAATCAGTACTTGAGACTTGGTCAAACATTTCTCTTGATCCAAACCAAAATAACTACATTGAGTATGTAATTGGTAACCAAACCTACAACATCCTCACTGACG
>SXGQ01100435.1_pt1 | contig 21129 bp, 25 predicted proteins | sample 3178371 | NCBI WGS metagenome assembly SXGQ01 (sample SAMN11356859, study PRJNA531348) | freshwater metagenome | isolation source: freshwater sample F1-20 | place: China: Fuxian Lake, Yuxi | collected 2017-12-25 | reverse complement strand
GTTTCGAGTGCATCAGTAGCGAACGGCGCGCCGCTCCGTTCGTGGGATTCCATGGCCCGGCGGACGGCGCGCGCCGTCTCCACGGGCAGGGAAAGGCGCGTTGAGATTGTCTGGATGGATGGAATCGGCATGGTCGGGGTTCCTATGTCGGGGGTGGTCAGTCGGTCAGTCGGTCAGTCGGTCAGTCGGTCAGTCGGTCAGTCGGTCAGTCGGTCAGTCGGTCAGTCGGTCAGTCGACAAGGGCCCAACCGGGCAGGAATTGAGACGGTGCGCAGTCTCCGCAAAACACGACCCGGCACCTTACCCACAATGCGCCGTTGTAGCGGCGGACGGTTCGCCCCGTGATTTCAACACGGACGGCGGATGGGGCCATGGTCCCCCGCAATCTCCACTCCGGCACCGTCGACCATCCGGCGGCGCCGGCGTCAAGCGGGTGGACCGGTTCAAGGGCGGCGCAGAAAGGGCCCCATCCGTCCAGCCTGACAGTGGGGCGAATGGTCCGCGAATGATAGCCGGGGGCAGGGTCGCCGATGGTCGGGGTCGGGGTCGGGGTCAGTGTGCCGATGGCTGCCACGGTCGGGGCTCCATTGTTCGGGGGTGCGGGGGGAGTTTGGTTCGGTAGTGTTTTCAATCTTCAATCTCTACAAGCGCGAAAGCGTATCGACCCGGGGCGATCGGTCCCCCGATTAGTTCGACCGACAACACTCCGCCGGGGGGCGATAGCTGGAAAACCATTTTCTGCGCCGCGGCGCAATGGTTATCGGTGGCTGATATCCCGTGGTCGTAGGGAGCGACCATGCGGCGCCCGTGACTATGGCGGACGGATACCCGCGCGCCACGATGGTCGGTCGCCGGGAGAAATCGGGTTTGGATGGTTTGTCCGGTGCGGACGGAACACGGCAGGGGGCGGGGGGTTTCCACGGTCGGGGTTCCTATCTACAGGGAAGGGTCGGTCGGTCGGTCGGTTGTGCTGCCGGCGCGGTGAGGCCCCAGCGGGTCAGTCGGTCGGTCGGTTGTGCTGCCGGCGCGGCAAAGCTCCAGCGGGTCAGACGGTCGCGCAGTAGTGGTCGACTGCTTCATAGAAAGCGTCACACAGTGACGCAATGACGTCTTGCTTGCGGTCGTGCCGCGAAACCGTTCCGCAGCCGCAAAATCCGCGGTGGTCGGCGTCAAAAGAGGGATCCCCCGTGGCAATGTCGATGGTACCTTCCGGACGAATGTAGACCCGAAAGACGAGCGATTCGTCTTCATCGCCATCGTCGAATGACTGTGGCGCGGACCCGAAGAATGCATCCGCTTCTTCACGCAAGTCGGCGACGAGCGACCGCAAGCGGTTTGGCAGAAACCCGCCCTTTCTGCCGATCCAATCGGAAAGCCCGTCGGCAGCATATTCGGATTCGTCGCTCCAGACTCCGCCGGCGACGTCACGAAGGATCATTTCCAGAGAAGCGTTGGGGTCCATGGCTGTTTTCTCCATTCCAAGTTGCCGTTCGTCCGGCCGTCCAATCGTCGGCCGGTTGATGAAAGGTAGGGAATGAATCGACGCGAGTCAAGCCTAGGATTCAAAAAAAACGAAAATATGCGGTTTTCCCGGGAAAAACTGCGTTTTTCGGGCCCGGTCGGGTTTCCGGCGGACACTCTGGACCGTGAGAATCCACCCCAAAAGGGGTAGGGTTTGGCAGATTCTATAGCCTATGCGCGGTGGGCGCGGTGGGCGCACACTGGACGGGCGTACACTGGACGGGCGCACACTGGACGGGCGCACACTGGACGGGCGCACACTGTACGGGCGCACACTGTACGGGCGCACACTGGACGGGCGCACACTGTACGGGCGCACACTGTACGGGCGCACACTGGACTGGCAACCGGAACCGCGCCAATCCGTCAACCCCCCCGATGGCGGGAGATTCAATTGTGGCGGAATCGTAAGGCGAAGTGGCGCACCGGTTGCAGGGGGAAGCAAAAACTGTGCCGGGAAGGGGGGGCTTGCGAAAAATTCAGGGTCGCGTGGCAGACCGCATGTCCAGGGAGCCGCACGCCGTCCCGAAATTGGGACTTTTACTCGGCCATTCGAGTTTCGCGAAACGCGAACTCTTCGACCACGAAACGAGTTGCGCCGCCTGACTCCCTTGTTGGGCGCCCCCTGCCCTGCCACCCTGAATGTATGAAGGGTCGTCCTCCGACGCCTCAGCACATCCTCAAACTCCGCGGCTCGAAGCGGGCCAATGATCGCGAGGAGCTTGGGGCAACACCAACAACCGCCGTCCAGCCGCCCGATTGGCTCAAGCCTCGAGCGAAAGAGGTGTTCGCTGCCGTCGTCGGATGGCTGACCGCGATGGGGACGATCGCCGACAGCGACGTTCATGTCATCGTCCGGTACGCAACGACCTACTGCCTTTGGGAGTTCGCCGCCCGAAAGCTCCAAGAAGCTGACATGGGCTACGTCGAAGTGACGGCACCCGACGGCGCCCTTCGGTTCTCGAGGCCGAACGGCGTGATGGCTCAGTACCGCGACACGGGCGAGGCGCTCCGGCACCTCGAGACCGTCCTGGGGCTGACCCCCGCCGACCGCGTTCGACTTGGGTACGGCGCGGTGAAGGTCGAGACGGATCCGATGGAGGATCTGCTCAACAAGCAGAACGAAAAGCAGGCCGGCGGTGCGTAGACGAGACTTCCTGGCGACCGCCGCCGCAGGAGTGGCTGCCGCTGCTGGCGCGCCCACGATCGGCGGACCAACCAACATGCAGCCTGGACGGGTCGACATCCGCAATTTCGTGCGGCTTCTGCGGCACACGGAGGGGCAGTTCGCCGGGAAGCCGTTCATCCCCGAGCCCTGGCAGGACGACTACCTCAACAGGCTGTTCAACACGCGGCGCCCGGACGGCCGACGGCAATACCAGCGGTCGTTCCTTGGCGTCCCGCGCAAGGCCGGGAAGACAGCGACCTGCGCGGCCATCGCCGACTTCGAGGGATTCTTCGGCGACGAGGGCGGGCAGATCCTCGTTGCAGCCGGCGACCGGGCTCAGGCCGGGCTGCTGTTCACGGCGGCGAGCCGATTCATCGAGTCGAACGCCAGCCTGTCGCGGCGGGCGAAGATCTACAAGTCGGCGATCGTCATTCCCAGCAAGAACACGACGATCAAGTTCATTTCGCGTGAGAGCAAGACCAAGCACGGCTACAACCCGTCGGTCGTGCTGATAGACGAGTACCACGTTCAGCCGAACCGCGATCTCGTCGACATTCTCGAGAGCGGCATGGGGATGCGAGTCGAGCCGCTGGTGATTTTCGTCACCACGGCCGGCATGGATCGCGTCGGCCCGTGCTACGAGGAGTGGCAGCGGGCACTGAAAATCCAGAGCGGAGCCCTCGTCGACGAGACATACCTGCCGTGCCTGTACTTCGCCGAGCAGGACGATGATCCGTTTTCGGAACTCACTTGGAAGAAAGCCAATCCGAACTACGGAGTGACTGTCCGCAAGGAGTTCATGGAGCGCGAGGCGGCTCTGGCGCGGGAGAGCCCGTCGCACGAAGTGAAGTTCCGCACCCTGTACCTGAATCAGTGGGTCTCGGCCGGCGCCAACAAGTTCTTCAAGGTCGGCGCATTCGAGGCGTGCGGCGAGCCGCTCGGCGACCTGACTGGGCGAGTGTGTTATGCCGGCATTGACCTGGGAAGCACTCGCGACACCACGGCGTTCGCGGTGGTGTGGCCGCCTGCGTCCGACGATCCGGAGGGCGCGTGGGACTGCATGGTTCACTTCTTCATCCCCGAGGACACCGCGGCCGAGCGGGCGAAGGAGGACCGAGTTCCCTATCTGGAGTGGGCAAAGGTGGGCCCCAACGGCGAGCCTCCATGCCTTACACTGACGGAAGGGGACATCACCGACTACGACGTCGTGCGCGACTACGTCATCGACTTTTGCTCAAAGCACACGGTGAAGTCGATCGCCATCGACCGCTGGAACGCCGCACACCTGACGACTCAGCTTCAGTCACAGGGCCTCAACATGGTTGGCTTTGGTCAGGGGTACGCCAGCATGAGTTCCCCGACCAAGCTCCTTGACGCGCTCGTCAGCCGGCGGAGGCTCCGTCACGGCGGGCAGAATCGCTGCCTGATCCATCAGGCAAGCTGCCTCGAGGTGAAGCAGGACGACGCCGGAAACATCAAGCCGACGAAAAAGAACAGCCACTCCACGGGCCGCATCGACGGCATGGTGGCTCTGATCGAGGCCCTCGGCGTGGCCGGCGCCGACCCCCGGGTTGATGCCTCCGAGCCGATGCTCATGGTGCTGTAGTGGACGCTGACGACGCCGCGATACTGATGGCGATCGAGCAGCGGAGCAACCTCTCGCGGATCTTCGAGGAGATCCGCGACACGCGCCGGACATCCGCCGGGGTGCCCGTCTCCCCCGAGCTTGCGCTCGAGTGTTCGGCGGTCCTCGCCGCGGTGCGGGTGCTGTCCGAGAGCATCGCCAGCCTTCCGCTCCACCTGTATCGCCGGCGGCCGGACGGCGGGAAGGAGATCGCCGACGATCAGCATCTCTACGACGTCCTGCACTACCAGCCGAACGAGTGGATGACGTCGTTCGAGTTCATCGAATGGCTGATGAGTCAGGTTCTTCTGTGGGGCAATGCCTACGCCTACATTCGCCCGAGCGGCGAAAATGGAGCCGTCGATTCGCTGATTCCGCTCCACGCCTCACGGATGGAGGCCAAGCGGCTCAAGTCCAGCGACCCAAGATCGCTGGGGCCGCTCCGGTACTACTACCAGCCGATCCCGACCCTGATCAGTCCGAATCCGGAGCCAGTGGAATACGCCGCCGGAGAGATCCTGCATATCCGCTGGCTCTCCAACGACGGAGTGACCGGCTTTGTGCCTACGACGCTCTCCCGCGAGGCGATCGGCTTGGCGCGGGCGACGGAGATTCACTCGTCGGCGTTTTTCGGCAATGGCGCCCGCGGTGGAACGATCATCGAAACTGATCAACCGCAAAAGCCGGAGACGCTCGACCGCTTCAAGTCTCAGTGGAATGAGGCGCATCAGGGGCCGAGGAACGCATACAAGACGATCGTGATGCCGTATGGGTTCAAGAAGCGGCCCGACGAGGTCAACAACGGGGCTGCTCAGCTTCTCGAGACCCGCCGCTATCAAGTCGAGGAGGTCGGACGCATCTATCGCGTCCCACCGCACCTTCTCGGTGACCTTTCCAACGTCAAGTACAACACCGTCGAGCAGATGGCGATCGACTTCGTCACCTTCGCCTTGATCCCGTGGTGCCGGCGGATCGAGCTTGCCATCCGCCGCGATCTTGTCGTTGACGACAAGCAGTTTTTCGCCGGCTTCGACGTCTCCGCGCTGATGGCCGGTGACTTCGAGTCGCGGGCGAAGTTCATTCGCGAGATGTGGAACGTCGGCGCCCTGGATGTCGACGAAGTTCGGAGCCGCATCAACCTCAACCCCCTGCCGAACGGCGCTGGCAAGAAGCGGTTTGTGCAGGTCAACATGGCGCTGCTCGATGCCTTCACCCCTGAGAATCCGACAGCCGGCAAGCCGGATGCTCCGCCGGAGGAGACACCTGCCCGGGGGCCGGAGGAACCGCCGGCCGGCGATGCCGAAGACGCAGATCAGCAGCGGGCCGCAGCCGAAGTCGTTTTCCAGACCAACGCTCGCCGGCTCGGCTGGGTCGAGTTCGACGGGATCCTCGAGCGGCGCAACAAGCCGGAGAAGATGGCGGCGTGGATCGACCAGATCGGCGAGCGGATGCGGATTGAACTCCGTGATGCCGCCATCGCGACTGGCCGAAACATCGACGACTTCGTGGTATCCTGGGTGAATAGCTCCAAAACAAGACTTCTGGAGTGCAACCGCAGCGGGCGGAAGTACGAGACAGCGCAAGCGGAGTGGTGCGAACGGCGCCTGTGACAAATGCCTGATGCTCCGATGCCTGGAGTCGCCCAGCCGGTTTCTGCCATGTCTGTCGAGGCGGCGCTTCAGGTTTCAGCGCGCCTGCATTGGCTGGCAATCGCCCAGTACACCTCCCAGGCCGAGCATTTCGACCGCTGGGGGTACTCCAAGCTCGCCGCCGCCGCGCGGGAAGAGGCCGAAGACGAGCGCGGGCACCTCCGGGCAGTGATGTCGCGGCTCGAGTTCTACGACATCCAGCCGACGACTGAACACGACCAGCCGAACTGGCCGCGGCACGACTTCGAGGGGATCCTCGCGTCGAACTACGCCCTCGAGGCGGCTGCGATGGTGACCGAACGCGGCAACGTCCTCGTCGCTCGCGCGGCCGGCGACGAGCTTTCCGCGGCCGTCTTTGCCCAGCTTCTCGCCGGCAGCGAGGAGTCAGTTGCACGAATCGAGGCCGACCGCCGGCTGATCGAGCAAATCGGCCTCGACAACTTCCTTGCGAACAAGGTGTGAGGCCGACAATGCCCTGGATCACCAAGAAGACGGCACAGTGCCCCGTCGGCAAGCCATACGGCGTGTTCAACAAGAACACCCGCCGGCTCATCGGCTGCCACGCGAGCGAGGAGAAGGCCAGGAAACAGCAGGCGGCGCTCTACGCCGAGGTCGGCGACCCGGCGGATGAGGCCCGCAGCGGAGACGACGGCGACATCGAGCGGCGGACGATCGCCAGCGAAGCCACCCTCGAGTACCGCGACGACCCCACGACGGGCGCCAAAGTGCCCGTGATTGTCGGCTACGCCGCAGTCTTCAACTCGGAGAGTCGAATCCTCGGTGATTTCATCGAAGTCATCGAGCCCCGGGCGTTCGACGACGTCTTGCGGTCCAACCCCGACGTCGTCGGGGTCTGGAATCACAACAAGGACATGCCGCTTGGACGCATCTCCGACGGCCGGCTCAAGCTCTCGATCGACGCGCACGGCCTTCGCTACGAGTTGACGCCCGATCAAGAGACGACGATCGGCCGCGATGTCACCATTTGGGTGCGCAACCGCACCGTGCAGGCATCCTCGTTCGCATTTGCTGTCGATCGCGCCGGTGGCGGAGAGGTGTGGGAACGTGCCGCGAACGGTATCCGCCTTCGCAGGATCACGAAAGTCAAGATTCTCGACGACGTTTCGCCGGTTCTGCGGCCGGCGTACGACGGAACGAGCGTTGTCGTCAGCCGAAGGGCGCTCGAGCAAGCCGCCGGAGAGGCGATGCGACCCAATCAGACCATGGCAAACGCCGCCAAGCGGGCTCTGAAGCTCGTGGAGAAGCGCGAAGACCGCGAAGACGTCGATCCGGAGGTTGTTCGGATCGCCGACCAGATCGCCAGCCGAGAGATCGTCACCTCGAGCGAGATTTTCGCGCTTTCGGGCTTCATGCAGCGCTGCCTGGAGGCCAAATCGCCGACTTGGTCGGGCTCGAAGGACTGGCTCGAGTACCAACTGCTCGGCGGAGACAGCGGGGAACGGTGGATTCACCGCCGCTGCGCCGATCCGCAGGCCGGAATCGCCGAAAACGACGAATCCGAGCCGCAAGATGACCACGAAGAGCGAGCCAGCGACGGCGTGAACCTTCGTCCGACCGCCGGCATGGCGGCGGCGGCCCGTCGAGGGCTGAAACTGCACGAAAACGGCCGATCTGGCGACGGTTTGAAGCCGGAAACGGTCGCCCGCGCGAAGAAAATCGCCGCTCGCGAGGCTCTTTCACCGAGTCATGTCCGCGAAATGCGTGCGTGGTTCCGCCGGCACAAGGTTGACCGTCGGCCGGGATGGGACAAGTCCGGGGATGAGTCTCCGGGGTTCACCGCCTGGATGCTGTGGGGTGGTGCGCCGGCGTGGCGGTGGTCCGAGGCCAAGGTTCTTGAGATGGAGCGGGCCGCGGGCCGCCGTGCGGACGACGGTGACATGATCGAGGCCGCCGAAGCCCTTCTCAGCGAGTTTCGCAGCCACGGCGACTACGAGGACGAGCCGATGAGTACGCACCCGGACAAGATCTCCATGGTCTACGCCGCCATTCGGGCTGCCGAGGAGCAGTACGGCGCGTGGACGAAGGACGACGAGAGGTACATGGAGGGATCTCCGTGCCGCGGTGACGGCTACACCTGCCGGCTGATGGTCGATGTCCGCAGCGACGACGGCGATGCCGACGACAAGCCGGCTATGCGGTCGAGCGAAGGCGGTGAGCCGAGCGAGCCAGCCGGCGACGAAGCATCGGCAACAGCGGTTGCCGATCCGCCGCCAGCCAAGAAAAACAGCGACGAAGACGATGTGATTGCCGCACTCGCTGCGATGAACGCAGTTGTGCTGGCGACTCACTTGCACGGGTCGTCTCAGGCCGAGTAGAGTACAGGTATAAGTCACAGTTGCTTCGTGGCGGATGTCACGAAGGACAGTGCGAGCAACGCGAGGAATCGCGTATGCGGCGCGCTAGCGGGCAATACACCCGCCGGCCGTCGCGCACGCATCGGCCGGCTCAAATAGGAGCAGGTCGATGTCGAAGACGCTCAAGGCTCTCCAGAACCGCGCCGCTGCCATCTCCACGCGGATGCGGTCTCTGTCGGACAACACCGACCGCACCGAGTCGGAGAACGCGGAGCTTCGGAATCTCGTCAAGGAGAGCCACGAGGTTCGCCAGAACCTCGAGTTCGAGAAGAACATCGCCGACGAGCAGGCGAATCTCCGCGCCGTGGTCGAGCCGGCGGCTCCCGCTGGCACCCAGGCCCCCGCTCCGGCGGGCGTCCAGGCCAACGCTCCGGCCGAGGAGACCCCCGAGGCCCGGAGCCGGAAGACGCTCCGCGAACTCGAGGTCCGCGGCGTTCCTGTCCCGCATCACACCCAGCTTCGGGCGTTCAACGAGCGGCCCGAGGACGTCGAAGTCGCCTACCGCATGGGCCGATGGCTCCGCGGGCACTTCTTCAAGAACGCCGAAGATCTTCGGTGGTGCGCCGATCACGGCGTTACTGCCGGCGGGTCTCCGGAAGCGCGGGCTCTCGGCGAGAACAGCAACACCGCGGGCGGGGCCCTGGTCCCGAACGAGTTCGCGGCCCGCGTGATTCGGCTTGTCGAGAGCTACGGCACCTTCGCGTCCTCGCCGGTCGAGAAGGTGACGATGACTCGCGACACGATGATCATCCCGAAGCGAGTCTCCGGCACCAGCGCCTACTTCATCGGCGAAGGCGTGGCGGTGACCGAGAGCCAGCCGAGCTACGCGAACGTGCAACTCGTCGCGAAGAAGCTGGCCGTCTCGACTCGGATGTCGTCCGAGGTCGTGGAAGACAGCCTGATCTCGCTCGCGGACGCGGTCGCCGCGGAGTTCGCCACCAGCCTCGCGTTCCAGATCGACCAGTGCGGGTGGATTGGTACGGGCTCGGCGGCCTTCGGCGGCATCTTCGGGCTGGTCAACAAGCTCGACAGCGGCGACTACCCCAACTCGGTCGTGACCGCGGACTCGACGCAGACGTCGTTCGAGACGCTGACCATCGGGGCGTTCCTGAAGTGCATCGCTCGCCTGCCTCTGTACGCCCGCAACGGCGCCCAGTGGTACGTCAGCCCGGCCGGCTACGCCGCGTCGATGGCTCGGCTCCGGTACGCGGCTGGCGGTAACACCATCGCCGACCTCGGCGGCGGTGTGACCGAGACGTTCCTCGGCTACCCGGTCAACCAGATCCATGTGATGAACAGCACTCTCGGGGCCGACGCCTCCAAGGTGAAGGTGCTGTTCGGCAACGTCGGCCTGTCGAGCATCTACGCTCGTCGGCGTGACTTCTCGGTGCGGCTGTACGATCAGGTCTACGCGACCACTGATCAACTTCTCCTGCAAGGTACGCTCCGATTCGACATCAACCATCACACCCTCTCGTCCAAGGACGGGGCGGGTAGCGACATCAGCGGCCCGGTGGTGGCCCTCAAGACGGCGGCGTCCTGAGCATAGCCTCCCCAACCAGACACCACTCGTAAGGAGTACCTCGAGAGATGATCCAGCATCAGATGGACAAGGTCGTGTCGGCAATCCCGACCGCGGTCGGGTCGTCCGCGGTGACGCTGACGGTCGACACCCGCGGGTGGGACCACTGCTCGTTTACCGCGATGCGGGCGAGCAACGCCAGCACGGTGTTCGCGTCGGTCCTCAAGGTCGATGGGAGCGAGGACAACGTGACCTACTCCCCCGTGTCCGGCCTTGTCGGCGGGACGGACTTCACGATCGCGGCTGTGTCGGACACGGCTTCGCCGGCGTCCTACAAGGTCGACGTCGACACGAAGGCACGCCCGCGCTACCTCCGCCTCACCGTCACCCCCGCGGTGTCGGTGAACGTGGCGGCGACGGCTCGCCTGAGTCGGGGCGAGCAGGCTCCGGTCACGGCGAGCGAGGCGGGCGTCATCGGCTGGGTGGTTGGCTGAAGCAAGCGGGGCGGCCACGGACGGCCAGCAAGGCGCAGGGAAGCGCGCCCGCTCCTCATAGGAGCGACTGAAAATGCTGGTTCGTGTCGGGAACGCCGAAGCCGAGGTCAAGGTCGCGGCCGTCATGTCGACGCCGCGGCTCGGCTTCACGGACAACTTCTTCTGCGTGGCGTCGGCCCTGGCGCCACACGGCATTTCGCCGACCAAGGTCACGGGAGCCTACTGGGGGCAATCGCTCCAGCGGGCGATCGAGGGAGCAGTCGACTCCTGCGACTGGATCCTGACGATCGACTACGACACCGTCTTCAGTTCGCGAACCGTGGACGCCCTCCTGGCTCTGGCGATGTGGAGTGGCGCCGACGCCATCGCTCCGCTTCAGACCAAGCGCGAGGCGAACGCCGTCATGTTCGCCCTCAAGGGCGGGACCGAGGACGAGAAGACGGTCGTCAGCGACGACTGGTTCTCGAAGCCTGTGCAGTGGGTCGAGACAGCGCACTTCGGCTTGACGTTCATTCGAGCATCGGCCCTGCGGGCCGTGCCGAGGCCGTGGTTCGTCGAGACCGCCAACGACAAGGGGATGTTCGACGGCGGGCACTGTGATGCCGACATCCATTTCTGGCGGCAGTTCTCGGCTGCCGGCCTGAAGCTCGGGGTGGCGACCGGGATCAGCGTCGGTCACGCCGAATTGATGATCACTTGGCCGAGCCGGCAGTCGGAAACCTGCAAGGTGTTTCAGCACACCACCGACTACTGGACGAACGGGCAAAAGGCTCCGGAAAAGGCTTGGGGGTGTCTGTGAAGATCAAGGTGTTGCGTGGATTCTCCGGCTATGAGGCAGGGCAGGTCTTCGAGGACTGGCCGGCAGGGATGTGTGAGGGCCTGATTGCCATGGGGGCAATCGAGGAGGTCAAGGATCCGCCGGCCGATCCGCCTCCGGCGGACCACAAGCCGCAGCAGGGCAGCAAGAAGCGGGGGTAGGCAGCATGGGCGACTACATCGTCTTCGGCACGCCGCAGCGGCCTGTCCCAACGATCACACCGTACCGCAGTCTGGTGCGAGTTTCGCAGCCGGATGTGGAGCCGGTCTCTCTCGCCGAAGCGAAGGTTCAGGCCCGGGTCGACTCCGAGACCGACGACGCCTACATCCAGACGCTCATCTCGGTGGCCCGGCAGTACGTCGAAGACCAGTTGGACGTCACGTTGCTGACGACCACCTGGGAGGCTTCCTACGACCTCTTTCCGGTGTGGGCAATCATCCTCCCCCGGCCGCCACTCCAGACAGGGACGATCACCGTCACCTACCGCCTTGGTGACGGAGCGGCCTCAACTCGCTCGAGCGCATCGTCCCACTTCCGGGTCGACACCAGAACGATCCCCGGGAGGATCTACCCCAACTGGTCGGAAACATGGCCCGCCGTCCGCGGGGACGAGAACAGCGTGGTCGTCAACTACACAGCCGGCTATGGCAACGATGGAACGAGCGTCCCGCCGGTCGTGAGGCACCTGATTCTTCTGCTCGTCGCCCACTGGTACGACACCCGTCAGATCGTCGGGCCCGGCAACATCGGCACCATGCCGAAGACGTTCGAGACGCTGCTGGCCGCGGCTGACCTGGGGATCTACCGATGACGCTCCGCGCAAAGCTCGACTTTGACCTCGTTTCCCACGACGCCGGGACGGCGACGTTCATCGTGAACACCCTGTCTGACCACTGGCTGTCGACGCCGAGCGAGGTGCGGTTCACCGGAGGCGCCACGCCAGCCACAGTCGGAACTTCCGCCGTCACCCTGGTCGGCCCGACGGTCTCGTCGGCGATCTCGACCCTGGTGCTGAAGAACGCAGGATCGACGCCGCTGCGGGTCGCCGGCATGGACGCTCCGATCCCCGCAGGGCGGCTGGCGGTGCTGCCGTTCACGGCCTCGTCGGTCTCGATCGTATCCGTCTCAGGGCAGGGATCCTACACGGCAATGTGGGTGGGATGATGGTCGACGCAGGGTCGATGCGCGAGCGGATCGTGCTTCAGCGGCCACGCACTGGCCGGACTGGACCCGGATCGTCCAACGTCGAATGGGACGATGTCGGCGAAGTGTGGGCCGCCATCCGCGGGCTGTCTTCTCGAGAGCTTCTCCAGGCACAGCAGGCAAACCTGATCGCCACCCATGAGGTGACGATCAGGTTCTACGCGGGCATCGACGGGACTTGGCGAGCGATCTGGAGGGACGCCAAGACCGGCCGCGACCGGCCGATGGAGTTCGCCGGCGACCCGCTCGAGCGGAAAAACCGCACGCTCCATGTCGCCCTTTGCCGGGAGGCAAAATGAGCGACTTCGGCTTCGGTGACGTCCCCGCGATCCATCGCCACGACCCTGTCGGGCGCAACGTCGGCGGCGGGACCGGGCTCGAGCGGGCGACGTCGTTCATCGTCGTCCGCACTTCCGGCGCGCGGGAGTTGGTCGAGGAGTTGAAGCGACTGGCGAGTGTCGCCGACTCAGAGGCGATCCTCGCAAAGGCCGTCCGCGCCGGCTCGAAAATCATCGCCGACGAGTATCGGACCATCGCCCAGCGGCACGGCGCCACCGGGAACCTCGCCAACGCTGTCACGACGTACCGACGCAAGTACAAGAACCGCTCTGGCGGCAAGGCGGTCGTCGATGTCGTCGGCCCGCGGCAGACCGGTCCCGTCGGAAGCACTCCGGGCAAGGCTTCGGGCAACCATGCTTGGCTGGTGGAGTTCGGCACGGATCGCCGACGGCCGGGCACGAAGGGACGGCGGACCTACGTCAACGTGCATGTCATGGTCAACCGGCGGATGACGCTCCACCGGCCCGGCATCAGCATGAACGACGAGCAGTTCGCCAAGGCCGGGCGCGGATACTACTTCCTCATGGGCAGCAAGCTCGAGCGGCAGGGGCAGCCGGTCGCGCGGTCGGGGTACTCCCGTGACTTCAGCGACTCCTACGGGTCGCGCGAGCAGCACCCGATCACGCTCAAGCCCGGCGACACGATCGCCCCCATGCCGGGGATGCACATCATGGAGGATGTCATCACGGCCACGCAATCGGACGTCCTTGCGGCGATGTCCGAAATCCTCATCAGCGCGATCAACAAGAGGAAGCAGTGATCATCGAGCCGGAGCGGCACATCCACCTGCGGATCATCACCAGTCCGGCCGCGGCCCGAATGGTTGGGTTCGATGTCTACCGCACGGCTGTCCCCAAGGACGCCGTCTTCCCGTTCGTGGTTTACAAGCGGGCAAACACGGCCCGGGAGGTCGCGCTCAGCGCGCCTCTGCACCTCCCGGTGACCAGCATCCAGATCGCGTCATGGGCAGAGACGCCTGAGCAGGCGGGGGAGCTTGGAGACGAGATTCGCCGGCTGTTTCATGGTTACATCGGCACTCTCGCAAATGCTACCATACAAGATATGCGGCTGATTTCGGAGGTCGAGGACTTTATCGACCCGATCGCCACGGGGGCCCAGCTTCCGCCGGCGTATGAAGTCCGCCAGCTTTACAGCTTTCGTTGGCAAGAATCAGACCAGTAGACGCAGGGAGGCGTTGCGATGGCCGGCATTTCGGCACAGGGACTCACGTTCACCTTCGGCGGGACCGTCTTCACGGTCACGAATGTCTCCGTCAATGACAGCCAGGATCTCATCGACGGCAGCCACCTCGGCATCGCCCCGAACGGGCGGCGCGAGTGGGTTGGCGGATTCGCGACCAATCGCGAGGTGTCGGTGGACGTCATCGGGACCACGATCGTCGCGGCTGGCGTGTCCGGCGCTCTGTCGATCACCGGCCCCATGTCGTTCAGCGGCAACGCGACGATCATGTCGGCCAACGTCGGCGGGTCGGTCGGCGATCTCGTCAAGGGGTCGATGTCCTTCAAGGTTGCGTGAGATAGCCCATGGCCGGCGTCACTGCGCATGGCGCCACGTTCACCTTCCAGGGCGTCTCGGCGATCGTCGTCGGCCTGTCGGTCGAGACTCCGAAGGCGGAGATCGTCGACATGACCGGACGTCTCGACCCCGTGGGGGCGACCGTCCTTGTGCCGACAGGAGCGCAGTCGCGGGGGGCGATCAGCGTGGACTACATCCACGCCCCGGGCGGGGTCGACCCGCAGGCGCTCATCGGAGCCCGCGGGGAGGTCGCCTTCGGGTCGCCGGGCTTCAGCCTGACGCGGAACGTGATTCTCGAGTCGGCGACCGCGGAGGCTCGGGCTGGTGATTTGGTGCGTGGCTCGATTCGTTTCGTGATGACGGACTACTACGGCTCATAGGAGTTGGACATGGGTTGCCTGTCGGTGGATCAGATTCTCGCGGCGAAGGACATCAAGGTGCATCCGGTCGACGTCCCTGAGTGGGGCGGCGCGATCTACGTCAAGACGATCAGCGGCACGGAGCGGGACCGCTTCGAGGCGATGCTCAATCAGGACAAGGCCGGGTTCCGCGTCAAGTTCATCGTCGCCGCGGCCTGCGACGAGACTGGGAAGTCGCTGTTCACCAGCGAGCATGTCACTGCCCTCAGCGACAAGTCCGGCGTGGCCCTGAATCGCGTGTTCGACGCGGCGTGGGATGCCAACTACTTCTCGGCTGAGAAGGTCGAGGAGTTGGGAAAAGGCTCGCCGAGCGACCAGAGCGGAGGTTCTACCTCCGCCTAGCGCTGGCGCTCGGCAAGACGGTCAAGGAATTGCTGTCGCAAGTTGACTCCGAGGAGATCGCCGAGTGGTACGCCTACGACCAGCGATGGCCCCTGCCTGACTCGTGGCAGGAAACGGCACGCCTATGCCGGATCATCATGTGCGCGAGCGGGAACTACAAGAGCCACAGCATCCCAGAGGAGCGGGCGTTCATTCCCGCGGCCGTCAAGCCGGAGCAGACGCAGGAGCAAATTGTCGCCGAGTTGATGAAGCTGGCACGGAAGCCGGGCGAAGACGTTGACGCGAGGGTGTGATGGCTGGGTATCTCGGCAAAATCTCAGCCGTCGTCGCCGTCAACACGGCGGACTTTGAGCCGAAGCTCAACCGCGCGGCGAAGGATGTCGATCGCTTTGCGTCAAACCTCCAGCGCTCGCTGGCCGCGATGGCCCAGGGCTCGGCTCGCCAGTTCGGGGGCATCTACACCGACATCCAGAAGCTCGAGCGAGCGCTGTATGCCGCCAGCAGAAGCACAAAGATCGACTTCAGTGGCATCAAGGGGTTTGAGGGCAAGACCTTCGACGAAGCCGCAAACCAGATGCGGCGCATGTTTGAGGTTGCGTCACAGATTTCGGCGCCACTGACTGCCACGCGAAGGACGGTCGAATCTCTCTCCCTCGAGGTTCAGGGGTCTCTGCACGCCGCATTCGTCAGCACCCAGAAAGCCGTCGAGGGCGTGCAGACGGACGTCCAGCTTCTTGGGGACGTAGCGAAGCAGAAGTTCGACAAGGCCACCCAGTCTGTCCACAACTTCAACGTCGCCGCGAACCGCGCAAAAGAAGCGTCGGCCATGGTCGGGTCGATTCCCACCGGCGCCGAGTTTCGGTTCGCCCGCCCAAGGTTGTTTGCAGCGCTCGGCGGCGCCGCTGAGGCGCAGGTCGCGACGGAAAAGCAGTTCGGCCAGACGCCGCAGGCGGCGACCGCAATTGCCCGGCTGTCGTATCACGCCCGTCGCGCGGAACAGGCGTCGGCGGCGATCGACTCCAAGCGACTCTCCGGCGACTTCGTTGGATCGGCTGCCGCGAGAAAGGAGATGGACGCCGAAACCGAGGCCCTCGAGCAGCAAACTCGCGTGATGAACGGACTCGTGGAGGCCGAGAAGCGGAAGGAGGCGACAGACAAGGCGCTTGCGCAGTCCGAGGCCCAGTACACGCAGATGATCACCGGCCACGCGCAGAGCCTCGATCAACTCAAGGGCCGGTACGACTCGCTTTTGGCAAGCGTCAAGAAGCTCGACGCCGCCGACCGGGCAGCGTTCGATGCCTCGCAGTCCGCTGGCCTTGCTGGAGTCAGGGGCACGCTCGCCTCCGGAGACGAAGCCGGGCTCCAGGCGGGGAACGCAGCCATCGACGCCGCCGAGAAGATGGTCGCCGATCAGGTCGACCTCCGCGACAAGGCAGAGGAGGCCAGAAAAGCGATCGAGCGGCAGCAGGCCGCCATTCGCGGTGTCGCAGATTCAATTGGCAAGTCTGCTGACCCGGCAGAGCGGCTCAAGCAGGCTGTCGTGGAGATGAACGCCAACATCGCCAAGCTGGAGGGCAAGCCAGTTTTCGCAGTCGCGGAGCAGAAGGCATCCAGACTCCGGGCGGAAATCGAAAGGGTGGCGTCGGATGCCGCCTCGCAGGATCGCGAAATCACGCCCGACGAGTACAACCGGCTGACGAAGTTCGTCGAGACGCTTTCCGGAAGCGCCGCCGCCGCCGGCGCGAAGCCACCAAAGCAGAAGACGGTCGACGATCTGTTTGGCCCTGCCATGCTGTCGGCAGAGAGAAGCGCGGAGTCGCTCAAAGGCAAGGTCAGGGGCTTGCAGACCGAGTTCGACAAGATGTCGAGCAAAAACCAGCAGTTATACGCCGGCCCGCTCAACAAATTGCGAAACGACATCGCTGCGCTGTCCGCAAACACACCGGCGAACAATGTGGATGCTCTTGTTCGCGTTTTTGAGCGGCTTGATTCCGCAATCAAGAAAATCAACAGCAACGCGAGCTTTGGGAAGTCGTTCTCGAGCTTCATCAAAGAGACAGCCCCGAAGCAATACGCCACACAGTTTGACGCCATTCGGGCAAAAATGGTTGAACTGGGTGCGTCAGCGTCCGGAAGGGTGTCGGCGGCTGTGGAGCAACTCGGCTCAAAACTTCAGGCCGCCGCCAACAAGGGGCAGTTTGGACTCAAGGAAACGAGGGAAGAACTCCGCAACTTGATGCTGGAAGTCGGCCGCGCCGCCGTCGCAGAAAACCTGATGACGAAGGCACAGTCCAAGTCGTTCCTCGGCGGAGTGATGCGATCCGGAGACATCGGCCGCTTTGGCGCCGACAAGATCGGGCTTGCGCTCAACCAGTCGGCGTATGTCATTGACGACTTCATGTCAGCGTCGGGCGGGCTGGACATGAAGATCCGAGCGATTGGCAACAACCTGACACAGATGGGCTTCATCCTCGGCGGAACGGCTGGGCTGTTTGCATCTCTTGGGACGGTGGTTGCGACGAATGTCGGGATCATGTTCTACAAGTGGATCAACGGCGGAAAAGAATCTCAGGACGTCGCCAAGGCGCTCAGCGCGTCGTTTTCCGATCACGCCTCGGTTGTCGATCGGCTGTCTCAGGCATACGGAACGCTCGCCCAGTCGATGTCGGCTTCATCGGCTGCCCAGGGGGGCTTCTCGCAGGGCGATGTTGCCTCCAAGTTTGCGATTGAGTCGCTCAGAAGCCGCCAGCAGCAAGCCGTTGAGACGGGGCAGGGCATGGTTGACTCGCGTACCCGCGAGAACCAGTTTCGTCGAGAGCTTGAGCAGGCCACAACTCCAGCCCGCGCGGCCGCAGCAGCCGCACTCGCTGACGCGGAGAGAAGAAGGCAAGAGCAGCTTACTCAGTTCGGACCCGCAGGCGACGAGCGAGCCGCCGGCGACCGCGGCCTAAGAGACAGGATGGCGGAGCGCGTTTCCGCAAACGCTCGCAACTGGTGGTGGAGCAAGTCCGAGGACGAGCTTGAGAAGAACTTCAGCGAACTTGACCAGCGAGTGCGAGCCGGCGAAGCGGCCATGGGTCGGCTGACGGACAGAATCGCGGCGGCAGGGAAGTCGTGGTCGGATTTCGGAGGCGCACGGATTGCGGAGGCTGGTCGCCTCTTGGCGGACGCCCTGTCGGCAGGAGTCCCCGGCGCGCTCGGTATCCAGTCTGGCCTGGACGCAATGGCCATTGAGCTTCGGTTGGCCGAGCAGCAGATGAATGATGCCATGACGATCAAGGACGAAGTGCGCCGCAGGGAAGCGGTGACTGCTGCGAAGGCCCGCCTGGATGCGGCCGGAGATGCGGCTGGAAATCGGTCGCTTGACATGGTTCGGGGCATGGTGTCATCCGGCCTGCTGCAACGCAGAGCAACTTCCATGGAGGTTCTTTCTCGGTTTTCCGTCTCGCCTCAAAACGGGCAAATCAGGAATCGGCTTGCAGCGGCAGCAGAGGAATCGTCGGTGGCGGCGGCTCGGCTGGCGGCTAGCGAAACCAGACTTGCGAGAGCGACCGTCATCGCGGACGGGCTTCGCCGAGAGTTGAACGAGAACGAAAGAACGATGTCCGCGGCGACGAAGCGTCGACTTGTTGCCGACATCATCGCAGCAGAAAACGCAGAAGCCGCGCGGAAAGCCGACAGGGACCGCGCGGCGAAGGCCGTCGAGGCTGCGGGCGCAGCCGACCGTCGCATCGCCGCCGAGGCCGAATACACCCTTGCCCTCCGCGAGTCGATCCGAGGAGAGCGCGAGCGGTCGCGCCGCGGGCGATTCGCAGCCATGGACCGCAAGTCGCGGGAGGCGGCTGATTTCGCCGCCGGCGAGGGCGGGGACGTCGCTGCCGCGGCCGGAGACATCACCGACTCGGCCGCGCGGGCGAAGTTCATCCAAGACTACTTCAGCGGGAAGATGCGCGAGAACTTCGCCTCGATCTTCGCCTCGCAGGCAGCGGATCGCGAGCTTGCCATCACTCGCGGCGGGCAGGCGCGTGCCCTCGAGGCCAGCGACATCACAACCGACTCGGGCAGCCGGGAACTCAACCGCCTGCTCCGCGGCCAGGACTCCTCCAAGGACGTCGACAATCAGGAGATGCGTCAGCAAACGGACCTCCTGAAGGTGATCGCGGACGGGATCAAGCAGGCGACCGGTCAGGTCGTGGACTTCAAGTTCTGACAGGGAGAGCAGGAACATGCCGGACATCACGCTCGGGGCCAGCATCGCGGTCACGAAGGGTAACCTCAATCAGTCGCTCTACGCCGCCGGTGTCACCGCCGCGATGTCGCAGGCCGGACTGCGAACGACCGTCTACACGCTCTCGACCACCGCAACCGCCATATCCACGGCCAACCTGACTTCGGTCGGGATCGCCTACTTCCGCAACATCGCCACCGATACGGCTGCGACCGCGGTGGTTTCGGTGTCGAACGGCGGTGCGGCTGTACCGTTCGCGGCGCCACGCCCCGGCGAGCCGGCGATGCTCCGGCTGGCGCCGGGAGTCAGCTTCTCGGCGGTCGGACACACCGCCGCAATCCTTCGCGTCGACATCACTGAGGGCTGACGATGCCAAGGCTGTTCACCGAGCTTGGTCAGGGGCAGGCGTTCTCCCGAACCAACGACGAAGGGATGATGAATGACACCTTCGCGCGTGTCTTCAGGATCGTCCTCTCGTCGCCCCAGGAGGTCTTCAGTCCGCAGGCCGTCTGCGGGGTGTACATCGGCAGCCTCCACCCGTTCAACGCGAACCTGATCTGCCACACGTTCGACGTCAAGTACGACGGCGACAGCCGCATGGTTGTCCTCGTCACCTTTCAGTACAAGACCTATGCCTCATCGGCGGCGTCGGCCGGCAAGGAAGACCCGAAGTCCCAGCCGCCGACCATCCGGCAGGCCGAGTGGTCGACCGACACCTCGCTTGTTGAGGTGCCTGCCGACACTTGGCTTGCGCTGGAGCTTGCGCAAAACGGCACCACGGTCGCGCCGATCGCCAACGCGAAGTTCTCTGCACCAATCAATCCCGTTGGAGATCGTTACGAAGGGCTGACCAAGAAGGTTCCGACAACCGTCATTCGCATTGAGCAGTTTGAGTCAGTCGATCCGCTGCGATGGACTGAATACGGTGGACACATCAACAAGAAGAAGATGAAGGTCGGGGACCACGAGTTTCCGGTTCACACCGTTCTGTTCAATGGCGTGTCGTATCGGCCGCACGTTGAGACGTTTCAGGAAACGACCATTCGAGGGTGGATGGCCTCGTATGAGTTCCACTTTCGCGCCAACAGGGTCACGATCAGCGACTTCACCGGTGAAAACAACCCAGACCTGACCATAGACGTCGGATGGGACAGGCTCCAGATTCTTGAAGGCCCTCGAGTCAAGAGCTTGGCGAACGCCCTCGGAGACCCTTCTGTCGACCAGTACGCGCTTCCACTGAAGCACGCACTAAACGGGCAAATCGCCATGCCGTTGGCCCTAATCCCGGAAGCCATCGGAAAGCCGACAGAGGCAATGGTCGCTGTTCCGGCGTTCGACCCGGAAACCGGCGGGACCGCTGGGTTGCGGCAAGTCCGCGCGTCATCTCCGGTGGCGCTCAACTCTGACGGCACTCCAAGAAATCTGTGGTCTGGCGTACTCAAGCCGATCATCCGCCGCTATCAAGTCCAGCCGGACGTCGATTTCGTTGAACTGTTCGGGCTGAGGGTGTAGCCATGAACGGATACCGCATCGGCGACGGCCTCGTCCGAAAGCTGGGCGAGACGATCCGAACCGTCGACTCGCTGGCCGGGCGACCCGGCGGAGAGATGATGCGCGGAAAGACGCGCTTCGACGACGCGCCCCCGCCGGCAGCGACGTTCCGGATCGGCACCTGCGGCACGGCCGCCTGGACGCTCGACTCGAGCAATACGGTGACCCTGACCAACGTCGGGATCACCGGCCAGACGGTCCTTGTGACCAACGTATTTGGTGCCCTCGGAACGTCGTCTAGCAGCCGAATCTGCGGCATCGCCCGCGAGGGCACGGCGTGGTATTTGATTCAGGCCCGCTGCCCGTGAGGTGAGATGATGGCGTTCGGCCTTGGGTGCTTC
>SXGQ01174098.1_pt1 | contig 21131 bp, 12 predicted proteins | sample 3178371 | NCBI WGS metagenome assembly SXGQ01 (sample SAMN11356859, study PRJNA531348) | freshwater metagenome | isolation source: freshwater sample F1-20 | place: China: Fuxian Lake, Yuxi | collected 2017-12-25 | reverse complement strand
CGTGGCACCGACATCAAACTCGGCCCAGGTGTGTCCGAGCTGGGCGGACTGCACGTGCTGGGCACCGAACGGCATGAATCGCGCCGGATCGACCGCCAGCTTCGAGGCCGTTGCTCCCGTCAGGGTGATCCCGGTTCGTCGCACTTCTTCATCTCGCTCGAGGACGACCTCATGCGGCTGTTCGGTTCCGATCGCATCACACGCATCATGGAGCGCATGGGACTCGAGGAGGGACAGGAGCTGGAGCATCCGCTCCTGAACCGGTCGATTGAGCAGGCCCAGAAGCGAGTCGAGGGGCATCACTTCCAGCAGCGGAAACGGACGCTTGAGTATGACGACGTGATGAACAAGCAGCGGGAGGTCATCTACGGCTTCCGCAACGAAGTCATCCAGGCGACGGATGTCCGGGACCGGCTGATGGACATCATGGAGGAGATCGTCCTCCTCAAGGTGGAGGAGTTCACCGGCAGCGACACCGATCCCGCGGAATGGAACATCCGCGGGCTGTCGGATTGGGTGAACATGAACTTCCCGCTGGGTCTGAAGGAGGAGGAGTTCCTCAAGGCGGCTAGGTCCGGGAAAGAGCTGCCGGTGAGCGGATCGCTGTTCGATGGGCTCTCCGAGGCCCAGTTCGGCCTGCTGCAGTACATCGGCCACACCGTCCGGGAGGCCTACGAGCTCAAGGTGAGCCTCGAAAAGCCCGAGATGCTCGCGAGTATCGAGCGGTACACGATCCTCACGGCCATCGACCGCCTCTGGCAGGAGCATCTGTACTCGATGGACTCGTTGCGGAGCTCGATCGGTCTTCGGGCCTACGCTCAGAGGGACCCTCTGATCGAATACAAGGCCGAGGCGTTCAAGCTCTTCGATGAGCTGATGGTCAACATCAAGACGGAGGTCTGCCACAACATCTTCCGCAGTGCGACGAGCCTGTTCGCCTTCGAGCAGTTCCTGCACAACCTCCCCCAGATCACGTCCCATCCGACCGCCCCGGCCTTCGGCGACGTGCCTGAGAACGCCGGGGCGGTCGTGTCCGAGGCCAATGAGACGTTGGCCCAGGCGAAGCCGGCGAAGTCGCTCCCCCGGGTGGGCCGGAACGATCCCTGTCCGTGTGGCAGTGGGAAGAAGTACAAGGGCTGCTGCGGCCGCTAGGGTTGCGGGCGAGGCGATTCAGGCCCACCCATCAGGTCCCGACATCGTGGAACCGCCCTCGACATCCCCACAGGGAGAGAAGCCGGCCGATGGCCCGGAAGGATCTTCCCTCGATGGGGTCGGGGTCGGGGATCACGATTCCCGGATCGAGCGTCAGCTTCGTCGCCTTGCTGAGGCGGTGTTGGCCAAGCCTTCCCGGTTCATCTGGCCCCAGGTCCTTCTGTTCCTGATCTGTGTCGGGTACACCGTCTCCAGCCTCGACTTTGTGATGGATCGGAATGCCCTGCTGGACACCGATCTCACCTACAACCAGCACTACGTCCGTCTCCGGCAGACCTTCCCGTCCGAACCCGATCTGGTGGCGGTGGTGGAGTCGGAGAACCCCGAGAAGAACCGCCAGTTCGTCGAGCGGCTTGCGGCGCGTCTGGAACTGGAGTCCACGTCCGCCTCGCCAACGAATCTCTTCACGGACGTCTTCTTCAAGGGGGATCTGCCCCTCCTGGGGAAGAAGGCCCTGTTGTTCGTGCCGGGGACGAACCTCGTCGAGCTGGAGAAGGTCCTGAAGGATTACCGTCCCTTCCTCAAGCAGTTCGCCGGGGCCTCCAACCTGAGTTCCCTGTTTGGCCGGATCAACACCCTCATCCGCACTGCGCCCCAGCAGGCCGACCAGAACACCGAGTCCCTGGTGAACGCATTGCCCGCCCTGGAGCGGATCATCCGTCGGGGACAGGAGAGTCTCACCCGACCCGGTAGTCCGCCGTCCCCGGGGGTCGAGGCACTCTTTGCGGGTGGCGAGGCGGAGGCGGAGGGAAAGAAGTATGTGACCTTTGGAAAGGGTCGGATCTATCTCGCAACGGCCCGGCCGCGGGCCCCGCTTCCCGAGGAATTGGTCCGTCCACCGGCCGGCTTCTGGGGTTCGCTGCTGGGACAGGGGGATAATTCGCCGGCCGCCATCGAGAAACGGCGGCGCGTGCTCCAGGAGGGCATCACCGAGCGGTCCATTCTCCGGTTCCGCGAGCTTGTGGGTCAGGTCTCCGCCGAGGTGGGTGGGGTCAACGCCGGGGTCACTGGCATGGGCGTGCTGGATTACGACGAGATGGTCCAGAGCCAGAAGGACTCGACCCTGGCGACGGTTGTGTCGCTAAGCCTGGTGGCGATCATCTTCGTGGTGGGATATCAGAACGCCAAACGGCCGCTTCTGGCCACGGGATGCCTGGTGTTCGGTCTCGCCTACACCATGGCCTTCACGACGTTGACCGTCGGCTATCTCAACATCCTGACCGTCACCTTCGTCCCGATGCTCATCGGGCTGGCGATCGACTTCGGCGTCCACCTCATCACGCGCTTCGAGGAAGAGCTGGGGATGGGGCGGACCGAGGACGAGGCCATGACGCTGGCCATGGTGAACACGGGTAAGGGGATCTTCACCGGCTGTCTCACGACCGCCGCCGCCTTCGCGGCGATGACCCTGACGGATTTCCGGGGCATCCGTGAGATGGGGATCATCTGTGGCGGCGGGTTGGTGATCTGCCTCGTCCCGATGATCACCCTGCTGCCAGCCCTGCTGCTGACCCGGAATCGCGTCCGGGGTGGAGTCAGGACCGCTGTGTCGGTGGCCCTTCCAGCTGCGGCGTCCTCCTCCGTCGACGTGCCGGATCTCCGGGCCCGCATCGAGCGGGTCTGGCTGGAGCGGCCCTGGACCGTGATCGGTGTCGCCTCGGTGGTGACGCTCCTCAGCGGCCTTGGTCTGCAGCGGGCCTGGTTCGACTACAACCTTCTGAACATGCAGACACCGTCGCTCGCGTCGGTGCAGTTCGAGCACAAGCTGGTGGAGTCGGCCGACAAATCCGTGGTCTTCGGTGCCGTGATCGCCACGAACATCCAGCAGGCCAAGGTCATCGAGTCCAAGCTTCTGAAGCTGCCGTCGGTGGGTTCGGTGGAATCCATGGCCTCCTTCCTGTCGGATGAGTCCCCGGAAAAGGTGCGCCTGATCGAGAGCGTCCGTCAGACCACCGAGGCCATCCGGTTCACCTCGGCCGATCCCCGCCCGGTGGATCTCCATGACCTCAGTCAGACGCTTTGGAGCCTCCAGGGCTACCTGGGGCTGGCTGCCGACGAGGTCCGTCTGCGGGGTGAGACGAACATCCTGAACCAGATCCTTTCGTTGAAGGAGGCCCTCGGGAGTTTCCGGGCTGACCTCTTCCGCGGATCACCTGTGGAGCGCGAGCAGCGTGCGGCGAAACTGGGCGGCTTTCAGCGCGCCCTCCTCACGGACCTTCGCGACACCGTGGAGACGTTACGCATCCAGAGAGGCGAGGGGGGGCTTCGGGTAGACGATCTTCCACGCCCTCTTCGGAACCGGTTTGTGGGACTCGGTGGTGAACTGCTGCTCCAGGTCTATCCAAGGACCAATGTCTGGGATCGGGAGCCGCAGCGGATCTTTGTCGAGGAGATGCAGACGGTGGATCCGGGGGCGACGGGGGATCCGGTCCAGATGTACTACTACACGGAGCTCCTGAAGCAGTCCTATATCGAGGCGGCGTGGTGGGCGCTGGGCGCCTGTGTGCTCCTGGTCGGCTACCACTTCCGTTCGGTTGCCGGCGTGCTGCTGTCGCTCCTTCCAGTGGGGTTGGGAACGCTCTGGGTGGCGGGTCTGATGGGCTGGTGTGGCCTGCCGTTCAATCCCGCCAACATCATGATGCTGCCCCTCGTGATCGGCATCGGCATCACGAATGGCATCCACATCCTCAACCGGTTCGCCGAGGAGCGAAACCCGTCCATACTGGCCAAAAGCACCGGTAAGGCCGTATTCGTCTCGGCCCTGACCACGGTCGTCGGGTTCGGTAGCCTGGTGCTCGCCGAGCACCAGGGGATCCGGAGTCTGGGCGTCGTCATGGCCCTGGGCACCACCACCTGCATGGTGGCAGGGCTCACCGTGTTGCCGGCGATCCTGACCCTGCGTCTGCGGGCCGGGTCGGAACAAAAGGGATAAAGGTCTTCCGTCGGGCGATGGGACCCTGTACTGGTCAACAACGACCAGGGCGCCTCCTCTCCGGTTTGTTCCTGACCTCACGGGAACCTTGAAACTGGGTCTTCGTGCCCCGGGAACCCTTCAAGAACCCCTTCCACCGACCCATGAATCCCTCCACGGTCTGGACCGACCTGCGCATCGCCCTCCTCTGCATTCTTGCTGCCATGGGGGTTCATGCGGCGCAGGTCTTCACCATCGATCCCACGCGGAGCGCCCTCACCATCTCCGGCAATGTGGTGGGCAGTGAGCTGACCGCCCAGGGTCCGGGAAGCCTGACGACCTCGCTGCTCGGCACGGTTCGTCTTGCGGCCGACGGAGGTGCGATCCAGTTCCCTGGGGATAGCCGTATCGTGGCAATGACGAACGGCAGCTGGCAGCCTTTGGCGGACGGATCCAAGGGAAGTGCCCCGGCAAGCTTTGGGGGGCGGATCGACATCGGACTTGCGGCCGGAGATGCCGCGCTGAGGGACGTCCAGCTGGACCTCTCCAGTGCCTCCCTCACTCTGGACGCTGGACGGTTCGATGCGTCCAGACTGGTCTTTGTCTTCGCCCCGGGTGCCAAGGGGTCCTTCGCCTACGACGTCACCGGGCTCGTGAACCAACATGGCGCGCTGCCGCTGGAGGGATCCGCCACCAACGCACCTTCCACGTCGGCGACGCTGACCGTCTCCGGCACGGGACAGGTGCTCACGATTCCCATCAACGCCACGTTCCGGTCGACGCTCCTCACGCCGGACGACACGGTCCTCACCCTCCAGGGCCAGCTGGTGGCGGTCCTGGACACGGTTCCTCCCCCGGGCCAGACCTTTGACCTCGCCGCGGACTTCTCCATGGATGCCAATCCCAAGGGCGTCTGGGGATACGGATATGCCACCCGGCGAGGCGGCGAGCTGCTCCTCTACATCGACCGCTCGGCCAGCTCCGGGACCCGGGGGATCTGGAGGAACGATATCTTCCTCGGCTGTCCGGCCATCTTCATCAATCTCACGGATGCGACCCTGGACAATGGAACCCAGCAGCTGGGTCCCCGAATGGCCGGCTCCCATCCGGGCCCGAACGGGGAGTACAGCGTTTTCCGATTCAGCGCCCCATCGGCCGGGGAGTACCAGCTCAAGGCCTCCTTTGAGGGCGCGGATGTGGTGGGGACAACCACCGATGCGCATGTGTTGCTGAATGACGTGCCGATCTTCACCGGCGCGGTCTATGGGTTCGGCGCAGCCAGCCGCGTCGCATTCGGCACCAACGTGGTACTCCGCGTGGGGGACCGTCTCGACTTCGCCGTGGGGCATGGCGACAACGGGTTCTACTACGATTCAACGGGGGTTGCGGCGAGCCTGGTCCGGACCGGCACTTCGGGTCCGACCCAGCTTCCTGTGATGGGTTCCTTCAGTGTAAACGCCGGCAGTTCGCCCGTCCGCACCACCAATCCGTGGCGCTTCCAGGTCACCTATCCGGCCGAGACCCGGGACCTTCGTCTGCGGATCCAATCCACCCTGACCCCGGTCGACGAGGGTTCGTGGACGGACCTGCCGGGCGACCCCTACATGACGCGGTTGGACTCGGAGTGGGATCTCGGGCCCGTGCAGGTGCCCGAGGGGAACCGGTATTTCCGCGCCATTGCCTCAGCTCCGGGCTTTCTTGACCGGACCTCCCCGGCCAACGGCCCGGTGCTGGTCCTGCCGGCCTCCGCACTGCCGGTCCTCGGGTCCTTCAGCGTGAGTGCCGGGCCCTCGCCCGTGCGAACGAGCAGCCCCTGGCGTTTCCAGGTGACCTATCCGGCTGAGATCTCCGACCTGCGGCTTCGGATCCAGTCGACCCTGACCCCCGGCGATGAAGCCTCGTGGTCCGATCTACCGGGAAACCCCTACATGGCGCGGTCGGACGCGGAGTGGACTCTCGGGACCACACAGGTGCCCGAGGGCAACCGCCATTTCCGGGCGATCGCATCCGCTCCGGGCTACCTGGACCGGCTCTCGGGTGTCAGCGGGCCGTGGCTGGTGTTGCCGGGTCTCGCTCCGCTGCGCGGATTCACCTACGCTACTGTGCTACCCTACCAAGGGGGCACAGGCTGGTCCTTCTCGATCGTTGAGTCCTCTGTGGCGCCTGGTCTCCGGCTCCGGGTCCAGTCGAGCACCCGGCCCGAGGATCCGGGCAGCTGGACCGACCTTCCCAGTGGCGGCCTGATGGCCCGGCAGCCCGATGAACGCACCTGGGCCTACTACACCGCCGGGGTCCCCGTCGGGCGGATCTCGTTCCGTGTGATTGCCTACGCGCCCGACCACGCCGATCTGATTTCGGAGGCGCTGGGGCCGTTCGACGTCATCCCAACGGTCAGCGTCCAGACCACCAAGGTCACGCAGGGGGGCAGCTATTCGCTCCAGAGTCTCCCCGGCTGGTTGGCCGGGGCCGGCAACTTCATCGTGAACGCCGTGGGTGCGATTGTCCGCGTGTTCGTCCCAGAAAAGGCTTCGACCGAGGGTGCCGTCACGCTCACCGCCGCCGCTGGCAGCACCACCACACTGACGGTGGACAAGGGGCAGGTCCTGACTGCCGGAGGTGTCAATGTTGGACCGAGCTCGTCGGCCATCATTACGGGCACCCTTGCCAGCAGTCTGGTGGTGAACCCACTGGTCGGCCCGGACGGAGGTACCGTGGACGGGATTCCGGGATCCAGTCTCGTCGGGCGCGACGCCTCCACCGCCGAGGTCATCGCGACTGCCAGCCTGCTCCAGCGCAGCGATTCTCCGGTCATCAGCACCACGGGCAGTTCCGTAGTCAGCAGCAGCAGTGGAGGCTTGATCGGTGTGGATGGGGGCAGCCTGATCGGTGTCGACGGTGGGTCCATGCTGGATGTGGATGCGGGGAGCCTGGTGGGCCGTGGCGACCCTGCAGACCCCTCCGGCATCCAACCGTCGTTCACCGGCCCGATTCGGGTGACCGGCGATTATACGCAGGCACCTGGCGCCGCCTTGATGATCGGTATCGCCGGCATCCGATCGATCCCCGATGGCCTTCAGCAGTATGACCAGCTGGTGGTGGGCGGCCGGGCGAGCTTCCTCGGCGGGCGGATTGTCTTCGGCTTCTTCAATCCGGAGGATGCGTCCGCCACAGCCGGGCGCTTCGAGCCGGCCGTGGGATCGAGCTTCGATGTGGTCGTCGCCCGCAGCATTCACCTCACCGGGCTGACCGTCCGCGGGCCGGTCTGGGCGGACGGGCGATTCTTCCGCTGGGGTGTGGTGACGCGGCCTGACGGATTACAGGCGCTGCGATTGGTCGTGGTGAGGGTGCCGCCCATCCTGGGCATCCGGTCGGGCGAGTCCGGGCTGGAGTTGTCGTATGCGACCAACTACGTCGGATACCGCCTGGAGTCCTCGACCCTTGGCAACCCCAGGATCTGGTCGCTCCTCTCAACGAATCCGGGCCCGCATGTGGTGATGACCACCGAGAAGGCCCTGTTCTATCGGGTGTCGAAGGCCCCCTGAACCGGCCTTGTGCCGGCATCCGGTCTTCAGAACGTGGAGTACTGGCCTCAAGCCAGGGTTGGGGCGTCTGTCGTCCACCCCATCCCGACGGCAGCGAGAATGGGGTGGACGACGAGGCGGGCCTGTCGCGCGGCGGATATGTCGAGGATGATCCAGCCAGTCCGCAGGGCCGGTGCAGGCCTCAATAGGCGGCGATCTTCACCTTGAGCTTGCGTCCCTTGACGGCGGCCCGGTTGAGCGACTCCAGGATCTGGCTCTCGAAGGTGGCCGAGATGTCGACCAGGCTGTGGCGCTCGAAGAGCTGGACGCGTCCGACGGTGGCGGCAGGCAGGCCGGTCTCACCGAGGATGCATCCGACGATGTCGCGGGGCTGGATGCGATCCATTCGACCGATGTTCAACCAGAGGCGCTTCATGCCTGCGGTGGCGGGACCCCCTTCGCCTCCTCGGCCACCTCCACGGGCTCGACCGCCGCGGCGGGGCCTGCGTCCGGACCGGTCGTCGCCGGATCCATCGCCGCCGGACTCGTCATCCCCGAAGTTGGCTTCGGGAGGGTAGACCACGCCGTCCTCGGCGGCGTTGTCGGAGTAGGCATAGCCGCCATCGCCTCCGTCCGAAGAGGTTCCGGATTCGTCCATCGTCGGCACCCCGATTCCCGGGGACCAATCGATCTGCTCCGGCTCTGGACCCGAAGGTGCGGCTGCATTCTGGAGCACGGGATCCTGCGAAATTGTCTCGGCGGGCACCACCGGGGTGCTGGGCATGGCCTGGTTCGAGGGGGCTGGCGGCGGTGTTGGCGGAGGGGGCGGTGGGAAGGTAGGTAGTTCGGGAACGCCCAGCAGCCGGACGGCCGCTCCGGCGATGACGACGGGGTCGAATCCCTCGGAGACAAGCTGGTCGACGACGGATCGGCAGGCTGCCGGGTTGCGGCCTGCAAGGGCTTCGCGGATGCGGGCGACGTTGGCCTGGAGCCTAAGCTCGGAGGGCTCGCCCAGGAGTGGGATGCGACCAAACCGCACGGGAGAACCGCGGCGGGAAACGAAGCGGGCACGGACCTGCTCGCGACCGGCGGCCAATGCGAAGATGGGTCCGCCTTGCCGGCAGAGAGCCTCGGCGCGGGAGAAGGCGTTGTCGTCGAGGGGCCAGCACCAGTGGATCAGCGCCTCCCCGGGTTCCAGTTCCGCGCCCAACAGGGCCTTGAGGGTCCCGACCGCGACGGTCAGCGTCCCCTGGCGGAAACGTTTGGCCAGTCGTTCCCGGGCGGTGGTGGTCGCATCAGTCGTGACCGCCTCGGCCGTGTATCCGGAGAGGTTCAGGCCGCTCGCAACCGTCTCGGCCTCGGCTGCTGTCCCGACGATGACCATGGCCTTGGGGAGGGGATGTCGGTCGATGATCAGGGATACCGACTCCAGCTTTTCGGAGGTTTCGACACCGAACCAGGTGAGGTTGGAGGGTGGGGGGACCGGTTCGGAAACGAGTCGATCGGCCTCGGGCATCCTCCGGGCGGTCAGGGTCTCGAGTTCCCGGGTGATCTGGGTTGCAAGCGCCACGACCGTCCTGCCGGTCGAGGGCGAGGCCACGATGGCCTCCACATCTTCCTCGAGACCGATGTCGAGCTGCTCGTCGGCCCGGTCGATCAGGAGGATTCCATCCGGGGCCAGCGTGACCCGCCCCGCCGCCAGTTCCTCGCGGAGGGCGCCAGGTGTCGCGACCAGGATCGCTGGGGATTTCTGGAGCGATTCCTCCCGACGCGCCGGGTTCTGTCCGGCGACGAGGCAGGCGAGGGTCGGGCTCTTCTTGCCGCCCCCGAGGGATGCCGTCAGAGCCGTCAGGTGCAGGGCTCGGGTTCGCGTTCCCGCGAGGAGGACCGCCCGGACCCCGTCCGTCGACGACGCGGACGCATGGCGGGTTGCTGCGATGGCCAAGGCGGTTGCCCTTCCGGACCGCGCGGGTGCGGCGATCACGGCGCTCCGGGTTGAATCGAGGGCGAGGAGGACTGCCGTCTGGACCGGTGACGGCTCCTCAAGGCCCAATCGGGCCAGGTTCTTCTGCAGTTCGGCCGGGAGCTCCAGCTCGGCGAATGTGGGCATGCTCATTTGATGTCTCCTAGGTGACGGACGACGGGCCCAACCTGCCCCCGGAATCCGGGGGAACACAGGAGGGCACCTCGCTCGCGTCTGTGTCGGGGATCCTCCACCACTGCGAGCCTTCGTCCCGGGAACCGGGGTCCGACATTACAGGGTGAAACCATCTACAGCGATTGCGGGACCCGATGTCCCGGCCGCTTCCCGCTGAGGTTGTAGAGCAGGGTGGCACTTCCCGACGAGCACTTTGTTTGGGGCCAACGCGGGGTGTCCGGACTCGGGTCTTGATGGGAAGGTTAGCGGGTCGCCTTCGATCCGGGTTTCAGATGCCGATCGGCGAAATCCATGTACTGCTCCCAGTCGTAGGCCGTGATGTCGTGTTTCCCGGACCGGTTGTGGTAGCCGATCGAGTCGCCGACAGGATGGTCCGGGGGAGGAGGGGTCGAGGTGCCGAGGCCCCGCTTCCCGAACAGGGCGTAGACGGGTTCGGCTCCGAGGGCGCCGAGAAACTCGCCCTTCGGGTCGGCCCAGAGATCCTCCGTGGCGCTGGCGACGTAGATCGGCCGGGGGGCGACGAGTGCGATCAGCTCGTGCTGGTCCACCGGCAGGGTGGTGACGTCATGGTTGTACGATTTGAATCGGCTGCAGAACCAGTGGGGGAAGCTGGTGTTGATGCGCAGTAGCGTCTCCCCGAAGTCACGTCGGGCGAGGGCGGCACCGCCTTCCCCCGACTCGTTCGAGACGACCAGGGCGAAGCGGGAGTCCTGGGCCCCGGCCCAAAGTGCGGTCTTGCCCAGACGTGAGTGGCCTAAGACGACCACTCGCAGCGGGTCGATCCGCGAGTGTGTCTCCAGTGCGTCCATCGCCCGTGTCAGCCCCCAGGCCCAGGCTCCGATGGCACCCCAGGAGTCTTCGGCCGGAGTCGTGGCTCCCGAGGGGAGAACCGCACCCCGGAGACCCTTGCGCCAGCCTTCGGGATGGTCGGGTTCGACATCTCCGCAGTACAGGGTCGCCACGCCGAACCCGCGCTCCAGAAGACGGTCGATCGGCCAGCGTCCGGCACTTGTCCCCCGGGAGGCCTCCGTGGCCGCGTTGTTGGTGATGCCCGATTGGGGGCGGTTGGGGACCCAGCCCGAGGCCAGGGGAATGTCCGACTCCGAGGTCACCGTGTGGTTGCCATCGAAATTCAGTCCAAGGAACACCGGGACCTGTCCACCCTTTGCGTTGGGGAGGTATAGCAGGAGGTCGATCGCTGGACCGTCCTCTCCGTGGGTCAACGGCACGCGGATCCGCTGACGGGTTGCCCGTCCGCCTCTCGCCTGGGTTTTTTCCGACAGGAAGGTCGATCCGTCGCGGGGCAGGGATTCCGGAGTCCTCCCGTAGACGTGGCTCCGGAAGAGCTCCATGACCTCCGGGCGGCGGATCCGGGACCATTCCGTGGCGGTGCGGATGTGTTGGCCCGAAGCGCTGACAAGGGGGTCGGGGAGTGTGAAGGGGGGAACCTTGGATTCGTCCTGGTTGATTGGAATCGGTTTGGTGGCCTGGAGGGAGCTGGTGATCCACCCGCAGAGGACGAAGAGGCGCAGCGATTTTCGGGGAGTCATCGAGCGACCCTGAACACCGGGTATGGCCCCGTCAAAGCCCCGGTGGGAGGAGAAAACCCGGCGGCCTGTGGAAGCAGGGCCGCCGGGCCAGTGATGTCAGTGGAAGTCACGGTCGGCCTGTTCGCCGACCGCGTTCGGGGTGGAGGGCAGGAAGGATGCCCCTGGCGTGAATGCCGGGGCGGCAGGTAGCACGGGCTTCTGCAAGGCATGGGCTCGTGTTCGTTCCACGCAGGAATGGCCGCATGGCGGATGCCAAGCCAGGAAAAGGTGGTTCTGAGGGCACCAAACCCTGTTCCTGGCCAAAAACAAACAGGCTGGGCTGGTGCATTCGGGACATTCCGGCAGCGGGACGACATGGTGCTGGGGATGGGTCCCCGCAGGCGCGGGTGCAGTCACCCTGCTTCTGGGGTTGTCCACGCCGACCCTGGCCATGCTTGACTTGCTGGTGGAGCAGGTCGCGATGATACATCGGACATGGTGATGGATCCGGACGGAAAGAAGTCGGCCCCCGAGGGGTTGGATATCGTGGCGCTCCTCAAGGAGCACCAGGGGCGCAACTACGACCTCCACGCGGCCCATGTGAACCCCGCGAACGTCAAGACGCTCAAGACCATCGGGTTCGACCACTGCTACGTCCGAGCCGAGGGACCCTACCTGTGGGACGTCGAGGGTGCGCGGTATCTCGACATGCTCTCCGGCTATGGGGTGTTCGGCCTAGGGCGGAACCATCCGGATGTGCGACGGGTCCTGAAGGAGTTCCTCGATGCCGACTATCCGAGTCTTGTGAAGATGGAGGCCCCGCTGCTGTCCGGGATCCTTGCGGAGGAGCTGAAGAAGCGGATGCCCAACGACCTCGACATGGTCTTCTTCGCCAACTCCGGGGCCGAGGGTGTCGAGGCGGCCATCAAGTACGCGAAATGCGCCACCGGCAGGCCGGGCATCATCCACTGCAAGAAGGCGTACCATGGCCTGACCTACGGTGCTCTGTCGGTCAACGGGGATGACAGCTTCCGGTCCGGGTTCGAGCCCTACCTCCCCGGGTGCCGGATGATCGACTTCAACAACCTCGATGCCCTGGAGACGGAGCTCCGCAAGGGAGACGTCGCCGCGTTCGTCGTCGAACCCATCCAGGGCAAGGGGGTCTTCATCGGATCCCCGGGGTATCTCCTGGCCGCCCAGCGTCTGTGCCGGAAATACGGTGCCCTGTTCATCGACGACGAGGTCCAGTCTGGCATGGGCCGGACCGGGAAGTTCCTCGCCATCGAGCATGATGGCCCCGAGGTGGATCCCGACATCGTGGTGCTGTCCAAGACGCTGTCGGCCGGATTCGTCCCGGTCGCCGCCGTCCTCTGCAAGCGGTGGATCCACGACAAGGTCTTCTCGAGCATGCAGCGGTCCGTCGTGCACAGCTCCACCTTCAGCCAGGGCAATTTCGCCATGGCGGCCGGCCTTGCGGCCCTGGATGTGATCGATCGGCAGGGGCTGATGCAGAATGCCGAGCGCATGGGCAACCTGCTGGGCGAGGGCCTCAGGGCGATGATTCCCCGGTTCGAGTTCATGAAGGAGGTCCGCTGGCGGGGGCTGATGATGGGCATCGAGTTCGGCTCCCCGAGATCCCTGACGCTGAAGACGGCGTGGGGCATCTGTCACGGACTCGACAAGAGCCTGTTTCCTCAGGCCTGTGTGATGCCCCTGATGAGCCGGCATCACATCATCACGCAGGTGGCCGGACACGCCATCGATGTCGTGAAGCTCCTGCCGCCGTTCGTGATCGGGGAGTCTGATGTGCGCTGGTTTCTCGAGGCGTTCGAGGAGGTGATGGTGGGTATGCACAAGTTCCCGGGGCCCGCGTGGGACGTCATCACCGACATCGGCAAGGCGGCACTGACAAACCGGGCCAGGTGAGGGGCCTGACGCCTGGGGTGGTTCCGTGTAGAGACCCTGGTGAGTGTTCGACTCAAGTCTCCGCGGAGGACGTTCGTGGCCTCCAAGATCCTGGTTGCCATGACGCGCGCGGGCGTCGTTCCAGGGGCTCCCCGGAGTTTCGACAATCTCTCAACTTCCTTTCGCCCACCCGATCCCTAGCCTCGTCTTTGTTTCCCTGATGTCTATGATCCATTCCGTGGCTCAGCACCCTGTGGTATGGCTCCTCATCACCTTTCTTCTGGGGGTCTTCCTCGAGTGGGTCCTGGAGGTCTGGTATTTCCGCCGCCCGTTGGCGGATGCGCGGGAAGCCACCCGTCGTCGCGGTGAGGAGCTCGAGTCGGAACGCTTTGCCCATGGCCGCTGCCAGGTCGAGTTGAAGGCCAAGCTGTCAGAGCTCGACGCAAGCGAGAAGGGTCGCGCGGTCTCGGAATCCCTGTTGACCGCGGCCCGCAGCAAGCTGACGACCCTGGAGGCCCAGCATGCCGAGTTGGAATCGAGGCGGCTGGCACTGGAGGGGACCCTCTCGACGTCCGAGTCGCAGGTTGCCTCGCTCCATCGGGAGCGGGAATCGCTGTCCAGCGATGTCCTGGACCTGCGTCTGCGCCTGGCTGAGCAGGAGGCTCGGTTGTCCACCGAATCCGGCGCCGCTTCCGAGCTCCGGGCCAACCTCGATCGGGTGGGCGCCAGCCATGAGGCCTGTCTGGGTCGCGTTGCCGAGCTCGAGCTCGAGCTGGCCTCGGAGGCGAAGCGTCGTCAGGCCGTCGAGGCGGAGCTCCTGGACCTGCGTCTGCGTCTGGCCGAGGAGGAAGCCCGGGTGGCCACCGAATCCAGTGCCGCTTCCGAGCTCCGGGCCAGCCTGGATCGGGTGGGCGCCAGCCATGAGGCCTGTCTGGGCCGGGTTGCTGAGCTCGAGCTCGAGCTGGCCTCGGAGGCGAAGCGGCGTCAGGCCGTCGAGGTGGAACTCCAGGGTGCAATGGATATGCATGCCCAGGCCGGCATCTCCCTGCTGGAGGCCCGGGGAGCCCTCGGTCGGGTCGAGAGGGCGCTCTCGGAGGCCAGGGTCGTGGAGACCCGCATCAGCAAGGAGCTCGCGGCGGAGCGGGACCGACGGGCTGCCTTGGAGTCCGACCTCCAGTCCGTCTCCGGCTTGCAGTCGAAGACCGAAGCCTCCTTCCACGAGGCCACTGCGGCGCTGGCGGAGTCCCGGGATCGAGAGGCCAATCTTGCCGGCCAGTTTGCGGCAGAGACACAGCGCCGGATCGGACTCGAGGCGGAGCTGGAGGACGTCCGCCATTCCATGGCGGCACTGGAGATCCGGCTCAAGGCCAGGATCGAAGAGGTGAAGGAGCTAGCCTTCCAGATTGGTGAGGCGACTGAGGAGTCTGCGGCACTCAAGGGGAATCTGGCCCAGGTCGAGGCGAACCTCGAGGCTGCCCATGCGACACGGAAGAGCCTTGAGAAGGAGCTCGAAGGTCGCCCGCAGGCGCGGTTGGTGAGCCCCGACGAAGCCGCACTGCAGGAGTTGCTCCAGGAACAGGAGCAACAGGCGGCCCGGTTCAGAAAGACCATCGCCACGCTCGAGGCATCGCTCGGGGCAAGGACACTGGCTCTCTCCGAGACCGGGTCACGCCTGGCTGCGTTGGAGGCCCTTCTTGCGGATCGGGAGGCGCAGGTGACGGAATTGCTGGGGCGATGCGACACCCTCGGCGCCGGCCGGCCGGTCCAGACCCCCGAGGGGGGTGCCTCCGGCGAGGAGGTGGCGGTGTTGAAGGAATCCCTTCGGGAGGAGGGTCGTCGGGCCGCTTCTTGGGAGGAGAAGGCCCGGGAACTGGAGGCTGAGCTCCTCGCGACCACCCGCTCCCAAGAGGAGGCCCAACGGGAACTCGAGCGTCTCCGGGACGCGGGTGCGGAGGGGGGAAGTGATGAGTCGCTGGCCATCGAGCTGGAACTCATGACCCGGGAGAGGAACGAGCTCGCGGCCGAAATGGCGGTGCTCCGCGCGGAGAAAGGGGCCTGACGGATGGACAGCAACGTCCCATCACGGCGTCCCTCCCTCTGGGAGCCCGGATTCGACACGGCTCATCTTGCCGTCCCGATCCTGATCCTGATCCTCGTGGGCCTGCTCTTCGTTCTGCCGCCGATCCCGGCACGTCCGACTCGTCCACTCCCGACCGCTCCCCCGGTCATCCAGCCCACCACATGGCTTTCCCCCATGCCTGGCACCAGTTTCACCCCGGGCCAGACCCTTGTGGTCGAGGGATTGGCCCATCCGGGATCCGTCGTCCGGCTCTACTGGTACGCGGATCCTCTGGGGGATCCCCTCGTGGTGCCGCCGGATGGTCGATGGCGGTTCCAGATCGCCAACATCCCTGCCGGAAACCACACCCTCCGAGCCGGGGCGCTGGTCGCGGGACGGCCGGTCTGGTCCCCGGAGTTCACCCTCCAGGTTGTGCCCCCGGAGCCTGTGAAGCCCAAGGCACAGCCCAAGGCGAAGGCGCCCACGAAGGCCACGACGAAGCCGAAGACGGGGAAGCCTCCGGCGAACGCGTCTAAGGCCAAGAAGAACGGCGTCCAGGGCGAGTGATCTCCCCGATGTCCCAAACGCTCCCCGACGCGGTCGTCCGACCGGTCCTCCGCATCGGTCGACTGGACCTCCGGTCGAACCTCTTCCTGTCCCCGCTCGCGGGCTACACCAATCTCCCCTTCCGGCGTGTCGTTCGTGAGTTGGGCGGGGTGGATCTCTGCACGACCGACCTCGTGAATGCGCGCTCCCTGCTTGAGCGGAACAGGAAGGCGTTGAAGCTCATCGAGACCCATGAGACCGACCGTCCCCTGGCGGTGCAGCTCTTCGGATCGGTCCCGGAGGAGATGCGTGATGCGGCGGTGTTCCTGCAGGAACAGGGTGTCGACTCCATCGACATCAACATGGGCTGTCCGGTCCGCAAGGTCTGTCGGGTGGGTGGTGGCTCGGCAATGATGACGGAACTGGACCGCACAGCCCGGCTGGTCCGGGGCATGGTGGACGCATTGAGGATTCCCGTGACGGCGAAGATGCGTCTCGGCTGGGACGAGGAGAACCTGACGGCCCCGGATCTGGCCCGGTCCCTCGAGGATGCGGGGTTGGCGGCCGTTTTTGTCCACGGACGCACCCGGGAGCAGGGATTCTCCGGTTCCGTGAACCTGCGGGGAATCCGAGCCGTGGTGCAGGCGGTCCGCTCCATTCCTGTCATCGGCAACGGGGATGTCACCACGCCCGAGGCGGCCGCCTGCATGCTGCGCGAGACCGGTTGCTCCGGTGTCAGCATCGGACGGGGTGCCTTCTATGATCCGTGGATCTTCCGGAGGACCCGACAGCATCTTCTGACGGGCGAGGTGTCCCCGGAGCCCGGCTTGGAGGAGCGCATCCGCATCATGAACCGGCATCTGGACCTCATGATCGAGGTGTTCGGTGAGGAACACGGATGCGTCATGTTCCGCAAGGTGGCCCCCTGGTACTCGAGACGTTTCGGTCCGGTTGCCGAGTTCAACAAGCGGGTCGTCCGGCTCGTCTCCCAGGCGGAGTTCCACGCGATCGTTGCAGACTATCTCCGGTGGAGAGTGCAGTTCTGCGACGACCGTGGCGAGCTGCTGCCGCGATACCGCCCGACCCCGCTTGCCCGGGGATATCTCGCGGCGGATGGAGATCCCCCCAGTACCACGCGGACTCAAATCCCGGTCCCTCGAGGTCCGGTCGAGGTCTGGTGACATAGGCACCCATTTAATCGTCATGAAACACTCGAGACGGCACAGAACCCGCCGTAGACCTTCCTGGGGGCGGCGCGTCGTCCTTCTGATTTTGCTTCTTGGTGCCGCGTTCTTCCTTTGGCTGGTCTGGGGCGGTCTCAGGGGGCCAAGGTTCATGGAAAAGTGGCCACCTGCAGGCCCTGGGTTCGAGCCTTGGACGACGCTCGAACCCGGGATGGACTACTGCCGGCTGCACCGGTCCATGCCGCGCGAGGTCCGGGGTCATGTTCTGCGGTTCGACCTGGGAAGGGGTGATCTCGAGTTTGTCGCTCCTGCAGGACGATACGTTGGAGCCGGCCGGATCCAGGCGGAATGGCCCCTGTCCCTATTGAGACGGGATAGTCTCGTTGCCGCGGTCAATGCCACCCCGTTCGCCCCGGAACCCATCCTGCCCGGCGGCGGAGTCCGACTCGAGGGCCTCGCAGTCTCGGACGGATTATGGTGGTCGGAGCCGGTCCCCAACCTCGATGCCGTGGTGGTGGACACCAAGGGGGCCATACGCATGCTCCAGGTTCCGCGGCAGATCCCGGATATCCGATGGGGCGCCGGTGGTTTCTTGGTCGTGCGCCGCGGCGGGACGAACACCGGCGAGAAGACCGTGGTGGATGCTGTGACGCTGGTGGGGACCTCGGCCGATCAGCGGTGGCTCTATTGGATGGTCGTGGATGGGAAACAGCCAGGGTACAGCGAGGGGCTCAGCGCTGATGAGGCGTCGGATCTCATGGGTGAACTGGGGGTTTCGGATGCAATCCGGATGGATGGCGGTGCCTCGACCACCCTTGCGGTTTCGGGGTCCTGGCTCGGAGGCAGCATCCTGAATCGGCCCAGAAACTGGCTCTATCCGGGCCTGCCCCATCCGGTCGGGAATGTCCTGGGCGTCCGACGCAGACCGCGGTGATCCGGTCAGCCACGGATCGGATTGCTGGGGCGTCCCGTGGCCCTCCGATCTCGACGTCGAAGGATCTCGAGCCCCTTCTTGGGTGAAAGGATCAGTGCCGCACCGAACAGGAAGGCCTGGACGAGGACGATGCAGGCGCCGGTCGATGCATTCAGGAAGAAGCTGACATAGGTTCCCGTGACGCCGGCCAGCACCGCCGAGCCGACCGCGAAAGCCAGCATCCGTGGGAACCTGTCGGCCATCAGGAAGCCCAGGCAACCCGGTGTGACGAGCATCGCGACCACGAGAATGACCCCGACCGCCTGCAGCGCCGTGACGATGGTCAGGGCGAGCAGCGCGAGCAGCAGGAGGTTGAGCCGTGCGGGACTCAGTCCGATGCTCCTCGCCTGCCCGGGGTCGAAGCAGAAGAGGAGCAGGTCCCGGTGTCGCAGGAGGATCAGGACAAGGGTCATGAATCCGGTGATCCAGGTGCGCATCAGTTCGCCCTTGGGAATCCCGAGAAGATTCCCGAACAGGATGTGGTTGAGGTGCTGGTCGGATTCGACCTTCGTGAAGAGGATCAGGCCGAGCCCGAATAGGCCGGTGAAGACCACACCCAGGACGGTGTCCTCCTTCACCCGGCACCGGCTTCGGATGTAGCCGGAGCCCACCGCGCACAGGAGTCCGGAGGCGAAGGCGCCGATGCTCAGAGGCAGTCCGGCCCAGTAGGCGATCACGATCCCCGGCAGCACGGCGTGGGCGACGGCGTCTCCCATAAGTGACCAGCCTTTCAGAACAAGGAAGCAGGAGAAAACCGCGCAGACGGTGCCCACCATCACCGCCATCAGGAGGGCGGTCCGCATGAACTCGTGCTCGAAGGGGGACAGCCAGGTCATGGAGAGCCGGTGGTCTGGGGATTCCTGCGGCACCACCGGGACCCGAGGACACCGTGTCTGGGCGCAAACACCCAGGCGAGCAGGAACCCGAGGGTCTGGAGGACCACGATGCAGCCGCCGGTTGATCCGTTCACGAAATAGCTCACATAGGCACCCCCGGCGGCGGTCGCGGCGCCCAGCGCACCGGAGATGAACAGCATCCGCCCGAAGCGATCGGTCAGCAGGTAGGCCGTGGCCCCGGGCGTGACGAGGGTTGCGACCACAAGAACCGCCCCGACCGTCTGCAGAGAGGCCACGGCGGTCGCCGCGAGGAGCGTGAGCAGGGTGGCATGCAGCACCGTGGTGTTCAGTCCGATGGACCGGGCGTGGCCCACGTCGAAGCAGTACAGGACCAGGTCACGCCATCGGAACGCCAGGACGGCGAGCGTCCCGCAGGAGATCCCGACCAACTGGCGGCTGTCGACCGGGTCGATCCCCAAGATGTTCCCGAAGACGATCGTCCGGAGGTTGATCCCGGTCGGGCGTAGGGAAAGCAGCAGCAGTCCAAGGGCGAAGAAGGTCGTGAACACGATGCCGATGACCGCGTCCTCCCTGAGCGGTGTCCGGGCCCTGAGGAAGCCCATCCCGGCGGTGGCGAGCATCGCGGCGAAGGCGGCCCCCACCGAGAAGGGGAGACCTAGGATTCCGGCCACCGCGACGCCCGGGACCACCGCATGGGAGAGGGCGTCGCCCATCAGGGACCATCCCTTGAGTGTCACGAAGCACGATAACAGCCCTCCGACCCCTCCGACCAGCGCACAGACCCAGAGCGCCCTCACCAGGTATTCGTATCCGAGCGGCGTGAGCAGGGAGTCCATCATGTCTCATCCCCGGGCAGGGTCCTCTCCCGGACAATGTCCTCGTGCTCCCGTCGCTCCGTGAATTCGAGATGCCCGTCCTTGCCGAACACGAGGGGGCGCTCGTCGTCGGTCAGCACCGTGATGCGGTGGTTGTCGTGGGGCTGGACCGTGGACTGATCGAAGCGGAAGTGGCGCAGGACGCCCCCAAAGGCTGTCGCGAGATTCTGCTCGGTGAAGGTCTCCGCCAGCGGGCCGGCTGCGATGATCGACTGTTGGATGATCACCGCGTGGTCGCAGAACTCCGGGACCGATCCCAGGTTGTGGGTCGAGACCAGGATGATCTGCCCGGCGTCCCTCAGTTCCTTGAGCAGCTGGATGATCGCAGCCTCGGTCCGGACATCCACACCGGTGAAGGGTTCGTCGAGGAGGATGACGCGCCCTTCCTGGGCGAGGGATCGTGCGAGGAAGGCCCTTTTCTTCTGGCCGCCGGACAACTCGCCGATCTGCCGGTCCCTGAGTTCCCAGAGGTCGACCCTCCGGAGGCTGTCCTCGACCTTCCTCCGGTCCAGGCCCCGAGGGATTCGGAGCAGGTTCATGTGCCCATATCGGCCCATCATGACCACATCCCAGACCGTCACGGGAAACGTCCAGTCCACCTCCTCCGCCTGGGGTACGTACGAGACCCAGTTCCTCGACTGCGCCTCCCGTATTGATTCCCCGCCGATGGAGACCGTGCCCGAATCCGGCCGGAGGAAACCCATCACCGCCTTGAACAGCGTCGACTTTCCGCTGCCGTTGACCCCGACGAGCGCGCAGATGGTTCCGGACCGGAGCCGGAAGCTGGCGTTCCGGACCGCCACATGACCATTGCGGTAGGTGACCGTCACACGATCGACCGACAGGTCGAAGGGTTGCTGGGGACTTGGGGAGGCGGTCATGGGGTGGGGTTCCCGGTCAGTCCCTGGACGAGGGTGTCGGCATTTGTCTGCAGGAGCTGGAGATAGGTGGGGACGGGTCCGCGTTCATCGGTGAGGGAATCCACATGGAGGACTCCGCCGAACCGGGCGCCGGTCTCGCGGGCCACCTGTCGCATGGCCTTGTCGCTGACCGTGCTCTCGCTGAAGACGGCGGGGATCCGTTCTGCGCGGACCCGGTCGATGACCTTGCGCACCTGTTGGGGGGTGGCCTCCTCATCCGCATTGATCGGCCAGAGATAGAGCTCGCGAAGGCCGTAGTCCCGGGCCAGGTACGGGAACGCCCCCTCGCTGGTCACGAGCCAGCGCCGATCGGCCGGAATTGCGGACAGCCGGTGGCGGAGGGGTTGGTCGATGGCCCGGATCCGGTCCGAGTAGGCCGCGGCATTCGCCGAATAGGATTTTGCGTGCCCGGGGTCGAGCCTGACGAGGGCCTGACGGATGTTCTCGACATAGAGGAGTGCGTTGGTTGGCGACATCCAGG
>SXGQ01188562.1_pt1 | contig 21133 bp, 11 predicted proteins | sample 3178371 | NCBI WGS metagenome assembly SXGQ01 (sample SAMN11356859, study PRJNA531348) | freshwater metagenome | isolation source: freshwater sample F1-20 | place: China: Fuxian Lake, Yuxi | collected 2017-12-25 | reverse complement strand
CTCCGCCTCGAGCTCGGCCTCCGGGAGCCGGCGGTGCGCTTCGGCAGCGGTCGGGACATCACGACCGTGCCCCAGGCGATCGGGTGGTCTGCGGTGCTCGCCCAGCGGGCGCTCCGTCCGGCTGCGCTGCGCCGCGACGTGTTCGGGCCTGACGCCCGCATCTGCGTCGTCCACGGCGACACGCCGTCGACGCTGCTCTCCACCCTCCTCGCCCGACGAGCCGGCCTACGGGTGGCCCACCTCGAGGCCGGGTTGCGCTCGCGGAGCATCCTGCACCCGTTCCCGGAGGAGCTGATCCGCCTCGCCGTGATGCGCTCGTCCCGCCTGCTCTTCGCCCCCGACGACGAGGCCGTCGCCAACCTCGAGGCGATGAAGGTGAAGGGCCAGATCCTGCGCACGCCCGGCAACACCTCCATCGACGCGCTGCGGGCCTCGCTCACCGACGTCCCCGCACCTGGTCCCGGCTCAGCGGTGGTCACGATGCACCGGGTCGAGAACCTGCACCGGCGCAGCACGGTGCAAGGGTTCTTCGAGCTCGTGCTCCGCATCGCAGCCGAGCGGAAGGTCACCTTCGTCGTCCACGGCCCGACCGAGGACGTGCTCCGTCGCTCGGGTCGCGTCGACGAGCTCACGGCCGCCGGCGTGGAGATGGTGTCGCTGCTCCCGCACCGGGAGTTCACCCGCCTCCTCGCCGCCGCGCCGCTCGTCGTCACCGACGGGGGTTCGGTGCAGGAGGAGTGCGCCCTGCTCGGCGTGCCGACCCTGCTCTGGCGGCACCGCACCGAGCGCTCCGACGGACTCGGCCAGAACGTCGTCTTGACGAACTACGAGCCGTCGGCGTTCGAACCGCTGCTCGCCGATCCCGAGCGCTACCGGCGGCCACCCGCATGGGAGGGCCGCCCAAGCCCCGCCGAGGTCATCGCCGACCACCTCGTCGCCGAAGCGGGGCGCTGACCCGGCTCGTCCCTACTTCGTTGCGGCGAGGGTCCGGGCGAGGAACGAGGCCATCTGGCCCCGGCGCACCGGCTCGTTCGGCCGGTAGCGCCCGTCGAGGGTTCCGCCGGCGATGGCGGCTTCGGCAAGGCGGTTGATGCTGCGCTCGTGGGTGCCACCGCTGTCGTCGGCGAAGAAGTCGGTGGTGTTGGCCAGCTCGGCACCCGTCGCGTGGGCCAGGGCTCGCGCGATGAACGAGGCCATCTGCGCGCGGGTCACGGTGGCGGCGGGGGCGTAGGTCCGGCCGCCGCGTCCGGTGACGATGCCCAGGTCAGCGAGGGTGTTGATGGCGGATTCGTGGTTGGAGCCGTCGTCGTCGTCGAACGCATCGGGTGACCCGGCGGGGAGGGGGGCGCCGGCGACGGACAGGAGTCGGAGCAGGAACGACGCCATCTGGTCCCGTCGGACCGGTGCGGTCGGGAGGTACCCGCCGCCTGCCGTGCCACGGGCGACCTGGCGCCAGGCCATGCAGGCGATGGCGGGTTCGTGCTCGTTGCCGGCGACGTCAGGGAACGGGGCGGGCGGCACCTCGCCCGGCGGGCAGGCGGGATCGAGCGGACGGGGCGGCGGCGGTGAGCCGACCTTGTTCTCAGGCGGCATGACCACGAGCGCAGAGGCGACCGGCCGCTGCGTGTCGAACTCCGGCCAGGAGCGGAGCTGGCCCCAGGCGACGGCGGCGGTGGAGCCCCCGCCGTCGAGGTTGAGGGCATCGGTGGCGCCCAACCACCGGAGCAGGTTCGCGGTGTCGAGGTAGGTGAGGCCCTGGCTCCAGCCGGGTCGGCCACCGTCGACGGTGACGAGCATGATGTTCTCGGCGTTCCAACCGAGCACCGTGCGGGGCCGCCGCCCGTCGCTGTGGTGCGTGGGAAAGCCGTAACCGCCGTCCTTGAGCAGCAGCGGCGACCCGCCGATGATCTCGCGCCGGCCACGGAGTCCGTCCTCGTAGAGGGCCCTCCCCTCGATGAGGCTCTCCTCCCACCAGGCCTCGGCCTGGCGGATGGTTTCCTCGCCATGGGCGGCCACCACGACGGTGCCGGGATCGATCGGGCCGCTGCCGTCGCGACGTCGGAGCGGGGTGAGGGTGCGGTTGCCGGCGGTGCCTGCTCCTTCGGCGAGGTGGAACTCGACCGTGCCGGGCGGGGTGCGGCTCTCGTTCGCGTAGCGGCGGTTGATCAGCGTGAACCGACCGTCCTGGGGCGTGCGGTTCACGTCGAGGGGGAGGACCAGCTGGCCTGCGGTCACCTTCGGATCGATCGGGAGCGGAGAGGCGATGGTGCCTTCCAACGAGCCGTCGTGGCCGATCAGTGCGTGCGCGTAGGGGTCCATCGGATGGATGGGCTGGGTGGCGCGGAGCTCACCATCCACGGCGAGCGCGCCGACGATCCGGCCGAGGTCGTGCCCGGCGATGTGCCACCGGTCGCCGTTGACCGCCGCATGGCAGTGGACCCGGGCGCAGAGGGTGGTGACCGACTGGCGGGATCCGCCGATCAGCTGTTCGTTGGCCAGCACCGTCCGGAGCCGGTAGGTGCCGGTGCGCGGCAGGACGATGACCTTGCCCCTGGCCTTGGCGTTGAGATCATCCCGACCGACCGAGAACAGCTCAACGCCGCCGCCGGCCTCGTCGCCGTAGCGGTACCAGCCCGTGGCATTGGCCGTGACCTGGGCTTTCGCGCCGGTCGGCATGCCGAACGCCACCGCTGCGACGGCGAGCAGGAGCATCCCCGCCCGCTGGATCCGCCGAACCGCCATCACCGTCTCCGTTCCTGCGCCCTCTCGAGGAGGGCATCCAGCACCCGGCCGTTGCCCCGCTCGCGCTCGGCGAGGCGGGCCCGCGCCTCGACCACCGCATCATCATGGCCGAGCACGGACCGGGACGGCGTGACCAGGTCACCGAGTCCGGACGGGGACCAGCGAAGTCCGGCTGCGCCCGGGCCCAGGTCCGCAGCGAGCGCGTCGACCTTGCTGCTGTAGCCCACGAGGAGCGAGGGTCGCCCGCCGAGCACGGCTGCCATCCCGCCGGGGTAGCGCATCGACACCACCAGCCGGCTCGCCGCCACCTCGGCGACCACGTCGTGGACGTTCGGGCAGGTCAGAGAGGTCGTCGACCGCATCCGAGTCGCCACGGCCTCGTGCAACGGGTGGTCCTTCGGAGCGTCCAGGGCCACGAAGTGCACCGGGAGACCCATCGACTCGCTGAGCTCGTCGAGCGAACGGGCGGATCCGTCCACGAACGCCTCGTCGACCTCGTGTCGCCGGAACCGAGCCGGCACCCGGTGCCGGCGCCCGGACCACGGCCGGAGGCTGACGACGATCCGGTCGATCGGATCGAGCTCCGGTGGCGGGAGCGACAACGTGAGGTCGGCGGCAACCGTGGGTCGGGGGAGTCCGAGCGACTCGAGGAGGTCGGCTGACCCGGCGTCGCGCACCGCCAGCGGCACCCGGGCCAGACCAGCGCGCACCCGCAGTCGGCCGGAGCGAGTGGTGAGCCGGCCAGCGCCCAAACCGACGCCAGCCGCAGGCTCCCGCCGCAGTCGCGCGGCGACGACGGGCATCAAGTGGAGGTCGAGGTTGAGGGTTGACGTCTCGTCCTGCAGCAGCCCGCCCCCGCCGAGCACGGTGCAGTCCGTTCGGGTCGTCACCGATGACGCCCTGCGCCGGCCCGTCGCACCATGGTCCGCTGCGGTCTGGGCGGGGTCGACGGAGAGCGGCTCGGGCTCGACACCGCGGACCTGCAGCTGCAGAGAGAGGGCGCGGAACACCAGCTCATCGCCGAGGTTCGCTGACCCCACCCACCCAGCAACGGTCGCCCGCATCGCCAGCGAGCATGGCACGGAAGCGGTTCCATGGATCTTTCTCGGCGACGCCGTATCCCTCCGTCGTCATGGGGCGGTAACCATGCCGTGGGTCACAACTCAGGCGGAGCGGACCGCATGTCCTCGGGGTTCCCGAGTTCTGCTGTCCGGTTTGTCCGGGTACTGGCGCACCCGGTCTCCGGGGCTCGACCCGGCCAGGAATCCTTGTTCCTGTCCGAGTCGTGCCGTAGGGTCCGGCCCGACGTTGCCGCAGGTCCGCCTGCGGCGGCGCGTCTTCCCCGCCTCGTGCGGGGTGTCACACCGTCACAGAGAGCTTGTTGTACCTACGTGCGATCCTCGAGAACGCAAGGCAATCGCAATGCTCGCCGGGCCCAGTGCCCGGCCTCGAGCGCGTCTGCGGTCGGCGGTCCTGTGGCAACGTTCCCAACACAAACCACTTCCAGGAGGAAGAATTGAGTAACCACGCAGGGCGCAGCAAGCGCCTCTTTGCGGGATTCCTTGCCGCAGTGCTGGCACTGACGGTGGCGCCGATCATCGGCCTCGCCTCGCCGGCCGGCGCAGCGCCCCCCGCACCCGTCGATCCCATCGGGACCGGCAACTTCTGTGAGGACACCGGCAACACCGAGCCCTTCACCGACGTCGCCGACAACGATCCGGCTCGCGCCAACATCATCTGCCTGGTCGCCACGCAGATCACCACCGGCGTCACGGCCACCACCTACGAGCCCAACTCGTTCGTGACCCGTCGCCAGATGGCCCTGTTCCTCGTCCGCACCGCTGCCGAGGCCGACCGCCTCGAGATCGGTGACAACATCGAGGAGCTGCCCGCACCTGGTGCGAACGGCTTCACCGATGTGGCCAACGAGTCGCAGGCCGTTCGCAACGCGATCAGCCAGCTCGCCCAGGCCGAGATCGCCGGCGGCTTCCCGGACAACACGTACCGTCCGGCCGCTCCGGTGTCCCGTCGTCAGATGGCGGCGTTCATCGACCGTCTCTACGAGTACCTCACCGGTGCAGAGCTGCCCCGGGCCACCGAGGACTACTTCGCCGACGACAACTCCGACTCCGATGCCGCCGAGGCCAGCACCAACGCTGTCGCCCGCGCCGGCATCTTCACCGGCAACTCCGACGGCACGTTCCGTCCGGCCCAGGAGATCACCCGTCGCCAGATGGCCTCCGTGCTCACCCGCACGCTCCAGGTCCTCTTCGAGAACGGCGAGATCAACAAGTGGAGCGCCGCACGCGACGACGCCGGTACGGCAACCATCCGTCCCGAGCTCGTCTCGGCGCAGATCGTGGAGACCCGCACCGCACAGACGGCGACGCCGACTCGACTTGCCGGTACCTACGTCCGATACACCTTCGACGAGCCTGTCGGCGCGACCGGCGCCATCGTCCCGGCGAGCTTCAGGGTTTACAACGCCGCTGGCGCACCCACCAACGGCAACGTCGTTACGGTGGAGCCCGGCCGCACCACAGTTGAGGTTCGCTTCGACGCACTGAACACCGCGGCCTTGGCGAGCAACCTGACGGTCGCTACCGTCGCCGCCGGCGCAATTGCCGACGACGCAGGTAACACGAACCCTGAGGGTGATGCTGCCATCGGTTCTGCTGCAACGAACACGCTTGTGGCAGGGCAGACGACGGCACCTGATCTCGTCTCGGTGGGCTCGTTCCGCCAAGGCGCTGCTGTGGGGCAGACGGCAGTGAACTTCGTCTTCGACGAAGCCGCTGTCGTCCAGAACACCACCTTCTTCAGCCTGGTGACCACGTCCAATGCGACCGTGCCCTGCACGGCCAGCACTGACGCCTCCATCCCGAGTGGCGGCACTGTCGCAGGCGGCAGTGGCACCACCACGTTGACGGTCCTGTGCACCAACCCCACCATCCCAGGAGACCCGGGCGGCGTGCCGCTCACCGCAGCCAACGTTGCTCGCGGCGCGGTTGACACCGACGCCGTGCGTGACGCAGGCGGCGACGCCAACGCGCTGCAGACGGCAGACGTTGCGGACGGAGGCAACACTGCCGGGCCCGACCTGGTGTCCGTCATCTTCGTTCAGGGCGGCGCAGATGATCCCGACCGGGCGCTCTTCATCTTCGACCGTGACGTCACGGCCACGGGTGCTGCGAACCTGTTCCGGATCTACAACCAGGACAGCTCTGAGACCAGCCCGCAAAGCGTGCTGGTCAGCAACACCACGCCGACCCAGGTGCTTGCCACCTTCCTGAACAACTCGCAGTTGGACGCTGCCGTCGGTGCTTCGGTTCTGCCGAACGCAGTTGTCGGTGGCGCAGCGGGCGCGAACCAGCGTGACGAGGTCGGTGTGACGAACTCGAACCAGACCTCGACCACTCCTGGTCGCACCAACGGTCCGGATCTCATCGGCGTGGCTGTCACCAACACGGAGGGCTTCCAGCCCTCGCGTGCGACCTACACGTTCGACGAGAACGTCGCTCCGGTGGCGCTCGACGCAGTCGATCCTGCGGTCAACTTCGCTGCCTCACAGCGCTTCAAGCTCTACCGGGCTGACGGCAGCGTGCTCAGTGCAATCCAGTGCCGTCGGGGTCCGTCCGCCATCGCGGCGACCAACGGTCCCGACAGTGCAATCGTGACCTGCATCTTCGGTGCACCCAACAGCGCGGCGACCAACGCTGCGGTCGTGAACTCGGTGCTCGGCACGGTCGTGCAGAACGCCGTGACCGACGCTGGTGGTACGGGCAACCCTGAGGGCGCCGAGCGCGTCACCGGGGGCACTGGTACCTCTGCAAGCTGATAGCGACTAGCGAGTAGCAACGTCCTCGTCTGAGGATGGTGCTGGAGCCCCGGCCCGAGAGGGTCGGGGCTCCAGCCGTTTTTCGCCCGGGATCTTTGCGGTACCGGACGGGCCCTGGAGCCGGCGACCGAGTCCAGCCCAACCATCGGCGCACGCCCGCCTTGGGAAGACCGTGTCGTCGGCCCGACTCTCGCCGCATGCCGGCTGCTTCGAGCACCACAGGTACGCTCGAACGCTGTGACTGCAGTCCGGACGACCTCGGTCCCAGCGTCGGAGGAGGTCCTGGTGCGTCCGGCCTCTCAGCCAGGGGGAGGACCGCTCGCGACCGTGCGCAGACGCTCCAGGCTGCTGAGCGGGGTTGCGTTCGGGCTGCTCATCGGAGCCTCCGTTATCCTGCGCCTCGAAGGTGCAGGAACGTGGTTCTGGATCGACGAGGCGCTCACCGTGGGTCTCGCACAGCAGCCGTTCCCCGAGATCCCGTCCGTGCTCCGCCTCGACGGATCGCCACCGCTCTACTACCTGGCGCTCAACGTCTGGTTGCGGCTGTTCGGCAGCGGCGAGGTCGCCACCCATGCCCTGTCGCTAGTCTTCGCCACGTTGTGCATCCCGGCGGCGTGGTGGGCCGGTCGCAGCCTCTTCGATAGGCGGACGGCTTGGATCGCCGCGGTGCTCGCCGCGACCAGCCCGTTCCTCACACACTTCGCACGCGAGACCCGGATGTACTCGCTCGTCACGCTGCTGGCCCTTCTGGCCGTCGCCGCTTTCGTCCACGCCTTCGTCCGGGGCACTCGGCGAGCGGTCCCTGCGTTCGCTGTAGCGCTCGCCGCACTCCTGTACACGCACAACTGGGGCATCTACCTCGCAGTCGCCGCAGGCGTGGCGCTCGTACCGGCCGCCCTGGCCGCGCCACGACCCCTGCAGCTGCTGCGTCGCGGTGCGCTCGCCCTCGGCGCGGTGGGGTTGGCGTACCTGCCGTGGGCGTTCTTGCTGTTCGGGCAGGTCGGCTCCACTGGTGCGCCGTGGTCCTTCACGCCCGGCGCCCGCCAAGTGGTGCTCGAGGTCGCCGCTCTCGTCAGGGATGAGCGGGTGCTCTTCGTCCTCGTCGCCGTCGTGGCGGCGGGCCTCTTGCCGATCCTGCGCCGGCCGAGGACGACTGACGGCGCGACCGCCTGGGCGCTGGGATGCCTGGTCGTCGTCCCGATCGGGCTTGGTTGGGCGGTGTCGCACATCGAACCGTCGTGGGCCACGCGCTACCTGGCGGTTGTCGTGGGGCCGCTCCTGCTCCGTGCCGCGTGGGGCCTCTCGAGGGCCGAGACAGCGGGCGTGATCGCCCTCGTGCTCACCGTGGCGGTCTGGGTGCAGCCGGTCACTCGACTGCAGGGCAACCTCGAGACCGATCCAGCGGGCAAGAGCGACGCCAAAGCCCTGGCGGCGTCGCTCGACCGACGCCTGGACGACGGAGACCTGGTCATCGTCGCGCAACCCGAAGCGGTGCCCCTCTTCGCCCACTACCTGCAGGACGACGTCCGCTTCGCCACGATGTGGGGCGAGGTCGAGCGCCCGATGGTGATGGACTGGCGTGACGCCGAGGACCGTCTGCAGGCGTCCAGCGTCGAGGAGAACCTCTTGCCGCTGATCGCCAACCTCGGGCCCGGGGACCGGATCGCCCTCGTCGGTCCGGGGGGTCGGCTGGTGCCGACGGACACCGAGTGGATCCGCACCTTCCATCGGCTCCACTCCGAGTGGCGTCAGACCCTGACGTCCGGCCCCAGCACGGTCCTGCTGGACCGGATCCGATCAGCACGCCAGGAGCAGACCGATCCGGCCGACGCCACTGCCGGGCCGACCTCGGCGATCGAGGCCGGTCCGGGACCCGGTTCCGAGCGAGACGTCCCGGTGGCGGTGCCGTTCACGGCACGCGTGTACGAGGTCGTGTCGCCGGGCTGAGCAGGGGAGCGGTCTCGGCGCGTCGAACCCCACGGTCGAACAGTCGCGTACGGCGGCGGGACCAAGGAGAACGACGTGACCAACACCTCGAGCGCGACGCGCTCTCGCAAGGGCCTGCGCCTGCTGGCCACCGTCCTGGCTGCCGTGGCGGGGTTCGGCCTGCTGCCGAGCGTGGCGCCGGCCGGCGCCCAGACGGCACCCGTGCCCCAGACCCGGAGTACGTCGGCGTTCTGTCAGGCCGTCCCGGCCACGAACCCGTTCCCGGACGTGAACAACGGCAACACGTTCGCCGCCCAGATCCGCTGCCTGGCGGCGGCCGAGATCACCCAGGGCCAGGCCGACGGCAACTACGCCCCACGGGAGACCGTGCGCCGCGACCAGATGGCCACGTTCATCGCCCGCATGATCGACAAGGCGAAGGCCCTCGACGTCGACGGGTCGCTGAAGGCCCTGCCGGCGTACGACAGCAACAACCGGTTCAGCGACGTTCCTGCCGGAAGCGTGCACGCGCCGGCCATCAACCGCCTCGCAGCGGCCGGCATCGTGGCCGGCGGTCCCGGCGGTCGCCCGGCCACCCAGTACGGGCCTGGCCTCGACGTGACCCGGGCCCAGATGGCCAGCTTCATCAACCGGGCCATCCAGCACCTCACCGGCGACAAGCTCGCCACGACGAACAGCTACTTCACCGATCTCGACCGGGTCGCCGCCGACGTCCGAGCCGACATCAACGGCATCGCCTCCGAGGGCATCGCCACCGGCCAGGGCGACGGCCGCTACCTGCCGTCCGGCACCGTCCGGCGTGACGCCATGTCTGCCTTCCTCGTCCGCCCGCTGGCGTACCTCGAGGCCGAAGGTGAGATCCGCAAGCTCGACGCCACCCCCGAGGCGGCCGACGGCACCATCAACGGCACCGGCGCGGCGGCGCAGTCCGCGGACAACAAGGGCGCAGAGGTCCGCACCACGAGCAAGGGCAGCGCGTCCTTCACCGCCTGCGACATCACCACACTCGACGCCCACTTCGACACGGTCGACGCCAGGCGCTGCTTCACCTACCGCTACGCCTCCGGTGACACGTTCTCCGTGGACGGCACCACGACCGATCTCGCCGGGTTCGTCGCGCAGCTGAGCCCCCTCGACGACGTCACCGGGACCTACGCCCGGAACGGGGCCAGCACCTTCTCGCTCCGCAACGAGGCACCGCTCGCACCCGGCGCCGTGACGCTCGAGGGCACCGGCTCCAACCGGGTCACGGTCACCATCGCACCCTCGGCCACACCCTCGGTCGACGCCTACGAGGTGCAGCGATCGGCGCCGAGTCCGATTCTGAACAGCTGCTCGGTCGGCGTCAGCTTCGCCAAGGTCGGCGAGCAGCCGGCGTCGGCCACCGGCAACACGGTGTTCGTCGACACGACGGTCCAGCCCGAGACCTCCTACTGCTACCGGGTCTTCGCCATCGACGACGGCGACGTCTCCACCGCATCCAGCTCGGCCGGCCCGGTGGCCACGCCGGCGGTCTCGGTCGCCGGGGCGCCGCGGTCCGTGGCGATCGAGCTGCGGCAGGGTTCCACCGGCAGTGCCAACCGGGTCGACGCCGGCGACAGCATCCTCATCGCGTTCAGCGAGGCGATGGCTGCGCCGAACAGCGGCGACGCCATCCTGGTCAGGGACGGTGACACCAACGGACAGATCTCCTGTGGCAGCACGAACTGCACCCGGAACAGCGCCCCTCAGGGAGTACGGGGCACGACCTATGCGGCGAACCAGGTGATCACGATCACCCTCACCGGCTCCCCGTCGCTCATCTCCGGTGTCGACAACGGCATCGACGTCGGAGCGACCATCTACGACGAGCGCGGCTTCACCGACCTGGAGACGACCCGCTGGGACATCGACCGCAGCACCGCCCTGGTCATCGCCGGGTTCACACCCGTCGGCCCCATCTCGACGAGCGTCACCTTCACGAACGGCGGGTTCGCCAGCCTGCTCGACGCCGGTGACGTGATTCGCCTGGAGTTCGACCAGGAGATGCGGGCGCCCGACAACGGCGACAGCATCACCGTCCGCACCTCGGGCAGCACCGGCGGCGGCACCGCGATCACCTGTGGCCCGCTCGGGAATGCGACCTGCGCCCGGGCGACCGACACCAAGGTGATCAACGTGACGATCACCTCCTCGTCGCTGCTGGTGCCCCTCCCGGCCCAGATCATCGCCCAGACCGGGTACGAGAGCGTCGCTCGCGCGGCGTGGGACCTCTGCCGCAGCACCGACCTCACCGTGAACACCACCAAGGACACCACCGACGCCGGCACCGTCGGCTGCCCGGCGGCGTAGTGGAGGGTGCCGTCTCCTGACGGCCGCGCCGGTAGCCTCGTTCGCGCATGCGCGACATCACCTCGTGGAAGTGGGACCCGTGGCACTGAAGATCGAGGTCGTCGTCGGGGAGGACGGAGGCCGACATGCTGCGGGGATCCTGCAGCTGTGGGCTGCGCACGGCGCACTCGACGGAGAGGCCGCCCGCCGCCGGCTCGGCGAGGTCGTGTGCGTGCTCCAAGACGACGGGGTCGTTCACGGCGTGAACTCCGCAGTCGCAACGGACGTCGCTCTCGTCGGGGGTCGTCGACTGTGGTTCTACCGCCGCTTCCTCCCGCAGGACGTCGCGGTCGAGTGGGACGCGCCGATGTTGGTCGCTGCGTTCGAGGCCCTCGAGAAGCGCAGCGAGCGCGACGCCGGGCCGATCGGTCTCTGCACGGCCGTCGACCGGATGACAGAACGGGCGCACCCGGCGGCGGTCTGGCCGGCGAGCCAGCTGGTCTTCGCCGGCCGGATGAGCGACGGACGCAGCCTGCGGGTCCGCTACTTCGAGAGAGCGCGCATCGCATGAGCACGCGCGAGACCTACCTTGCCGACCACCCACTGGATCCCTTGGTCCGCATCGAGGAGATGGAGACCTCCAGCATCACCGGTCCGGACGTCATCGACCTCTGGGTCGGAGAGGCAGCGCTACCCCCGGACGAGGCCACCCGGCGACTCAGCGAGGTCCTGCTCGTTGCGATCGAAGGTGACACCGGTGGCCTGGCCGGCGTCTTCACGGCTGGCCTGCGTTCGTCGGAGCGACTCGGTCTGACGATGTGGTACGCCCGGGCCTTCGTCAGCAGCTCCTGGCGGACGTCGAACGTCGCCAGCCACCTGCTCGATCGCGGGCGGGCTCTGCTGGAGCAGCGGTTCGTGGAAGGGACGGACCGTCGGGCGCCCGGGATGTGGCTCGACGTGGAGAACGAGGGACTCAAGCGCGCTCGGCCCGAGGCGGTGTGGCCCCTCGGCTTCACGTTCATCGGCGAGAACCGCAGAGGCGACCACGTGCGGGTGCTCTGGTTCGAGGGCGCAACGATCTGAGGCGACGGAGCCCTTCGCCGGCGTGTCAGCGGCTCTGCGTCGGCACCAGCGCGAGCGCCTCATCCGGCAACACGAAGGCACCGGCGACGACCTCGGCCTCGGCCTCGGCGAGCTCCGGGTACCGCAGGCCGTGCAGGAGCTGCAGGTCGAAGATCTCCTGCACGGCACCTTCGAACCGCAGGAACCCGACCGTGCTCCCGTCGCGGGTGTCGATCACCCAGACCCCGCACAGCCGATCGGTCAGGCGCTCGCTGAGGGGGAGGTCTGCGAACACTCGCTCGCGGACCTGGGACAGACCGACGAAGGCGAACGGCCCGGCGAAGGCCAGCCCACGGGTGAAGCCGGGTAGCTCCGCAACGGTCTCCTTGGTGCCGCGCTGGACGTCCACGGTGAGGACCTCGCCGCGGCCGGAGTCGAGGACCCACAGCTTGCCGGCGTGCCAGCGGGGCGAATGGGGCATCGAGAGCCCACGCACCACCGGTTCACCGCTCGGGACCTCGATCACAATGCCGCCCCCGACCTTCGAGCTCCGCCACCCTCCCGGCTCGTCCCGGTCGCCCATGACGGTCACGTACCGGACCTGTCCGTCGGCGATGGCCATGCCGTTGAGGTGGCAGCGGTCCTCGGGGGCCAGCTGGCTGATGAAGGGTGGCTTCCAGCGAGGGACGAAGCTGTGGTGCTCGTCGAGGGTCGCAAGGCATGAGAAGCGGGTGTTGCACATCCACAGCTCGTCGCCGACGTAGGCGATCTCGTGGATCCGGATGTCGCCGGTGACGTGGCTCCGCTTGGGGAGGAAGCAGGCGTCGTGGGTGCCATGGGGCTCGAGCTTCTGGGCGACCGCAGGTTGGTTCCGGTACTCCCAGACCGATCGAGCCGTTCCGATGGCGAGCGACCGCTTGCCGACGGCCATGCCCATCGGGCTGGGGAAGAAGCGGAAGTGGGTGTTCAGCTCGCCGTCCCTCGCCCGGCAGACGATCACGCGTCCGCTCTGGTACGTCGACACCAGGAGCGACGAACCCAGCTGTTCGAGCAGCTTCGGTACGGAGTCGGTGTGCACGCTGCGGAACGGTTGCTCGGCCGCGACCGCAGGCGTCGCGGGTCCGACCGGAGCGCGGCGGGGGACTTCCGTCCGCAGGGTGCGGGGCCGGGTCTCGGGTGGATGGGCGAAGAGGTCGTGCGCGCGCCGTGCAACGTCGGCGACCTGCGGCCAGACCTCCTCGATCTCGGCCTCGTTGCGCCGCCACTTGTCCGGATCGGGCGCGTCGAGCGTGTGCTGCGCCTGGGGGAGCGGGCTGGTGAGCTCTCGGTCCCAGGCGAGGTCGGCGAAGGCGCAGAGGCGCTCGATCTCCGCCTGCGGCTCCGTGACTAGCCGCCCGTAGCTGGCGACGCTCCACCGTTCCGGATCGAGGGCAGCGAGGTCATCGAGTATGTGCGAGGTCGTCGTTGCCCACTGGTGCGCAACCATCTCCTGCAGCGTCCGGCCGCTCACGTCGCGCCAACCAGGGACCAACAGCAGCGACCACGGGAGGCCCTTCCACCCGGGGAGCTCGTGGTAGGTGACGAACCGGTCGGAGCGCCACGCGTCCATCATCGAGCTGAGGGTCTCGCGTGGATCGCGGTACAGGTAGACGAACTGCGCGTCGGGGAAGGCCTCCACCAGGAAGGGGATCCGCAGGGAGTTCTTCGGGGTCTTCTCCACGACACGGAGTGGGCCGGCGGCCGGCGGCCGGGCCCCGGTGCGGTCTCGGAGTCGAGCGAGGAACGCGGCATGCAGACGATCGACCACCGTCGGCGTGGCATCGACCGCCTCGAGCCGGTTGGAGTCGTGTCCCCGGTCGCGGGGATCGAGACCAGGGATCTGCTCGATGAGCCGGTGGCTCTCACCACCGATGGTCCACGCCTCGGGTGATTGCGCCAGGGTCTCGAAGAGCAGGCTGCTCCCGGACCTCGGTGGCGAGACCACGAAGACGGGTCGCTCGATCCGGCGTCGCCGCCGGACGGGCCCCGATTGCGGACCAGCGACGCTCGGAACGTCGGTCGAACCCGAGACCGGGGGCGATGCCTGCCCCGGCGTGCTCGACCACGACGAGAGGCTCGGGCTCACTGCCGGACGGATGGCCAGCTGGCGGATCGCCTCGACGCCGTCGACTGCGTTCGTGAGGCGCAGCCTGGAGGCGAAGGGAGCGACTGCGGCGTCGAGGCGCCGCTGGAGGTCGGCGAAGGCCTCCCATCCCGTCGGTCCATCGCCGTGCCGGGCCCACCGTGCCCGCCAGTCCTGCAGCACCGGCTCGGCGGCGTCGACGAGCCCGCCGACCACGGCGGGGTCGACCCCCGGGGCGCCGAGGAGCTCGCCGACGATGGCGCCGAGGTGGCTTCGGAGCTCCCACGGGCTCATCACCACCGGGTGGTTCACCCGCTCGAAGGTCGGGCCGGGACCGTCGTCGCCGACGACGAGCACGTCCGCGTCGTCAGCGGCCAGACGCCGCCAGAACTCCGCAGAGCCGACGGTGTCGATGACGAGGTGGATCCGGCGGGAGGGGGCTGCATTGACCACGCGGTGCCGGCGCCAGGTGTCGAACGCCCACACCTCGCCGGGCTCCATGTGGACCACCGCCTCGTCACAGTGGAACGCGACCGAAGGCGTCGTCACCACAGGCACGTGGACCCGGACGTGTTCCCACCAGTAGTAGTTGGTGTCCGAGTGCGCAGTGACCTCGGCTTCCTCGTCGATCCGCATGAGGCGGGTGCGGCCGACGGGAGCAGCGAGAGCCCCGAGCACCGCTCGTGTGTAGGGCATCGAGGCGAGGACCGGTGTGGGAAGCATCGGTCCCTTGGTCGCATCGTCCTCGGGGTCACCTCCGGAAGCGACGAGGGGCACCGCGCTGTTGCCCGGCTGCCCCTGTGGGTGCGGCCGCCACAGGTCATCGGCCAGTCCGGCGACCTCGAGGGCGAGACGATCGGCGTCCACCCGCAGGGGGAGGCGGACGAACTCGGTGTGCAGCTTCACGACGAGACCTCTCGAGGGGGAACCGGCGCATCGTAGGCAGTCGGTCCGGGCGCCAGATCGGTGGGGTGGTGGGTCGAACGACTCATTTCCGGGCGTTGGTCCCTTGCAGCGCATTCCGTGGGTTCTATTGTCCGGCGCAGGTGGGACGACCGGGCGTGAACCGACAACGGTTGCGTCACGTCCCTGTGCGAAGAAGGCGGAATCCAGTGGATCCAGCGAAGATGAACAGAGCCCAACGACGCGCGGCTGCCAAGCGCCAGCGGACCACGAGCGCCAGCCGGAAGCGCAGGGTCATCCTGTCTTCCGGCGCACTCCTCGGCGCCGGCGCCGGCCTGCTGCCGGCTACTCCGGCGACGGCAGCCGAGACCTACGTGGTCAACGATCCGGGTGACAGCGGCGAGTCCGGCGACGAACTGCTGACGCTGCGCGAAGCGGTTCAGGCGGCGAACCTGTCCGAGGGTCTGGACCAGATCGCCTTCGCCCCGGGCTTGGCCGAGATCCAGCTCACCAACGGCGACATCGGGATCACGGACGACGTCCGCATCTACGACGCCGAAGGCGACGTCGTGGTCAACGCTCAGGGGAACAGCCGGATCTTCTACTCGGGCACAGGCGAGCTCGGCAGCGATGCGAACGTCACCATCGAGGGCCTGAGCCTCGTCAACGGTGATGCAGATCAGGACGACGACGATGCTGTGGTCGGCGACGACGTCTCCCGGGACCAGGGCGGTGCCATCAGCATGTACGGCGGGTCGCTGACCCTGATCGACGTCGAGATCGCCGACAGCCACGCCGACGAGGGCGGTGCCATCGGAGTCGAGCGAACGGTCCTGTCGATCATCGACAGCACGCTCGAGGGGAACACGGCGGACTACGACGGCGGCGCCATCTTCGCCACTGACGTGTCGGGCAGTTCGTCCATCGTCGGGACGACCATTGCCGGAAACGCTGTCGGCGACTACGAGCTCCAGCCGGCGACCGGCACTCCCGGCGAGGAGGGCTACACCTACGAGCAGCGCGACTTCGTCGGCTACGACGGCGGTGGGGTCTGGTTCTCTGCGGATGCCTCCGACCTGACCATCACCGGCTCGACGATCAGCGGCAACGACGCGCCTCGTGGCGGCGGCGGCGTGTACTTCTCCTCGAGCTACTACGGCGAGGGCGAAGGGGTCTCCGGCAGCGGCGACCTGGTCGTCAGCGACACGATCGTCGACGGCAACCGTGCCGGCTACTTCGCCGAGAGCACGTACGGCGGCGAGTACAGCGGTACCCCGGGCGGCGGGGGAATCGCCGCCTTCTCCCAGGTCGGTTCCGTCACGGTCACCGGGGGGGCCGTCTCTGGCAACCAAGCGTTCAGGAACGAGTCCTGGTACAAGTACTCCGGCTCCTCGGGCATCGGCGGCGGGATCTTCGTCGTCGCCGACACGACCATCACAGGTGTGTCGATCGTCGACAACGAGGCCGGCAAGTACGGCGGTGGCATCGCTGCCGTCGGCTACGGCGAGGGCAGCGAAGACGCCGGCTCGCTCACCATCTCGGGCGGAGAGATCTCCGGGAACCGGGCGGCGAGTGGCGCCGGCGTGTCAGCCGCGAGCGTCGGAGACCTCACACTCCAGTCGACCGACATCACCGGCAACGACGCCGTGAACGACGGCTGGTTCGGCTACGGCGGTGGCGGCGGCGTCTCGGTGAAGTACCTGCGCGGCGACATGACGGTCGACGACACCACCATCAGTGGGAACGTGGCCCGAGGGTCCGGCGGCGGTGTCTCCATCCGACGCACTGCGTACGACGCCTCTGTGTCCTTCACGGGCAGCACGGTGTCCGGCAACACCGCAGGAACTGACGGTGAGGGCGGGGTCTACGGAGAGAGCGGTGCCGACGGTGGCGGCATCCACGCAACCGACGTGTACTCGCCGTTCGTGATCTCCGACAGCACGGTGATCTCGGAGAACGTCGCCGCCGACGATGGCGGGGGCGTCTACTTCGGGGGCGAGGGCGAGGGCGGGCCGCGGAGCCTGGACCTCGAGGGTTCAGCGGTGTCGGGCACTGGATTCACGCTCGTCGACAGTGCGATCACGGGCAACAGCGCGGCAGGAGGCAACGGCGGGGGTCTCGCTGCTGACGGCCTGTACCAGGCGCTTGCGTTGACCGATGTGCAGGTCACCGGGAACGCGGCGCACTACTACGGCGGCGGCATCGCCCTCTACGGCTCGTACAACGGTGAGGCGAGCGGCGACGTCGCCATCACCCGCTCGGACATCTCCGGCAACACTGCCGGTCACATCGACGAGTACGAGGGCGAATACGGCACCTACACGAACCACTACGGGCAGGGTGGAGGCATCTCGCTCGACGGGATGTCGTCCACGGTCACCGTCACCGAGACCACGATCGTGGGCAACACCTCGGAGGAGGATGGAGGCGGCATCGGGCTGGACCAGCTGGGCGGCGTGTTCCAGCTCGTGGACTCGACAGTCGATGGGAACACCGCGGTCGAGGACGACGGTGGCGGGATCTACGCCGACGACCTCTACTCGTCGATCTACAACTCCGAGACCTACAGCTGGGAGTACGACTACGGCCGAGTCGAGGTCTCCGGTACCACGATCTCGAACAACCACGCCGGTGACGAGGGCGGCGGCGTGCACATGACCGACGGCGACGCACCGATCCTCTTCCTGAACTCGACGATCTCGAGCAACTCGGCAGCCGAGACCGGCGGCGGGCTGTCGCTGGACGGCGGCGAGGGCGGCACGGTGGAGACCGAGGTCGGCGCCCAGGACCTCCCCGACGCTCCGGTCCTGTCGTTCACCACGATCTCGGGCAACAGCGTCGGCGGCGAGGGCGAGGGAGGCGGTGTCGGTGGCCTCTACCTCGACGGCGGCGACGTCTACCTCGACAATTCGGTGGTGGCGAACAGCGCCGGGGGCGACGACATCGGTGGCGAGGGAACGTTCAACCTCTCCTTCAGCCTGATCGAGAACCCGGGAGACGCGAGCATCAACGACACGGGCGGAGAGGGTTCCTCGTCCATCCTGGGCGTCGATCCGCAGCTCGGCCCGCTCGCCGACAACGGTGGTCTCACGCTCACGCACCTGCCCCAGTCGGGCAGCCCGCTCATCAACGCCGGGGACCCGGACTTCCAGCCGCCGCCCGAGACCGACCAGCGCGACGCTGCCCGGGTGCAGGGCGGCCGAGTCGACATCGGCTCCGTGGAGACCACACCGCCGTCCACTGGCGGGGGTGGTGGTGCCCCGCAGCCCACCGGTCCCTCGCAGGTCCAGCTCGGTCCCGACGTCGTCGTGAACGAGGATGTCGGCACGGCCACCATCACCGTCGTGCGCAGCGGCACCCTCACTGGCACCACCACGGTGGCGTACTCGGTCGCCCCCGGGCAGAACGCCTCGACGGCTGACTTCGGCCCGACGTCGGGGACTCTGACGTTCGCGCCGGGTGAGAGCAGCAAGACCATCTCGGTCCCGATCGTCGACGACGACCTGGACGAGCCGGACGAGCTTCTGACCGTGACGCTGACGAACCCCCAGGGCTCGGCCCTGGGCACCCGTGCCAGCGGTGCCATCACCATCAAGGACGACGACGGCAACATCGTCTGCCCCGACCCGGCGACCACGACGTTCGGGGACGTCGCCGGTACCAACGTCCACTCTCCGGCGATCGCCTGCCTGCAGGAGCTCGGAATCGCCCAGGGTGACGACGGCGAGTTCTCGCCGGCGAAGGACGTCACACGAGCGCAGATGGCGTCGTTCATCGCTCGTGTGATCGAGGAGGCCGGTGGCACGCTGCCGTCCGGCCCACCGGACGCCTTCGACGACGATGACGGGACGTTCCACGAGCCACGGATCAACCAGCTCGCCGCAGCAGATGTCATCGACGGCTTCCCGGACGGAACCTTCCGTCCGAACGCCAAGGTCACCCGCGGGCAGATGGCGAAGTTCATCGCCAGCGCCTATGCGTACATCACCGGTGAGGAGCTGCCGACCCCGTCGCAGGACTTCTTCGACGATGACGACGGTTCGACCCACGAGCTCGACATCAACCGGATCGCAGCGGCGGAGATCGTCCGTGGGTTCACCGACGGGACCTACCGTCCGAACGTGAACGTGCGGCGTGACCAGATGGCTTCGTTCCTCCTGAACCTGCTCATCGAGGTCGAGTCGCAGGACTGAACCTCACCGGCTTGCATACAGGGACCGCAGCATCGAGCTGCGGTCCCTGTCGCGTCCCGACCCACCTACCAGCACATGTGGAGCAGTGACCGGTGACAGAGCCGAGAAGGACCGATCGCAGTCGTCGAGGGCGCATCGCCGTGGCCGTGGTGCTGCTGTTCGTCCTCGTCGTCGGGATCGCCAGCACACTCGTCGGCACCGGGGACCGGTCCGGCACGTCCGACGCAGCGACCGGACGGACATCGACCACCTCGACCGTCGTCGACGAGACCGTGCCGCCTCCCCCTGACGTGGACCGGGACACCGACGACGCCGAACGGACCGATCGAACTGAGGGCGTGGACGATCGGGAGCGACGCCGCGATGCACCGGACGACGCACCGCGGGCGGTGGTGCCCCAGGTCGGCGCCGAGACCGGTGACGCGCAACGGGTCGGGCGTCGCCGGGTGGTCGTCGACGGTGTCGAGCGGCGCGGAGACCAGCTGGTCGTCGCCGTGCGGATCCGCAACGTCGGGCGCCAGGCTCTGCCATACGAGCCTGCGGACTTCACCATCGAGCTCGCGGACGACGCCGTGGTCGCTGGGTCGAGCCTCCCGGAGCCCGGATGGCTGCGCTCCGGCGAAGTGGCTCCGGAGCAGGAGGTCGAGGGTCTCGTACAGTTCGCCGTGCCCGAGGGGGACCACATAGTGATCTTCGATCCGGGATCCCCACGTCAGGGGAGGTGGCGGGTCAGCGGGTGACGCTCAGACGTCGGCCCACATGCGCATCAGGTTGGACGCGACCTTGTCGACCAAGAGCCGGACGTCGCCCTCCGGCAGCGAGGCTCTCGCCCGGCCGAGGTCGAACAACGTCTCGCGCTGGTCCTCTCGCCGGATCAGGCTCTGCACCCAGCCGACGCAGGCCAGACGTTCGCCACGAGTGACCGGGTTCACCCGGTGGAGAGCCCCCGATGGATACACGACGAGGCCGCCAGCGCGCAGCTTCACCTGACGGGCCCCGGCTCGGTTCTCCACGAGGAGCTCGCCGCCTTCGTAGCTCTCGGGATCGGCCAGGAAAAGCGTGAAGGAGAGGTCTGTGCGGAACCTGCTGCCGTCTCCAGCACGCATCACTGGATCGTCGACGTGCATGCCGTACTCGTGGCCGGGTCCGTATCGAGAGAAGAGCAGACCTGACAACTTCGCAGGACGGACGTAGGACCGGAACAGGCTGTTCGCCTCCAGGATCTCTCGGATCGAACCGGCAAGCGCCTGGACCCGCTCGTCGGCCGACTGCGCTTGTTGGTTCGACTTGACCTTCCTCGCCGTCGCTCCTGCAGTCACCTTGCCGTCCACGAAGGGGGCGGTCGCAAGGACCGCTCGGGCTCGCTCGAGCTGCGAGGGATCGAGGGCACCTTGGACCTGAAGCACGCCGGCATTCTGCCCGACCTCGGCGCACGTTGACGCAGACGCGTCATTCCACGGGCGCCGCCTCAAGGTCCACACTCGACGTGTCGACATCTGTGTCGTACACGGCTGGCGGGTCGACCATGAGGGAGTCACATGCTGGGATGCCGCACGGCCGGTCGGATCGCCGCGACCGCACTGCTGCTGGTCGGGTTCGTCCAGCCAGGCACGGCCGCCGCGTCCGGTTCCGAGCCGGCGTCGCCCGACGCCATGCTCGCGATCGATCCCGAGGTCGTCCCCGGGCGGGTCGTGATCTCGTGGGAACCAGACACCTCCCAGTCCGAACGGGCTGACGTCCGGTCCTCCCTCGGCCTGGATCTCGAGGAGCGCTTCGGTGAGCTCGACGCCGAGATCGTCGATGTCCCCGCACTTGCCGTCGATCGCGTGACCGCCGCACTCGAGCGCCGTCCCGAGGTGGCGATCGCCGAGCCGGAGTACGTCATGTCCGCGACGAGCAACGACCCCGGCTACGGCCAGCTGGGGGGCCTCCACGCTGGCGGCGGCATCGACGCTCCCGTCGCCTGGACGACGACGAAGGGACGGGCCGATGTGGTCGTCGCTGTCATCGACACGG
>SXGQ01232724.1_pt1 | contig 21146 bp, 18 predicted proteins | sample 3178371 | NCBI WGS metagenome assembly SXGQ01 (sample SAMN11356859, study PRJNA531348) | freshwater metagenome | isolation source: freshwater sample F1-20 | place: China: Fuxian Lake, Yuxi | collected 2017-12-25 | reverse complement strand
CGTCTGGGCTCCGCCCGGCGAATGGTATGCATCGCTGCGGAAGCCGTCGTGGAATCCGCCATCGTGGGTTTTTGGTCCGGTATGGACCGCGTTGTATCTCATGATGGCCACGGCTGCGTGGATGGTGTGGAAGCGCGGCGGATCACGTCGGGCGCTCATCTGCTACGGCGTGCAGCTTGCGCTCAACGCAGCTTGGACGCCGTTGTTCTTCGGTTTGAGAATGCCCGGTGTTGCGTTTGTGGAGATTCTCCTCCTGCTCGCGGCGATCGTTGTCACGGCCCGCGAGTTTGCGCGCGTTTCGCTTCCCGCGGCGTTGCTGCTGGTGCCCTACATCTGCTGGGTGGCGTTCGCTTCGTTCCTCAATTTTACGCTTTGGCGACTGAACGCCTAGCTGCGGGAGCGTCGAGCATCGCATGTCGTTCTGGCGCGAATACATTCCAGCGAGCCGCTTGAAGAAATCATCAATCAATGAAAACCAGCCTCATCGTCTTCCCCGTTGTATCCTGCGAGAGTGGATTGTCTCGCCGGCATGCGGTTGATGAGAGGGATGGATTTGGAACGATGAAAAACGACAGGATATGCCCGTGAAGATTGGATTGATTCGCCATTTTCCTGTCGAGAAGCCGATGCCGTCCGGCTGGATGACCGCGGCGGAGTTGCACAAGTGGCGGCATGATTACGAACTCGCGGATGTGCGGCATATCGAACCGGATTTGGGCGGTGTCGCATGGGAGCGATGCTTCGCCAGTACGGTGCGCCGCGCCTCGGTGACAGCGAACGCGATTTTTCCGGGTGCCGTCGCGAAGACTGATTTGCTGCGGGAGGCGGAGTTTACCGAGTTCAGAACCGGGGCGCTTTGTCTGCCCGTGCTGGTTTGGTATTTCATCTTCCGGCTTTCGTGGATTTCGGGACACCGTTCGCAGCGGGCGTTGAGGGATGATTTTATGAAACGCGTCCGCACGGTGGCTGACGAACTGGAGTCCGCCAAGGTCGACACGCTCGTGGTCTCGCACGGCGGCGTGATGGCATTCCTCAGCGCGGAGTTGTTGCGACGGGGCTTCACAGGTCCGAAACTGCGTCTCGCGAATCACGCCCGGGTGTACGTGTACGAGCGGTGACGTTTCCTGCAACGCTCCCGCAGCCCTCACTGGGAGAAGAATGACAGACAACCGGCGGCGCACATTGTAGAGATGACGCGCTCACAGAATGAAACTCTCCATCATCACCGCACTACTCGCCCTGTTTCTGCCATCAGTCCACGCGGCGGATAAGCCGAACTTGATTTGGATCATGGCCGACGATCTCGGCTATGCGGAGCTCGGTTGCTACGGACAGAAAGTCATCAAAACGCCGAACCTCGATCGCATGGCGCGTGAAGGCATGCGCTTCACGCAATACTATGCCGGAGCCACTGTGTGTGCGCCTTCGCGAAGCGTCCTGATGACGGGCCAGCATCACGGACATACACGGGTTCGTGGAAATGCGGGGAAGACGAATCCGGCGGCACAGGCGCTCAAGGAGGGCGACGTGACGGTGGCGGCGGTTTTGAAAAAGGCGGGATACGAAACCGCGCTGATTGGCAAGTGGGGCCTTGGCGACGTGGGCGACGCGGAGAGCGGGTTGCCGCGCAAACAGGGCTTCGGATATTTTTTCGGCTACCTCAATCAGCATCACGCGCATAACCACTTTCCGGATTTTCTGTGGCGCAATGAGGAGCGCATCACGCTCCCGAATGTCGTCACGCGGGTAGGCGAAGGCGGCGCAGGCTACGCGACGGAGGCGAAGCAGTTTGCCGACGATCTGTTTGCCGATGATGCGCTGCGGTTTGTGAGCGAGAACAAGGAGCGGCCGTTCTTCCTGTATTGGAGCATGGTCGTGCCCCATGCGAATAATGAACGCGCAACTGCGCTCGGTGACGGAGCGCACGTGCCGGATTACGGGCCATACGCGGGCGAGGACTGGCCGAATCCCGACAAAGGGCAGGCCGCGATGATCACCCGCCTCGACAGTTACGTGGGGCGAATGATGGAGCATCTTCAGAAGCTCGGGATCGCGGAGAAAACGCTCGTCATTTTTACAAGCGACAATGGTCCGCACAACGAGAGCCGGCATGATCTAAAACGCTTCAATCCTTCCGGCCCGCTCACCGGGACCAAGCGCAGCCTCACCGATGGCGGGATCCGCGTTCCTTTCATCGCCTGGTGGCCGGGTCGGGTAAAAGCCGGAGCCGAGTCGGCGCATGTTGGTTCCTTCGCGGACTGGTTGCCGACTGCTGCGGAACTGGCTGGCGCACCGGTGCCGTCGAACGTTGATGGAATCAGCATCGTGCCGGAACTCAGTGGCAAGCCGGAACAGCAAAAACGACACGAGTTTCTTTACTGGGAGTTTCACGAAGGCGGCTTCAAGCAGGCGGCGCTTTATCAAGGCCGATGGAAAGGAATCCGAAGCGGCGGACCGGATGCGCCGGTTGTGTTGTACGATCTAAAGGGCGATATCGCGGAGAAAGATAATGTCGCCGACGCGCATCCCGAAATTGCGGGTGCAATCGGCGATTATTTGAAAACCGCCCGCACGCCGTTGCCCGAATGGGAGCCGCGTTGGCAGGCTCAGGCAAAGGGCGCAAAGAAGAGCGGAACCGACTGATTGCGAGCACAATCAAGGCTGCGCGGATTTTCCGGTGTCCTGACGGCTCCGGCATACGCTATGACTTTGTTCATCGTTCTCGCTCCACATGAAATTCCATCGCGCCTTTTTCCATCTCGCTTTCGTTTTCCTTATGTCAAACGCGCTGCTTGCGGCGGATGCGAAGCGGCCAAACATCCTGTTTGCTTTCGCTGACGACTGGGGACGCCACGCCAGCGCATACGCGAAGCTGGATGGTCCGGGGACGGTGAATGATTTGATCCGGACGCCGGCCTTCGACCGTGTGGCGCGTGAGGGTGTGCTTTTCCGCCGGGCATTTGTCTCGGCGCCGAGTTGCACGCCGTGCCGCAGTGCGATTCTCTCCGGGCAGCATTTCTGGCGGACCGGACGCGGATCGATTCTCCGTGGTGCGGTGTGGGATGGGACGAATCCGGCTTACCCGCTTTTGCTCGAGGAAGCGGGCTATCACATTGGGAAAACGTACAAAGTGTGGAGCCCGGGAACGCCCTCCGACGCTCCGTATGGCGGTCAGAAGCACGCATATCAAAAGGCCGGCGGACGGTTTAACCAGTTCTCGGAAACTGTGACGAAGCTGGTTGCTGCAGGCCGGCCTGTGGAGGAGGCCAAGCAGGAGCTTCTCGCGGAGGTTGGCGCGAACTTCGACGCATTCCTCGCCGATCGCAAAGAGGGACAATCGTTCTGCTTCTGGTTCGGACCGACCAATACGCATCGCAAGTGGACAAAAGGCTCCGGCCGGGCGCTGTGGGGATTGAACCCGGATGACCTGAAAGGAAAGATGCCGCCATTTCTTCCGGATGTGCCCGAGGTGCGCGAGGACCTCGCGGATTATTTCGGCGAGGCCATGGCGTTCGATGCTGCGATTGGATTGCTGCTTCAAAAACTGGAGACGATTGGCGAACTGGACAACACGCTTGTCGTTGTGAGTGGCGACCACGGAGCGCCCGGTTTTCCTCACGGAAAGTGCAATCTTTACGACTTCGGTTCATCGGTCTCGCTCGCGATCCGTTGGGGCGGAGCAAACGGCGGGCGCGTCGTGCATGACCTGACAAGCCTCACGGATCTGGCGCCGACATTCCTCGAACTCGCGGGAGTGAAAGTGCCGGAAGTGATGACCGGACGCAGCCTCGTGCCGCTGCTGAAATCGGAGAAGAGCGGGCAGATTGATCCTGCGCGCGACGCGGTATTCATAGGACGTGAGCGCCACGTGGAGAATGCGCGGGAAGGATTTTTGCCCTATCCCCAGCGGGCAATTCGGACACACGACCACCTGTTGATTCTCAACTTCAAACCCGACCGCTGGCCGCTCGGAGAACCCTACCGGCTTGAAGGGGAGAATCCGCCAAGTCCGCGTGATATCACCGAGAATACCCGTGTGACGCTCCCCGACGAAGACGCAAGTCCGACGAAAGCGTGGCTTGTCGGGATGCGAAATGATCCACAGTGGAAACCGCACTATGAGTGGGTTTACGGACGTCGGGAGGGCGTCGAACTTTACGATCTCAAGGCCGACCCGCATCAGACAAAGAACGTCGCGACCAATCCCGCTTATGCCACGGTGCGCGCGGAACTGGAGAAGCGGTTGCTCGATGAATTGAAGCGCACGGGCGACCCGCGAATGATCGATGGTGGCAAGTTCTTTGAGACACCGCCAATGGCGGGACCAGTCGGTGCGAAGGACCGTGAGGGAGGCGACACGTCGCCCGAGGATCTCCGCCGCGGGCCCCGCAGATAGTGATTCAGCGTTCGTCAAATTATGAAACTGTTCTTTGCTCTCCTTGCGGCATTTGCGCTCAACCTGCCGGCATTTTCATCGCCGCCGAACATCGTGCTGATGCTCGTGGACGACATGGGCGTGATGGACACTTCGGTGCCATTTCTCACCGATTCCGAGGGCCGACCGAAGAGGTATCCGCTTAACGATTTCTATCGCACGCCAAACATGGAGAGGCTGGCTTCGCGGGGAATACGGTTCAGCGACTTCAACGCGATGAGCGTGTGTTCGCCAACGCGGGTGTCGATCATGACCGGGCAGAATGCCGCGCGCCATCGAACGACGAATTGGATCAATCCCGACAAGGATAATGCCGGCCCGCAGGGTGCGCCGGACTGGAACTGGCGTGGATTGAAGCGCGGAGACGTGACGCTTCCCGCACTCCTAAAGGTCGCTGGCTACCGGACAATCCATGTCGGCAAGGGGCATCTCGGGCCGCGGAATTCGGACGGAGCTGATCCGTTGACGCTCGGCTACGATGTCAATGTGGGCGGGGCAGCAATCGGGCAGCCGGGGAGTTACTACGGAACGAAGAATTTTGGAAACGTGGGCGGAAAGCGTGCGGGCTTCGGGGTTCCGGGATTGGAGAAATACCACGGACAGGACATTTTCCTCACCGAGGCCCTCACGCTCGAAGCGAACGCTCATGTCGCCGAGGCCGTGAAGGTGGGAAAGCCGTTCTTTTTGAACTTCGCGCAGTACGCTGTTCACGCGCCGTTTCAAAGTGACCCGCGCTTCGCGGCGCATTATTCGGATTCCGGAAAACCGGCTCCTGCGCAGGCTTTTGCGACGTTGGTCGAGGGCATGGATAAGTCGCTCGGTGATGTGCTCGACCAACTTGAAAAGCTCGGCGTTGCGGAAAACACGCTCGTGATTTTCCTCGGCGACAATGGCTCCGATGCGCCACTGGGCGGCGAACACTCGGTCGCTTCATCGGCACCGCTGCGGGGTAAGAAAGGTTCGCACTATGAGGGCGGTGTTCGCGTTCCTTTCATCGCTGCGTGGGCAAAACCGGATGCAAACAACCCGGCGCAGAAACGCCTGCCGATTTCCGCCGGGGCGGTGCAGACGCAGTCCGCAGCGGTACACGACTTGTTTCCTACGATTCTCGGGGTCGCCGATGCCAAAGTGCCGGAAGGTCACGTCGTTGATGGACGGAAACTCGATACACTATTCACGGCAAAGCCGGATCCCACGCGGTCGTCGCAGTTTCTCATGCACTATCCCCACGGACCGCACCGGAGCAGCTACTGGACGAGCTTTCGGGACGGCGACTGGAAAGTGATTTACCACTACTTCCCCTCGAAGGACTCGGAAGGAAACCGGTATCAACTCTTCAATCTCAAGACTGATCCATTTGAGCAGGAGAACGTCGCTGACAAGGAGGGCGCGGTTCTGAAGCGGATGATGCAAGGTCTGATCGCAGCGCTCGAATTGCACAATACCGTGTATCCCGTCGAAAAAGGCGGCGGCGGCACAATAGCAAAGCCGGTTCTTCCTTAAGTGCCGCACGACTACTTTTCGAAAAGCCACGCCGGTTGAAAGCGGGCGCAAGCGATGGAGTCATTCCGTTCGTACAGGCAAAGCACGGTCCCATCCGGCAGCACGGCGAGGTCGGAGTAGGCGCTTGGGCCGGCGTCGAGAGTTTTGCCGATGGGCCATGTCTTGCCATCGTCGCGGCTGATTTTGATGGTGAGGTTCTCGCGCTTCCCGCGGCCGGCGGGTTTCTCGACGCCGTACTTGTCGAGGCTGAGCGTCTGCGGAGCCGAGAACAACAGGGTGCCGGGCTTTGAGGGGTGCGCGATGATGCTGGCCATGCAAATGGGTTCCCAAAGTTGGTCGTGAAACACGGGCGTCGTCCAGTTGCGCGCGCCGTCGGGGCTTGTGGTGACGAGTTTGCGGTTTGGCTTTGAGACGTTGCGATTCACGAGCATCACGCGACCATCGGAGAGCTCGGTGATCATCGTCTCATTCGGATTCCCGAACTCGCCTTCGTTCGGCAGGCAAATGTCGCCAGCCTGCCAGGTCCTGCCGTGATCATCGCTGAAAATTGTCCCTGCCGCCGATGGTGCGTGCGCGCCGTCCTTCCCGTAGGCGAGCCAGATTGGAACCACGAGACGTCCGGCTTTGGTCTGGATTCCATGACCGGGGCCGGTCGCGATGACTTTCCAATCATACTTCGCGCGGAATGGCTCGAAGGAAGCCGTGATATCCACCGGCGCGGTCCAGGTCACCCCGTCGTCGGTGCTGCGCATTGCGAAGCAGCGGGCGTAGTTGATGCAGTATAGAAACTCAATGGCTCCGGATTTTTGGTCCACGATCGCGACAGGGTTGTTCACCGTCTGCTCGCCCGGGCCTTCTTTCTTGTGGGGATTGCCTTCCAGACGGGCACCGGAGTGGGCGATGTGCTGAGCTGGCCGCCAGGTTTTGCCTCCATCCGTCGAGCGCCGCAGGTGCACCTCGATTTCACCCCAATCCGCGGCGCCATTTTTTCGTGCCTCGCAGTAAGCCAGCACCGTGCCTTTCTGAGTAACCACCATGCCGGGGATTCGGTAGCGTTTGATGCCACCCATTTCCGGCGGGAAAACGTCCGCCGTCTCCGGTTGCGCGGCGACCGCGGGTGAAGCGAACAGGGCGACTACGCTGAGGAGTAGAGTGAGTTTCATGGTGGCGTCATTACTTGGGATGCCACGCACTCCGCAACTCGTGAACCTCCAGCGCGTTCACTTTCGCCGCGCCGCCGCGGGTCTCGAAAAAGAGGCGTTTGTTGTCGGGCTTGGTGTTGAATGGCATCGGCACGTAGCACAGACCGTCGCTGGCGAAGACCTCAGCGCCGGTGCGGTCGCAGTAGATGACGAGGCGCTGTTTGCCGCCGCGCAGCGGAGCCGGGGCGCGGTGACCGGCGACGCTGAGTTCCTGCTTCTGCACGTCGTACTCGATCATGATGTCGCGGATGTTGAAGACGACCTCCTTCGCGTCGCTGGGCTCGAACTCGACGCGCACTTCGACGAGTTCGGCGCTGATGGCGTCGAGCGGGTTTTTGTCGCCGGGCTTCAGCGATTTCACATCGGGGCGGTGTGTCTTCGTGCGGAGCGTTTCAAGTTCCTTCACCGGCGAGAATGTCATGCGCGGGCCGTCGTCGGTTTGGGTGAGTCTCAGCTCCAGCGGGATGGTCATGCTTTGGTTGAAAGGCATCCCTTTCGTCTCGGTCTGCCACCAGCCGATGAAAATGCGGCGTCCATCCGGCACGTCGCTGAACGACTGAGCGGCGTAGAAGCCTTTGCCGCGATGGCCGGGCAGGCGCGTCACGTCGGGGAGGAACTTTTTCCCGTCAAACGTGCCGAGCGCGTAGGCGCTGTCCGCGCCCAGCAGCACCCACTTTTTCCGCGCGGCGTCGCCGTCCACGGGTAGCTCGAAAAAGTCCGGGCACTCAAAAAGGAAACGTCCACCGGGCGCGTCGCCGTTGCTGATGCTGGCGAGCTTCCACTCGCGGAGATTCGGCGAGGTGAAGAAGTGAATCGTGTGCCGCTTCTGCCACTCGACGTAGAGCGTCATCACCCACTGCTGCGTCGGCTCGTGCCAGATGACTTTCGGGTCGCGGTTACCGCCGGTGACTTCTTTCACGATGGGATTGCCGCTGAACTTCGTGAACGTGCGCCCGTCCGTGCTGTAGGCGAGGCACTGCGTCGTCGGATTTCCCGCCGCAGTGTAAAACAGCACCAGTGGCGGCTTGCCGTCCTTGCCGAAGCCGCTCGTGTTTTTCCAATCCACCACCGCGCTGCCGCTGAACATCGGGCCCATGTCGTCGGGCAGCAGCTTGTCGCCGAGTTCCTCCCAATGCACGAGGTCGCGGCTGACGGCATGGCCCCAGTGCATGTTGCCCCAGCCCCAGCCGTAGGGGTTGTGCTGGAAAAAGAGGTGATACTCGCCGTTGAAAAACACGCAGCCGTTCGGATCGTTGTTCCACCCGCGCTTCGGCGAAAAGTGGAACTGCCCGCGCAGTGGTTCGGCGTAGAGATTCGCAGCGTCCCTCAGCGCGTCGCTCTGCTCGACGCTCTTCAGCGCGGTGGAGTCTTCGTGGAGCTTGTCCACCCGCAGTGTGAGCGATTTTCCGCGCCACGCACTCACGTCCATCGGCGCCCACCAATCGGCGGCGGCGTCCGCGAGTTCGATGTCGTTTTTCACGGCGACTTTGCCGTCCACGAGCAGCGTGACGACGCGCTTGGGCGCTCCGTTCTTAATCGGGATGTGCAGGTAGCGCGACGTGGCGGTGAGCGTGCGCTCCGCGTCCTTTACGAAGCTCTTCGGCTTCACGTCCGTCTGAATGATGTGATCCACGTTGATGTGTCCCCAGCTTCCCTTCGCGTCGTCCACGATGCGGAGCGTGGCCGTTTTGCCTGCGAACTCCGCCACGTCCCAAGACTCCTGCGCGAGCGCCTCGCTGCCGCCGTGCTTGTCATTCGGCCCCGTCGCGCTGCGGACGACTTTACCATCCACGACGAGCTGAAGCGCGAGCTTCTCGCTCTTTCCGCCGCCGATGAGGAAGGCGATGAACTTCCGCTCGATGCGAAACTCCGGCGATGCGAGCGAACCGAGTGAGTCGTCGCCTTTGAAAAACGAATTCACCAATCCCCTGCCCTTGAACCCGTCCACATGCATCTGCCCCGGCATCGTCCCGCGCGAAGGTCCCGGCCCGAACGCCTCGCCCGTCACCGTCCACGGCGCGTAGGTGTCTCGCTCAAAGTCGGCGATGAGGATTTCGTCCGCACCGAAAGCCGGTGCGGCGATAATGGTGGTGAGCGCTATTGCGAGTCGTGTGTGCATGAATGTGTGGATGGTAAGCAGTGATTTCGATGGCAGGGAAATTGAACATAGACACTGTTCCCCTGCATTCGGCTGAGACGGGTCACTATCATCGGGTCATCATCGGTTCAGGAAAATTCGGCTGGCGGCGACATTGTGAATGATGTCGCGGACGCGGTAGCCGCCGGGCTTCAGCGCGGTGACGATGTGATCCACTTCGGCGCGGTCGTGCGGGGTGAGGAGGCGGCCGCTGGCGTAGGTGAGCATTTTCTCCACGAGGTTGCGGGCGACTTGTTCCTCTTTTTCCAGCAGCAGCCGTTTCATTTCATTCACGTCGGCGACGGTGCGTCCGTCGGGGAGCGTGGAGGATGGGTCTATCTTCAATGCTTTGCCGCCGTCCTTGTAGTGGGTGCGCCAGAGGCCGAGTTCGTCGAAGGTCTCAAACGCGAAGCCGAGTGGGTCAATTTTTTGATGGCAAGCCATGCACGACTCCTGCGCGCGGTGCGCTTCGAGTTGCTCGCGAATGGTGCGGGCGCCGCGCAGGTCGGGCGAGAGTGGTTCGACGTTGGGCGGTGGCGGTTTTGGCGGTGTGCCGAGCACGCTTTCGAGCATCCAGACGCCGCGGACGATGGGCGAGGTGTCCACGCCGTTGGCCGTGGCGGTCATCACGGCGGGCATGGTGAGCATTCCGCCGCCGTGCGGGGGCTTCGCGGGCACTTTGCGGAAGGCATCGCCCCAAACGTCGTCGCGCTGATAAATCCACTGTGCGGTGCGCTCGTTCAGAAAAGTGTAGTCGCTGTCGATGATGTCGCGCACGGGGCCGTTGCGGCGGACGAGGTCGGCGAAAAAGGCGTCGGTCTGCTTGAGCATCTGGCCCTCCATTTGCCGGTGGAAATAGAATCCGCCGGGCGGTGGCATGGAGCCGAGTTTGTCGAGGCGGAGCCAGCGTTCGGTGAAGCGGCGGACGAATGACGCGGCGTTGCGGTGATTGAGCATTCGCTCGACTTGCGCGCGGCGCGTGGAGGAGTCGGTGAGTTTGCCCGCGGCGGCGAGCGAGAGCAGTTCCTCGTCGGGCATGGACGACCACAGGAAGTAGCTGAGGCGCGAGGCGACGTTGCAATCGCCCGCGCCCTCTGTGTTGCGCAGGTAGTAGAAATTCGGCGACGCAATCATCGCGGTGTAGGCCACTCGGAGCGATTCCTCGCGGGAGGCTCCGGCTTTCTGACGTTCCTCGGCGAGCGTGAGGTAGCGCGTGGTTTCGTCGGGCTTCACGGGCCTGCGCCACGCGCGACGGGCAAAGACTTGAAGCAACTCCGCCACTGGCTCCTGCCCGGTCTTGCCGTAGAGAAACGTGTGGCTGCGCGGCGGCCACGCTTCAAAGATGGGCTCGATGGTGAGGCCGTGGATGCGGATGTGCGGCCCGGCGTAGCCAGCGGTGAAGAGCGCCCGCGCCATGTCGTCGCGATACTGCTGTTTCTCCTTGTCCGGCGCGTTGCCCTTTGGCGGCGGGCGATAGGCGGCGGGGATGAATTTCTCCACGAGCTTTTCGATGTTCAGGCCCCGTTCGTGGGGCCCATTTTCCCAGCCGAGCCACGGCAGCCAACTCGCATCAATCCAGGTCTCAATATTATAGGTATGCTTCTGGCCGTCGTCGGGAAGCGTCCATTGCGTGAGCATTTCCGTATTCGGATTACCTTCGTTAAAGGCTCCGCGCCGCGAATCAATAAGGTGCATTCCGAGCAGCATCGGTTCGTCCTGACGGCTGTGGATTATTTCGCCCCACGGATGCCGCTGATTGTGTGCCGAGGCCTCGACAGTGATGCGATACCGCCCGGATACACCGACGCCGCTGCGCGCGATTTTCGATGGCGCGATGCGGCCGATGTTCGTGGCTGCGCCCGGTTCCCGGTAGCGCTCCATGAGCACATCGTAGTCTTTGTTGAACTGTCTCGAGATCCCCTCCAAGCCGCTGGGGCCCTCCGTGCGGATATGCGCGGCGAAGCGCTGCGTCTCCACCTTCGGCATCTCTCCCGGAACCGTTGCGAGGCTCAGGCACTCCTCCGCGGCACCGATGAGGAGCTTGAGCAGAAAATCAGACATCACCAGCCGGCTGCCGATGTTGTCGAAGCCATGCTCCAGTTCGTCTGGAGGAAACTCGCGGATTGGATCTTCGCTGTGTCGCGAAACACTGCCGTCGCCGTTTGCATCCTCGGGTTTTGGGATGCCTAGGTTTCGGAACAGCGGCTGCTCAAGGTAGAGCAGGTCGCGCAGGGTGTTGCGGAGTTCGATGCGATTAAGACGGCGGATGACCGGCTTTACGCCGAAGGGTTGCCGGGCTTGCTCAGATGCGAATCTCCGGTTCAGGGATTCGATGACCGTGGCTTTTTCAGCCGCGTCGGGTTGGTCTCGTTTCGGCGGAGGCATCTCGCCAAGCCGGAGTTGGTCGAGCACTGACTGCCACGTTGCGAGGTCGTCGGGCTTGAGCGTATCGAGCCGCAGGTCGGCTTTCTGCTTTTGCGGGCCGTGGCATTCGTAGCAGTACTGTTTGAGGAAATGCCCTAGCATCGCTGATTCATCAGCAGCTCTTGTTACTCCCGCAGATGCAGCTGCGAGAAGACAGCAGAAGAGCGCCTTCATGCTTTCCATTCCAGTCCGCGTAATGTTCCAGTGCTCGTCCCAAAACGCTGAGCTTCCACGCCGAAACTCTGCAAAATGCTCAGCAACAGATTAGCCGCCGGCAGCCGCTCCGTTTTCCCCTCCGGCAGCACGCGGTGCTCGCCGAGTTTGAATGGACCGCCGGCGAGAACGATGGGCAGGTTTTTTGTTGTATGCTGGCCGGTGGCCATTCCGCAGCCGTAGAGGATCGTCGTTTGGTCGAAGAGTGTGCCGCCGTTGAGCGGGTCGGGCTGCGCTCGGAGCAAATCAATGAGATGCGCCATCATCGCGACTTGATAACCCTCAATGGCTTTGAGAGCCGCGACCTCTTTTTCGCGCTCACCGTGGTGCGAAAAACCGTGGTAGCCGCCGCTCAGGCCGAAGTCGCCGTTTACGAAACCGCTCGTGAGCGTAAAGACGCGCGACGAATCCGTCTGCATCGCCAGCGCGATGAACTCAATCATCGCTTTCAAATCCTTCTCCGTGCCTTTGCCCGGCTGCTGCTCCGGCTGCTGCGCTTTCGGTTTCGGACGGTCGATCCACGGCTCGTCCTGCGCGATTTTTTGCTCCAGTCCGCGCAGGGCTTCCAGATACTCGCCGAACTTCACTTTATCCGAAGCGCCCAGTGATCTCTCCACGGCTTTGGCCTCGTCCATCACAGCGTCCAGAATGCTGCGATGCCGCGCGAACCGCTCATGCGCGGCGGTTTTGTTCTTCGCATCCTCATCCACAAACAGCGCGCGATACATCGCCCGCAAATCCATCGCTGGAACCTGCACACCGGTGCGCGTGAAACTGATGAGATTCGCATCGTTCACCGCCAACGTCATGGATGGGAAACGCGTCGCCGCTCCGACATGCTCCGCGAGCTTCTGGTCGAGGCTCATGTTCATTTCGGGAAAAGCGGGCGCCACCACCGGCATCACGCCGCTAAGCAGCGACGGCACACACGCATGGCCACCCTGCAAGCCGTGGTCGAGGTTCGAGAACACTGTGAAGTCCGCCCGATGCCGCTCCAGCGGCTTCAGCGTCGGCGACATCTCATAATCGCGACCGCCTTGCGCCGGAAAGAACGCCTGCGGATAGACACCGTAGTTGTTTGACAGACAGACGAATCGCTTCACCGGCTTCTTCGCCGCCGCCTGAGCGACGGCGCGAGGGATGAGCGATTCCATCATCGGCAGAGCAATAACGACCCCTGCATTGCGCAGGAATCGACGGCGATCAATTAGGCGGAAATTGGCTTTCATGGAGTCCGATGAGTTGAGTCCTTATTTTTCCTGCTTGGAGACCCACACGACCAGCGTTTTGTCTTTGAGGGCGCCCTTCTCGAAGGCGTGGCCATAAGACCAAGGTAGCGCCATGAAGAGCGTGGTGATGACTTTGGGCAGGTGATTCATATTCAGGAATTGAAACTCGTGGGTTGTCTCCGGCCGACTAGTCTACCGCGCGGTGGGTCGCCCACTGGTGATAGGTCGCGCTGCCCACGATACCGTGGACATAGACTGATGATCTTCCGCTTGGTGCGAAACTCCGGCGACGTGAGCGAGCCGAGCGAATTGTCGCCTTTGGAGAACGCATTCACGAGGCCGCGCCCTTTGGATCCGACCACATGCATCTGCCCCGGCATTGTCCCGCGCAACGGCCCCGGTCCCAATGCCCCGCCCGTCACCGTCCACGGCGCGTAGGTGTCCTTTTCGAAGTCCGCGATGAGGATTTCGTCTGCGGCAAAAGCCGAAGCGATGAGTGTTATTGAAAGAAGGCCAGCTGCAATGAGCTGTTTCATGCGTCGGATACGGATTGGAGTTGGTGTTCGAGTCGTGAGTAGCGGAATGTATTGGGATATTCCCCTCGCTTCCTGTTTCTTGCCGGAATCCTGTTCCCGAGCCAATCGACCTCATGCTCGCAGGAGAGGAAGTTGAAATGACAGATTTACAAATGGTCACCTCTCAAGCCTGCCCAAGATTGTGCGGTGCAAATTCGTTCGTGTCTGTTATCTCGTTTGAGCCATGAAAACCCTTCGACTTCTCTCCATTTGCGTCGCGCTATTCCTTGTCCATGCGGCTTCGGCTGCAACCCGTCCAAACGTGCTGTTCATCATTTCAGACGACCTGAACAACTACTTGGGCTGCTACGGAGATCCTCGAGCGAAGACTTCGAACATCGACAAACTGGCGTCGCGCGGAGTGCGTTTTGATCGTGCCTACTGCACATTTCCGCTGTGCGGCCCGAGCCGGAACTCGATGCTTACCGGACTTTACCCAAACAGCACGGGCATCGTTGAGAATTCCCAGATATTCCGTCAGACAATTCCTTCGCGAAAAAGCCTATCGCAGACATTTCGGCTCGATGGCTACTTCGCCGGGCGCATCGGGAAGCTGTATCATTTCAATGTGCCGAAATCGATCGGCACCGATGGTCACGACGATCCGGCGTCGTGGGAACTGGAACTGAATCCCGCGGGTGTCGACCGATTGGAGGAGGAGTCGAAGATCACGACGCTCACTCCGGGGCAGTTTGGCGGAACATTGAGTTGGTATGCTTCGCCAAAGAGTGACGCGTTTCACACCGATGCAAAAAATGCGGCAGATGCGGAATGGGTGCTGGAACGGTGTGCGAAGCAGAAGGAGAGGCCGTTTTTCCTCGCCGTGGGATTCTTCCGTCCGCACACCCCGTATGTCGCGCCGAAGACGCCCTATTTTGACCTCTACAAGGAATCTGAAATGCCTGTGCATCCCACCGTGGACAAGAATCCGCCCGAGATTCCCGCCGCCGCTCTTGGAAGCTACAAAAAGGAGCAGGACAAGCTGACGGACGACACCCGTCGGCAGGCCGTGCAGGCTTACTATGCGAGTATCAGTTTCATGGACGCCCAAGTGGGACGCGTGATTGATGCGCTGGACCGGTTGGGCCTCGCTGAGAATACGATCGTCGTTTTCACGAGTGACCACGGCTATCACATGGGCGAGCATGGGCTTTGGCAGAAGATGAGTTTGTTTGAAGGCAGCGCGCGGGTTCCGCTGCTGATTGTTGCGCCGGGCGTTTCTTCGAAGGGGGCCGTGGTCAAGACGCCGGTGAGCCATGTGGATCTATTCCCGACGCTTACCGAACTGGCTGGCGTTAAGACGGAGCAGAGTCTGCAAGGGCAGAGCCTTGTGCCGATCCTTAAAGATCCCGCAGCTACGGGGCGCGGATGGGCGCTTACGCAGGTGTCCCGTGGCAATGCGGCGAAGCGCTTTTTCGGCTACAGCTTGCGCACGCCGCGCTGGCGCTACACGGAATGGGATCAAGGTGGCGCGCAGGGTCGTGAATTGTACGACCATGATTCTGATCCGCAGGAACTCGTGAATCTGGCCGGCAAGCCGGAGCATGCACAGGTTGTCGCGGACCTCGCTGTACAGCTTGGTAATGCGGTAAAGGGAACGTTCCCGGCCGACGGGAAAGTGCCGGCGGTGAAGGAGGGACTTTGGGCGCCCCAGCTTGCGGATTGAGCGCACTGTGGTGTGCTGCGCGCTCGACACAGCGGAGTGCTGTGGCAAAAGTAGTGCGATGTTTCATGTGACCATTCTAGGCAGCGGAAGTGCTGGCAATTGTGCGCTCGTGGAGACGCCGAAAGCCCGTTTGCTGCTGGATGGCGGTCTGAGTTGTTTGCAGATTAAACAACGGCTCGCGTTATGCGGAGTGAACCCGCATGAAATCGACGGCATCCTGCTAACGCACGAGCACGGTGATCACGCCGGCGGGCTGGACGTCTGGTGCAAGCAATTTCACACGCCCGTCTATGCCAATGCGCTGACGGCTGAGGCGCTGAAGCGCCAATCGCCTGAGCTTGCGAAGGACTGGCGCATTTTCGTCACTGGTTCGGATTTTGAGATCAAGGATGTGGCCGTGCAGACATTCAGCGTGCCGCACGATGCGATGGACCCGGTGGGTTTCGTGCTCCACCACGGTGCGCTCGCACTGGGGTTGCTGACGGACCTCGGATTCGCGACGAAGCTCGCATGTGAGCGCGTGAAGCAGGCGCATACGCTGGTGATCGAGGCAAATCACGACGAGCATTTGCTCCAGCTCGATACAAAGCGGCCGTGGGCAACGAAGCAGCGAATCATGTCGAGGCACGGGCACCTTTCCAATGCAGCAGCAGCGGACGTGATAGCGGGCGTTGCCGGTGGGAATTTGCGCAGGTCCGTGCTCGGGCACTTGAGCCGCGATTGCAATTCTCCGGAGCTTGCGGCGGAAACTGTGCACAAACGGGTCGCCGGCGCAGGAGCGGAGCCGATTGAGGTCTTTGTGGCGGAACAGCGGACGGTGAGTCCGCGTTTCATCGTCGGATGATCAGTCCAACTATTCGAGTCGAACGTGATCGATGTGAATTGTGTGGGCCGCTTTTGGGGCGTCGATAAAGAATGCAACGGTCCGAATGGCCCGCAGATCGAGTCTGCGGGCGCGCGGGGATGGTTCGATTTCCGAAAGCGGGATGCGAATGCGATTCCACCCGGCGGCTAGCTGGAGGTCTCGATAGAAGCGATCCTCGCGCTCTTTGTGGGGGAAGTCGTCGTCAACTCTCGCGGTGATCACGAACTCGGGACCATCGTTCCAAATGTCGAAAGCCAGTGTGCTGTATGCAGACCAATCGCGCCCGCCCGCGTTGAGACGGACGCCGGGCCAGATGGCGGATGGAGCGGTTTTGACCTGGAGTGAGAATTGTCCGTGCGATGGATGCGCGGGACTTCGGTCTGCGCTGGTGCCGTCGCCGCTTGCAGGCCAGAGACGCAGTTCGGCATCGGTTTCGAAATCGGCGAGGAGCGGGAAATTGGCCATCCGCCAGCGCATGCCTGCGGATTCGTGCCAGGCGGGGAGGAATGCACTCGCGAGGCAGATTGCGCCGAGCGGAATCAGCATCAGCCGGATCGCCGTGCGGCGTTTGGAATCGGCGGATGCGAGCAGGATGAACGCGAGCAAAATGCCTGCGATGCCGTTGATGAGGTCGGTGGTGCTGGCGCTCCGGCCAGTGAGCGGCTGGATGATCTCAACGGCGACCGAAAACATTGTCAGGGCCGATGCAGCGCGGAGGCGTCGGGCGCACGGTGGTGTATCGCATGGCCAGAATCGATGTGCGAATAGTGTTAGCGCGAAGAATCCCGGAAGATGCCCGGCATCCAACAGCAGGATGTAAAACAGAGTGTCGTTCTCGAAGTGGAACGGGACGAAAAGAGCGGCCCCGCAAATTGCGGCAAGTACGAGCCACTTCCGCCCGTGCCGCATCAGGCGGCTCCGACCACGTCCGCGGAGGCTTCCTTCTCGTTGTCCGTTTTGAGCTGCTGCCAGCGCTCAAGCGCTGCAGGTTCCACTTTGCGAATGCGCCCGTCGGCACCGCCGAAGATTACGGTGCGCACGGTATCGAGGAGGATGAAAAGGTCCAGAAACAGGCTCATGTGCTTCAGGTAATAGAGGTCGTATTCGAGCTTCCGGCGTGCATCCATCACCGAGGCTCCATACGGATAATTCACCTGCGCCCAGCCTGTGATGCCGGGCTGAACCATCATGCGTTCTTCGTAATACGGAATCTGCTTGGCAAGATCCTCAATGATTTCGGGCCGCTCCGGTCTCGGCCCAACGAAGGACATTTCACCCTTCAGTACGTTCCAAAGCTGCGGAATCTCGTCGATTCGATACTTGCGCAGCAGGCCTCCCACCAGTGTCACCCGCGGATCCCGACTCCCATTTGCTCCGCCGCTGGCCCACTGGATGCCGGCTTTCTCCGCGTCGGTCCGCATGGTGCGCAGCTTGATCATGTGAAACTCGCGCCCGAACCGGCCGCTGCGGCGCTGGTGGTAAAAGACCGGTCCCCTCGACGTTATCTTCACTGCGAGCATCGCCAGCAGGAGAATCGGCAATGAGACGACCAGCAGAGAAATGGATGTGACGATATCGAAAAGGCGTTTCACCTTTTTGATGTAAAGGAGTTGCGGCTCTCCGCTGGCATTGAGCAGCCACTCGGGCGAAATCAATTCCAGCGGGACATGCTGATCGATTTCCTCGCAGACGATGATGAGGGGCATGACTGTGACGCCGGAGTAGCGGAGCTGGCAGAAGCGTTTGCAGAGCGTGGGGTTGTTCAGCGCCTTGCCAGTCACAAGAATCCGGTCGAGGCGGTGCTCGGTGGCGATTTTCTCCAGGTCGCTGGTCGTGCCGAGAACGCGGACATCAGAAGTGGGCGTATATCCGAGCGCGGGGATTGTGCCTACAAAGTCGAGGTGCTGGAGGCCGATTTCCGAAAAGATGCGCATTTCGCCTTCGTCGAACGGGCATGTAATCATGTATGCGACGCGTTCGTTCGCCGCTTTCAACGAGTAGAGAAGGTAGGCGTGATGGGCTAGTGCGGCGGCACCTACAATTCCGGTCGCTGTGGCGAGAAAGATACGGCCGAGCGGCCGGGCGTTTCCGAAATACGAGAGCCCGATGAGTACGAGTGCCGAAAATACGAGGCAGATTCCGAGTGTGAAGAAACGGCGGTATCCGCTGCGGTTGACGCTGTGGGATGTGTAGAGGCCGGCTATATAGAGCGAGGACGAAAACGCGACTGCCGCGAGCGCGAATTGCGGCCAGTAGGAATCAATGGCCTGCGTAGCAGTGAAGTCATCGTATTTAATAACCAGCAGCGCTGCCGCGATGTGCCCGCTGAGAAAAAGCAGGGCATCCAGCAAAAAATGCACGGTTACCTGGAACCAGTGCTTTTGTAGCAGGCCATTGGAGTTCATTGCGACAGGTTAATATTTTTGGTGCGGGTTTTTGGGGAGGGGCGAGTCGAGCTTATCGACGCAGATTTCAGGTTCATTGCTGGTGGCGGCAGCTTCAAGCTAAATATCCGACGATCTTGTTACGGGCTGAAGGACGGCAAAGGGAGGTGATCTACAGCCAACCAACGCGGAGCGCTGGCGCGGGAAAGAGGCAAACGTCGCGACGCAATCAGCAAAACCTACCATAATCTATGAAACGCAACGAACCCGTATCCCACATCATGAGCACCAACCTTGTCACCGTTCACCACGGCGACCCGATTTCCAAAGTCCGCAAGGTCATGCAGGAGACCGGTGTGCACCACGTTCCCGTCGTGAGCGGTGAGAACCTCGTGGGTATCATCAGTTGGTCCGATATCCTGCGTCTGAGCTTTGGCGATGCATTTAACGCCGACCAGCGGGCCGTCGATGCAACGCTGGATCATACGAAGAAGATCGAGGACGTGATGAAGCCCGAGCCTTTCACTATTCCGCAGGATGGAAAAATCCGTGAAGCCGCCGAAGTGCTCGCGCGTGGCGATTTTCACTCCCTTCCTGTCGTATCGGGTCGGAAACTGGTGGGGATGGTGACTTCCACCGACCTCATCAAGTATCTGCTCGAGCAATACTAACCGCGGGATTGCCCGCGCCGGAAAAGGCATGCATGGTCGCGCCATGAAACACTCCGGAAGAAAACTCTCCGCTGTCCTTCCCATCGCAACAGCCGCCGGCGTTTTGCTGGCAGGATGCGGCACCGGTCCCAAGCCGGTGTCCGCTTCCGCGGCTGGTGAATCGGCATTCAAAGCGGTGCTGCCGACTCTCGAGATGAATTGTGTGCATTGTCACGGCGAACAGCGGTTGCCGACGATGCCAGCTCTGACGGACACGCGCGCGCTCGGGGATTTAATTGGTCCCGGAAAACTCATCGTGCCCGGGCGTCCGGAGGAAAGCCGTTTCTTCAAGGTCGTCACGCTTACCGACAACGAAGCCGGAGCGATGCCGCCGACGGGGCACGCAATTACCGCGCGGCATGTCGAGGCGCTTCAGAAGTGGATTGCGGCCGGTGCTCCGGTGCCTGCGCAGGTGCTTCCGCTCAAGCCCCGCGGCGAGGCGCCCCGGTCGCGGTAGGCGGAATTGCCGCAGCGTTTCACTCGACAAAGCGCGACGCGTCAGTGGAGATTCGCGCCTGTGGAATTGTTCGTTTCAAAAAGCGCAGCGCAAACATTTGAGCTGGGCCGCAGCTATGCGGCGCAGTTGCGCGTCGGCGACGTGCTTGCGCTGGACGGCGATCTCGGTGCCGGGAAGACGCAGTTCGTAAAAGGAATCGCTGCGGGTCTCGGTCATTCCGGCGAGGTGACCAGCCCGACGTTTACGCTCGTTCACGAATACACTGGCGGGCGATTGCCGCTTTTTCATTTTGATTTTTACCGGCTTGAATCCGACGACGACGCGCTTCGGATTGGATTCGATGACTATCTCGGTGCGGGAGGCGTTGTAGCAGTCGAATGGGCAGGGAAGTTTCCGGGAATCCTTCCTGCTAGTGCTCGCAGGCTGACTTTTGCGGTTGGCGACGGCGATGAACGGAGAATCGAATTGCCATGATTCTCGCGCTGGAAACCTCCACATCCCGCGGAAGCATCGCGTTGCTCGATGGCGACCGGCTTTTGCTCGATGAAGTCTTTCCGTGCGACCGCAGCCAGGGCAGCGATTTATACAGGATGCTGGAGCGCGCGAAGGAGATGGCCGGTGTTTTCAAAACGATCGCAGTGGGCATTGGTCCCGGCAGCTATGCGGGCGTAAGAATAAGCATCGCGTCTGCGCTCGGCCTGGCGCTTGCGTCTGGTGCGGAACTGGTTGGGCTCGCGAGTGTCGCTGCGATCGAAACGGATGCCACCGAGTATCTCGCGATTGGGGATGCAAGGCGTGATACGTACTACTACAGCCGTGTGAAGGACGGCGTGTGCGTGGAAGCACCGCAGCTTCTCGATGCTGCGGCGCTCGCCGGACGTTTGGGCGAATTGCCTGAACTCCCGGTGTTTTCAACCACCCATCTGACCGGTTTTCCGCGGGCTGAGGTGGCATTGCCGCGTGCGGCGATTCTTGCGCGGCTGGCCTGCGCGGGTCGGGGGATACTCGCACGCGGTGATTTCGAGCCGCTCTATCTCCGCGAACCTCATATCACGCAGCCGAAATCACAGTCGTAATCCCGGCCGGTAATTTGCCACGGCGTGGATTTCTGTGCTATTGTCCCGGTATGAAAATCGGCGCACCGAAGGAAATCAAAGCCCAGGAAAACCGCGTGGCGCTGCTGCCCAGCGCCGCGTACCAACTCGTAAGACGCGGCCATCAGGTTATCGTGGAAGCCGGAGCCGGAGCGGGCAGCGGTTTTCCGGATTCCGAATACGTGGCGGCGGGTGCCGAAGTGGTGGCGACGCATGCCGAAGTATTCGAGCGGGCGGACATGATCGTGAAGG
>SXGQ01098533.1_pt1 | contig 21151 bp, 20 predicted proteins | sample 3178371 | NCBI WGS metagenome assembly SXGQ01 (sample SAMN11356859, study PRJNA531348) | freshwater metagenome | isolation source: freshwater sample F1-20 | place: China: Fuxian Lake, Yuxi | collected 2017-12-25 | reverse complement strand
GAAGCCCATCAGCTTGCGCTTGGTCTCAAAGGCGTTCTGCATGAACGCAGCGATCGTGCCGCCCTTCTCGGTGTGGGCCCGGATCTCCTTGAGCATCTCCATCGCCATCTCGTTGGCCCCGCCGTGCAGCGGGCCCTTCAGGGCCGCGATCGCCCCCGTCACCGCACCGTGCATGTCGCTCATCGTCGCGGCGATCACGCGCCCGGTGAACGTGCTGGCGTTGAAGTCGTGCTCGGCGTACAGGATCAGCGACACGTCCAGCACCCGCGCGAACTCCGCGCTGGGCTTCGTGCCCGTCATCATCCAGTACAGGTTGGCCGCGTGATCCAGGCTGTTGTCCGGCGCCACCAGCGCCCGACCGTCGATCACGTTCTGCATGTGGCCGATGATCGTCGGGATCTTGGCCGTCAGCCGCTTGGCCTTGCGCAGGTTCGCCGCCGCCGAGCAGTCCTGGCAGTCGGGGTCCACGTGCCCCAGCACGCTCACCGCCGTCCGCAGGATGTCCATCGGCACGGCGTTGGGCAGCTTGGCGGTCTTCTGAATGACCTCGATCACCACCGGCGGCAGCCCGCGCTCGGCGACCAGTTCCTTCTTGAACGCCGCCAGCTCGCCCGCCGACGCCTTGTGACCCACCAGCAGCAGGAACGCCACCTCCTCAAAGGTCGCGTGATCCGCCAGGTCCTCGATCGTGTACCCGCGGTAGATCAGCTTGTCCTGCAGCACCGAGGCGATCACGGTCTTCCCCGCGACCAGCCCCTCCAGGCCACCCGACTTCAGCTCGGGGTTCTCAACGGCGGACGTGATGACCGGAGCGGCCGACGGCTTGGCAGAAGCAGTGCTGGACATGCGGCAGAATCCTCTCTCAAAAGCGTGCTGGGACCAACAGTGTAGGGCCTTCCCCCACCCCCTGCCCAACGCCCGGAAACCCCGGAAAACCCGTGCCACTGACTTGTCCGGCTCGGCGGACTAGTCAGTGCGTCCCACCCGCACGCTTCTCAAGCTGATCGCTTCATCGCGGCATCGCTTTACCGCACCCCAAACTCCCACTCCTTCCCCGGCTCATACCCCAGCAGCCCGTACAGCCCCTTGCGATCCTGCACGCGCCCCACAAACGAGCTCACATCCCCATCGCGCTTCAGGTCGCTCAGGATCCGCGTCACCTCTCCCATCGCGGCGCGCAACGTCGTCACCGGCCAGATCACGCACGAGTAGCCCATCTCACCGAACCGCCGGAGCGGGATGATCGGCGTCTTGCCGACCTCGGTCATGTTGGCCAGGAGATAGGCCCGAGGCCCTGGGCCCTGGGCCCTGGTGCGGACGCCCACTTCCTGCGCGAAGCGGGCGAACTCCTCTTCGCTCGCCAGCCCCTCGGGGAAGATCAGGTCGGCGCCGGCCTCGATGTACGCCCGGGCGCGCATGATGGCCGCGTCCATTCCCTCGACGCCCCGCGCATCCGTCCGTGCGCAGACGATGAACGCCCCGCCGCTGCACGCATCCCGCGCTTTCGCCGCCGCACGCACCTTCTCAACCATGTGCTCCACCGGCACCAGCGCCTTGCCGTCCAGATGGCCGCAGCGCTTGGGGAACACCTGGTCCTCAATGTGCAGACCCGCCGCGCCGGCGCGGTGGTAATACCACACCGTTCGGATCACCATCTCGCTCTCGCCAAAGCCCGTGTCGGCGTCGGCGATCACCGGCAGCCCCGACCCGTCGGCCACCTGCCGGATCACGTCGCTGAACTCGTTGAGACTGACCATCCCGACATCCGGCACCCCGCGCGCCGCGCTGACCGCCGCCCCGCTGACGTAGCACCCCTCAAACCCCGCCTGCGCCACCGCCCGCGCCACCAAACCGTTAAAGGCCCCCGGCAGCCCGACGCAATGATCGTCCATCAACCGCCGCAGCCGCGCCCCTGCATGCTCGCCCATCAGACCGGACCTCCTTACGCATCACCTCGCGCCCAGCCAGAGTGTACCGCCCCACCCCCGGTCCCCGACCCCCGGCCCCTCACACTCCCCCCCTTCGTCGCTTCGTCGCTCCGCCCCTCCGTCGCTCCCTCGCTATCTTCTTCCCCAATGCCCGGCGAGCCCACCATCCTCTCCACGCGCGACGGCTACGACCGCTGGTCCGAGGTCTACGACAGCGAGATCAACCCGCTCATCGTCCTCGAAGAGCCCATCGTCGATCGCCTCCTGGGCAGCATCGCCGGACTCGCCGTCGCCGACATCGGCTGCGGCACGGGGCGCCACGCCCTGCGCCTCGCCGGCGCCGGCGCCCGCATCACCGGCGTCGACTTCTCCCGCGGCATGCTGGACAAAGCCCGCGCCAAGCCCGGCGCCGATCGCGTCACCTTCATCGAGCACGACCTGGCCCGTCCGCTCCCCCTGCCCGACCGCTCCTTCGACCGCGTGCTTTGCGCGCTGGTTGTCGATCACGTCGCCGACCTCGCCGGCCTCTTCGCCCAGCTCGCCCGCATCTGCAAGCCCGACGGGCGCATCATCATCACCTGCATGCACCCGGCGATGATGCTCAAGGGCGTGCAGGCCCGCTTCACCGACCCCGACACCGGGCAGGAGACGCGCCCAAAGAGCGTCCCCAACCAGATCAGCGACTACCTGACGGCCGCGATCAGCGCCGGACTTCGCCTCGACTACATCTCCGAACACATCACCGACGAAGCCCTCATCGCCAAAGCCCCCCGAGCCGAGAAGCACCGCGACTGGCCCATGCTCCTGGCGATGCGCTTCACGCCCTGACCAGGTGAGGGGCAGGAGCGCCGACCAGCAACGGCGCGCCGGACCAATCACCGCGCACTCGCGCCGCGCCCCCGCCCAAACCACAACTCCCACTCCGAAAGCCGAACGCCGAGGGCCGAGGGCAGCCCGCCCCCTACTCATACCCCGGCCGCGGCGTGATGCGATGGTCGTACAACCCCGCGACCTCCGCCGCGCTCTTCTTCTCCAGCCCGCTCAGCTTCGCCACCGCCGCCCCGACATTCTCCACCGCCAGGCTCCCCAGCAGCGTGAACTTGTGCTCCAGGATGCCGCGCAGGTTCGCCGTGGTGTTGCGCGCGTGCCCGCCGGGGTACATCACCAGCCCCGAGTCGTGCGTCTTGGCCGCAGCGTCCGTGATCTGGATGCTGGTCGGGATGCCGTCGGGGTACTTCGCGTCGTACTCCGCGCCGCCGTGGCGAAAGTCGATCTTCTGCATCAGCGCCCGCGCCACCGGATGGAAGATCGCCGACTCGTCCACCTTGTAGTCGTACGGCGACAGCATCAGCGCCTTCCACACCTCGTCGTTCGCGCCGCCACCCTTTGGAAGCGCTCCCTTGGCCGCGCGATACTCCAGCGCCTTGCGGATCAGCGTCGACACGATGTACGCCATCGAGTGGTCCGCCGACTGGCGCGTCCTGGGGTCCTTCTTCATCGGGTTGCCGATGATGCCGAAGGCCGGCTCGTACGCCGTGATGGTGATCGTCTTGATCCTGCCCCCCTGCGAATCCTCGATCAGCCCCGGGTTGCTGGCCATGAGGTCGATCGCCCCCTGCAGCGCCCCCGCCGACTGGTGCTCGTACAGCCCCAGCTTGAAGTGCATGCCCATGATGGCAAAGTCATCGCCCGAGTGGCTCAGGCGCAGGTCAAACGGGCTGTCGCCGCTCTCCTTCCACCGCTCCTTGCCCTGCGTCGTGGGCTCAAAGAAGCGGAAGACCGCCTCGGGGTTCCTGAAGATGTCCTTGGGGCCGACAAACCCCTTCATCGCCCGCTTCATGCTCAAGACCGCCGCCTCGGAGCTGATCGCCGCGCTGGCCCCCTTGGAGTCGCTGAGCTGCTTGCCCGCGCGGATCGCCCGCCACGGGATGTAGTGCGCCACCACCATGCCGATGGCGCTCTCGATCTGCTCGGGCGTCGCGCCCATCAGCGCGCCGTACGTCGCCGCCGACCCGATCGCGCCGTGCACCACGTGGTCGATCTTGTAGCTCTTGAGGCTGAACACCTCCGCCAGCCGCCCGCGGATCTCGTCCAGCAGCAGCATCCCGCGCACCGCCGTCTTCCCGTCCAGCCCGCGCTGCTGGCACGCCGCCATCACCACCGGGTAGAAGTCGTTGTGCCCGAACTCGCCGGCCGTGTGCCCCAGCGCCGGGTTGTAGCCGAAGTTCGTGCCGTTGCTGTCCCACTCGCGCACCGCCGACGAGTTGGCAACGACCGCCTTCTCCGCCTTGACCTTCTGCATCGAACCGAACACGCACGCCCCGGCGGCATCCGCGTACTCCAGCGCTTCAGCCCGCAGCAGCGTCGGCGCGTTGGTCTGGAGCGCCAGCGCCGACAGGCCACAGAACACCGAGTCGGTATGGAACAGCTCGGTCCGCTCCAGCACCGCCGCCGACGGCCCCGGCCCCAGCTTCCCGGCCATGAAGTCCACCGCGAACTGCCCGATGCCCAGCGCCTGATTCGTGCTCCGGGGAAGATCAACATACGTCGTCATGATCGAGAGTCCTCTCCCAAGTCAGTGTTTCGCCGGGAGCCTCGGCGAGCGCTCCACGGGGCTGGACAAGGTATCCGACCGAGCCGGAGGGCGACGCCCCTGCAAGAACCAGCCTGAAAAGCTGAGATCACCGAGCCGGGGGCAAGCTCGCGTAGCGACCGTCGCCCCCGGAAAAGATCCGAGCTCTCCGGGGGCGGCGGTCGCTACGCGACCTTGCCCCCGGCTATGAGCTTGCAGCCTTTCAGGCTGGCATGGCCACCACCACCAACCCGATGGCCGCACCTCCCCGCGCCAAGTCCATTCCGATCACCACCCTCCCCATCTATCCTTATCTAGGCGGCCTCGCTGCCCCTCACACTCGGCGCTCCCCCGTGCCTCACCCCACCACCACAACCCGCGCCTTCCTCTGCACCGACATCGAGGGCAGCAGCACCCTCTGGGAGCTCCACCCCCTCGCCATGCGCGCTGCCCTCCCGCGCCACCACCAGCTCATCGACGACGCCGTCGCCCGTCGTCGCGGCCGGGTCTTCAAACGCGTCGGCGACGGCGTGCTCGCGGTCTTCGAGTCCGTTTCCGCGGCCGTCGATGCCGCCATCGACGCCCAGCGCGCCATCACCAGCGAGCCGTGGCAAGGGCTCGAGCGCCTCCCCGTCCGCATCGCCGTCCATCTCGGCGAGGCCGACGCCGACGGCGACGACTTCATCGGCCCCGCCGTCAACCGCGTCTCGCGCCTGTGCATGGCCGGCCACGGCGGCCAGATCCTCGTCTCGGGCACCGTCGCACGCCTCGCGCGCCAGCAGCCGTCGCCACCGTGCACCTTCACGCCCCTTGGCGTTTACCACTTCCGCGGCCTGCCGGACCCCGAATCCATCGAGCAGGTCGCCGCCCCCGACCTCCCGGTCGGCTTCCCCGCCCTCCGCGCCACGCCGCTGCGCAACAGCAACATCCCCATCGAACCCACCGCCTTCATCGGGCGCGAGGATGAAACCGCCGAGATCGAGTCCCTCATGCGCGCTGCGCGCCTGGTCACGCTCGTCGGCCTCGGCGGCACGGGCAAGACGCGCCTGGCGCTCCACCTCGCTCGGCGCGCTGACGGCGCCTTCCCCGACGGAGTCTGGCTGGTCGAACTCGCGGGCATCACCGACCCCGCGCTCATCCCCGGCGCGATCGCCCAGGCCGTCGGCTCACGCGAGTCCGCCGGTCTCGGCGCCGACCTGGCCGTCTTCGAGCACCTCTCGGGGCGCCATGCCCTCATCGTGCTCGACAACTGCGAGCATCTGATCGACGCGGTGGCAGCGCTCGCCGACGACCTTCTCCGCGCCTGCCCGCTCGTGCGGATCCTCGCCACAAGCCGAGTCCCGCTGGATATCGCCGCCGAGCAGGTGTACCGCGTGCCGCCGCTCTCGCTGGAGCCATCGGGCGACGACCTCACCCAGGCCGAGGCCGTGCGCCTTTTCATCGACCGCGCCCGCTTGGCCCGCCCCGGCCTGACGCCCGACGCCGATGCCGCACACCGCGCCGCTTCCATCTGCGCCTGCCTGGGCGCCGTGCCGCTGGCGATCGTGCTTGCCGCGGCCCAGCTCCGCGCCATGACCATCGCCGAGCTCGAACGCCTCATTACCCGCGAGCCCCTTGGTCTCACCAGCTCCGACCGCCGCGCCCCCGACCGCCATCGCTCCATCGACGCCTCGCTCCGCTGGAGCGTGGCGCGACTCAGCGACACCGCCCGGCGCACGCTCGGACGCCTGGCCATCTTTGCCGCGGGCTGCACCCGCGAGGCAGCCGCGGCCCTGTGCGCGGGCGACATCCCCGAGTCGGCCCTGCACGCCGCGATCACCGAACTCGTCGACGCCTCGCTGGTCACCTTCAGCGAGCACCACGGCGAAAGCCGCTACACCCTGCTCGAAACCGTCCGCCAGTTCGCGCTGCAGCACGACGAGCACGGCGGCGAACGGCAGGGCCTCGCGATGGCCCACGCCCGGTACTTCGCGGAACTGGCCCGGCGCGCCGAGCCCGGTCTCTCGGGTCCCGAGCACGCCGCGTGGCTCGCGCGCCTGCAGACCGAGATGGACAATCTCCGTGCGGCCCTCACCACCCTCGCCGCCGCCGGCGAGCACGCGGCGCTGCTCGGCATGGCCGTGGCGCTGCAGCGCTTCTGGTACGAGCGCGGCCACTTCTCCGAGGGACGGCGCTGGCTGGAACGCGCCCTGTCATCGCCCGGCGGCGACGAACTGCTCCGCGGACGCGCCTACAACGGCCTGGGCAACATCTGCCGCGCCCAGGGCGACCTCGAGACCGCCCACGCGGCCTTCCGCCACAGCCTCGACATCTGGCAGCAGCGCAACGACCGCCGGCGCATCGTGAGCGTCACCAACAACCTCGGCTCGCTGCTGCGTTCTGCCGGCGACACCGACGGCGCACGGGCCCTTCTCGAACAGGCCGCCGACAACGCGCGCGCCGCCGGCGATGATGTCGGCCTCGCGATGGTGCAGATGAATCTTGGCGGGCTCCACACCGTGTGTTCACAGTTCGACGAGGCCCGCACGCACCTTGAACCGGCGCTCGAGGTGCTGACCACCACCGGCGATGCGCAGTCGGCCGCGTCGGTCTTGCGCTACCTGGCGCAGATCGCCGTGCTGACCGGGCGCGCCGACGAGGCCGCCCAGTTGCTCCACCGCGCCGCCACAACAGTCGGTCCGCTCGCCGATCCGAGGGCTGCGGCACAGACGCTCGAACTCCTTGCCGCCACGGCAGTTGCACAGGGTGACGAACACCTGGCCGCCGGCGCGTTCGGGGCCGCCACGGCGCTCCGCGAGCACGCCGGAGCGCCAGCCGAGGAAGCGGACCTGCGCTCCATCGGCCCGCTTCTCGTGAGTATCAGGAGCAGGGCCCACGACCCGGTGCTCGCCGAGGCCTGGGCCGGCGGCACCCGCATCGCCCGGCGCTGCGCCAACGACCTCGGCCTGATCGTTGCTAAACTTATCTCCGGCTGATCCGACAGCCGCTCACCCCAGACGCTGAGCACCGCACCACTCACCAGCGGGGTCCAACTCATGCATCGCCACCAGACGCTTCTCGCGGTCGCCTCCGGTCTCGCACTCACGCTCGTCTGCGGCTGCAGCGACACTCACCGCGGCGGCGTCGGCTCTGGCGCGACCCCGCGCTCCTCGGTCGATGTCGATCACGGCGTCGGCGTGAACCGGGTCCTCGGTCAGCCCGAGTGGGTCGGCGTGCCGCCGGGACTCATCTCGCCCGACTACACCCGCATCGTCACCGTGCGGCTGAAGGATCCGACGCAGGTCCAGACGACCTTCGATATTTCCTATGCCACCGTCGTCGCGGACACGGGCGTTCCCGCCACCAAGGGCGCCGCGTTCGTGACCGACCTCACCAAAGAGCCCGCGAGCCCGAACCTGTCTCCGGACGTGGTCGTGCTCCCGCCCGGCGCGGCGGGCTTCTCCTTCCTCATCCGGGCACTCCCCTCGATTGATCAGGACTACCTGGTGACCATCGGCGTCAAGCGCCCGGCGTTCCCCGACGAGCCCGCGGAGAAGGCGGTGATCAAGATCGACAACGGCGACGGGGACTTCCCGGACTGACGATCGGCAACCATCCGACGTTGCACCCACACGGAGTCAAGCCATGAAGACCGGGCTCGCCATCCTGCTGATGATTGTCATGCTCGTCGTTGGTGCGATCGCGGGCTACATGTTTGCCGCATCAACCGGCGCCTCCCTGCTCGGCGTCAGCCAGCCCGAGTGGGTGAGCATCCATCCCGGGCTCATGAAGCCCGATGATGTTCACATCGTGTCCGTCAAGCTGTTCAAGCCGACCACGCAGGCAGCCACCAACTTCGACATTGCGTATCAGCTCAAGGGCTCGGTTGTCGGCGACACACCCACCAAGACGTCGGTCTTTGATTCAACGGTGGATGGCGACAAAGTCGGCATGACGCCCGATGTGGTCAAAGTCGCCCAAGGCACGCAGCACTTCTCCTTCCCCGTCAGGATCAACAGCAGCCTTGCAAACGACTGCCAGGCGATCATCACGGTCACGCAGCGCAACGTCGGACCCATTGGCGATCCCATCGTCCTGCTGATCGACAATGGCGACGGCAACTTCACGCCGTTTGAACCCATCAAGCCCCAGCCCTAAACACCGCCGCGGTAGAAGAACTGCCCCAGACCCACCGTCCAGACGGTGTCGCCGTACAGCGCGTGCTCAAAGCCGGCCGCGGCACAGCTGCGGGAGCGTTCGTACGTCCACGCGAACAGGATGCCCCCCAGCCCGCTCAGGATCACGCTCAGCCACGGGTTGTCGGCGAAGATGATGTGGACGTAGCCGAACACCACCGCGCTCCCCAGCACGCGCATCCAGCCGTGCGTCAGCAGGTGCTGGTAGCGGTGAAAGAAGAAGACGCGGTAGATCAGCTCCTGGCCGTAGACGCTGAAGATCGGGTACAGGCACATCACCATCAGCCACAACTCGGGGCGCTCGCGCGGGAACGAGAAGAGCCGCTCGGGCTCGTACAGCCAGACGCCCAGCGCCATCGCCGGCGCGAAGACCAGCCACTGCACCACGATCCGCTTCCATTCCTTCTTCAGGCCGCCCCAGCGCCACAGGCTGCGCCGGTCGAAGCTCCGGTCGGTCAGCAGCAGCGTCAGGCAGATCGCGGCGAACAGGATGATCCCGGGGATCACGCCCAGGGGGATCACCCCCTGCCAGAACAGCGTCGGCACCACCACGAACAGCACGGCCATCTCGAGCCCGAGGTAGACCCGCTTGCCCACGCTCGCCGGGGCCGTCACCCGCTCGGGCATCGGCTGGGCGCCGATCGTCTCCGACAGCGGATCGGGCTGGAGCTCGAACGACGCGTCGGCATGCGCTTCGTGGGTCGGCGCCTGAGATGTCCCCGGGTGATCCATAGAGAGGCTGAGTTGTAGCAGCCCCGAAGCCCCCGGTCGCTGCCAACCCCCTTGCCCAGATTGCCCCCGGGCGTTGCCCGGCGGCCAACGCCCTCCAGCGGCTAAACTTCGCCCATGAGCACGATCCACGCCCCGTCGTCCAAGGCCCCCGCTTCGGGCGCCGGCCAGCAGCCCCCCCTCGACCCCCACGCCGTGACCATCTCGGGCGTGGTGCTCGATCCCAACTATGGACCGGGCTGCGCGGTCGAGCCGTCGCAGATCGACAGCCTGCGCCAGCAGCCGCGCGACCTGCCCGCGCCGGGGCAGTACCCCTACACCCGCGGCCTGTTCCCCCAGGGCTACCGCACGCGCCTGTGGACGATGCGCCAGTTCGCCGGCTTCGGCTCGGCCGACGACACCAACAAGCGATTCAAGTACCTGCTCGCGCAGGCCAAGACCAAGACGGCCGCCAACACGGGACTGTCGACCGCGTTCGACCTGCCGACGCTGATGGGGCGCGACTCGGACGACCCGCTCTCGGCGGGCGAGGTGGGCAAGTGCGGCGTGGCGATCTCGACCGTCGAGGACATGCACCGCCTGTACGCCGACATCCCGATCAACACGGTGACGGTCTCGCAGACGATCAACGGACCTGCGGCGGTGATATGGGCGATGTACCTGGCGATGGCCCGGCAGCGCGGCATCTCGTGGGACACGCTGGGGGGCACGCTGCAGAACGACATCCTCAAGGAGTTCCACTCGCAGAACGAGTTCATCTACCCCCCCGAGCCGAGCGTGAAGCTGGTTGTGGACACGATCGAGTTCCAGATGAAGCACGTGCCCAAGTGGCACTCGGTGTCGATCTCGGGCTACCACATCCGCGAGGCGGGCTCGACGGCGATCCAGGAGCTGGCCTTCACGCTGCGCGACGGCATGGAGTACGTCGAGGAGTCGATCCGGCGCGGCCTGCCGGTGGACGGCTTTGCTCCGCGACTCTCCTTCTTCTTCAACAGCCACAACGAGTTCTTCGAAGAGATCTGCAAGCTCCGGGCGGCGCGGCGGATCTGGGCGCGGATGATGAAGGACCGCTACAGCGCGACAAGCGAGAAGTCGTGGTACATGAAGACGCACGTGCAGACCGCCGGCTGCTCGCTGACCGAGCAGCAGCCGATGAACAACATCGTGCGCGTGGCGTACCAGGCGATGGCGGCGGTGCTGGGCGGCTGCCAGAGCCTGCACACCGACTCGATGGACGAGACGCTGGGGCTGCCCACCGAGCAGGCGGTGACGGTGGCGCTGCGGACGCAGCAGATCCTGGCCCACGAGACGGGCGTGACGCGCGTCACCGACCCCTTGGGCGGCAGCTACTTCGTCGAGCACCTGACCGACATCATGGAGAAGGGGGCGCTCGAGCTGATCGAGGAGATCGACCGCATGGGCGGCGGCGCGTTCCCCAAGGGGCGCATGGGCGTGGTGCAGGGGATCCACAAGGGCTACTTCCGGCGCTCGATCGCCGAGGCCAGCTACCGCTTCAGCGAGGAGTGCGAGGCGGGCGACCGCGTGATCGTCGGTGTGAACGAGTACTTCGACAAGGACGAGAAGCGCGCGATCGACATCCTGGAGATCCCGCACACCGTCGAGGTCGAACAGTGCGAGCGGCTGGCGGCGTTCAAGAAGCGCCGCGATGCCGCGGGCGTGCAACGGGCGCTCGAGACGATCCGCACGGCGGCCCGCAACGATGAGAACGTGATGCCGGCGCTGGTGGACGGCGCCTTGGCGGACTGCACGCTGGGCGAGATGGTGCAGGCGATGGCGGATGTGTATGGGCGGTATACGGGGGGGCCGGAGTGGTGAGTTTGTGCGATCGCAGGGCTTTCCCTAAGTGGCGATCCTCCTACTCGATCACACACCATCGAAGTAGTCACCGTCGAGCTTCTTGACGACGTACGACTTGTGATCGGCAACGCCGACGCCGTGATCTATCATGAGCTCTGCGAGCTGCTCGCCGTCGATGAGAACAACTTTGGTTGCCGCCTCTGTCGCTGCACGCTCGGCACCGGTCGTGAAAGTCCCTGAAGTGATAAACACACCCTTGTGGGCCCGCTTGCGCATGAGGCTCCCGACGAACTTGTCGATCTCGCCGGGCCCTACGGAGTTGTCCCATTTCTTGGCCTGAACGTAGACCATATCCAATCCTAGACGATCCTCTTTGATGACGCCGTCGATACCGTCGTCGCCGCTCCGGCCGACGACGGATGCCGCGTCTGCCCGCGAACCGCCGTAGCCCATCGCGACGAGCAGATCGACGACCAAGTGCTCAAAGAACTTGGGCGATCCGGCCCGAACTCGCTGCAGAAGGTCATCAGCGAGGGTTTCGCGAAGCTCCTTGTATGCACCATCGAGCCGTTCGTCTGGGGTGATGTCCTGCTCGTCTGAGACCGAATCGGACGGGACACCAACTTGCGCATCGCCGGACTTGGCCCGCTTTGTTCTGAAGGTTCTGAACTCTTCAAACTGCTCCAGGAATGCGTTGTTGATACTTGGCGGATTCTGTCGAAGGACATCGCGTCCGCGTTGCGATATTCGTAGCCGGCCGCGGGCTGGCTTCTCCAAGAGGTGGCTCTTGGTGAGATACGTTGCAGCCCATGTGACACGGTTGTACATCCGCGTCTGTGTGCCGCTCGGCAGCAACTCTGCCTGGTCTTCTTCGCTGATATTCATCTCGGCCGCCAGTCGCTCAATCGCTTCAGCGATGGTGTACTCACTTCCATCAGAAGCAAGTCGCAGCAGCGGCAACATGAACGATTGGTAGTCGGGTACAGCCATGAAGACCTCCACGGGTGATTCTACTGATTCTGTCCAAGACAGCACGTCCTGGCGAGAACTTGTGCTGCCGCTCCTTCGGAGCTCCGGAGTCCGGCAGGGAGATGATGGTCCATGGGCTGACGACCATGGCTGGGGGTGGTGGCGCCGCTTTGCGGCTTTGAGGGGGGACCCTCGCTTGCGCGTCGGGCTCTTCGTGTGTGCCGTGGGGGGATGTGTGGAACTCGGCACTGGTGCCCGCGAAGCGCGGGTCACCAGTGGCACCCGGGCGAAAGCACTCTTGCGCGCACAGGGTGTCCCTCCCCCCTACCCCCTCCCAACCCCGGAAGGGAGGGGGAGTGTGCCGAGCGGCTCGTATACTGCCCGGCTGTGGGAGGTGCGGCACATGATTCTTGACATGTACAGCGACGAACTGCGGAATCTGGCGACAGTGGTGGCCGCGGGGGTGGCGCTGCTGGTGTTCATCGTGAACTCGTCGCTGGCGAAGCGGAACCGGCGGATCGAGAACGTGTCGCGGTTCATCGAGGCGCACCAGCGTCTGTTTGACAACGACGGGTACATCTACGCCAACCTCGCGCAGTTCGACAAGGACGGGCTGGTGCGCGACCGTTCGAACCTGGCGATGGAAGCGAAGTTTCACGTGATGCTGATCGAGATCGAGCATCTGGCGATCCTGGCGAACAACCGTGCCGTGCCGCGGTACACGCAGGTGTATATGTTCGGCTGGTACGCTCAGCAGATCACGGCGGTGCTGACGCCCGAAGAGCGGGACAATGTGTCGTGGGAGCTGGCGATCGGGTACCTAGAGGACCTGACGCGGGATGCGGCGAAGTACAAGAAGCTGACGCGGGCGGAGCGCGAGCGGTTCTGGCGGTGAGGATTTCCGCGTGCCGGCGCCCGCCGGCCGTGCGTAAGGGATCCGATCGTCCGGCGTGAATACCGAGTCTCATCTGCGGGGGTGTTCGCAATTGGGCTTGTACCGGCGCGGCCGCGCGGGACAATGGTGCTCATTGCGGCGCGTCGTCGCCGCGATCCGGGACACTTCTGTTCTGAAAGGGGCACTATCATGAATTCGGTCCGGACTGCTGCCTTGAGCATCGGCGTGATCGCATCGCTGGGGGTGTCTGGAGCACGGGGCGACGACTTTGCGCCGCCGTCGTACCGCGGTGATCCGGGGAACATCCGATCCGAGTGGGACTTTGCCGCTCCGCTTGGCATGCCGACGGTGGTTCCTGCTGATTCGTTCGTCGCGATCCCGACGTCCTTGAGCGATCCGCTGTCGGGTGTGACGACGCGTCTGGAGGTCGAGGCGACCGGCGCCGGGGTGATGTGGGTGGCGGGGGACGGCGACGGCGGTCTGACGCCGAACGACGAGTTCGGGGCGTTCCTGAACTTCTACACCGAGAACTTCTTCCCGACCTCGCTGACGGAAACGCTGCTGCGGGTTCAACTGACGTATTCGGGCGAAGCGCCGACGGTCCTGCGCGTGCTGTCGGGTTCGAGCTTTCCGAATGCGGACTTTGTGGGCGGCGGGCAGGTGGGCGCCGGGCAGGCGTATTCCGACTGGGCGATGGGTTCGACCCCTTTCACACTCGTCGTCGTGTTCCTGCCGGGCGGATCGGTGCTGGACCAGGTCGTGGTCGACACCGTCGTGCCGGGGCCTGGCGCGGCGGGAGTGATCGTGCTCGGGCTTGCGATGTCGAGTCGGCGGCGGCGGCAGCGCCCGGTTCGGCTCTGAGCAAGGCCCGGGCGCCGTGTCGCGCTGTCGTGCTTGATGGTGCCGCACTGACTTGACGGACATGGCGGCGCGCGGCAGGATCGTTGCCGGTCCGATCGGTTCCGGGCATTGGCGCGTCGACATCCTCAGGAGCCGTGGCATGGAACTCTTTGCTTCGTTGTGGTTGGCGATCATCGTCGCGTCGGTCGCGGTGTGGTTTGCATCGTTCCTGGTGTGGGCGGTGCTGCCGATCCACAACAAGGACTTTGACAAGCTGCCGAACGAGGAGGCGGTGGTGTCGGCGGCGAAGGCGCAGGGTGTTTCGTGCGGCGTGTTCATGTTCCCTGCGTTCATGGGGCATAAGGACGCGAACAAGCCGGAGAACCGCAAGCGGTACGAGGAAGGCCCCAATGGGCTGCTGACGATCCTGCCCAAGGCGAACATGGGCAAGAACATGGCGCTGACGTTCACGGTGTTCCTGGTGGTGAGCACGCTGATCGCGTGTGTCGGGGCGATGACGCTGGAGCGCGGGGCGGACTTCGGGCGGGTGGTGCGGGTGCTGGGGACGGTCGGGGTGCTGTCGTACTCGTTCGCGTTCATTCCCAACGCGATCTGGTTCGGCTCCAAGCCGCGGGCGATCGTGAACTGCATCCTGGATGGGGTGGCGTACGGGCTGCTGACGGGGGTGGTGTTCGCGCTGCTGTGGCCGGCGGCGGCGGTGACGTGAGGTGAGTTGCCGGAGCGGTGCGGGGCTCGGACACGGGATGAAAGTCTGCATGGGGATCTTTAGCTGGATGCACATTTGTGCGCACAAGGTGCCCTCCCCCCGGCCCCCTCCCAACCCCGGAAGGGGAGGGGGAGATCGAGGCACTGGTGCCCGCGAGGCGCGGGTCACCAGTGGCACCCTCGGGGGGGGGAATCCGGGGCTCTGTTAGAATGACCATCTGGCATCCGCGTGGGGCGGGTGGCGTGTCGCGTGTTCCGGGAGACTGATGATGTTGAAGCTGATGATGGCCCTCATGCTTGCGGTGGTGTCGATGGCACTGGTCGCGTGCGCGAGCTCGGACAAGAGCACGGCCGGGGGTGCGGCGGGCGCGGGGGTGTCGATGGATGCGATCAAGGGCGACTGGCCTTTGACGCACATCCGCGGGGAGGCGATCAATCTTCCGGCCGATGCGCGCGGGCCGTACATCACGTTTGACCCCGAAGGGCGCGTGAGCGGGATGGGCGGCGTGAACCGGTTCATGGGCGCCTTCGACAAGTCGAAGCTGTCTGATGGGAAGCTGACCTTCGGCCCGCTGGCGATGACCATGATGGCAGGGCCCGAGCCGCTGATGCAGATGGAGTCGCAGTTCGGCGCGGCGGCCGATCAAGTGCGTCGGGTTCGGCTTGAGGGGAACGAGCTGTTCCTGACCGACGATGCCGGGGCCGAGCTGCTGCGGTTCAAGCGGTATCGCTGACCAACGGGTGGCGCGAGCCGTTCCGCCGGTGCGGGGCTGCGCTCTGGAGTGAGTGGCTGGCGGGTGGTGGCGGCGTTCGCGGCGCGGGGCCCGGAGCGCCGGAGTTGTTCCCATGAACGGCTTCGCCCTCCTGCTCGACCGAGACGGGGTCGGGGGCGGGGGCCGGGGCCGGGGGCTCGGCGGGCTTGGAGTCCTTGCGTGCGGCCAGACGTTGGGCGGCGGTGATGCGCCGGAGGATCTCGGTCGCGGCCTTCAGGATGACCTTCTCGTCGGCGGACTCCAGGAGCTGGCAGAGTGATTCGAGGGCGCGGGCTTCGGCGGTGATGATGTCCATGGGAACCTCCTTTACCCAAGGGGTGCTCGCGGACAGGACTGGGCGCACGGGGCGGGGATGTAGGCCGGGTGACCGTGCCGTATCACATTGGTATCAAGAGAGTTACAGATTTTTTCGAATCTCAGACTTTGCCGGCGGCGGCGTGCTGGCTGAGCGCGCATAGCGGGGCCATGCCGAGCCGGCGGAGGATGGGGCTTGGCACGCGTAAGAGCCGTGGTAGACTGGCGTTGCGCAGTGGGGACAGGATGGATCGATGCCTCGACCAGCAGCTGAGAGTCTGAACCAGACACACCGCCCCATCGCCGGGAGCGGGTTGTTCCGATTGGCGGCGGTCATCACCGTGATCGGCGCGGCGTTGTGGGTCTATGCGCTGGCGACACGTCCGGAAGCGCCGGCGCCACCCCCGACTCCCACGGGCGTTTCGGCTCCGGCCACGACCAAGAGTCTGGCTCCGCGAGGCGAACGGGCGGCAGCGCCCGAGCCGGTGGAGCAGCGGTACCGGATCATCGATCGCTCGGCTCCGGCGACGTTCCGCTTTGGCGTGAGCTTCATCGCGGGGTTCCTGATCGCGTTTGTAGCGCGGAAGTTCCTGAAGTTCACGCTGTTCGTGGGGGGCATCCTGGCGGTGGTGCTGCTGGGGATGAAGATGGCGGGCACGTTCCCGGTGGACGTGGATGTGGATGCGCTGGACACCTCGGTCCACAAGGGTGTGGACTGGGCGAAGCAGGAAGCCGGCGCGGTGCAGAAGTTCCTGACGGGGTATGTTCCGTCGTACTTCGCCGCGGCAGTCGGCGGGATCATCGGCTTCAAGCGCGGCTGAGCGCCGACAGCAGAGCTTCCACCACTTGTGAGGGATGATGATGTCGATTCAACGTCTGTGGGCGGTTTTTGCCGGTGTGGCCGCGGTGCTGGTGCTGGCGTCGTGCAATAGCTCGGTTTGGTCGGGCGGGTCGGGCGGGTCCGGGGGCGGGGGCGGGAGTTCCGGCGGCGGCGGGAAGCACGTGTCGGGAGTGGTGATGCTGAGCGGGAACGATGATGTGCCCAAAGATGCCGAGGTGATCGTGCGGCTCATGGATGCAGACAAGGACCGGATGGTGGCCGAGGACCGGTCGAGCCCGGGGAAGAAGGGCTTTCCAGCGCCGTTCCAGGTGCGGTACAGCGGAGATGACATCAACAAGAACCGGAACTACGAGGTTGAGGCGCGGGTGCGCTACAAGGGGAAGGTGCGGTGGGTGAGCCGGCAGACCTACCGCGTGATCACCAACGGGCACCCGTCGTACAACCTGACGATCGTGGTGGAGCCGAACTGAGGGCGGTCAGCCGCGCCAGCGGGTCCAGAGGATGGCGCCCCAGACGGCAGCGTGTAGGAAGGCGATCGCGAGGGTGATGGCGACGAAGAACGTCTTGGCGTTCTTGTGCCGGATCACGCGCATGGCGATCAGCGAGCCGGGCCAGCCGCCCAGGAGGGCCAGGATGTGGAGGGTGCGCTCGCGGGTGCGCCACTCGCCGAGCTGGGCCTTGCGCTTGTCCCATGCATAGACGATGAGCGTGATGGTGCTCATCAGGGCGTAGAACGACAGGACCCATCCCCAGAGTGGCATGGCAGCAGGATATCAGGCGGCGGGATCGGTGGAGGGGGAGAAACGCGGGAGGCTCGCGGGCATCCAAGGTCCGAGCCGTGACGTGGCATGGGGTGCGCCATGGGTGTGATGTCGATGGTGCTGATGGTGGTTGGGGTGTATGGCGCGATCGGGCTGGTCGTGGGCGCGGCGTTCGTGGTGTGGGGGGTCGGGCGTGTGGACCCGGTGGCGCGGGAGTCAGGGTGGGGCTTTCGGGTGGTGATCCTGCCGGGTGCTGCAGCGCTGTGGCCGCTGGTGGCGCGGAAGTGGATCCGTGCGGGGCGCGGCGGGGTGCGGCCGTGACGCCGGGGCAGAGGCGGTTTCATGCACTGGTGTGGCCGGTGCTGCTGGCGGGGCTGGTGGCGGCGCTGCTGGTGCTGGTGTGGCTGCGGCCGGGGGGTGCGCTATGAGCAACGCGTACCGGGTCGTGCAGTGGAACCGGCACAAGCGGGTGTACGACCTGGTGGTGGTCGGGTCGATCGGGTTGTTCATCGCGGTGTATGTCGGGGTGAGCGCTGCGCTGCATTCGGGGGAGGAGGCGCTGAGCGGGCCGATCGTGCTGATGCGGGCGCTGGCGACGTGCGCGATCGTGCTGCTGCACGTGGTCCTGTGCATCGGGCCGATGGCGCGGCTGAGTCCGAGGTTTGCGCCGCTGCTTTACAACAGGCGGCACCTGGGTGTGAGCATGTTCCTGGTGGCGCTGGCGCACGCGGCCCTGGCGGTGCTGTTCTACGGCGCGTTCGGGGGCGGGAACCCGGTCGTGCACACGGTGGCGGGGTACTGGTCGTGGACGGTGAGCGGGTTCGCGTTTGAGACGCTGGGGTTTGGCGCGCTGGTGATCCTGTTCGTGATGGCCGCGACGAGCCACGACTTCTGGCTGGCGAACCTGACGCCAAGGGTGTGGAAGGGGCTGCACATGGCGGTGTACGGCGCGTACGTGCTGGTGGTGCTGCACGTGGCGCTGGGGGCGATGCAGTCGGAGCGGAGTCTGGTGTACCCGGTGCTGATGGGGCTTGGGATGTTGCTCGTCGGGATGCTGCACATCGTGGCGGGGCGGCGCGAGGTGGTGAAGGACCGGCGCGGGCTCGAGGCGGATGCTGAGTGGGTGGATGTCGGGGGGGTGGATGAGATTGCGGATGCGCGGGCGAAGGTCGTGTGCCTGAAGGGGCGGGAGCGGGTGGCGGTGTTTCGGGATGGGGATCGGGTGAGCGCGGTGTCGAACGTGTGCGCGCACCAGGGTGGGCCGCTGGGCGAGGGGAAGATCGTGGGCGGGTGCATCACCTGTCCGTGGCACGGTTACCAGTACCTGGCGCACAACGGGCAGTCGCCGCCGCCGTACTCGGAGAAGATCCCGACGTACCGGGTGCGGGTCGAGGGTCGGCGGATCCTGTTGCATCCCGAGGCGCTGCCGCCGGGGACGCCGGTGGAGCCTGCACGGATCGAGGCACCGGGAGGCGGCGATGGCTGAGCCTGGGCGCACGCGTGAGGATGAGTTCTATGTGGGGTATCTGCCGCTGGCGCGCGGGCAGCGGCGATGGCTGCTGATGGTGCTGCCGCTGGCGGTCGGTGCGTTGCTGATGGGCGTGGTGGTGATTGCCGCAGCGCAGCGGATTCCGGGTCGTGGTGTGTGGGACACGGGGAAGCCGGTGGTGCGTGAAGGGGTGCTGCGGGCATCGCCTTACCCGATGGTGGTGATGGATGACCCGGAGGCGCTGCCGAGGTTTCTGGTGGAGGTGGGGAAGCGTGGTGCGCAGCGGCGTGCGGGGGTGCTTGATGGTCGCCGGGTGCGCGTGACGGGTTGGCCGCTGAGGCGTGACGGGCGAGAGATTCTGGAGCTGGTGCCGGATGGCACGGCACTGGTGGCGGTGAGTGATGGCCCTGGCGCGACGGGGTGGACGCTGACGGGCGAGCGTCTTGGCGCTGCGCGGCTGAGCGGCGAGATCGTGGATTACAAGTGCTATCTGGGGGCGATGAAGCCGGGTGATGGCAAGGCGCACAAGGCGTGCGCGATGCTGTGCATCGGCAACGGGATACCGCCGATGCTGGTCACAACGGGTGCGGACGGGAGCCCGCGGTACCTGCTGCTCGTGGATGGGGCGCGCGGGGCAGTGGGCGCGCGGGTGGTGGAACTGGCGGGTGAGCCGGTGGAGGTGTGGGGGGAGGTTGAGCGGGTGGGACGGCTTGAGGTGATGGTGGTTGAAGGGGTGGAGCGACGGAGTGGCGAAGCGACGGAGCGACGGAGGGGCGCTGAGTAACGCGATGGGGGCGGGTGGTGCTCGGGGGATGTCGGATCAGTTCTGAGGCGGGAAGAGGATCCAGTCGCCATCGGGGATGTCGCCCCATTCGCCGGAGGCGTGGGCGGCGTTGATGCGGTCGAGGCCGCGCCAGCGGTTGGCCACTGGAGGACTGCCGTAGGTTGCTTGATTCGGACGCCAGGAGGGTTCGGCGCCGGCGTCGTCGTCGAGGTCGGTGCCGACGGACCAGAGCTTGAAGCGGCCGTCGCTGGTGCGGGCGTAGCGGAGGGGCTGGCCGTCGAAGCGGTCGAGGGGGACAGCGGGGAGGAAGGCGGGGACGAGTTGGTTCAGGGTGTCGGGGTACGCGCCGGTGCGGCGTTTGTAGAGCTCAGCGGCAATGATGACGAGGGTGGCGTTGAGGCGTTGGCGCAGCTCTTCGGCGTTGATGACTGAGCGGGAGAGGGCGGGCATGAGGAGGTAGATCGGGAAGTAGCGCTGGCGCTGAAGGACGCTGCCGGCAAGCGCTTCGATGTCAGCGTCGGCGGTGTGTGCCGTGTGCCGCCAGAGCGGAGTACGAGCCATCGCCTCGGTGCGGCTCATGAGTTCGTCGTACTTCGCCATCATGTCGCGCCGATTCGCGATCACGACTGAGGTGACTGGGCCGAAGACGGAGGCTGGGTTCGACAGCAGAGGTTCGTCGGCAAACGTCATCGCTTGCTGCAGTTCGCGTAGTCCCCTGGCGGTGATACGCCCGTTGCCGGCGCCGTCGTCGGTGTAGAGGCGCTGCATCGCGTCGTTCCAGTGTGCGCGCTCGCCGTCGAACCTGACCAGTGTGCCGCCCTCGGCGGGGAAGGCGGAGAGGCGGTGGGCGAGGCGGGCGAGATCGGCGTCGGAGATGGCGTCCGCGGTTCCATCGGCGATGGCATTGGTGAGGCTGGTGGCCGCGAGGCTCACGATGGCCATGCTGACGAGGTCGCCGATGAGCGTGGGGAACTCGCGGGCGTGGTCGGCCATGCCGATCATGGCTTGGATGTTGGCGGCGGCGCGGGCGCCGTCCTTGGCATCGAGGGCGAGGTCGGTGTCCGCGGCCAGCATTCGCGCCATGATGCGGAGCGGGCCGAGGTAGGGCAGCAGCACCATCATCAGCGGCTCGTTGTCAGATGCGGCCACCGGGTGGTGCTCGGGCGGGCCGGGGTTGGTCTGCCAGGGGGAGTTCCACTCGTATCCGGCGACGTGGCCGAGTGCGGGCTTGGCGGCGGCGCGGCGGATGGTGGCGAGGTGGTGCTGGTTGGCCTGGATGTAGGCGGCGAGGATGGGCCAGTGCTCGTCGGCGGGGTTGCTGGCGACAGAGGTGAGGTTGGTGCGGCCGTCGCCGGGGGCGCGGGGTTCGTTGCGGACGATGTCGAGGGCGGAGAGGTAGAGCGGCTCGGCGCGCTGAGCTTCGGGGATGGCCTTGATGGGGGCGTTCATCTCGGCGAGGTAGTTGCGGGCGATGGTGGGGGAACCGGTGTAGAAGCGGAGCGCGAGGACGGCGTAGCTCACGACCATGAACGCGATGAGGATGAGGAAGGCCTGACG
>SXGQ01261990.1_pt1 | contig 21158 bp, 18 predicted proteins | sample 3178371 | NCBI WGS metagenome assembly SXGQ01 (sample SAMN11356859, study PRJNA531348) | freshwater metagenome | isolation source: freshwater sample F1-20 | place: China: Fuxian Lake, Yuxi | collected 2017-12-25 | reverse complement strand
TCTTCCTATAGAGCTGTCGTAGACTACGACGTTGATAGGACGGGTGTGGAAGCGTGGTAACACGTTAAGCTTACCGTTACTAATAGCTCAATTGGCTTGATTTATGCACTGAAAAATTTTTTAGATACAAATTACAATGTTAAATTTATTAATTTAAGAGTCTTACAAATTAAAAAAATAAAAATACAATAAATTTAAATATAGCTTTTAAGTTATTTATTTGTAGATTTTTTATAACCACTTACCACAAGTGTGCCTCCTAAATTTTTTAAAAAAAGAAAATTGCTTAAGATTAAATCAAATTTCATTATACAGTAATGCAAAAATTTAGGCACAAGATAATAAATATGCGGAGGTATAAGAATAAAATTTATTATTTTAAGTTTTGTTGAATGTTTTTTTAACAATTTTAAAAAATAATTTTTATTGAAAATAATTTTTATATTATCCTCTTCTTTCCAAATTTGAAAAATTTTCATAGAAAGGTCAAAAATCTTTCTTAATATTGTTATGCTCGGTTCCCAAATAAAAAACATCCCATTTGGTTTTGTAACTCTTATAGCTTCTAGAAATCCAGTTGAAGGATTATTGAAATGATGTGCCGCTCCATAAATTATAAATCCATCAAAAGTGTTGTCTTTTATATTTAATTTTTCAGCATAATTACAAATTAAATTTACATTTTTGTAACAATTCGATTTTATTAATTTTTTTTTCGCTAATTTTAGAATTTCAACTGACACATCAACTATAGAGACATTTAAATTATTTTTAGCCATGACTAAGGCCTCTCTTCCTGATCCGCCACCAATATTTAGAATATTTTTTATTTTGTTAGATTTATATTTTTTTACAAAATTTTTTAAAAGAACTCGGTCTATTATTTTACTAAATGGACTATCGATTATTTCTTTTTCGTATCTAGTTGTATTTTTATTAAAAAATTCTTTTTGTTGATCAATAAATTTTATTTCATCAAAATCTGTCTTAAGAGCAAAATTTACCTTATATTTTTTTTTAAAATTTAAATAATCATCGTAATTATGTTTATCAATTTTTGTTAAGTCTAGGATTGTGTCCTCAATTTTGAACCAGCGATTACTTTTTTTGCATATTAATATACCATCAATTATTCTATTTCTTTTTTTTTTATAAATTATTTTTTCTAAACTGCTATTATTATATGGGGATCTTAAGTTTTTAATAAAGTTTATATCCATGAATTCTTTGTATCATTTTGATATAGTTTTTTTAGTATAATTTTTAATGCAGTTCTTTTAATATAACATTTTCTATGTATAAATTTTCTAGTTTAAATAAAGATTTTTTAGAAAAAAAAATTATTTCTGCTCAAAATCGTTTCATAATAAAAAACTATCATACAAAAGAGTTGAGAGATCTTTTTTTAAAAAAAAATATTCTCGTTACTGGAGCCTCAGGCTCAATTGGCAGTAAGTTTTCTCTAAGTTTATTAAAGTTTAGATTTAAAAAATTATTTTTATTAGATAAAAATGAAAATGATCTAGCTTTGCTGAATAGAAAAATAGTCAAAGAGCACAGCACTAAAAATATTGATTTTATATGCGTCGATATTAACGCAATAAACCTAAATAATTTTTTGATCGAAAACAAAATAAATTTATATTTAAATTTTGCAGCAATTAAACATGTAAGATCAGAAGAAAATCTTTACTCTATTAAATATATGTTTTCTACTAATTATGAAAGTTTCTACAATATTAATTGCAAAACTAAGTATTTAAAAAAAATTTTCTCAATTTCAACAGACAAAGCTGCCGATCCTTCAAGTCTAATGGGAATTTCGAAATTAATGATGGAGCATAAATTAAAAAATATTATTAAAAATACCAATATATCAGTTTGCAGCGCAAGATTTGCCAATGTCAGCTTTTCAAGAGGCAGTATATTAGATTATGCTTTGGAATGTATTAAAAAAAAAGTTTCTTTTGGTATTCCATCTAATATTAAAAGATATTTTATTACTCATGATGAAGCTGTTTCAATATGTTATCACGCTTTATTAAAAAAAAATAATAATAGCATAGTTATTCCTAACAAATATGTTTTAGGCAAACAAATTAGCATTAAAGATATTATTACTAAAATATTAAAAATATATAATTATAAATTTATTTATAAAAAATTTTCAAACAAAAGATATAAAAATAATAAAAATTACCATATTTATTTAACTGGTAATAATATTGTTGGTCAAAAAATGTTTGAGAAGTTTTCCTCAGACTATGAGGATTCTTTTATTATAAAAAGTGATTCAGTTCTAGATAAATTATCTTTAAAAAATTTGGAGTTTTTTAATCTGAATATTTACAAAAAATTAAAACTATTAAAAAGTATTAAACGATTTAAATATTTGTTACAAACTTCGATTTTAGGTTACAAATTTAAATCTAAGCAAATAAAGGTTAGTCAAATTATATAATTTTATTAAGTTTTAGAGTTTTTTCAATTGCAATATCAATACTTTCGCCACGTATATTAGGAAAAATTTTATAAAAGCTTCCCTTATGCATTTGCGAGAAGTCAAAATTAGTTGAGTTGACTATTTTTTTTGAATAGACGACTTTTCCAAATTTCATAATCTTAATTATTTTTTTTACAAAATTATCTACCTTAATGTTATATTGAATAAAGTTATATATTACTGGAGTTTTAATTTTTTTATTAATTAAAAAATTTATCGCCTTAATTGCGTCTGGTATATAACAAAAATTCTTTTTTATATTTTTTTTATAAAGAATAAATTTTTTATTTATTAATAAGTTGTTAATTATTTCATATATCAAGCCTTTTTTATTCAAATAATTTTTTTCAAATCCACCAAAGCAGTTTCCTAGTCTTAGGCAAATTAATTCAAATTTGTATTTTTGTGCATAAAATAGCAAATAACTTTCTACAGCGTTTTTAGATATACCCTGAACATCCGTAGCTAAAGTTTCATTAAATTTCCTTAATTTATTCATAGAGCCAGAGTATTGATGAGTTGTTCCTATATGAATTATTTTTTTGTTTTTAAAAAATTTTATAATATGCAATATAGCGTTGATATTTATCTTAGCATCTAACTCCGGTTTACTTATTCCCAGCGCATGATCATTTAAGCCGATGCAGTTAATGATTATATTGTGTTGATCAATGACTCTTTTAATATTTTTAAAAGAAATAACATCTTGTTTGTGTAAATTTAATTGGTTCTTGTTTTTACTATAAATTTTTTTTAAACTTTTAATATTTTTATCTATTACTGAAATTTTATATTTTTTTTTAAAAAAAAAAAAACTGCTTCTTTGCCTAAAAATCCTCCACCCCCTAGAATTAAAATTTTATTTCTTATTTTGTTTTGCGATTTCATAATCATCTAATTGACCAATATCCACCCAATAATCATTCAATAAGTATTTAGATATTTTAATTTTTTTCCTCATTAAGGTTTTTATTAGATTATCCATTCCAAAATATTTATTTTTTGGAATAAATGTTAGCACTTCTGGTTGAAAGATATAAATTCCTGCAAGTATTTCTTGTTTATAAGTAGGTTTTTCTTCCAATTTTGTAATATATCCATTTTTTGCAGTAATTTTTCCAAACCTAAAAGGTAAATTTATTTCCTTTGTTATAACTGTTAGCAATGATTTTTTTTTATGTTGCGATATTTTAACTAAATCAGCATTAGTTATTATGTCACCATTTATTAAAAAAAAAGGTTTTGTAAGTTCACTTTTAAGCAAGCTTAAAGGACCGCAGGTTCCAAGCCTTTTCTTTTCTCTGGAATAAATAATTTTAACTCCAAATCTTTTTCCATTACCTATTTTATCTACTATTTTATCGTGTAAATAATTTGTAGCTATATATATCTTTTTAATATTATTTTTTTTTAACAATAGTATCAAAGATTCTAGGATAGATTTAGAGCCAATAGGCAGCAATGGTTTGGGTAGTGCTTTTGTTAACGGATATAATCTTTTGCCGAGACCACCAGCTAATATAACCGCATTATTTATCATAAATTACATAATTCTATTAAACGATAAACATTGTTATCATTTTGTTTTTAAAATTAAAGATAATAAATATCAATTATGTTGGTTTAAGATATTTTAGAAAAATTATTTTTCAAATATAAAAATTTTTAGCCTTACAATTAACGAAGTAAAAATAATTTTTATAATATCAATGTATTCTATTTTAGAATTACCATATTTTCTTTCAAATAAATTTACTTTTAATTCTTCACGTTTTAGATGTTTATTCTTATAATAATAAAGTAATTCAGCATCAATAGTCCATCCTTGAGAATATATTTTTTTATTTTTTATAAATTTTGTTTTTAATATTTTTGGAACGGAGTTAACGCATTTAAAATTTAGTCCAAAAATAAATTTGATGTATTTGTTATAAATGTTACTCTGAATTAATCTAAAAAATCCACGATTATCTGAGATTCTATAACTTGTGAGTAAATCGAATTTTTTTTTATTTAAGATTTTTAGTATTTTTAAATCAAAACAAAGGTCAATAGGGATAACACAAAAATATTCACCTGAGATTTTTTTTATTGCTAATTTTATAGCAGATCCAAATCCTTCTCTTTTAATCTGATTTAAAAATTTTATATTTTTTAATTTACTATAATGCTTACATAATAAGTTTGATTTATCAGAGCTTCCGCTTTCAATTAATATTATTTCAAAAGATATAAAATTTTTAGATAAAAATTTATAGATTTTATAAAAATTTTTTTTTAGAGCCTGTTCTTCATTGTAAATAGGTATGATTACAGAAATAATAACTTTATTCATTTTTAATAAAATCTTTAAATAGCATTATTTTTTTTTTGTATTTTATTAAATTAGGCATTATAATTCCGTTTTTAGTTTGAATGTAAGCACTATTATTATAAATTTTTATATTACCTATTTTAACATTAGGGTTAGTAATTTTTTTTGTATTTAGTGGCCATAAAAAAAAAATTTTTTTTCCATTTACATAGTTGTAGCTAGGTGAAAAAGGAGGAAAGTAGTTGGCTCTTATAAAATTCCTTATATAATTAATGTCTGAATTATAGTTAATCTTATTATTCTTTAGACTAGATATAGAATAGTAGCTTGATTTTTTTTCATTTTGAGTTTTTAATTTAATTTGCTTTTTAATTATATTTTTAATTATTATTGTAATTTTTTTTGAAGCTGTAAAAACAGCTTTCAAATATAATTCTTTACAAGAATTTTTTTTATTATTTTTTATAAAATACTGTTTTATTATTGGTCCGCTATCGATGCCTTTGTCCATTAAATGAAAAGTTACTCCTATTTTTTTTTCGTTATTTAAAATTGCCATCGGTATTGAGTGGCACCCTCTATATTTTGGAAGCGCTCCAAAATGAATGTTTACTGGATATACTACGCTACTCAAGATTTTTGCATTAATGATCTTGGGGTAACCACATGAAATTAATATTTTTGGTTTAAAATTTTTTATTATTTTTGATAGTGAATTTTTATTATTTTCATTAAAAACTTTTATATTGTTTCTTTTGCAATAACTAAATGCTGTTAAACCTCTATTTGCCCTTTCTTTTTCTGGCTTAACATAAGCACAGTTATAGTAATTTTTTTTTACATTTTTAATAACTTCTCTTGCCAGTTCATTTCTACCAACGATTAATATTTTTATCATTATAATGAAATTGATTAATCTTTTTTATTATATATTTTATTTTTTTTAAATTTAACTCTGGGTAACAAGGCAAAGCCAATGATTGTTTGCATATTTTTTCGCAATTTTTTAAATCACCTTTTTTATAATTTAGATGCCTGATTGAATTCTGTAAATGATGTGGAATTTCATAATAGACATTTGTTTGAATTTGATTCCTATCCAAAAAACTAATTAATTTATTTTTATTACCTAAGTATTTAAATTGTAAAATATGATAATTTGATTTGACATTATTATTAATCTTTTGTGAAATAAAAAAGTTTTTAGGAAGATTCATTTTATAATAATTAAATATGTCTTTTCTTTTTTTATTAAATTTATTGAGAAATTTTAATTTAAAATTTAGAATAGCAGATTGAATTTCATCCATTCTTGAATTTGACCCAATGATTAAAGATTTATCTTTATTAATCATTCCTTGATTTCTCATCAGCAAAATTTTTTTGTAATATTTTATTGTTTTTGTTCTTAATGCCCCCCCATCTCCATATCCACCAAGATTTTTTGTCGGATAAAAACTCCAAACAGCAAAATCGCCGACAAGACCTGCATGTTTATTGTTTATTTTTGAACCATGCGCTTGTGAAGCGTCTTCAATGATTACTATTTTTTTATTTTTAATTTTTTTTTGTAATTTTTTTACATCAAAAACGTTACCAAAAATATGAACAGGAATTATGACTTTTGTTTTATAATTAATCTTTTTTATTATTTCTTCTTCATCAATTAACCATGTGTCAGGATTTATATCTGCAAAAACAATTTTTGCACCAGCATTGATAATTGCATTTATAGTTGCGAATGCTGTGAATGGAGTAGTTATAACCTCATCATTTTTTTTTATATTTATTGCCTTTAAACAAAGCGTTATAGCATCCGTCGCATTTGCTGTTGTAATAATATTTTTTGATTTTAAATATTTAGAAAAATTTTTCTCAAAATTTCTCGTTTCATTTCCAAGTAAATATTCTCCAGAATTTAAAACTTTTTTTATTATTTTATTTATACTGTATTTATATGCTAGATATTGTTCTTTTAAATTAATACGAAGTATTTTTTTTTTCATTAATTAGTTTATATCATCATACTTAAACTTTCGGATATATTGTTTTTTGCTAAAGAATGATAACTATAAAATTTATATATTAATTATACATTTGAGTATTAGTATTTATTAATTTTGGAAGAAGATATTTAAATCATGATATTTGTTAATAAGTTTTTAATTTTTTTTAATTTTTTAAATTTCAAAGAAAAAATCAAATTTCTTTTGATAATTTTAATCTTATTTTTTCAATCTTTATTGGAGGCTTTGAGTGTTGGTTTAGTTATTCCAGTTTTATCATTAATTTTAAAAAAAGATGCAATCCAAGAGTATTTATGGGCGTTTCCTTACTACACTGATCAAAAATATTATATTATAATTATTTTAACTTTTATTTTATTATTTTTTTTACTTAAAAGCCTTTATATTTATCTGGCAACTTTATTTACTTATAAATTTGCTTATTTGTGTCAAAATAAAATAAAAGAAATCATTTTTCAAAATTATATTGATTTAGATTATGAAGATTATTTAGAGGAAAAATCTTCAGTTTTTATTAATAATATTACTACCCAAGTATCTTTGTTAACAATGTACTTTGTGATTCCGTGTTTATCATTAATTTCAGAGGGCTTAATTTTAATTTCAATATTAGCTTTGTTAATGTTTTTTGAGATAAAAAGTTTTTTAATTATATCTGCACTAATATTAATATCTATATTTTTTGGATATAAAATATTAGCAAAAACTTTGAGAAAGTTAGGAAAAAATAAAGAAGATCTAGAAGCAGAAAGTATAAAAGTAGTTCAAAATAGCATAGGTCTTTTAAAGGTTACAAAATTATATAATTTGGAAGATATTTTTTTTTCTTACTTCAAGAATATCAATAAAACACTTGCTTATATACAGTCAAGATTTTTAACGCTCCAAAATATTCCTCGTTCAATTCTTGAGTTAATAATTTTTTTAGCGATATCAATTTTAGTTTTAATTCTAATTTCTTTAAATTATAAAGAATCTGATATTTTATTATTAACAGGACTTTTTGCTGCTGCTGGTTTTAAAATAATTCCAAGCGTAAATAGAATTATTTTAAATATGCAAAATCTTAAATATGCATCTTCATCAATTGATAGTGTTAATAGAATATTTAATAAATTTCAAAATACCTATCATAATAAAAAATTTATAAATAAAAAAATAATTAATTTTAATAGTAAGGCTGAATTTAAAAATTGTTCTTTTTCTTATAAAAAAAATATCAACTCTTTTATTTTAGATAAATTAAATTTTGATTTGATCAAAGGAAGAAAAATTGGAATAGTCGGCAGAAGTGGTGTAGGAAAAACAACTTTTTTAGATATTTTGTTAGGCATATTAAGCCCAACTTCAGGAAATATTATTGTGGATGGTCAGAAAGTTGATTTAAATGGCTTAAATTGGAAAAAGATTGTTTCCTATGTTCCTCAATCTACTTTTTTAATTGATGGTACTTTAAAAAAAAATATTGCCTTCAGTAGATCAGATAATGACATCAATGTTTGTCTCATAAGAGAGTTAATATCCCTAACATCTTTAGATGAAGAACTGAAAGATAGAGGTGATTTAATAGAAAATATTGTTATCGGGGAAAAGGGCATAAATTTGTCAGGTGGCCAGATACAAAGAATTGCAATAGCAAGAGCCTTATATAAAAAACCTAAAATTTTGATTATGGATGAGCCAACTAGTGCATTAGATACTTATAGTGAAGAAAAAATTATGAATTTAGTAATTTCGGATAAAGATTTGACATTAGTTGTTGTTTCTCACAAAATATCAGCACTAGAAAAATGCGATGAAATCTATGAACTTAAAGAAGGTAAATTATTGTCAATAAAAAGTAGCCTAGAAAAATAAAAATTAAATTTTTGTTTGTGACTTTATAGATTTGATTAATTATGAACTATAGAAGTTTATTAAAGCCTGAGAATTTATTTTTGTTATTAATATTTTCTTTAGGATTATTTTTTTTTAAATTTTCAATAAACGAATTTTGGGATTTTTTTTTAGTACCAAATAATAAAGATTTAAATTTTAGTGATTTAAGATGTTTGCAAAAATTTGATGATTACAATTATTTTTTTTACGATTCTAAAAATCTTTACAATATAAAAGATAGGTGTTCATATTTTAATTATCCAAGATTATGGATTTTAGTTTCAAGTTTTTTTGATTTAAAAAACAATTTCAATCTTTATATTTTTTTTAGTATTCAAATAATTGCTTATATAGGAATATTTTTTTACTTAATAAAAAAGTTTAATTCTTTTTTTTTCTTGTATCTTTTTTTTAGCGGCTCAAGTTTATTATTAATAGAAAGAGGAAATATTGATTTGATAATATTTATAATTTCATTTTTTGTTTTAAATATAAATTACAATATTTTGATTATATTTCTGTATTTATTAGCTGTTTTATTAAAGCTATTTCCTTTTTTTGGTATTTTAGGAATTTTTAATAAATTAAAAAATTTTAAAGTAAATTTTTTTATACTTATTTTTTCATTAAGTTATTTTTTTATTAGTTACAGAGATATATTTAGCATTTCAAAAAATACTCCAAAAACCGGTGATATGAGTTATGGATTATTAGCTATAAAGCTTAATTTATTGAAAAAATTAAACTTAGATTTTAATTATTTTTATATTTTACTAACAGTCTTATTTATAGTTTTAATAGTATATTTTATTTTTAGTAAATATTTTTTACAGGATAAAGATATAAAATATAAAAGCTCTTTTTTATTTGGTTCGTTAATTTATTTAGTAACTTTTGTTATCAATACTCATTTTGATTATAGGCTTGTGTTTCTATTTTTTATTATTCCAAGTGTATTATTTTTTAAAAATAAATATTTAAAATATTCAATATTAATAACTACATTTTTATCTTTAGAATTAAATAGATTAATTGAATTTTTTGGAATTATTGGTGGATTTTTAAATAATCTGTCAAAAGTTTTTTTATTTATTTTGCTTAGCTGCGTTATTTTAAATTTAATTAGTGATTATGTTTTTAAAAATAAAAATGGCAAGGCATAAATTTAAAAATTTTTTAGACTCAAAAAAGTTTTATTTTCCTATTATTTTTTTAATAACCATATCCATTTTACTTAGATTGCAGTTCTTATTAACTAAGGCAGGAGATTTATTTTTGCCAAATTTAGGTGGCGATCCATGCCATCATTATAATATTGCGTACAATATTTCTAAAGGAATTGGACCAAAAACAAATTTTATCTTTTCTTATTGGTTTTTACATCCATCTTTGCCTGCACTCACGGACATTTATGCACCGGGACTTCATTTTTTTTCCGCTTTTTTTCTAATATTTAATGACAGTTATTTTACTGCAAGAATTACTGTTTTTCTTTTAAGTATTTTTAATATTTTTTTAGCTTATTTAATTGGAAAAAAAGTTCACTCCCAAAACGTAGGTTTTGTAGCAGCTTTTATTATTGTTTTTAATTTGCATCACATAGAAAATTCTACAATTTTTATGAGAGATAATTTTAATTTACTAATAATGCAGTTATTCTTTTATAATTTTTTATTTTTAAATAAGATTAAATCTTTCCTATTCATAGGACTAATTACAGGTTACGCTTCAATAACTTTGGGTGGTTGGCAAATTTTGATTATAATTATCATTATAAACTTTTTTTTTAGTATTAGAAAAAATAAATTTTTTTTTAATTTATACTCGATTATTTTTTTTTTAGTTGGTTTCTTTTCTATTTTTATCGTTTGGGCCTTTGTAACGAAACAATATTTTGGAACCGTTTATTATTCTAATTTAAATTTTTTACCAATTGTTAAGAATTGGAGAGAAATGCATTACTTAAGGGAAGTTCCAAATTTTAAAAATTTTATTTTAGAGTTAGATATTTATAATTATTTTTATAAAATAATTATATCCGGTTTTTACAATATATATAGAATTAGTATATCGCTTACACCAAGATTTATTTTACCAATTTTTTTTTTACTAATACCAATATTTATTTATGGAGCAATTAAGTTAAAATATATTGGAAAAATTTTTTTATTATTCACTACACTGTTATATTTCATGCTTATTCTTGGAGCTTATGGAATGGATGGAAAATTAGCAAACAGACACTTTATAATTTTTTTATCTTGTGCTTCAGTTATGTTGGCCGTTGGATTTATTGAAATATATAATATTTTAAAAAAAAGATTTTTAATAATAAAAAAATTAAATTTTTTTTATGTAAATAAATTTATTATTTCTATAATATTTTATCTCGGCACATGTGTTTTAATTGAAAAAAATATTGGCTGGAACGCTAACGTTCTTCCAATGTACAATTTTGGTGATAGAATTTCAAAGATTACTAGTGAAAATGATATTATTTTGTATGGTTTTACACCCCAAGACGCATGGTGCACCACAAAAAGAAATATAGTTATTGATCCAATTTTTGACCCATTCAACTCTAATTATACTTTTGATAAAACAAAGAGACTTAAAGAGGAAATAAATTTTTATAATGTTAGTTATTTGTGGATTGATTTGTCAGATAGTATCTATAAAAGGGGAACGAGAACTATTTCGGAAGTTTTAAAAGATTATGAGGGTTTAAAATTAGAAATCGTTCTTCAAGACAAAATAAACCATCAATACTTTTATCGTATTAAATAAATAATTGTATTAACACTCAAGCTTCCTTAAAAAAATCATCTTTTTTCCATTTCCACAATTCTTTTGTAGATGTACGAAGCAATTAGTTTGTAGCCATTTTCATTATAGTGCCACGGTCCTCTATGTGGAAAAAGAGATTTTGGGTCGGGATGTTGTTTAATTAATTCTGCATGAATATCTATATAATCAATATTTAAATCTTTTAGAATTTTAATAACCCCTTGATGAATATAATCTTCATCAAAGCCTTTGTCATGGTAAACTAAGTTGTTAGCTAAATATACAAAATAAAATTTAGAATTGTTTTCCATAACAAATTTTTGGGCATGTTCTAATATTTTAGAAAATTCTTCAAATTCATTTTTTGATATTTTTTCAGTTTTTTTATTTATAGAGTAATAATCTAAGGTTCTTTTTCTTATTTTATAAAGTTTAAGAAACTCAAATAACTTTTTATTTTCTTCATTTTTAATATTATTTTTTGATTTTTCTAACTCTGTTTTGATAATATCATAATAAATTTTATCAATTTGATTTTGTTTAAATTTTAGCTCCTGAGTGAAATCTTTATTATTAAGGTATTTGCTTAAGATAATATTTTTTTTTTCTGTTCTCAGGTCAAAAATATCATTTCCTGAATATATCCAAACGACTCTATTTACTTTTTTGATCTTTAGGTACTCTCTCAGTGTCGCATACTCTAAAATTGGCCCATTACCTTGTATTCCGAGATTAAGTAAATTTTTCTTAGAAATTATTCTTAGATTATTTCCTAAGGTATCTTTTTCATTAACACATGCGCCATGGGTGAAGGAATCTCCAATCATAAGATAGTCTATTACTATTGCTTCCCATTCTTTATCCGGATTATTAAATCCATATCTATCGCTATTGTACATTGCCCAATAACCAGACTCATTGCAGAAAATAGTTTTATTATTTGATATGCCAGATAAAGGTAATAAATCAATATCGGGATAATTTGTGATGACATTGAAAGCAGGAATAGATGGAACAGCGCTGCCTTTAAAATCATTATAGACTTCAAATTTATCTCTTTTATCTAAAAATCTTGATTTAAATTTTTTTTCTATTCCAATTTCAAAAATTGTTAGCAATAATTCCAGAAGGTATAATAAAATTAATAACGAAATTATAACGTAAATAAATTTATTAGTAATTTTCTTTATAAATAAAATAAAAAAAAAAATACCTAGAATAAAAATAATATAATATTTAATGTAGTAATCAAATAGTTGATGTTTATAAATAATTTCACTTTTATAAAATGTGTATATGAGACCTATTATTAGAAAAACTACTATCAAATATTTAGCTAAGTATTTTTTCATTTAAGTATTGGTATTAAATTATTATCATTAATGATAGTAAGATTATACTGTCAGTATGAAAAAAAAAATTACAATAATTTGTCCAATTTTTAATGAAGAAAATAACATTATTGATTTTTATATTTCCTTTATAAAAATTTTTGAAAGATTACCTATTTATGATTTTGCAATTATATTTGCAGATAATAAAAGCACAGATGGTAGCCTAAAATTAATTGAAGGTTTGTGCGAGAAAGATAAAAGAATTTCATTATTAGTTTATTCAAAAAATTTCGGCGTAATGAAATCCATCTATACTGCAATTTCGTTTGTTGAAACAGATGCTTGTGCAATGTTTGATTGCGATATGCAAGATCCACCAGAATTAATTTTAGAATTTATAAATAAATGGATGGAAGGCAATAAAATTGTTTACGGAAAAAGAAAATTAAGAGCAGAAAGTAAAATTTTGTATTTTCTTAGAAAGATGCAAAAAAAATTGGAAAAATTTATTAAGGGTTATGAAACCAATATAGAGTCAGGAGCGTGGTTTTTAGATAAAGTTATTATAAATGAAATTAAAAAATATCCTTATGACTCGTTTTTACCAGGGCTTATTAGTAGATTAGGTTTTAAGTCAGACTATGTAGAATATTCAAGAAATATAAGGAAAAAAGGATTTAGTAAGTTTAATTATAAATTATATTTTTCCTATGGAATTGATGGTCTAATTAGCGGAACAATTACACCTCTTAGAATTTCTATTATTTTTAGCATAATTTTTGCACTTTTGTGTTTTTTTTCTTCAATATATTTTCTTTTAGCAAAATTTGTTTTGAAGATAACTTTTCAGGAGGGAATAGCTGCAATTTTGATAATTAATTTATTAAGTTTTTCTATAATTTTTTTTATACTTGGTATTTTTGGAGAATATCTAGGAAGAATCTATATTCAAAAAGAAGATCAAAGGTTAGCGATTGTTGAAAAAAAAATAAATTTATAAATTTGTGGAGATTTTATTATACACTTTCTATTTATTAATATTATTTTCTTTTATATTTTTAGTTGGATTTTCTTTTTTAAGAATTGTTAATTATCAATCTATTTTTTTTTTAGAATTTATTACAGGAATTTCGATAATATTAATTCTATCAAATTTTTTTTATTTTTTTTTAAATATAAGTTTAAGTGAAATATTATTGCTCTTTTTTATATATTCTATTTTTTCTTTTTTATATTTAATAGTTTATTTTAAGAAAAATATTTTAAATTTTTTTTTTCGACTTGAGTTACTTTTGATATTTATTCCAGTTTTTTGCGGAATATTAATGGCATTATATTATGGTGAACAATTTTATGTTTTTAGAGGAAATCATTACGATCATACTTGGTATGTTGCAAATAGTGTCTTGATAAAAAAATTTAAATTTTTTGAATATTATAATTTTTTTAAGAGTAATGATCTATTTTTTGTTATTAAAAATTTAGATCAAAACCTTTATGAAAGACCTGCTGCCGCATTATTCATGTCCTTTTTTTTGTTCCCAAAATTTGTTGATATTTTTTTTTCAGCATTTATATTTAAATTTTTTTTAGTTTCTTTGTCTGGGTTATCTTTTATTTATTTTGTAAAATCATATATAAAAAAAAAATTATTAAATGAAATAATTTTATTTCTATTTTTTTGCTTTTCATTTTGGACTCTTTATATCTTTGAGATAGACGCTTTGTCTCAATTATTTTTTCTTAGTTATTTTATATTTTTAATAAAATTCTTTTCCGAAACTTATCTTGATGAAAATATTAATAAAAAAAAAATAATATTATTTATAATTAATTTTTCTGCTGCCTTTTTAATATACCCTCAACAGTTTCTAATACTGTTATTTATAAGTGCAATTTATTTTATTCTTTATTACAGAAAGCGTATTTCATTTTTACTTTTTGCTCATTACAAAATAATTTTGACTTCAATTTTTTTATTTTTTTTATTAACCTTTCCTCATCACCAAGCAACCTACGGAGATTTTTATAAAACATACAGATTGTCGACTATCAAAGTTGATTGGTGGGGTTATTATGGAGCGTTTATTTTAGGTAGAGATAGTATAATTTTAAATAGAGATTTTGTAGAAATTATTAAAGAAATTATAAAAAATAACGACTCTATAATTTTTGCTATTAAAAGTATTGTTAATTTTAGCATTGATAACAAATTTTATTTTATTTTTTTTAATATACCAATTTCTTTGCTAGGATTTTATTTTTTGACTCCTGGTGCTGGAATAAATTTAGTAAATATTTTTTTGTTTTTTATATGCGGTTTTTTAATTTATTACGTATTTAAAAATATCTATAATAATCTTAAAATAATCTTAAAAAGTTCTGATTATAAAATTAAGTTTTTATATTTTTCTGCAATCATTAGTTTTTTATTTATTTTTTTAATAAACCTTCTAGACGCTAGAATATGGCAAATATTTAAATTATATTTTTTTTATTCTTTTTTTTTAATTGTTTTGATTATTTTCAGGCTGCATATAAAAAATAAAAATATTTATTTCAAAATAGACTATTTATTAGTTTTGATTCTTTTATTATTTCCAGTTTACAAATATTCCGTTTTTAATAATGGTATAGGGCGTTATGATTCATTTCCTTCTATTACCAACATTAATTTAAAAAATAAAATTTATTGGAGTGTATCAGAAAAGGAGGTGACCTCGTGCAGCAAGATATACATTGAAGACATCAATATGGACGAAATTAACAAAAGATATATTTTTTCAAAATTAATTAATTTAGATATCAAGTTTGATTTACTTAAAAACAATAACGATTTAAAAGATAAAGATTGCAAAATTATTTTAGATAATGGGTTTTTTAAAATTTTGAAACATTAGAAGAATAGTATTTTATAGTTTTTTTTAGCCCCTTAGTTAGAGAGTATTTTGGTTGCCATCCTAATTTTAGAAGACTTTTATTGTTAACTTTGCTGGTCATTAATTCACCTTTTCTATAAGGAAGGCTTCCAAAATTTAAAATAGTATTTTTATTATTTGAGAGTTTCTTTAATAATTGCATAAAATTTTTTATAGAATTAAGTTTTTTAGTTCCAATTTCAAAATTATACAAACCATTATTTTTTTTATTGCTCCATGAAATAATTTTCTTAAAAGCAGATACAACATCGTCTATGTATATAAAATCTCTTTTTTGCCTACCCTTAGTAAGATGGATAATTTTTTTTTTATTAATTAAGTCTAATAAATTTTTAATTACAAATTTAGTTTTATTGTCGCCTGGACCGTAAAAGTGCTCAATTTTTATGTTGATGCAATTTACTTTTTCTGAAAATTTTTTCATCCATTCATAGAATTGAAATTTTGACAAAGTATAACCGGAGATGTTTTTTGGCAAAATTGTATCAGTGTTAATAAATCTTCTGACAGAATGCTTTTCACAAAGCTCTAACAGCTTTAAAGGTAATGTTAAATTGGGGAATATTACATCTGATAGTTTTTTATCATTTGTTCCATAGTTTGTGGCGCAATGAATAACTAAATCAAATTTATTTTGTGAAAAGTATTTATTTAGACTATTTATCTTTACAAAAATAATTTTTTTTTGGTATGATTTTAATCTAATTAAATTAGATTTTTTTCTTTTTGTGGCAAAAATTCTATAATCTTTCTTTAGAAACAATTTTATTATGTTTGATCCAAGAAACCCATTCGCTCCAGTAATTAATACTTTTTTCATTAATAAATAATAAATAGTTTTATATATATAATATATGGTTATTACATGAGAAAAGTGAGTTTAATAATATTTACTTATAATCGAGCAATTATTCTTGATTCTGTTTTAAAATCTATTTTTAAAAACTTTAAAAATGTTCCCAATAAAATTGATATTATATACCACTACACTAGAGAGCATGAACTATCTTATAAAATTTTAAAAAAAAAATGGAAAAAATTAAATATTAAATTTCACGTTAGAAAAAAAATATCAATATTTAGTTTTATATTTTTAATTTTATTTAGACCGTTAAATGTATTATGGCTGTTGAGATGGCCTTCAATTATAAAATCATCAAATAATTTTAAATTACTATTAGAAAAAATTATAAGGAATTCTTCACATAATTTTATTACCATGGTTACTGATGATCAAATTTTTTTTGATAATACTATTATACCAGATTTTATTTTTGATAAATTAGTTAAAGAAAAAAAAATATTTTATAGGTTTTTTACAGGAAATCATTTTAAGGATGATCATAAAATTCATCCAAGGTTAAAGATTGTAAATTATAACAATACAAAACCTAAGGTATTTAGATGGAGCACAGAAGACAAGTACGCTTTTGCTTCTTGGAAGTATAGATTTACCATTGATGGAACAATTTATAAAAAAGACGATCTTTTAAAATTACTTAAACCAATGATTTACCATAATCCAATTACACTAGAGGGTATTGGTTTATGGGAGTCAAGATTTAGAGGTTTTTTTAAAATTGGCTATAGTTCTCAAAAAAGAACAGCTGCACATTATCAAATTAATAATGTGCAGCAGTTGGTTGTTAATCAATGTTCAAATTTTAATCCAGATATTTTAATGAAAGCTTATTTAGCTGGATATAAGTTAATAATTAATAAAAGAGAATTTGATGAAAAAAAGTTTAATATTTTACCAAGAAGGATAAAGTTATTTAACAAAAAAAAAATAATTAGTTATTTTAGGTTATTAAAAATTCTATCAAATTAAAAAACAAAATATAAATAAAATGTTTAATGGTATCAGTATAATTATACCTACTTATAAACGTAATAAATATTTACTGGAGATAGTACGTATCCTAAATAATCAGACTTCATTTAATAGCCTATTCGAGATTATCATTGTTGATAGTAGCAAAAATAATTTCCTTAAATATTTGAAATTAAAAAATACTAGATATTTAAATATATTACAAAATAGTAACGCTTTAAAAAGGAATACCGGAATTAAGAATGCAAAGTTTAAGAATCTAATATTTTTAGATGATGATTGTTTACCATCTAAGACATTTTTAAGAGATTATAAAAATATATTTAAGAATTTAAATCGTAAAGTGGTTATTTGTGGATCAGTTAAATACGATATAAATGACATTATCAAATATGATTATTTAAAATTTAGACTAAAAAATCACTTTTTTATTACTAAATCTATATTTGATAAAAAAAATTTTTTTTTTTTAGATAGTTCTAATGTTGTTACAATGAATATGGGGTTAAAATTAGGTTTTGGAAACTATCCTTTTTTTAATAAAAAATTTCAGAATTATGGATTTGAAGACTATGAATTTGGTTATCGGTATTTAAAATATGGTTATAAATTTTTAGCCGCCTATCCTTTAGTCACTCATAAAGAAGATAGAAATTATACAAATTATCTCAATAAGTTTTATTTTTTGGGGAATAAAGGTTGTAAAATTTTTTCGAATATAAATTTTTTAGCTTACAAATCATCAAGATATTATAAGTTAGAAAATTTCATATCAACTTTTAAAAAAAATCAATTTTTTCTTTGGCTAATTAATGTATTATTTAAACTAAGTATTTTTTTATTTAGTTTAAAGTTATTTCAAAACAAATATTTATTCAAATTTACTATAATACTGGCATTTATTAGAGGAGTTTTGGATAGATTTAATAACGAAAATAAACAACTTGTATGGTATTAGTGTTTTATGAATTTTTTAAAAAATAAAATAATTTTAATTACAGGAGGTACAGGTTCTTTTGGAAGCTCATTCATTTTCAAAATATTACAAAGCAAGATTAATTTTAAAGAAATTAGAGTGTTTAGTAGAGATGAAAAAAAGCAAGATGATTTAAGAAAAAAAATTAACAATCCTAAAATTAAATTTTTGTTAGGAGACGTAAGAGATTCTGAAAGTATAAAAAAAGCTATCAAAAACGTTGACTTCATTTTTCACGCAGCTGCTCTTAAGCAAGTTCCTTCATGTGAATTTTATCCATTAGAGGCTGTTAAAACAAATATACTGGGAACAAATAATGTGATTCAGTTGGCAATCGAAAACTATGTAAAAAAAGTTGTAGTTTTAAGCACAGACAAAGCCGTATATCCGATTAATGCAATGGGAATGTCCAAGGCATTAATGGAAAAAATTGCAATCTCTAATTTTAATTTGGGAGAAAAGAATGGTAATAGGACAATAATTTGCGTAACAAGATATGGAAATGTTTTGGCATCTAGAGGATCAGTGGTTCCATTATTTATTGATCAAATTCTAAAAAATAAACCAATTACTCTCACAAATCCGAAAATGACGAGATTTATAATGCCAATGAATAAGGCTATAGAATTAGTGATTTTTGCAATGAAAAATGCAAAAGGGGGTGAGATTTTTGTTCAAAAAACTCCAGCAACTAATATTAAAAACCTTTTGCAAGCTATTTTGGAAATATTTAATAAGAAAAAACATAAAATAAATTATATAGGCATTAGACATGGTGAAAAAACTTATGAAAGTTTATTAACCAAAGAAGAAATGTTTCATGCCAAAGATATGGGCAACTATTTTTGTATTGATAGCGATCAAAGAGATTTAAATTATGATTTATATTTTAATAAAGGCAAGAATAGTTTAAAAAATGTAGAAGACTACAACTCTAATAATACAAAACAGTTGTCTGTAGCTGAGATCAAAAAAGTTCTCTTAACTTTAGATATTTTTACGGATAAAATTGGCGTATAAATATTTTGTTTTTAAATTTTAGAATGAATATTTTAGTTACTGGTTCTGATGGTTTCATAGCCAAAAATTTAATAACACACCTTTTGCATAGTTTTAAATATAATATTTTAACAATAAATAAAAAATCATCAGATCAAGATCTTTATAAAAAATTAGCTACAGCAGACATTGTATTTCATTTAGCAGGAGTTAATAAAGAAATCTATCGAGGACATACTTATGAGAATAATTATAATTTTACTAAAAAGATTTGTTTATTTTTAGAAAAAAACCGTAAAAAAACTAAAATTATTTATGCCTCATCTACTCAAGTTAAATTAAATAATTCTTATGGAAAATCAAAGTTAAAAGCTGAAAAAATACTATTGAATTATAAAAAAAAAACTGGGGCTCACGTACTCATATACAGACTACCCAATGTTTTTGGAAAATGGTCAAAACCTTATTATAATTCTGCCGTTGCTACATTTTGTCATCAGGTTCACAGAGAAGAAAAGATTATCATTAGCGTTCCTAAAAAAAAAATATCATTATTATATATTGATGATCTTGTCTCTGATTTTTTAACAAAGATTAAATCAAATAAAAAAGAAATCTCATTTGTAAAAATTAAAAACGTATTTTTAATAACTTTATTAAATTTAGCAAATGTTATTAAAAGTTTTAAAACAAAAGATAAAATTTATTTACCGAATAATGTTTCTAATTCTTTAATTAAAAATCTTTATAGTACGTATATAAGTTTTTTTTTAAAAAAGGATTTTACTTATAAACTAAAAAGATTTTCTGATAAAAGAGGTTATTTTAGTGAATTTCTAAAAAATCCAGATTTTGGACAGGTCTCTTTTCTTTCAATATTACCGAAGCAAATTAGAGGCAATCATTACCACCATACCAAAACTGAAAAATTTTTAGTTATTACTGGTAAAGCGAGATTTAATTTTATAAATATTATAAATAAAAAAAGATTCTTTATATTAGCAGACGAAAATGATAATTTAGTAGTAAATACTATCCCAGGTTGGGCGCATAATATAGAAAATATCGGAAATAAGGAGACCAAGATTTTAGTGTGGTCGAATGAAATTCTAGACAAGAATAGACCTGATACATTTTTTTACAAAGTATAATTATGAAATTAAAAATTCTAACTGTTGTTGGCACAAGACCAGAGATTATTAGACTATCAAGAATAATAAAAAAGTTAGATTTTTATTTTCATCATATTTTAGTTCATACCGGCCAAAATTATAATTTTGAATTGAGTAATATTTTTTTTAAAGAACTAAAATTAAAAAAACCAGATTTTAATTTAAAGTGTAAATCAAAAAATGCCATAGAATTTATTAGTAAATCTTTAGTCCGTTTTGATAAAATTTTAGAAATTGAAAAACCAGATGCAGTTTTAGTTTTGGGTGATACTAATAGTGCGTTAACTGTTTTGTGCGCAAAAAAAAGAAAAATTCCTATATTTCACATAGAGGCTGGCAACAGATGTTTTGATGAATCGGTCCCAGAAGAAATAAATAGAAAAATAGTTGATCAT
>SXGQ01156459.1_pt1 | contig 21161 bp, 14 predicted proteins | sample 3178371 | NCBI WGS metagenome assembly SXGQ01 (sample SAMN11356859, study PRJNA531348) | freshwater metagenome | isolation source: freshwater sample F1-20 | place: China: Fuxian Lake, Yuxi | collected 2017-12-25 | reverse complement strand
GCAGGACCGGTTCATGTTCAAGGTGTTCGTCCGCTATCCGAGCTTCCACGAGGAATTCGAGATCGCGCGCCGCACCACCGGACAACCGGTCGAGGAGCCCCGTCCGGTGCTCTCCGCCGCCGACATCATCGCCCTGCAGCGCAGCGTGCGCGACGTGCCGGTCAGCGACCACCTGCTCCGCTACGCCCTGGCGCTGGTGCGCCAGACCCGGCCCGGCGAGAAGGGGGTGCCCGAGTTCGTCTCCGACCAGCTCACCTGGGGTGCCGGTCCGCGGGCGGTGCAGTTCCTCGTCGTCGGGTCGAAGGCCCGGGCGCTGCTCCAGGGGCGCGATCATGTCACCGTCGAGGATGTCCAGGCCCTCGCCGCGCCGGTGCTGCGGCACCGGATCGTCGTCGGTTTTGCCGCCGAGAGCGAAGGCGTGACCCCCGATGCGATCATCGGCCGGATCATCGAGAACACCCCCACCCGCGAGAACGAACTGACCCGCGATGCCCGCTTCCAGACGATCTTTGCATCCTGAGGCGATCGCCCGGATCGCGCGGCTGGAACTGCGGGCCCGGGCGGTGGTCGAGGGGGTTCTGACGGGGCTCCACAAGAGCCCCTACAAGGGCCAATCGGTGGAGTTCCTCCAGCACCGTGAATACGTGCGCGGAGACGATCTGCGCCGGGTCGACTGGAAGGTTTGGGGACGGCAGGACCGGCTCTACGTCAAGGAGTTCGAGGAAGAGACCAACCTCCGCCTGTCGCTGCTCGTCGACGGCTCGTCGAGCATGGACTACCGCGGTGGCCGGCAGGGGGATCCCGCCCGGCGGATGTCGAAATACGACTACGCAGCCACGCTCGCGGCCAGCCTCGCCTGGCTGGCGCTGTCGCACGGCGACGCTGCCGGCTGCGTGCTGTTCGACGAGCAGGTGCGCACGAGCGTGCCGGCGCGGACACGGCGCTCGCAGTTGACCGGGATCTGCGACGTGCTCGAGGCCCCGCGGCAGGGGCACCGGACCGACTTCCTGCCGGTGCTCCGCAGCCTCGCGGAGACCCTCCCGCCGCGCGGGCTGGTGGTGATCGTCAGCGATCTGCTCGGCGACCGCGACGGGATGTTCCGCGGCCTCCAGGTGCTCAGGCGCCGTGGCCACGACATCGTGCTCCTCCACGTCATGGACGACGACGAACTCGACTTCCCCTTCGACGGGCCGACCCGGTTCGAGGGGCTCGAGTTGCCCGACCACATCACCTGCAATCCGCGCGGCCTGCGCGACGGCTACCTGGAGGCGCTGCAGGAGTTCCTCGGCGATGCCCGGCGGCGGTCGGCGACGGCAGCCGCCGACTATTCGTTGATCCGCACCGGCGAGCCGGTCGATGCAGCGCTGGTGCGTTTTCTCTCCCGGCGGGGGAGCATGGCGGTCTGACCAGCCGCGGAAGGAACAACCGTCCGTGCCGACTTTCGATTTCACGTCGTTGCTGTGGTGGGGGCTGCCGTTGGCGGCCGCCCCGATCATCATCCACCTCATCAACCTCCTGCGCCACCGGCGGGTGGAGTGGGCGGCGATGGAGTTTCTCCTCGCCAGCCAGCGCAAGTACCGCACGCGCGTGCTGCTCAAGCAGCTCCTCCTCCTCGCCCTCCGTGTGGCCGCGGTGGCAGGAATCGTGCTGGCCATGGCCCAGCCCCGGTGGACGGCGGCGCTCGGCGGCTGGCTGGGGGGTGGGCGGACCGTGCACCTCGTTCTGCTCGACGACAGCTACTCGATGGGGGAGCTGCTCGGCGCCGGCGACGTCGGCGGGGAGGGGGGGGCCCGCACCTGCTTCGACCGTGGGCGGCTGGTCGTGGAGCGGATCCTCGGCGAACTGGCCGGGCGGCGCGGCCGGCAGGAGTTGGCGCTCGGTCGCTTCTCCCGGTTGGCAGCCGCGCCGGTGCCGGCAGTGGTCGGCGTCGCCAGCGGCGCCGACACCGGCGTGGCCGATCCGGCCGCTACGAACACCGGAGCCGACAGCGGAGCCGATGCCGAGGGTCGGCTCGACCTGCCGCGACAGGCGGTGAGCCCGGCCGTGGTGCAGCGGATCCGCGAGCGCGTCGCCCGGTTCGCCCCGTCGGCGACGGCCGCCGGTCCGACCGCCGCCGTCGAGTTTGCCAGCGGCATGCTCGGCGGGCGCGGCGCCGGCGGCGAGCAGCGCGTCCTCTGGCTGGTGAGCGACTACCGGGCCGCCAATTGGCGCGCCAACGAGGAGGTGGTGGCGGCGCTGTCGGCACTGGCGGCCGATGGCGTGGAACTGCGCCTGGTGGATTGTGCTGCCGACGGCGCAGCGGCCGCCGGCGGCGACACCATGGCGAACCTGTCGGTGGAGCGGCTCGAGGTGGTGGGGGGCGTGCCGGCGACCGGCGTGCTCGTGCCGCTCGAGGTGACCGTTGCCAACCGCTCCGACCGTCCCGTCCGCGATGTGGCGATCGATCTGCGCGAGGATGGGGTGGCCCGGCCGGGGCTGCGCGTGCCGGAGATCCCCGCCGGCGGTTCGGCATCGCAGCGGCTCGAGGTGCGGTTCGCAAAACCGGGGCCGCATGCCGTGGAGGCGCGGCTGCCCCCCGACCGCCTACCGGGGGATGATCAGCGGACGGCGGTCGTCGATGTCGTCGATCGGGTGGAGGTGCTGGTGATCGACGGCCGCCTCGCGGCAGCGGCCGGCACGGCGTCGGGCAACGCAACGCCGGGCGGACCGCGCCCGGCGGGGCGCGCCGGGGATGCCTTCTACCTCGCCGCAGCGCTCGCCCCGGGGGCCGGGGCCCCGACCGGACTGCGGCCGCGGATCGAGCCGCCGGCGGCACTGTCGGGGCTCGATCTCGGCACCTTCGACTGTGTCTGGCTGCTCGACGTGGAACGGCTCGACGTCCGCGAGCGGGACGCGCTCGAGGCGTACGTGCGCGGCGGGGGTGGCGCGGTGTTTTTCACCGGCCCGCGGACGCGCGCCGATTTCGTCAACGAGAACCTCTACCGCGGCGGCGCAGGGCTCTTTCCCGTGCCCCTGGCCGGCGCCGTCGATCTGCTTCCCGATCCCGCGTCGCCCGATACCCCCGACGTGGTCGTCGAGGACCATCCGGTCGTCGCGGTGCTGGCCGGGCAGCGGAATCCGCTCCTGGGCGCGGTGCGTGTCGAGCGTTACCTGGCGGTGCAGCGCGGCCACGAACCGGGGGCGGGGTTGCGGCGGCTGCTCACGCTGCGCAACGGTGCTCCGTTGGTGGTGGAACGCCCGTTCGGCGCGGGGCTGGCGGTGGCGGTGCTGACCACCGCGGCGCCGGAATGGAACAGCTGGGCGCGCGGCAATCCCAGTTGGGTGGTGGTGATGCTGGAACTCGAGAGCCACCTCGCCCGTGCCCGGCGTGCGGCGACCGCCGTCGAGGTGGGGGAGCCGATCGCCGTCGATCTCGAGCCGGGGGTCGACGGTGTCGAGGTGGACTTCGTCGTGCCGCCCGACAACGCGGTGGTCCACCAGGCCGCGGCGCCGGGGGCCGACGGCAAGCTGGCGGCGCGGCTGCCGCGGACAATGGTCCCGGGCCCGTACGGGATCCGCTGGAAGCGGGTCGACGGCAGCGAACGGGAACGATTGGTGGCGGTGAACGTCGATCCCGACGAGGGGCGGCTGGAGCGGATCGGCCGCGAGCGCCTCGACGCGCTCCTCGGGGGCATCCCCTTCCGCTTCGAATCGGCTTCCGCTTTCCAGGGAGGGTCCGAGTCGTTGGCCGGTGTGTCGTTGGTGGCACCGCTCCTGCAGGCCCTGGCGCTGGTGATGCTCTTGGAGCAACTGCTGGCCTGGTCGGCCAGTTACCATCCCACCTCGAGGCGGCGGACAGCCTGACCGGACGCACCATGCACTCCATCCCCCTGCTCGCCGCGACCGAGAGCGTGCAGCACCGCATCTCGAGCGGGCTCCTGGACGGCTTCTCGCTGTGGTGGCAGTTGCCCGCCCTGGTGCTGGTCGTCCTCCTCCTGGCGGGGCTGTCGCTGGCGATCTACCTGCGCGACTCGGCGGAGCTGCCGCGCGGCATGGCGGCGCTGTTGGTGGTGCTGCGGCTGGGAGCCCTGGCGGCGTTGGTCGCCGCCTACCTCGACCTGCGGCGCACGGCGGAGCACGAGATCGTCTATCCGTCGCGGGTGGCGGTTCTTGTCGATTCCAGCGCCAGCATGACGCTCGAGGACGCGCCCCCCGACGGGGCGGTCGCCGCCGTGCCGCGCTCGCGCGCCCTGCAGGCGGCCGACCTGCTCGAGGGGGGCGGCTTGCTCGCAGCCCTCGGTCGCCGGCACGAGGTGTCGCTGTGGCGCTTCGATGCCGATGCCGAAGCGGTCGCCGTGCTGCCCGGGCCGGGCAGCGAGACGGCGCCGGCCGGCGCCCCTGCTGCGGGCGATCCCGCGGGGTCCACTGGTACGGTGCCGCCCGGCGACGATCCCTCCGCCAGCGGCCCGACGGGATGGCGGGCCAGCGGCCCGACGGGATGGCGGGCGCGGATCGCGCCGCTGGGATTCGAGACCCGGCTCGGTGAGGCGCTGACGACCGTGCTCGAGCAGGAACCGGGGCAGTCGCTCGCGGGGGTCGTCGTGCTGACCGACGGGGCCAGCAACGGCGGACTCGATGCCGCCGCCGCCGCCGCGCTGGCCCGGGCCCGCGTGCCGGTCCATCCGCTGGGAATCGGTGCCGAACGGCTGCCGGCCAATGTCCGCGTCGCCGATGTCCTCGCCCCGAGCCGTGTCTTTCCTGGCGATCGGTTCGCTGTGTCGGCGTTTCTCCAGGCGCAGGGGCTGGAAGGCACGCCGGTGCGGGTGGAGTTGTTGGAGGCGGCCGCCGATCCGGCGGCGGATTCCGCGCCCGGCCCGGTGCCCGCCCCCGCCGCCGAGACCGGTCGGGTGGTGGACGTCGTCGAGGTGAAACTCGCGGCCGATGGCGAGCTGGCGGGGGTGCGCTTCGACCTGCCGGGGCTCGAGTCGCCGGGCCGCCGCCGGCTGACCGTGCGCGTCGTGCCCCCCGCGGGCGAGCGCAACCGCGCCGACGACCTGCAGTCGGCCGAGGTCGAGGTGGTCGACCGCGTGACCCAGGTCCTGCTGGTCGCCGGGGGGCCGACCCGCGAGTACCAGTTCATCCGCAACGTCCTCCAGCGGGACAAGAGCTTCGCCATCGACGTGCTGCTCGCCACCGCCCGCCGCGGGGCCTCGCAGGATGCCCGACGGATCCTCGAGGCGTTTCCCGCCACCACGGAGGAACTCTCGGCGTACGACGCCATCGTCGCCTTCGACGTCGACTGGAGGATCCTCGATCCCGCGGCCCAGTCGCGGCTCGAGCGCTGGGTGTCCCGCGAGAGCGGTGGCCTGTTCATGGTCGCCGGCAGCGTGTCGATGGATTCCTGGTTGTCGGACCCTGCCTGTGGCCCGCTGCGGACCCTCCTCCCGGTGGAGCCGCGGCGCGCCGGGCAACTCATCGTCGAGGAGCCGACCGGGTTCAGCGAGCCGCATCCGCTCTCCTTCACGCGCGAGGGCCTCGACGCGGAGTTCCTCTGGCTCGACGGCAATCGGGCGTCGAGCGAGGCGGCGTGGCGCGAGTTCCCCGGCGTCTATTCCTGCTTCGATGCCCGGTCCGCCAAGCCCGGCGCCACGGTCTACGCGACCGTCGCCCCGCCCGGCGACACGGCGCGCGGCGACGGCTCGATCTACATGGCGGGCCAGCTCTACGGGGCCGGCACGGTGTTTCACCTCGGCAGCGGCGAGCTGTGGCGGCTGCGCAGTCTCGACGAGACGCTCCACGAACGGCTTGTGACCCAATTGGTGCGGCATGTTTCGCAGGGGCGGCTCCTCGCCGGTTCACGCCGGGCACGGCTCCTGGTCGACCGCGATCGGTATGCGGTGGGGGCGGGGGTGGTGGTGCGGGTCGTGGCTGCCGACGGCGAGTCGGCGGTCGGTGGTGGCCAGCCCGAGTGCCGCGTGATCGGACCGGACGGCGCGATGCTGCGCGTGCCGCTGACGGCGGAACCGGGGCGGCCGGGGGTGCTCCAGGGGATGTTCGTCGCGGGGCGTGAGGGGGGCTGGCGCATCGACGTCACGCTGCCGGCGGAATCCGGCGCCGATGGGGAGACCCTGTCGCGACGGATCCAGGCCCGGCTCCCCGACCGCGAGTTGGAGCGGCCGCGTCTCGACCGCGGAGCGCTCGAACAGGTGGCCACGATCACCGGCGGAACGGCCGCCTTCCTCGCCGACGACGGGTGGGACGACGCGCGCTCCCGGGCCCTCGCCGAACGGATCCCCGATCGTTCACGCCGCGAATACGAGACCGGAGCGCCCGACGGCGACTTCAAGCGCCGGCTCAACACCATCCTCCTCGGGCTCGGCGTCGGTCTGCTGTGTGCCGAATGGATCCTCCGTCGTCTCGTCCGCCTCGCCTGACCCGTTCCCCGGTATCCCATGGCCACCGTCTCTGCCCCAGCCACCGCCCCGCTCGACGTCCTCCGCGGACTGCTCGATTCCGTGCGCCGCGCGACGCGCCGCTGGGTCTGCGTGGAGGCGCTGGCATGGGTTGGGGTGTGCGGCGGGATCCTGTTCTGGAGCCTGTTGTGGTTCGACTGGTTGGTCGAACCACCCGCCGCGGTCCGGGCCGGCCTGATGGGCCTCGTGCTCGCGGGGCTCGGATGGCTGCTGTGGACGAAGCTCGTCGCGCGGCTGGCGGCGCCGCTGGACGATCGCGACCTGGCGATGCTCGTCGAGCGGGGCCACCCCGCCTTCCGCGACAGCCTCTCCACGGCCATCGAACTGGGGCCGCGTCCGCCCGAGGGCTGTGATCCCACGCTCCTCGGACGGACGATCGACGAGGCCGCCGCCGTCGCCGGTCAGGTGGACGTCGAACGCCTCTTCCGCCGCCGCCGCCTGGTCACGCTCGCCTGCGGCGGGGTGCTCGCCAGCGGTACGATCGCGGCGCTGGCGCTGGCGCTCCCGGCGGTCGCCGACACCTTCGTCCGGCGGATGGTGTTGCTCCGCGACGATCCCTGGCCACGGCGCACCGGCCTGGCGGCGGAGGGCTTCACCGCCGGCGTGCGGACCGTCGCCCGGGGCAGCGACGTCGACGTGCTCGTGCGGGCCGACGCCGCCCGGGAATTGCCCCGGATGGTGGAGCTGCGGTCGCGGGGCCGCGGCGCATGGCGGACCGACCGGATGGGGATCCGCGGCGGCATCGCCGCTGGTGGGCAGACGTTCGGCCACGTGCTCCGTGGCGTCACCGAGGACCTCGCCTTGGAAGTCCGCGGCGGCGACGCCCGGATCCGCGGGCTCTCGATCCGGGTGCTCGACCCGCCGGCGCTGGCCGACCTGCGAATCGGCTACACGCTGCCGGAGTATCTCGGTGGTGGCCGTCGCGAGGCCCCCGCCGCGCGCCTCGTGCAGGTGCCGCGCGGTTCGGTGGTGGAGATCGTCTGCCGCTCGACGAAGCCGCTCCACGCCGCCCGCCTCGACGCATCCGCTGCCACCGGGCAGCGCATGCTCGCGGAGGTGTCGCCCGGGGCCACGGGCGATGCACCGACCGAGATCACGGGCACGATCGGTCCCCTCGAGGAGGAGGTGGCGATCGCCGTCCGCCTCGAAGACACCGACCGGCTCGAGAACCGTGAGCCGATCGGGTTTTTGTTGGCGGCGGTTCCCGACGAGCCACCCACGCTCGCCGTCCGCCTCCGCGGCATCTCCACCGCCATCACGCCGCGGGCCCGCCTGCCGCTGGTGGGCACGATCGCCGACGACCATGGCGTGGCCGCGGCCACGGTGATCGTCGAACCTGCCGCCACGGGGGCAGGGCAGGGGGGCGGGGCTGGCGCTGAGGGGGCGGCCGGGGGTGAGCCCGGGGCCGCGCATCCCTTTCCCATCAAACGGGTCGCCGCGGGGACCGCGCTGGTGGACCTCACGGACGACGCTCCCGAGTGGGTGCCCCTCGAGCCGCTCGGGCTGAAGACGGGCACGCGGATCGGCGTGGCGGTGCGGGCCAGCGATGCCTGCGGCCTGGCCAGTGGCCCCAATTCCTCCACCAGCGACATCTGGCCGCTCGATGTCGTGACCCCCGAGGAGTTGATGGCGATGCTCGAGGCGCGGGAGATCATCCTCCGGCGCCGGTTCGAGAGCGTGGTCGCCGATCTCACCCAGGCGCGTGACCGGCTCGCTGTGGCGCCGGCCGGCGACGCCGCGGCCACCACGACCGACGGTGAGTCGAACGACGACGGGTCATTCACCGTGGGCCGACTCGGCGAGTCGGCGGCCCGGGCCGCGGGGGAGACCGGCGAGATCGCCAGCGCGTTCCGCGACATCCGTCTCGAACTCGACAACAACGCCCTTTTGACTCCGGAACTCGACGCCCGGCTCATCGGCCAGATCGCCGACCCCCTCGCGGCGGTCGCCACCACCGACCTGCCCGGCCTCGCCGGCGCCTGCCGCGACCGGGGGGGCGATCGCGCGGTGCTCGTGGCGCAGGCCGATCAGGTGCTGGCGCGGTTGCAGGCGATCCTCGATAAGATGATCGAGTTGGAGTCCTACAACGAGGTTCTGGAGCTGCTGCGGGGGGTGATCCGGACGCAGGAGGAAATCCGCGCCGAGACGCTCGAACGGCAGAAGCGACGGGCCCGTGAGGCGCTGGAGCGACCCTGACATGACGATCCGGTCCCACGTGACCAACCGGCCCCCCGTCACCATGCGGAGTGTCGTTCGCAGCGCGGCTTCGGTCGCGGCCCGGCGATCCGCCAGCCTGTTCGCCACCGGCCTGACGGCGGTCTGGTTCGCGGCCTCGGCCGGTGTGCCGGTGGCGGTCGCCCAGTCCGGCGCCCAGTCCGGCGGCCCGGCGACCGGCGCTGGGGGCTCGCCAACGAGCGGCACAGTGGGGGCGAACGAGGCCGACGCACTGGTCGCACGCGAGGGGGAGATCCGCGACCAATTCCGTGACCTCGAACGAACCTTCCTCCGCCTCGCCGATCTGCTCGCCGCCACCGACCCTCGCCGTTCCGCACTCCTGCGGACGGCCTTCGAGCAGGCCCGCGAGGCTGAGGTCTCCGATCGGCTCGACGCCATCGTCGCGATGCTCGAGAAGGGGCAGTTGCTCAAGGCGGGCACCAGCCAGGCAACGGCGATCGAGAAGCTCCGTGAGCTGCTCGTCGTGCTGGAGGCGGGCGACACCGACCGCCGGCTCGCCAACACGAAGGAGGAGGTCCGCCAGTTCCTCGCCCGTCTCGGCAAGGTGATCGCGCGGCAGCGCGACGTGGAGGGGTCCACCGAGGCCGGTGGCGAGGCGGCGAAGCTCGCCGAGCGCCAGGCCACGCTCGCCCGGGAGACGGAAGAACTGGCTCGCGACATCGGCGGGTTCGCCAAGCGGCTGGCGCCGACCGAGGCCGCCGAAGCCGACGGGAAGGGAAAGGGAGCCGAGGGGGCCGAACCGGGCAAGAAGCCGACCGGCAAGCCGCCGAAGCCGGGCACCGACGAAAAGCAAGCCGACGAAAAGCAAGCCGACGAAGAGCAAGCCGATGGGAAGCAGGGGGGGGAGAAGCAGGGCACGGACGACCCCGCGGGCGCCGAGCCTTCCGAGGGCATGCCCGCCGAGCCCGGCGACGGCGAGAAGGGAGAGTCACAGCCCGGCAAGGCACAGGCCGGAGAGAAGTCGCAGGGGCAGCCGGGTCAGCAGGGAGAGTCGGGCGAGTCGGAACCGTCCGACGAGCAGGCGGAGGCAGACGGCGAGGAGCAGGCCCCGACCGGCGACGACGAGGCATCGCGGGCCCAGCGCACGCGTCAGCGTCTGCAGGCGGCCGAGAAACGGATGCGCACGGCGCAGGAGAAGCTCGCCGAAGCGAACCGGCGCGATGCGCGCCAGGATCAGGAGAAGGCGGTGGAGGAATTGGAGACGGCCCGGGCCGAGTTGGAGGAGATCCTCCGTCAGATGCGCGAGGAGGAGGTGGAGCGGGTGCTCGTCCAACTCGGTGCCCGGTTGAAGACGATGCTGCGGATCGAGAAGGGGGTGCTCTCGGGCGCGGAGAAACTCGCCGCCGGGGGCAATGGGCCGGGCCCGGCACCGGGGGACCGGGAGCGTCAGCTGGAGGCGACACGCCTTGCCCGCGAGCAGACCCAGGTCGGGGCCGAGGCGACGCGGGCCCTGTCGCTGGTGCGCGACGACGGGTCGGCAGTGGCGATCCCCGAGGCCCTCGTCCAACTGCACGACGATGCCACGCAGGTTGCGGGTCGGCTCGGGCGCGGTGACGTGGGCACCACCGCCCGGGGCATCATGCAGGACATCATCGCCAACCTCGAGGAGATGATCGCCGCCCTCGAGAAGGCCCAGGCCGAGCAGCAGGCACGGGCCAAGGGTGAGTCGGGGGGGCGGCCGGCCCAGCCGGGCGAACAGCCGCTGGTCGACAAACTGTCGGAATTGAAGATGATCCGCTCGCTGCAGATGCGGGTGAACACGCGGACGGGTCGGTTTGCCCAACTGCTCGCCGGCGACGTCGAGCAGGCGGAGGAGCCGGAACTGTTCGAGGCGGTGCGCCGGCTCGCCGAGCGCCAGCGGACGATCGAGCGGGCGGCCCACGACATCGTCACCGGGCGCACGGAGTGACGGACCGCAGGCGTGTTCCCGGGTGGGGTGGCACGGTATGATTCGCCTGGTTCGTTGCTTCCGTTTCCCGGGCCGCCCGAAGGGCGCCCCGGGCCTCCCCAAGGGCGCGTCGCATGGCTGCTCGGCTCCTCCGGCGGCACCCGCTCCATCGATCCCCGCACGGCGCCTGGCTCGTGGCAATGGCGCTCGCTGTGGCGGCGACGCCGTTCGCCGGGCGGGTGACGCTGGCGGCGGGGCCGGCGACTCGGCCTGCGGAGCCGGCGGGTGATGCTGAAGTCCGGCGGCCGGCGACCTGGCCGCTGCCCTCGCGCGAGCGCGCCGACGCGCTCGTCGCGGAGTGGCTCGCGGGGGTGGCCGATCGCGCCGCCCGCAGCCGCGGTCAGGATGCCTGGACTGTCGCCGCCGCCCCGGCCGACCTCCTCGACGCGGCGCTGGCCGCCTGTGCCGCGGTCGATGAACGGGTGGCGAAGGCCGCCACGGCGGTCGATGCCCCGCCCGATCTGGCGTGGCTCGGGGAGTCGTCCGTGCCCGCGTTCGTGCGTGATTCGGTCCGTGCCTGGATCGGGAGGGAATTGGTGCGGCGCGATCGGTTCGACGAGGCGTTGCCCCTGCTGAGCGCGATCGACCCGACCACGGCGATCGACCCCGCCGCCGTCCTGTTCCACACCGCCGCCTGCCAGCACTGGCTCCTCGACACCGAGTCGGCGATCACCACGCTCGACCGGCTCCTCGAGCATGGCGGGGAGATTCCGGTGCGCTACGAACGGATCGCCCGCCTCCTCCGCGCCGACATCGCGGCGCTCGAGGACGAATCGCTCGACCACATCGCCCGGCGGATGCGCGACGTCACCCGTCGGCTCGATCTCGGCCGGCCCGGTCCACGGACGCGCCAGGTGCAGGACGGGGTGATCGAGTCGCTCGACAAGCTGATCGCGAAGCTCCAGAAGGAGCAGGATTCACAAAACAGCGGCTCCGGTGGCGCGGGCTCCTCGGGGGGCGGCCAGGGGCAGGGGGGGCGCCCGATGGACGACAGCCGGATCGCCGGTGGCAAGGGGCCCGGCGAGGTGACACGCAAGGACATCGGTGACGGCGACGGCTGGGGCCAGCTCCCTCCCCACAAACGCGAGGAGGCGCTCCAGCAGATCGGCCGCGAGTACCCGGCCCACTACCGCGAGGCGATCGAGCAGTACTTCAAGCGGCTGGCGGCGGGGGAAGAGCCCGCCCCGTCGCGGTAGCCAGCACCGGAGGCCCGTTGCCGCATGCCGTCCGATGCCGCCAGCGCGACCAGTGCGTCCAGCAACCCGTCGCCATCGTCCGGCGCAGGACGATCCGCGGCGCGCCTGGCCGGCGATCCGTCCTCCGCGCACCGGCCGGCTGCGGTCCGCCGCGGCCTTGCCTTGGTACGACACCATCTCGCCGGGATGGTGCTGGCATGCGGAATGGTCCTGCCGTGGATGCCGAGCCGGGCGGCGGATGACCCCGATCGGCCGACCGTCACGGTGCGCCTGGTCGATGGCACGAGCGTGACGGGGGGGCTGCGGGCGGTTACCCCGGCCGAGGTCGTGATCGACTCCGCGGGCTCCGAGCGGCGGGTGTCCCTCGAGGGCCTGCGCCGGATCGACGTCGAGGGCTCTGCCGCCAACGTCGCGCCCGCCGGCGGGAAGGTCACCGTCTGGTGCACCGACGGCGGCTGGCTCAGCGGCGACGACTTCGCGCTGGCCGGTGACGGCGGCACCGTGTCGGCCGCGGTGTTGCGCGCCGGCCAGGCCTGGCCGCTGCCGGCGGAGCGTGTGCTGCGTGTCGATTGGTCGCAGCCGCCGGCAGCCGGCGCGCAGCCGGCGCCCCCGACATGGCAGGCGGATCTGCCCGAGGATGCCGACGGCGACCTGGTCGTCGTCGGCGGCGACGAGGTGACATTCGTGCCCTGCGCCGTCAGTGCCGTCTCGAGCACGGCCGTCACGGTGGTGCTCGACGGCGAGACGATCCCGGTGAAGCGGGCGAAAGTGCTCGGGGTGGCGTTCCTCCGCGCGGTTCCGGTCGCCACGGAGGTTGCGGCGGGGAGCGTGGCCGTCGCAGTCGATGGTGGCCGAATGATCGCCAAACGCGTCGAGTGGTCGCCGGCCGGCCTCGTACTCGACGGTGCCCTGCAGTTTCCGTCGGGGGGCCTGCGCTCGATCGACTACGCCGCCGGCCGCACGGTCGATCTCGCCACCCTGCCCCCGGAGCGCGCCGACGTCGAACCGTTTTTCGGGTCGCTCTCCCGGCTCGACGGTATGGCCGCCTTCTTCGCACCGCGGGCGCTCATCGGGGGCGGCCTGCTCGTGCGGCCGCGGACCGAGTTGGTGTACCGGATTCCCACCGGTGGCCGCCGCTTCCGGAGCGCGATCGTGCCGGCCGTGGGGAGGCCGGTGGTCGGGGAGGTGCAGATCGTGGTGCGCGTGGACGACCGGGAGGTGTTCCGCGGCGCCGTGTCGGCGGCTGGGCCGGCGTTGACCGCCGTCCCGCTCGACATCGACATCGCGGGGGGAAGGCGGTTGACACTCCAGGTGGATTTCGCGGGGCCGGCCGATCCCGGTTTCCCGGTCCGGTTCGATTCAGCCGTCATTGACAGGTGAGCGCAGCAGCATGGCGACAGTCAGCATCGTGCCATTGAACGGGTCGGGCGCGCGCCGGGGCGCGGTGTCGCCCGCCGTCGCACTCTCGGTGGCACTGGTGGCCGGGCTGGCACTGGTGGCCGGGCTGGCGCTGGTGGCCGGGGGGGCGGCGCTCGCGCCCCGGTGGGCGCTCGCGGAGGAACCGGGGGGGGGCGGTGGAGCGGCGCCGCCACCGGCCACACCCGACGTGGTGCTCGGTGCAGAGCGGGACCGGATCGCAGTGATGGCCCGGGCTTCCGCCGCTGCCGTGGCGATCTTCGCCGGCGAGGCCGGGGGCGGCTCGGGGGTGTTGATCAGCCCGGACGGCCATGCCCTCACCAACTTCCACGTCGTCCAGCCCGCCGGCGTCGCGATGAAGTGCGGTCTGGCGGACGGCCGGCTCTACGACGCGGTGCTCGTCGGCCTCGACCCCACGGGGGACGTGGCGCTGGTGAAACTCGTGGGACGCGACGACTTTCCCTGGGCCCCCCTCGCCGACAGCGATACCGTCGCGGTGGGCGATCCCTGTTTCGCGGTCGGCAATCCCTTTCTGCTGGCGACCGATTTCCAGCCGTCGGTGAGCGCCGGAATCGTCTCGGGCATCCATCGCTACCAGTTTCCCGCCGGCACGATCCTCGAATACGCCGACTGCCTGCAGGTCGATGCCGCGATCAACCCGGGCAATTCGGGCGGGGCACTGTTCGACGCGGCGGGGCGCGTGATCGGCATCAACGGCCGGGCCTCGTTCGAGAAGCGCGGACGGGTCAACGTCGGCGTCGGATATGCCATCTCCGCCAATCAGGTGCGGCACTTTCTCGGCGCACTGAAGGGGGGGCGGATCGTCGATCACGCCACCCTCGGCGCGACCGTGGCCACCGCCGACGACGGCCGGGTGGTGGTGTCGGACATCCTCGAGTCGTCGGACGCCCATCGGCGCGGCCTGCGCTACGACGACGAGATCGTGGCGCTCGCGGGTCGTCCCGTGCGCACCGTCAATGCGTTCAAGAACATCCTCGGCACCCTCCCCGCCGGCTGGCGGGTGCCGCTCGTCTACCGCCGCGCCGGGCAGCAGCGCGAGATCGCCGTCCGGCTCGCGGCCGTCCATGCGCCGGCGGAACTGGCGGCGCTCGTGGCGGGAGAGGGGGGGCCACGGCAGCGGCGCCGCCCCGGCGGTCCGCGCAAGCCCCCTGCGCCGGGCGACGAGCCGGCCCCCGGCGAGGCTCCGGAAGCCGCACCGGGGCGCGCCGAGCCGCCGCCCCTCCCCGACGCGCTCCGCGGCCTGCACGAGTCACGCCCCGGCTACGCCAACTATCACTTCAACGTGGTCGAACGCCAGCGCGTGGCGGCCGCGATCGCCGGGCATCACGTGATCGAACGGCCGGCGGGGCCGTGGCGGATCGTCGGTCGTCTGGCGGAGGGTGAGGTGTTTCGCGTCGAGTTGTCGGCGGCCCGGGGCAGCATCGATCTGCCGACGGGCACGACGAGCGTCGATGCCGGCGGTGAACTCGACGCCAACCCCAGTCCACCCGGCAGCGGTGGCCTGCTCGCGGCCTTGCTGCTGTGGCGCCGGTTGCTGCTCGACGGCCCCGATGCGCTCGGCCGCACGACATACTGGGGCACGGTCCCCGGCGCGACGGTGCCCGCCGGGAGGCAGGCGGGGGCCGGTGCCGACAGCCTGCCCTTCGCCGACGTGCTCGAATCGGCCGTCGCCGGTGTCGAGGTCCGGTTCAGCGTCGCCGCCGACGGGTCGATCGAGGGGATCGACCTGTGGATGGCCCCCGATGCGGAACCCTGTGAGGTGCGCTTCGAGACCGGTGACCGGGCAGCCAACGGACTGCCGCAGGGCTTCGTCGTGGAGCACGCCGGAACCACCTTTGGTCGCTTCCGGATCGACGAGGTGGTGATGGAACCGGCGACCGAGTCGGCGACCGAACCGGGAACCGTGCCGGGCGCTGGTGACGCGGATGGCGACGGGGGAACGAAGTGATGAACGGCCTGTCCCGCACACGACCGCCGTGGTTGGCCACGGCCGTCGTCCTCCTGCTGTCGGCCGCGATTCCGGCGGCCGCCGCGACCCCCGGCGAGACGATCGCCGGGGCGGCCCGCAGCGTGGTGAAGATCTACGGGGCCGGCGGTGTGCGCGGCCTGGAGGCCTACCAGACCGGCGTGCTCGTCACCCCGACCGGGCACGTGATCACGGTGCTGAGCACGGTGCTCGATTCCGATACGATCGACTGCGTCCTCGACGACGGTCGGCGGTTCGCCGGCCGGCTCATCGGTGCCGATCCGCGCCGCGAGTTGGCGGTGCTGGCGCTCGAGGGGGAGGAACTCCCCGCCCTTCCCCTCGCCGCCGACCAACCCCGGCTCGGCGCCGGGTCGCGCGTGCTCGCCCTGTCGAACCTCTTCGGGGTCGCGGTCGGTGACGAGCGCGTCAGCGCCCAACACGGGGTGGTCGCCGCGGTGGTGCCGCTCGACGCCCGCCGCGGCGCCTACGAGGCCCCCTACCGCGGCGACGTCTACATCCTCGACTGCACCACCAACAATCCCGGCTCTCCGGGTGGGGCCCTGATCGACTGGCGGGGTCGGCTCGTCGGCCTGCTCGGCAAGGAACTGCGGGCCAGCACCAGCGGCGTGTGGCTCAACTACGCCCTGCCGATCGACGAGGTCGCGAAGGCCTACGACGACATCATCGCCGGCCGGGCGACCGCCCCCGCGACCACGGCCACGGAGCGTTTCGATCCCGCGGTGCTCGGGGTGATCCTCGTGCCCGACCTGCTCGACAAGACGCCGCCGTTCATCGAGACCGTCCGGGCCGGCTCGCCGGCGGCTGCCGCCGGCCTGCGCCCCGACGACCTCCTCGTCGCGGTGAACGGCCGCGCGGTCCCGTCGCGGATGGCCGTGCAGCAGACGCTCGGCGGTCTCGCCGCCGGCGATCCGGTGCACGTCACCGTCGTCCGCGACGGGATGATCGTCGATTGCGACCTCGGGCCCCGGCCCGCCCGTGAAGGTGGACGATGACGCGTGAACGAAACCTGCGGCGAGTGCCGAGTGCGGTGCTCACGGGCCTGATCGGGCTGCTGGCCGTGGTGGTCGCGCCGGCCCGCGCGGCCGGGCAGGCCGGAGTGCCGGGTGAGGTGGCCCTCGCTGAGGAGGAGGCGTTCCGCACGGCGGTCGCTGCCGTGGCGGGGGCGGTCGTGCGCATCGAACCGGGGGCGGCCGCGGCCACCGTCAACGCGGGAGCCGAGGCAGCACCGTCGAGTGGCCCGTCGACCGGCCTGGTGATCGACGCTGACGGTTGGGTCGTCACCACCGCGTTCGCCGTCCCCGCCGATGTCACCGAGACGGTCGTCGTGTTTCCCGACGGCAGCCGGGGTGTCGGCCGCGTGACCGGGCGCGATGAGACCCGGGGAATCGTCCTGCTCCGCGCCGCGCCGCTGCCCGCCGGCATCGCCCCCGCGGCGGCCTGGGTGCCGCGCGGCGAATTGGCGGTTGGCCAGTGGACGATCGCGGTGGGGCGGGGATGGGATGCGACCGCGCCCGGTGTCGCGGTGGGCATTCTTTCTGCGCTCCACCGCTCGTGGGGACGGTCGGTGCAGACCGACGCCGCCGTCTCCCCGTCCAACTACGGTGGGCCGTTGATCGACATCCGGGGCCGGGTGATCGGTGTGCTCGCCCCATTGCCCGCCGACACGGCGGGGATGAACGCCGGCACCGAACTCTACGATTCCGGAATCGGGTTCGCCGTTCCCCTCGAGGACATCCTCCGGGTGCTGCCGCGGTTGCAGGCCGGGGAGACGCTGCGGCCGGGGATCATCGGCATCGGCTACCGTTCGCGCGACGCCGTCAATGCCACTCCCGTGGTGGCTGTCTGCCGGGCCGGTTCGCCGGCGGTGCGCGCGGGCATGCGGCCCGGCGATCGGATCGTCTCGGCCAACGGTCGGCCGGTGACCCGGGTGGCCGACGTTCGCCATGTGGTGGCGCCGCTCTATGCCGGCGACACGGTGGAACTGGGGCTCGAGCGCACGGTGGGTGACCGCCCACCGCAGCTGCTCACGGTGAAGGTGGAACTGACGGCCACGCTGCCGCCGTGGCGGCGGACCGTGCTCGGCATCGTGCCGGTCCGTGTCGCGGGCGGCGAAGGCGACGCACCCGCCAACGCGGCGGATCCCGCCGGGGTGACGGTGGGCTGGGTCTGGCCGGACGGGCCGGCGGCCAAGGCTGGTGTTCGACCGGGCGACGTCGTCGTCGCGGCACTGGCCGCAGATGCCGACGCCGGCAGCGAAGCGCAGCGGATCGATGCCCCGGCTGTGCTCGCCGGGTTCGTCGGTGGCCTCGAGCCGGGCCGTCGTGTCGTGCTCACGGTGCGACGCGACGGGGCGCCGGTGGAGGTGGCGGTCGAGACCGGCGTCGTTCCTGCCGAGCCGCCGACCGAGGTGCCGGCGCGGGAGGGGGATCCGGCGGCGGTGCGCGTGGTCCGCCTCGAGGCGGCCGAACTGCCCGAGCCGGTGCTGGCGGTCGTCCCCGACGGCGATCCCAAGGCACCGCTGGGGGTGCTCGTGTGGTTCGACCAGCCACGGGGCGCGGTCGATGGCGAGGCGGCGCTGCGGGTGTGGCGCGCCGCCGCGGCACGCCACGGCGTGGCGGTGCTGGTGCCGTCGTCGGCCGATCCGCAGCGCTGGGGCCGCGAGGACATCGCGGCGGTGGCGCGCGGTCTCGAGGCGCTGCGCGGGAAACGGGCGCTCGATCCGTCGCGGGTCGCGCTGGCGGGCAGCGGGGCAGGGGGGGCCTTCGCCTGGCTGGCGGCCGAACGGCTCGGCCCCGGCGTGCGCGGCGTGGCACTGGTGGGGGCGGTGATCCCCAGGCAAGCGACGATCGAACCGGCCGAGCCGGGCCGTAGCCGCGCCGTGCTCTTCGGCGGCACCGTGCCCGATCCCGCGGTGCGCGATGCCGACCGCCAACGTCTTGCCACCGCCGGCTATCCCGTCGGCACGCTCCCGGTCACCGACGGCGCCGGTCCACCCGCCGAGATGCTCTGCAGTTGGATCGAGGCGCTGGGGGTGCTGTGATGGGGGGATGGCCCGGTGACGGTCTGGCCACCGCGCCGCGCATCCTCTGGGCGGACGACCACCTGCTCGCCGTCGACAAGCCGACGGGCATGCCGTCGGTGCCCGCGCGCAGCCGCCACGATCCACCCGACGTCGGTGCGTTGCTGGCACACGTCTGGGGGCCCCTCGAGGCCGCGCATCGACTCGACCGCGATACCTCCGGGGTCCTCCTCCTGGCACGGTCGGCGCTGGCCCGCCGCCGCGTCGGCGCGGCGTTCGAGGGGCGCACGGTCGGGAAGGAATACGTCGCCGTGGTCCATGGTCTGCCGCCGACACCGGTGGGCACCGTGCACCTGCCGTTGGCCCCCGATCCCGATCGCGCGCCGCGGCAGCGGGTCGATCCGATCATCGGTCGGCCGGCGATCACGCGCTGGCGCACACTGGCCCGCTCGGCCGACGGCACGCTCACGCTCCTCGCCCTCGAGCCGGTCACCGGAAGATCGCACCAGCTCCGCGCCCATCTCGCCTGGCTCGGCACCCCGATCCACGGCGACGCGCTCTACGGCGCGCCCCCCGGGTCCAGCGGGCGGATGCTCCTCCATGCCGCGCGGATCGGTTTCCCTCATCCGCTCACCGGGAACCGGGTCGACCTGCTCGCACCGGCCTGTTTTCCACCGCTGGGAGGTGGCTGGCGGGACGTCAACCGCGGCGGGTCGGGAGGAGCGCCGAGCGGCTGACCTTCTCCCAGTAGCGGGAGAATCGCCCCAGATCGCGGACCGCCGTCGCATCGACCAGCGGCGGCCAATCGATCACCTCCACGGGCAGGCTCGCGGCGATCCGCTCCGCTCCGCGCCGCAGCCGCGGGCACGAGGTGGTGGCGAGAGCCACGCCGTCGCAGCCCAGTGCGGCCGCCCGTGGGGGCAGCACGGTCGCCGGATCGCCACGGAGCACCTCGAGCCCGGGGACGGCGGCGAGGCACTCCATGAGGAACAGCAGCCGGCCGCGGCTGGGGCGCTCCGCCGCGAGCCAGTCGGGATCGATGACGAACACCCGCGGGGAACCGGGGTGCCGCGCGACCGCCGGGGCGCTGGCCGCGGCGGAATCGAGCGTCACCCAGACGAGCGGCCGCCGTCCCGGAGTGCCCGCCGGCCGCCAAGGCGGCGCCGGGGCGATGCGGAGCGGCGGTCGATCGGTCGGCCCGGGGAGAAACCACCGGTCCGCCAGGCCTTCGTACGACCCTTCGACGTCGCACCGGCCGAGCAGCGGACAGCCCCGGCAGTGACGACCAGAGGTGAAAGTCTCGAGGTTGTCACGGTTGAAGATGTAGGGCTTCGAGGAGAACGTACCCGCCACCCACTGCCAGGAGAGATGGTTGCTCGCCGGATCACCGTCGAGGAGGTGGGAGAGGAACCAGTCGGCACCGGCCTGCCAGGCCACGCCGCGGGCGTGGATCAGCCACGACGCCAGCCACATCCGCTCGTGGTTGTGCAGCCACCCATCCGCGTGCAGGCGACGGACGAAATCGTCGATGCAGGGCATGCCGGTGGTCGCCGCGCGGACGTCGTCGGGAAGGTCGGGTGAGGGCGTCCGCCGCGGTGGCACCGCCGGAGCTTCGATCCCGGTGCCGATCCGCTCCCCGAGCGCCGCCTGCACGCGCTGCCAGTAGTCGCGCCAGGCCAGTTCACGCACCAGGGTGGTCGCCGCTGCCGGCTCGGCGGTGCGGTCGAGCGCCGCGTCCCGCACCTCCGCCAGCGAGAGCACGCCGTGCCGCAGCCAGGGGGAAAGCCCGGTCACCGCGCCATCGACGTGGTTGCGCGTGGTGGCGTAGCGCCGGGGATCGATCGCGGCGAGTCGCTCGAGGGCTGCGTCGCGGCCGCCGCGGAAGCGGCCTGTGGATGCGGAGGGGGGGGCACCGCCGGCCTCCGGAAGGATCGCGGGCCAGTTGGGGGCGGGCAGAGTCACGGGATGCCTCCGGGGGCGCGGGCTGGAACAGGGCTGGCTGGCCGTGCGTGCATCGTTGGCGGGCAGCGCTCTGCCGTCAAAGTGGGCGGGGGCGACGAATGCGGCGCGTGGTCCCTCATCGGGCCGCGGAGCAATCGGCGAGAAGGCATTCCCTCAGGTCTTGGCATGGGGTTTGCAGAAAAAGTCCGTCATGGATTTCCCGAGACCTGCGTGCCCGTCCATCGGCGGCGGATACCCGGCCTGGACCGGTCTTCAGGAACGATTCCCGCGATCCATTAGGATGCCCCGACGGCTTGGGTGGGCACTCCGCCTCGCTCACCCAGGCCGGGGCATGCCCGTGGGATTCTTCTCCACGCGCGTGCCTTCCGCCGTGGAGCATCCGCAACCGTGAAGCTGATCATCGCGATCATCCAGCCGAACAAGTTGGAGAGTGTGAAGGAGGCGTTGTCCTCCGTCGAGGTCTTCCGGCTCACCGTGCTCGACGTCCAGGGGTTTGGCCGGCAGCGGGGACATGCCGAGACCTATCGTGGGCACGAGATCGCGGTGAACCTGCTGCGCAAGGTTCAGTTGCAGATCGCCGTCAACGACGATTTCGTCGAGCCGACGATCGCCGCCATCATCCGCGGCGGGCGATCGGGCGAGCAGGGACAAATCGGCGACGGCAAGATCTTTGTCCTCCCGCTCGAGGAGTGCGTCCGGATCCGGACCGGTGAGCGGGGCAGCGCGGCGATCTGACGGCTGCCCCACGGGCGTCAGGGACGCTGTTCAGCGGGCGTCAGGGACGCTGTGCAGCGGGCGTCGGGGACGCTGTGCAGCGGGCGTCGGGGACGCTGTGCAGCGGGCGTCGGGGACGCTGTGCAGCGGGCGTCGGGGACGCTGTGCAGCGGGCGTCGGGGACGCTGTGCAGCGGGCGTCGGGGACGCTG